>Ga0308402_1000182_pt1 | contig 19998 bp, 36 predicted proteins | sample HotsprSampleOSM2_FD_203471 | JGI IMG/M metagenome (GOLD analysis project Ga0308402, IMG submission 203471) | Hot spring phototrophic mat microbial communities from Octopus Spring, Yellowstone National Park, Wyoming, United States - 20060913_OS-M2 ... | reverse complement strand
GCGGCCGGCGGGCAGGCTCGGGTTGGGGATCCAGGGTTTCATCGCTTGCGCTGAGGCCTCCAGGCGCATTCGGCCGGCGTGCCGTCGGGGTTGTAGTGCTGCGCCAGCAAGGCCTGGGCGCCCTGGGCGAAGGCGACCAGGGCGGCCATGAAGGGGCGCCACTCGGCAGGCACGGGCATGGTCGGGATGACGATCTGCGCGAACAGGCCGGCCAGCTGCACGGTGATGGTCCATCGGCGGCTCATTGGGTTTGTCCTCGCGTGGCCACGTAGTCGGCATAGGCGAGTTCGATGGCCTTCCGCAACTCGTTGGTGGTCAGCTCGGGCGCCCGCATCCGCAGCAGCTCGGTGGCGACGGCCAGAGCGAAGAGCTTCAGCTCGTGCTCGGTCTTCGGAATGCCCTGGGCGAAGAGGTTCGGGAACTTCTGCTGGAGCACCTGCGCGATGGCGTCGGTCGGCTGCTGCCTGCCGGAGACGACGAGCGCGGCGAGCTCGATGTAGGGCAGGGCGAGCTTGACGTAGGGCAAGGCCTTGCGAAAGCTCTCGTAGCCGAACCGCGTGGTGAAGAAGCGGGCGATGGAGGCGAACAGGTTCTTGAGCCAGTTCATGTCAGGACCTCGCAAGACGTTGGAAGGTTTCTTGCAGTCTGGCTTGCACGGCCGAAGCCGGGTAGATCCACGGCTTTTTGAGGCACTGCACGGTCAGGGTCTGCCGCAGGGCATCGTAGCTCCAGCGGATGCGCACGCCGTCCCGCTCCATCTCGCCTTGCGCCGAGTTCACCAGAATCCCGTCCGCGGCGAGGCCGGCGCGGATCCGCTCCCATTGGCCGGGTGAGACGTTCTGGAACACGATCGGGTCGAGGGCCATGTCACTTCCTTTCGATGGTGATCTGCGCGTGGTCGGGATAGTCGAGGATGAGCTGGCCGACCGCCTGCGCCGGCGTCGTGCCTTCGGCGAAGGCGCTGGGTTTGTCGGCCCACCAGGCCCGCCACCAGGCGCCGGTTTGCACGAGCAAGATGCGGCGGCGACCTCGCATCAGCGGTCCTTCATCCTCCTGCGCCTCTCGAGCAGGGCGGCGGCGATCAGCAGGCTGCCGGCGATGATGAGGATGGCTTGCAGGCCGCGCGTGGCGATTTCAACGCGATCACGCTGGTTGTTCATGCTCGTGCTCTCCCGAGGGTGGTAGTCAAAACGGCCTTTCGGCGGCGGGCGGCGATTTCCTGGATGCCGTTCAGGCGTTTCAGCATGCCGGCCGAGTAGGTGGAGATCCCGTAGGTGGTGCCGTACAGCAGTGCGCGGACAGGCGCCGGATGGGTCCGCACGACTTGGGAGGCCGCGAGCTGGCCACGCAGCATCCTGCCCTTTTCGCTGAGGCCGGTCATGCGGCGGATCAGGCCTTCGGTGAAAGCGGACAGGCCGTATGTGGAGCCGTAGAGCAGCGCACGCACCGGCGCCGGATTGGTGCGGCGGCTCTGGTTGTCGATGAGGTTCGAGCGCTGCATGTCAGCTGACCAGGAGGCATACGGTGCCGAGGGCTTGGTCCTCCGTGTTGTTGGCAGTTAACGATATCCAGGTCCGGCCGTCCCAGGTTACGGTTTGATCAGGGGCCATCACGGCGTAGACCAGCATGGCGTCCCACAGGTAGCCCAGCCACTTCGCAAGTGCTGTAGGATGAAACCTGACCCTTGCCTCGAGCACATCTCGCGAGCCGTCAATCCACTCTCGGAAATTTCCATTTGATCCTGCAGGCACATTTAGTGTCAAGTTTCGCGTGTTATTCTGCACAAAATTGAATAAGGCGTCGTTGTTTAGAATTATGCCCACGCGCGAATCACAGTAGGTGTTGGTGCGCAGAGTATTTCTATACGCTGTCGAGGTATCACCTTGGTCGTTCGACGCCAATAAGGCTGCATCAGTGATGTTGTAATTCAGCGCAGGTTCGAGTTTCGGCGCCGTGGCCATCACGAACGTGCGTCCTGCTGTCGATCCCGGCACCCAGGCAAAGAACTGGTAGGCGCTGGCGACCACCTTCCAGGTGAGGCCCCCTGGGTAGCAATAGGCGGCATTGGAGTCGTCCAGCAGTGTTCCATTCCAGTTCCTGAGCCCGACGCGGGCGCAGTTGCCAGATCCCGGATCCCAGATGCGCACCTTGTAGCGCAGGTTGTCCGGCGTGGTCCCGCTGCCCAGCACGCGGTCTGTGCCGGAGCCGCTGATCTGGGTCCAGCCAGCCGCCAGCAGGGCGTTGATCATGTTGGTCACCCATGCCGCACGGGTAGACGGGGTGAATTCCTGCACCGTGACCGGTTGTCCCGTATAGGTCTGCGAGTAGAAGATGTTCGCCATCAGACGTACCTGTACTTGACGAATCCGCTCACGACGCCATTGGCGCTGAGCGAGAGCTTCAGCGGGTTGCCGGGTTGCAGCTCAAACCAGGGCTCGCCGACGTAGGGCAGCAGGAGCCCCTGCTGCATCGGCCAGCCCTTTTGAAGTCCCGTGAGGCTGAGCGCGTCGTCGAACAACTCCCAGTTCTGGTCCTTCTCCGACCACAGGTAAAACGCGAAGACGCGGATGGCGAGGCCTGAGGATGCAGGAACGATCACATAAGTCCCTGCGGTCGTCAGGTTGATGACCGCATGGGTCAAAGGGGCGCCGGAGGGCCGGTATGTCGCCTGCGCCGGCGCAAAGGCAGGGGAAGAGAAGCCTGCGTTGAGCAGGGCGCCTTCGCCACGGATGGCGCGTCGTGCGAGGTCGGCTTCCTGATCGAGGGTGAGCGTGACTGGGGTCATGGCCTGGGCTCCGCAGTAAAGACAACGAACTCGACCGTGTTGGGTCCGGAGGCGAGGTTTTCGATCTGCACGGAGAGGATCGCCGGCTCGATCACCAGGCGAGGCCGCGGCAGATAGTGCACTGGCAGCCAGATTCCTTGCGTGTGTCCCTGCGGGCAGAGATTTGCGGCGTTGACCGGCTGGTGAAAGAAGGGGGCATTGTTGCGCAGATCGACGATCTGGACGCGGAAGCCTGCCGGATCGGACCAGGAGCCGGAGAAACCGAGCACGTAGGAGCCCACCGGCAGGGAGAGGCGCACGTCAATGCGGTCTCGCGCTCCGAGAGTGGCATTCGCTGCCGGCGGCAGGGGATAAGCGGCCGGCGAGAAGCCCGGCGCGCGGGTCACTCGCACGAGGTGATCGAGCGCAGCTCGATGGTAGGAGCTGGGCTTGAACTCCGGGTAGTGGAGAGCGATGGTCATCTACTCCGCCTTTGCTCCAGGTTGGTGACTCTCTCCCGCAACTGCTCGAATTCCGGCCGGGTGGCGTAGTTGCGCCCGGCCTCGCTGATTTTTTCCAGCAACAAAATCCGGGTTTCCAGCAGTTCGGCCTTCACGTTGAGCGTGATTGCGGCCGTCCCGAGGCTGATCAGCAATCCGGCGATGAACAGCGCAACCTGCAAGCGGCCGCTTTCGGATGTGGTTTCCAGTTTCATCGGGTCTTCAGCAGCTTCGAGCCGAGCAGAACGAGCTGGATCGAATTCGCAGCTCCGGATGTGTCCTTGATGTCGAACTGGACCTGGCTGCCGGCCGGGAACACTGCGTTGGGTTCGACCGGGACCGGGAACTGCGCCGTGCCGACCAGGTTGACGTGCCGGGTGTAGGCGCTGGGGAAGTACCGGCCGCTCGGCAGGCGGAAGCGGATCGAGTAGGCGCCGGTTTGCGAGCCGACGATTGCCTTCAGGACGAAATCGCCATCGGAGTCGATGAAGACGCCCTGGCCGAGCAGCTCCTGATTGCCGGTGAGGCTGATGTCGATGGTCAGGGCATGAGTCTCCTCGTAGTACTGCTGTTGCGCCGGCGGCGTCTGGGGCGCCTCGCCGAGCCCGTGCAGGCCTGCAAAGGTTCGCATAGAGATTCTCCTTGCGGGTGGGGTGTGGGGCGGCTGCGGCCAGGCCGCCCCGCTCTTTTTTTACGCCGCTACTGCACGCCTTCCGAGATCAGGCCGTCCAGGAACACCTGCATGTAAATGCCGCCGCCATTGGCGTCGGTGGTGAAGCTGGTGCCCTGCAGCTCGACGGCGAACGGGACGTTGCTGGGCAGGTCGAGCGCGTATTCCGGCCCGACGCCGTAGATGGCTTGCGGATTGGGCACGCCGTTCGACCAGCTCTGAATGGTCGTGGCGGCGGCGGTGGTCGCCACGGCGCCGCTGACGCCGCCCCCGCCGGGGAAGAAGTTGACCGGGCCCTCCAGGAAGTACTTCTGGCCGATTTTCAGGCGCAGGCAGTAATTCTTGTAGAGCCGCTCGATGTCGGTCACGATCATGCCGACCAGCGCAACGCGCAGGGCCATGATCTTCATCGAGACGGGGATCGGCAGCTTGCCGCTGTCGGTCATGTTGGTCTCGTTGATGCCCTTCGAGCTCGAGATGGGAGCCTGGAAGAGGGTGTACAACGAGGCGGTGGCGGTGTTGGCTGCGACTTTGAGGGTGTCGTAGAAGCAGCCGAGACGGTAGCGAAGTTTGTCGTTGAGAAACGCGGAGCTCTGCATGTTTTTCCTTTCCGCCTCACCGGGAATACCGGCTGAGGCCGCTCATGTTTTTGGGTGCCGGCAAAGGCGCGGGTGCGGGAGCCGGCTGCGCAGCCTGAATGATGGCGCGCGGGATGATCGGCTGGCCGGCCTCGTCGAGCACGACCGGGACGGGGAAGTAGCCGTCCTTGATCACGCCCAGACTGGCCGCCTGCGCATCGCCGACACCGGAAAGCGCGAAGTAGCGCCCGATGGGCGAAAACTGCTCGGTGAGGATCCGGCTGACGGTGTAGACGGATCCGCCGATGAAGATCAGCTTGCCGGCCTCGCGGTTCCAGAACCGGCCGGCCAGGGCTCCTGCGGCGACGGCGACGCCGAAGTTGGAGGCGTAGCCGATCCAGCCGGCATTCTTCTGCTGCAGGATCATCTGCGGGATCTGGCGCGTGGCGACCAGGCCGAGCAGAGCGATGGCGCCCGACTTGGCGAGGTCGAAAGGCTTGCTGATGGTGGACGGGTTCGAACGCCGCTTGGCCCGCTTCGTCTTGAGCTTCAGGAACGGGTTGGGCCGCCGCGACGTCCGCTTCGTGTGCGATTTGGACTGTGCTTTCATGGTTCTCCTCTGCGGATTAACAGCGCCGAGCGTGATGAGCGCGCCAGGGTTGCGCTTGGCCCGCTTCTGCTTGGCGCGGGTGGGTTTCCGCTTCCGCCCGGCGGCGGGCTTCTGCGGGTTGAACAGCCGTTTGCGTTTGACGATCACTGCCATGGAGTTCTCCTAGTCGACGATTCCTTCCGGCCGGACCTGATAGCTGCCGCCGGTCAGATAGAGCCTCTTGTTGCGCACGTCGTAGTGCAACAGGGGCAGGACGCCGCTGTCTTCTCCGAACTGGTGTTCGTAGACGGACGGCGTGAAGTCGTGAAAAGCCTTCGAGGTGAAATAGGCGATCTTGGCGACCGGGCCGAGAGTCACATGGTCTTTGGGCAGATGCTTGTCGAGCCCGAACACGGCCAGGTCCACTTCCTGGTCGCCGCCGACGAAGTAGAGCTGGCCGCCGTCAGGCGTGGCGGCCACGCGCACGCCGTCCTTGAATTCGAGCGGCCGGACGTGCTTGCCTTCGACGAGCTGCAATTCCACGAGCTTGCCCAGGTCTGCGAGCTCGGTGGGCTCGTCCGTCACCTCGACGTAATCGCGGACTTTGCGCACCGGGCGGCCGTGGAAGGCCTCTGACAGGGCCTCTGCCGGCGAGCTGTTCTTGCGGCGCTTCATGCCTTGGCAAGCTCCATCTGGTAGCGCGCGCGGGCCAGGCGGAGCTGGCGCCGCCGCTCCGCACGGCTGGACCGGCCGAGCAGCCGCCACAACAGCAGCCCGCCGACAGCGAGAGCCAGCAGCCAGCGCCAATCGAGAGATCCCAGATTTGGCAGGCTGAAGGCGCCCATGCCGGGACGGGCGCAAGGCGGGAGCGCTTGAACAGGGGGCGTTCGATACGCAGTCTGGTTCAAGTCGACGATCATGCTTCACCTCTTCACGAGCAGGAACAGCACCAACGCGCCGGCTCCGATCCAGAGCCAAGGCACATCGGATTGCGGTTCGGGAAGTTTCGGGTACGGGTTCACGGCCCACTTGCGCCAAGCCTCGCGATCCCGCTCAAGCTGCTGTTCCGGAGTCCAACTGGTGAGCTCCTCCTTGGTCTTTGGCGCGGATGGTACAGGAGGCGTCTTCGGGTCCGGCTGCGGCTTGAGCAGGTTTGGCGAATAGAGCCCGTATTTCACGGCCGATTCGGTGGGCGTGTCGATCCAATAGGGCAACCAGGAAGGCCGGTTCGGATCGTAGAAATACTGTCCCGGCCAAGCTCCGAGCAGAGCGCGCACCGGCTCGTTGAATCGCTCGAGCTTCTGGCAGAGAGCCGCAACGTGCGGCTGAAGCACGGGCCACTCCCGCGGACACTGGCGCATGGCGGCGCGTTCCGCCAGCCGGTAGGCGAGCACGTCCACCCTTCCCCGTACCTCAGCGGCCGCGGTCTTGCTCATCGCCGCCTCCCAAGCAGTGCGAACAGCAGCACGGCTCCGCCGGCCAGCAGCAGCGCCGTTTGGTGCTGGCGCGCCCATGCCATCCAGTCGTTGTCTTTCCGGCCAGTGTTCGAGCCCGGGATGTATTTCCAGCCCTCGGGCGTCGGCCAGAAATCGGGTATCGGCAAATAGAAGCGCCAGTCGATCGTGCCGTCGGGAAGCTTCATGGGAAAGGGATCGCGCAGTCTCGGCAATTTCAGGAGTTGCTCGTCGATCGAGGGCATATCACCTCCATGCGGAAAACAGGCCGGCCAGGCCCTTGGCCTTGCGCATATCCCAGTACTGCACCGCGGTGAGCTTCGTCTCCCGCGGCACGGTCAGAAACAGCAGAGGATCCGGCGCCGGCTGCCCTGTCGCCTGTTGCGCGTACCAGTTCCACTCGTCGGCGTTCAGCAGCACGCCGGGCACAGTCGCGGCCAGGGCGGGATCCGCGGCGGCCTTGCGGATCATCTCCTCGGTGATGACAGGCTGGGTGGTCAACGGCGCCGGGGGCGCCGGCGGCTGAGGCTGCGCCGGCGCACCTGCTGCCGGCGCCGTTTCCTTCGGCGCCGCGAATGTTGGCCGCAATAGCAGATACGCTCCGGCGGCCAGCAATGCGAGTTTGAGGAAGTCTTTCATCTGCGGTCCCTCATCAACAGCAAGGCTCCGAGACCGATGGCAGCCCAGGCCCAAGGTGGGATCGTTTGATACCACGGCTTGGGTGGCTCTACGGTTAGCTCGGGGACAGCCGGTCCGGGCGAGCCTGCCTGTACGATGCGGGCTTGCCCGGGCGGGGAGGGCGCGGACCCGGCCGGCTGACCGGAGGATGCAGGCGGACCGGCCACGGGAGCGGGCAACACGGTGAACTGCAAGCTCCCGACAGTCTCCCCGCCGACCTTCACTGTCTCCGACCATTGGCCCACAGTGTCCTCGGTGAAGGTGCCGCGCATCTGGAATTGCCCCTGGGAGTCCGTGTTCCCATAGCTTGTTTCGCCCAAATCGCGGCCGTCCTTGCGGGCTGCGATCGACACCGGCTTGTTGGGCTGGCCGGACACGACGATGGTCCACGGCATGCCGACCTGGAAGCCGCTGGGCGCGATGATGCTCGCGCTGCGGATGTAGGATGGCCCTGCCGGCGCAGCGAAGGCCTGGGTGGTTCCTGATGAAGGCGGTGTGGTCGGAGGCGGTGGAGGTGGCGGACTGGTGACTGGGGCGAGCACAGACGTGTTGAAGCCGGTCGAGGCCTGCGCGTCAGTGGCGTAGATTCTGAAGAGAGATGCGAGCTCCTGGGCCTCATCGGCTGGCGAGTTGAAGCGCACCGGGTTGCCGATGGTGGCATCCATCGCCTTGCCGCCCTGGCGCAGGATCGCCGCATACTGCGGGAGGCCGACATAGCCGGCTCCCGGAGATCCCGTTTCGCCCAGGATCTGCACGGTAAAGCCTCGTGCCTGCAATGCGGACACGACCTGATTGGCGAATTGCAGGGCGACGTCCCGGTACTGCGCTGCCCATTGCCTCTTCAGTTCGAGGTCGCGCAACGGATTCGTGCTGTCGAAGGGCGCCGGCGGCACTAGGCCGCGCAGGGATGGGCGATTGATATCCACGATCATGCCTCCTCACAACAGCAGTGCGGCCAGGATCAGCACGAACGGCCAGAGGTTGATCTCGCCCGTTTGCAGGCCGCTGGGCAGCACACTGTCCGACTTGACATCGGGATCATTGGCGATGGGATCCCGGTAGTAGGCAAACCAATCCCAGCGGCCTCCCCGGCTCCTGTCTGCGATGCATGCCTTGCCCGGGTTTCCGAGCTCGGGATTCCCGCAGGCCTCGGCGCTGGTCAGCCAAGCCCAGGCATCATCGAAATTCTTGAGCGCCGCTGCTTGGCTGGCTTTGGTGCGGGGCCCTGAGAAGTATGCCTCGAGATTTGCCTTCAGGTGCGGCTCGAGCTCATTGACGATCTGGGTGGTGATCCGCTTCTGCTTCGGGCCCTTCCGGCTGAAGAGCAGTTGCAATCCCAGCGTGACGCCGGCTACGGCGGCTCCAATCACCGGCACTGCGGATGCGGAGAGCCACCAGCCGGCCTTTGCGCCGATGGTGGCTACCGTGCCGGCGGTCTGCACAGCACGGCTGCTGGTAGTGCTGGCATCGCCGAGATGGGCCGTTGCAGTCATCGCCTTGTCAATGCCACCAACAGCACCACGGTGCCGATGATGAGCAGCAGAGAGCCGCCCTGGTTGCCGACCTGCAAGCCGATGCCGGGAAAAGCGAACGGCCCTGATCCTTCGGGCTGGCGGAAGATCACATCGCTGCCGCGCTGGATGTAGGTGCCGGGCGGAGGCTGCCCGAAGCGGGCTTTGGCGATCTCGGAGCTGGTCTGCACTCCGATCTTGAGGATCTGGTCCCAGTCGATCGCGCCCAGCTTGTGCATTTGCTCGATCCTCCACGTTCTTACCTTGCCGGCCGGCTTCACCTCCCAGCCCGGCTTCGGCCCGTGCGAGCAATCCAGCGGGATCTCGCCGGCGGGGCCGAAAGCGACCACGTACACATGGCTGTAGAACTGCGGCTGCTGAGGGTCTGCGGCGACAGTCCGGAAGGCGGTCTCTATGCCCAGGGCACGCAGCATTGCCGCACAGAGCATGCTTTGGTCGTCGCAGTCTCCGGCCGGCTCGGGCATGGTGAGCAGATCCACAGGGCGGATCAGGAGCTCGGCGAGTTCGGGGCGAGCTGTGATGGCCGCGGCCGGCACGCGGTCCTGGACGAACTTCACTCGCGAGCGCACCCACTGCCACACTGCTGCCGCCAGCGAGGCTACGTCATTTCCTTTTGCCGATTGCGCCGCTTCAGCGGCGGCTCTGCGAACGATGGGGCTGCGGGAATCCTCGCGCACGTACTGAGCCATGAGGCTGATGGTTTGTGCGGTGGCAGCCTCGTCATCGTCCGGAGCTGGATACACGGTCGCCTGAACCACGCCGTTGAATTGCGGATGTCGCAAGCGCAGGCGGAGCGGCTCCACAGCGTTGGGCAGGGCCTGGCGATCGGTTCGCATCTGGGCTCATTGTGGACCGAGATGCACGACTGATCAATAGTTGTGTGGACACCTTTTGATGATATAATTCTTTACACCAGATTTTTCCTAGGAGCACCCCTATGCCACGAAAGAAAGCTGAAACAGCACCGTCCGAAGACGTGATCACCCTGCCGTCTCAGCCGCCTGCGAGTGACTTTGACTTCACCAAGGCCAGGCAGTACTTGCGGCCGGAGACGTTTTTCGAGTTCATCAAGGCCTATCCGGACTGGGAGGCCTGCGCGATCTATTTGTATCGTCTCTGGCCCGTCATCGACCGCAAACTCACAGGCCACAGCGAGAAGTACATCGATGTGTTCGCGGAGCCGATCACCGAAATGGATATCCTCCGCAAGCACGGGTCCGGAAAGTACCTGCTCCACTTCAACGACTCGAACAGGCCAGGAGGTCTCAAGCAGGTGGCCATGTGCAAGCTCGAGCTCAACGATCCCCTGTATGAGCCGATCCTGGACCAAAACGAGGTCGTCGAGGGCATTGATGCGAACAAGAGCTACATCGAGGGTCTCATCGCACGGGGCAAGTGGAAGCGCAATCCGCCCGCGGATCAGGCTGCACCGTCGCCTGACACTCTGGCGGCCAGCCTGGCCACGGCGTTGCAGCGCATCTCCGCACCAGCGGCGCCGGTTACTGCGGCAGCAGCGGCCGAGCCGGCCAGGCCAGATCCGTATGAGATCGGCTTGCGCATCGCCGAGCTCGCCCAGCGCACGGCGCCCAAGCCGAGCGCCGACCCTCTCGAGCTGGCGCTGAAGATCGTGTCGCTTATGCAGCAGCGTCCGGCTGAAGATCCTCTTGAGCTCTACGGCAAGGTGGCCGACATCATCGAGGCTCGCGCGGCTCGCTATGCGGGGAAGCCGGCAGGCACGGATTGGAGCACGGTGCTGCTCGACCTGGCCAAGGCGCTCCCTGCCCTCATCCAGGGCTTTGTCGCGATGAAGGCCGCTGGCAGCCAGACACAGGCCACCGTCGGCCAAGGCCCCGCTACGGCTCCGTCGGCGGCAGCCGTCGCTGTGGCGACTCCGGAGGCACTTTTGGAGGAGCTGAAGCCTTTCCTTTTGCGTGCGATCAGCACAGGCCAAGGTGGCGATGAGTTCGCCGCCGGCGTGGTCACCTTCTACGGCGAGGAGCGTTACCGGCAGATCGCCGGATTGGGCGCTGATGGCATCCTGGACAGCCTGCGCCGGCAGCCCGAAGTCTGGACGGTGTTGTCCCCTTACGAGGCCGATATTCGCGCCTTCGTGAATGACTTCCTGGCCTACGGCAATCCCACGGAGGAGACCACGGTCCAATGACCGCGCAATGCCGGCTTTGCGGTCTGCTGGTCGGGGTGAAGAGTGTCGGCATGTCGCCGGAGGATGCCTTCGAGGCCCTCGGCCTGGCGGCGTTTCTGCACCTCGTGCAACAACACCCAGAACACGTACAGGGGGCGATCAACCCTCTGGTGGCCCGATTGGTCAACTATGTGGCGAGCCTGGCGCTGGAGTCGTCCTCCGATAAGTGGACTGCGGCTGTCGAGTCTGCCCGAGCGCGGCTCGTGGAATTGGTGGATCGTGTGGTTTGGGATGATCTGGCGAAGCGGTACGAACTCCGAGAGCTTCATCCTCCAATCCCGAAAGCATCCTCCGATGAATCTGCAAGTGATTGATTCTCCGTTCAGCGAGTCAGCGGCCGCACCCCGAGGCAGCCCTGTTTTCAATGACTTGTAGCGATTTTGGCGATTCCCAAGCTGAACGTCGCGGGTTCGAGTCCCGTCTCCCGCTCCATAGATTCAATCACTTACAGACGCCCGGGCGGCTTCGGATTCATCCTCCAATTCCTCCACAGGCTCACTGGATGAGCCTGTCTTCTTCAGGCCGCCGCAGAGCATCGTCCAGCATCTGCACGGCGGCCCGCTTCTGGTCCAGATCGCTCTGGGTGTAGATGTCGATGCTGACGCCGATGCCATGGCCCCGCTGGTCTGCACCCACCTTGGGATCGGCGCCGTACTTGGCCATCAGGGACGCATTCGTGCGCCTCAGGGCTTGCCAGGTGGCCCACTCGAGGCCGATGGGCTTCAGATAGGGCAGCATATACGTCCGCCAATAGTTCTCCTGGCGCAGGGGCGTGTGCTTCCGGCTTCCGAAGATCCACGGCGTGCATCCTCCGATGTCGTCGTACCAGATCCGCAGAAGTTCCAGAGTGCCCTTGCTCAGCGCCGCGACTCGTGGCTTGGCATTTTTGGGCGTGTCCAGCTCCCCATGGTAAATCCGCCTCTCGATGCGGATGCAGTCGCCTTGCACGTCGTCCCAGCGCAGGGCGAAGATCTCGCCAGGCCTCAGGCCCTCGAAGATGGCCAGGCGCGCGGCCAAGCGTTCCCGGAGCGGCAGAGCGGCGAGGAACTGGCGCACCTGCTCCTCGCTCAGCGCCGGCTTGGGGCGTGCTGGCCTTGCTTTTCGCGGCACCAGGAGCATGCCGGCCGGGTTGTGGGGCACGATGCCGTCGGCCTGCGCCATCGCGAAGATGCTGCGCAGGTCCCAGCGCAGGTGCTGCACGACCGCGGCCGAGTGAGTCTTGGCGCATTCGAGCAGCCAAGCCTGTAATTCGTTGCGGGTGATGGTAACAAGCAGCCGCTCGCCCCATTGAGGCAGGATCATGTGCTGGATCCGGTGCGTGGTCGTGATCGAAGTGGACAGCTTCCAGGTGAGGTTCATCGTGGGCAGGTATTCGTGCTCGACGAACTCCCGCATGGTGAGCGGCCGTTTGATACCTCGCTCCAGTTGCGCGTTGAGCGGAGCGAGGATGGCCTCGAGCGTCCGCTTGGCCTCGGCCGCATTCATCTTCGAGCAGGGGCCGAGGATCTTGGCGCGGTGGTGGCCGTTTTCCCACCACTGCGCGTACCACACTTTCCTTCCGTTGATGAAGCGAGCCTTGAGGCTGCCTCGCTGGTATCGTCTGGGCATTCAGGCAGTCCTTTCCGGGCTGCCTTGGGGTGCGATGCATGCCCCCGAATCTACCACGGCTCAGCCTCGCTTCTGTTCATTCCACTCGGCGGAAGCTTCGAGCCACGCATCCAGCCAGGCGCGCCGGAACAGCATCCTGCGGCCGGCCGTCGCGTAGCGCGGCACGGGCCCAGGAAACTTCCCCCTGATGAGAGCGACGAGGTGCGTTGAACTGATGCGCAGGTACTCTGCCGCCTCTTTGACCGTCATCGGATCTCTGGGTGTCTGCTCTGTCCTCTCCGGTTCCATCTGTGCCTCCTTGGGGGGGCGAAAGGGGCGAAAGATGTCAGTTTTTTGCCCCGAAATGTCAGTTTCGATGTCAGTTTTTTGTGACCAAGTAGACCAAAACTGACATCAGAAATGCCCGTTTTTGCGCGCGCAGGGGGGGTATATGCTAATGGGGATAAAAACTGACATTACTGACATCGCATTGCAAACAAAGGGCTTAGTCAGCATGACTGATGTCAGTAATGTCAGTCGCCATACCGTTTCTTCGCCCCTGAGTCCGTTTCATGGTCTGAACCGATGTCAGTAATGTCAGTTTTTTTCTGGCAGTAGAGACCCTCCGGGGAAATTTTCCAGACCTTTTGATAGACTCCGGCGATCTTCTTTCTGACATAGTAGGTCTTCCGCGGGTTGTCGCAGGCCTGGAGGACGCCGGCTTGGTTGAGGCGTTTCCCAAGCGTGTTGATAGTCACAGGAATCTGCTCTCCTACGTCGCGTCCAATCTGCTGGGCCGCGGCGAAGGCGGCTTTCCATTGCAGGTACACCGACTCGTCATCGACCCATCCAATGCAGTCGCCCTGTGGCCTCCAATCTCCGCCTCCGAACGTCCAGCCCCACTTGGCTGGCTCGTGGGGGCAGGAGCCGTCCACAGCCGCCAGGTGCGCCCTGCCGGATGCGAAGGCAGCCACGATCAGGTCGAGGAACTGCCGTACCGGATCCACGTGCTCCTGGATGTTGGCCTGAGCCTCGGCCACCTGCGCGAAGGCGTCATCAGCACGGCGCTCAATCACTGCGGCTTCCTCGGCCGTGATGGCTTCAATTTCCCTTGCGAACTCCAGCCACATTCTGAGGCCCAGGTTGAGATTCGCCAAATTGTCAGGCGTGCGCGAGTGCGCTTTCTTCTCGGCCCACTGCTGGCGGAAGCGCACCAGTTCCTCCATCAGGCGCTCTCGCATCCCGGCCATCCGCGGCGCCACCCATTGGAGGAATGCGGCCATAGCGGCGGCGTAGAGGCCGCGTTGGGCGTCCTGCTGGCATCGGGTGAGCAGGCGCCAGTCCATGTCATCAGGATCGGCCTCGAGCACGATCATGCGCGCGCGGCAGGACGCGCCGCGCGGGATGTCCTCGCCCGTCGACACGATCAGGCCGCGCGGCCACATCGGCGTCCTGAGGCTCCCGTCGGCGTTCATTCGGCCGCGGCCCTGCTGGTTTCCTTGCGACCGAATCAACCGGTCGGCGTCGCGGTGCAGGCGGGCAATGTCGCTCGAGCTGCCCCTGGGCACGAAGTCGTCGACGACCAGGAGAGCGTCCTTTGCAAAGAAGGCCAGCGCCTGGAGCGAATTCATGGTCGAGTCCCAACTGCCGGGCAGGTTCTTGCGGGTGAAGTCCGGGCCGAAGTGTTGCTGCGCGAGAGCCGCCAGCTCGCTTTTGCCCGTGCCGCTCCGGCCGGCAATGTGGAGCGCGACGTCGACGGGCCCGAGCACGACGCGCCAGATCGCGGCGAACAGGGGCAGCGTGATGTGATCCGGCATCACGTGCAGCATCCACATGCTGGCCCGCACCGCTTCCACCAGCTCATTGCCCTGCGGCGGATCCGGCAAGCGGAACCGGATCAGTTGGGGGTCCAGCTCGATCAACAGCCCGTGTACCGGGCCATCGCGCCCGATCGCGCCTCCGGCGTGGAGATAGATCCATTCGCCCTGCCACTGCGTCCAGCCGGTGTGCTGGTAGACGTATTGAAAGGTTTTCTCGCGGCTCAACTCCTGCATGGCGGTTCTCGTGTGGTCTTTCAGGTTCGGGTAAACAATGGCGTTCGAGCCCAGGTACTCGAGGGGCCAATCCATCGAGGGGAATTCTTTCGTCCCGATCACGATCTCCTTCGCCTGGCCTTGGACCTTGGCGAAGATCTTGAAGGCGCGTGAGCGGGAAGCGCCGTCGTCTCGCTCGATGTCGGCCGTGATGACGGCCGGGAAATTGGTGAGCTGCACGTAGGCGCGGCCGCCGTCGCGGTTGGTGCGGACGTAGTAGAGCCCGTCCTCGCGGAGGCGGTAATTGCCTGCCGCGCGCAGGTAGGGCGGCTCGTCCAGCTCGGCGGGTTGCGGCACATCGGCCGCAGGCCGGGGCAGCGCCTTCCTGCGCGGCGCTTTCTGCCGCAATGGTTCGCGAGGCGGGGCGCTGTACGCCTCTGCGAGACTGGCCAGGGCCTCCCGAGCCGTATAGGGCTCGACCTGGCCCTTCAGGTTGGTGGCCGGCACGAGCGCGGCGTAGCGCTCCATCAATCCGCGGGCAAGTTGCTCGGGCACTCCGTTGTCTCTGAGCTGGCAGGCGTACCAGAAGCCGGCGTTGTTCCGGCCCTCGCTGCGGGCGCGCTCCAACGCCATGTCGAGCAGTCTCACTGGCAGATCGGCGCTGGCGGCGGAGGCCTCCGCCGCGGTCGGGCCCGCGGCTGGCGGATGGGACAGCGACAGGAGCTCGCGCAGGCCTGCGGGCAGGCTGGCCAAGGGCTCCAGCTCGGCCTTTCGCAGCCAGCGGTAGCCGCCGGCCTGATTGTTGCCCCAGAAGACGGCGTAGCCGCCGTCGGCGCGGATGTCCAGGCCCGGCCATTCGGCCTTCAGCTTCCGCGAGGTCTTGCTGTTGAGTGTGGGGACGCGCCAGCCGGGGTGCTCGCAATACACGTGTGCGCCGCCGCTGCCGGTCCGCACGTGGGCTGACAGGCCGAGCCGCTTCATCGTGGCCAGCCCCGCCTCGCCGTCAAAATCGAGCACGATCAGACGGCTCACGGCGCCGGTGACGACGGCCCAGCCGGCCACCTGATCGAGCTTTGCCCATTGCTCCAATTCGGCGAGAGTGGCCGGCCGTGTCTGAAATTCCGACCAGCTCTTGATCGCGGGCCGCTTGTCGGCCCGCACTGGGATAATGGACCAGCCGCGCTCTGCGGCCTTGCGCACGGACGGGGGGAGTGCCATGCAGACCTCTCACTTGGGAGCCACGATCATGCCAGCGCTGACTGCGCACCAGGTGGCAACGGCGAGTTGTAAAAGCCAGCTCTTCCGATCGCCCAGTCGGAAGTCATCGATAGCTCCGGCGAGGTTCATGCCGGACGCCACGCCGAGCAAATACAAGAGCACCATGTCTGTCATCACCTCTGTCCCTTCAGCATTTCTTTCGCTTGAGAGATGAGGAGTTTCTGCTCATAAAGCCAGTCCTTCACCCCGAGCAAGGCTCCAGGGTCAATTGACGGGCCGCTGGCTTCGAGTTCAGCCAGGGCGGCGAAGGCCTCCTTGTTGGCGCGATCGAGTTCGTTCAGAGTTGCATTCAGGTTCCTGCACAACTCGGATTTCTCCAGTTGGACCTCATCGATCAAGTCCATCGCCCGGAAAAGCGCGGCTGTCACCCCTGCCTTGCGCATTGGCCTGTTCTCCTCAGTCAAGCTGGAAGGCTTTCTCGAAATCGGATGGAGTCCAGAGATTGCGCGCCCGCTCCCTCGCTTCTTCGCACTGCTGGGCCGCGAGGGGCGTCGGGTGGATGTGCTGGCACAGCCGGAGCCGGCGCTGGGGCTGTTCGCTGAGGTAGGCGACTCGATAGTATCCATGGTCGCCGCAGGAGAAAGTGACCTGATCTGTTTCGATAATCAGCATGAGGGCACTTCCTTTGCGCGTTGGTATTTCCTGGGACTCTCGTCTGAAAGCTCGATGAGATGATTTGCCCTCAGCCATTGGATGGCGCGCTCGAGCTGGTACATGTTGGCGGGGGCAATCTCATCGTCGATCTCACTCCACGTCCGGGGCACGTCCAATGCGTCCCAGACAGCCCGCTCCAGCTTTCTTGCCGGGTCTTGCAAGGGGGCCGGGTAACCGGTGAGGTCCAGCGTGCGAGAGGCGCTGGGAATCTGAAGCTCGGCGGCGCCCGCCGGAGGAGGAGCGGGCGCCGCCGCTGTCGCGGCGTCTGGCAGGGGCCGCGACGTCGCGGCGCTCGGAGGAACACGCCGCGAACTCGCAAACTCGTTGAGTGCGGGCTGGAGCTCCAGCCTGACGGCTGCCTCCAGGTCCCGCGGATCTTCGCCGAGCAGTTCGGCCAGAGTTAAAAGGCTCGCGCCCTCCGACCAAGCGCGCAGCAGGGCCGCCCTCGTCATGCCGCCCTCCTTCCCCGCCGGCGCTGGTGGCGGCGCCGGTAGGCGTCCGGGTCGCGCAAAAAGGCTTCGATTTCCGCACGAATTCGGGCTGATGCAATGACGCCATGCCATACCCTGTGCACGGCGCTTCTGCTGACTCCAAGAACCCGGGCGATAAGACTTTGTGCGCCGTAGATGTCAGTTCGGAGGCGCGCTGGAACGGGATTTCGTCGTAGGCTGGTGTCCGGTGACATGTTAACCTGCGCAAGTCAATTATGCGTCACGACGCAATTGCTGTCAAGACGAAAGGAGCACATTCGTGGACGAAATTATTCGCAGCACGGTGAGACTGGATCCGGATTTTCAGGAGCAAGTAAGGATAGCCATAGCAAAGAGAAGGCTCCGCAGCTTTCAAGCTGCTGTGGAGCAAGCTCTTAGACTCTGGCTTGCGCAAGATCCGGGCGCAGTGCGTCCTCCGGCGCCCGCGCCGCCGGCGGGCGGGCCCGAAACCGAGTGGCACCGCAAGCTGAGCGAGATCCTGGCAAGCGGCGACGAGGCTGCGATCGAGGCGGTGAAGGCTCAGCTGACGCTGATTCATGCGCGGCTTCGCCCTCCCGGAAGAAAGCGCAAGGTCGGCTGAGGCGCAAACGGCGCTTGCCGGCGGAGCCTTGCCCGGTGGTGGTGGCGCCGTTGGGCGTGCCGCTATGCCTGCATCTGTTCGCCCGCGGCATCTGGGAGTGTCCATGCGGGCGGGAAGCCCCGTGCGCCGGCGCGGTTGGCTGGCTGCGCCATGCGGGATAGACTGGACTTGGAGGGCATCATGGCAAGGCCGAGGCGACAGAAGAATCCGCCGTCGCAGGAGATGCCCTTCCCTCACCTGCTTCCGGACTTTCCGGTCAAGCCTTGGGTGGATCCCGCCACGCGCGAGCGCTTCCAGACGGTCAGCGTCGATCTTCCCGACGGCACTTTCCTTGCGTTTATCGCCGAGGCGCCCGGCATCCGTGCTGTTGCAAGCACCAGGCAGGAAGCCGAGCGGCGCGTGCTCGAGATGTACCGCTCCCCGGAGGCGCAGCAAGCCCGGCATATTGCGAGTCTGCGCAGGACGGCTCGGCAAAATCCGCAAGCCCTGACCGAGGACGAGGCCGAGCTGCTCTACTACGAGAAGGTCAAGGACGAGGGCTGGGTGCCGGCGGAGAAGGTGCTGCGGGAGCTGGGCTATGGCCTGGACGGTCGTCCTCTCAAGAAGCGCTGAAAAGTCGCTCCGCAAATTGCCCGCAGAAATCCAACGCTGGGCCGTGAAAATCATTGCCGAATTGCACAGTGGCCCGAGGGTTTCCGGGGCAGAGAAACTCGAAGTGCCCGGCAAGCTGTTCAGGGTCCGCAAGGGCGACTACCGGTTGACGTTCGAGGTGCGCGCTGACGAGATCCGCGTCATCCGGATCGGCCACCGCCGCGACGTGTACCGCGATCTGTAGCACATTCCGGAATACACAAAAAATAAATTCGCTTTCCGGCAAAATACAGCCATATTTTTCTGTTGACTTCGGCAAGAAAACGTGGCATATAAAAAGCATGAAGGCGGAGAAAAAGGCGGTTGGCGAAGCGAAGCGGGCTATTCTGAACTGGCTGGACTACAACGATCCCTTCCGAACCCGGGGCCCGCACGTCCCTGCGAAGATCCGGCGCGAGCTGGGCATGAGCAAGAGCATGTTCGACGCCGCGGTGATCGATCTGCTCCGCGAGAGGCTGGTCTACTGCGCACCGCACGATCACGTCGGCCGGCTGCCTCTGGATGAGCGCGAGGAGCTTGTGGCTGACGGGCGCGGAACGTACTACTGCTCGATCTCCGACCGCCGACCTGCACGGCCTCTGCCAGCCTGGGCGATCCCGGCCTGCTGAGGCCGGCTCAATTGTTGTTGCAACAACTATCTGCGATCAGTCGGCAAGCAGCCAAACAGCCAGAATGCCTCCGAGGGCCAGCAGCAATCCGAGTTCGAGCTCGCTCCCGCCTACTTGCCCGGGGCCTGGGAGCTCGGGCCACGGGCTGACGTAGGGCGCGGGCCGGCCTGGCCCGACAGAAACTCCCGCAGGGGGCGGGCAGGATCGATGCCGGCCTCTCGCGCCACGAACTTGGCGTAGTTTACGGGGTCGTTGTTGTCGGCCGCCGGCGAGTAGCCGGAATAGACGCCCGGCTTGCCCCCGAAGAACTCGAAGAGGTTGAGACCGCGGTCAATGTTGCGGCGGATCTGCTGCTTGAGGGCGGCCCATCCCTCCTCGGGCGTGTCGAACTTCGCGTAGCCGCCGACCACCGGCCGGTTGCCCCACGAGCGCAGGTTGCCAGGGTTGTTGTTCCGCTGCGCCAGGGAGCCCGGCTTGAAGAAGCCCTCCATCTTCGCAATGGCGAGGGCGATCTTGTCGATCAGGTCGTTCATGGGCCACCTCAGAACGGGACGAGTTTGTCAGTGCCGCGCTCGCGCCGGCGGCGCCAGATCTCGGCGGCGAAGGCGCTGCGCCGGGAAGCCGGGGTTTCGTTGACCAGCCGCACGGCCGCCGGCAGGCTCATGGTGGAGGCCTCGCCCCGCAGGGCGAGCACGGCCTGCACCCACTGGCCGAGGCTGGTGGCACCTTTGCCATTCGGGTTGAACTGGCGGGTACGCACGCCGAGGCCGGCGCGGGCGAAGACCTGCCCCTTGCGGACGTTGCAAGACCGGCAGGCGTAGACGAGGTTTTCCGGGTTGTTGTTCGATTCGTCGCCGTCGACGTGATCGATGTCGCGCGGCCGCGGGGCGCCGCAGTAGGCGCAGCGGCGCTCGCCCGGCGGCGCGTTGCGGTTGGCGCGGTAGCGCTTGGCGCGGTCGGTGATGAGCTCGACGGGCTTGCGGCCGGCGGGCAGGCTCGGGTTGGGGATCCAGGGTTTCATTGCTTGCGCTGAGGCCTCCAGGCGCATTCGGCCGGCGTGCCGTCGGGGTTGTAGTGCTGCGCCAGCAAGGCCTGGGCGCCCTGGGCGAAGGCGACCAGGGCGGCCATGAAGGGGCGCCACTCGGCAG
>Ga0308402_1000178_pt1 | contig 20231 bp, 15 predicted proteins | sample HotsprSampleOSM2_FD_203471 | JGI IMG/M metagenome (GOLD analysis project Ga0308402, IMG submission 203471) | Hot spring phototrophic mat microbial communities from Octopus Spring, Yellowstone National Park, Wyoming, United States - 20060913_OS-M2 ... | reverse complement strand
CAGCGCTGAGGCGGTAGGGCTCGTGGATCTTGTCCCCCGGGATCCCGGCCAGTTCCGGCAGCCAGTGGCGCAGGTAGTGGCCCTGGGGATCGTAGTCGCGGGATTGCTTGGGAATGTGGAAGTAGCGAAAGCCGCGGGCATCGTTGCCCACGCCGGCGGTGTAGTTCCAGTTGCCGTAGTTGCTGGCCACGTCGTAGTCAATCAGCAGCGATTCAAACCATTCCGCCCCCAGACGCCAGTCGATCCCCAGGTTTTTGGTGAGGAAGCTGGCCACATTCTGCCGCCCGCGGTTGGACATGAAGCCGGTGGCTGCCAGCTCCCGCATGTTGGCGTCCACCAGGGGGTAGCCGGTCTCGCCGCGGCACCAAGCCTGAAAGCGGTCCCAGTCCTGCTGCCAGGGGATGGGGATCCCTTGGATCCCCGAGGGACGAAACAGCTTGGCGCCATGCTTGGCCAAGATGAAGCGAAAGTAATCCCGCCACAGCAGCTCGAAGACCAGCCAGTAGGTGGATTCGTTGCGCACCCGCTCCTCCTCGTAGCGCTTGACTTCGGCATACACCGTGCGAGGAGAAAGGCAACCCAACGCCAACCAGGCAGAAAGGCGCGAGCTGTCGTTGGGATCCAGCATGCCGTTGCGGGTTTCTTTGTAGACGCGCAGCCGGTCCAGATCCCAGATATAGGTCTGCAGGCGGGCCTGGGCGGCGGTGCTGCCGCCGGCATAGACAAAGCGGGCGCGGGGATCCGGCGGCGGCAAGCTCAACCCCAGCGCCGCCAGGGTGGGCAGGGGGCCAGGATCTAGCCCCGGCGGCAGGGGCGGCAGGGAAGGGATGGGCAGGGGAGCGCGAACCTCGGCCTTGGCTTCCACCTGCTGGCGAAAGCGGGTAAACACCTCCGGCAGGTCTGCCAGGGCAAAGGGGAGATCTTCGGGGTGGTAGAGGGTGTGACCCCAGTCCAGATGGAGCCGGATCCCCAAGGGCTGCAGCGCTTGCTGCAGGGCCTCAGCAACCGCCTCCTCCTCGGTGCCCACCTCTTCGTGGGCATAGACGGCCTCCACCCCCCACTCCCGCGCCAGGGCCGGGATCACCTGCTCCGGCTGGCCTTGGCGAATGACTAGGTCAGAGCCGCGGGCCCGGAGCTGCTGCCGCAGGTCGGCCAGGCTCTCCAGCAGGAACTGGGCGCGGAAAGAGCCGGTCTTGGGAAAGCCAAAGGCCGTCTGTCCAAAGTGGCGCGGATCTAGGCAATAGAGGGGAATGAGGAGAGATCCCTGCTGGCAAGCCCGCGTCAGCGGCTGGTGATCTAGCAGGCGCAAATCGGTGCGAAACCAGAGCAAAACGGCCATTCTAGACGGATGCCAGCGCTTCCGCTTCTTCTTGGGGATCCCTCCTGGGTCGCCCCAGTTCCGGGCTGGGGACGAAATGGGGCACCTGGGCAGCGGGGATGTGGATGGGGGCCTTGGTGCGCGGGTGATAGGTTTGCCGGGCCGGGCGGTAGCGCAACGAGAAGGTGCCAAAGCGCGCCAGCCGCACCGATCCTCCTTCCGCCAGACATTGGCTGATGCTGTCTAGCATTGCCTCCAGAGCAGCGGCAGCCATTTTGACGGTCAGGCCATCCACCTGGGCGGCCATCTGGCGGGCCAGCAAACGACGATTCAAATGGGGAAGAGAAGCCACGACCACTTATCCAGACAACGGCAACGGGACAACAGCGGCCCTGAGCTTGATGCTCCCAACCTGATATGGCGAGAACTCCATCGGAAAAGAGAACGGCATCTCCCAGGCCGGCTACCTGAAGCTGAAATGTAGGCTTGAGGAAACTGAGAGCTGGGGCGGCCACCTTGCGGCAACTTACACGCAGAGAGGATCCGACACCGCAACTGCCACTAATCCACTGTCTAGCCGGTAGCCAGACTGCTCAACTCGGCTCATCCTTGGCGTGGCCGGAATCGACCACTTCCAGCTCGCTCTCGAAAAACCAGTGCCGGGAGCGATCGGGAAATTCCAAAATGTAGCCGATGCCACTGCCATCGACCACCCGCCGTGCCAGCACCACAGCCTCCTTGCCCACCAGCGCGCTCACCTCTTCTTGTCCGCGATCCTGAATAGAGCGCACCCTAACCTTATCCCCAACTTTGATCACCATAGTCGATCAGGGTAACCGCGAAGAGCTTTACCACTCAAGATGGTACGCCAAAAAGGATCCCTGCCGGAATCTGGCCCGACCGGGCTGAGGCCAACGGGGATTGGCTAGGATGGAAAAAGAGCGTTGTGCCCCCGACTGCCCCTGTGATTGCCCTCTCCCTCAAGCCAGCCCACTGCTCCTGGAGCGTTATCAGCTTTCCCTCCACCCTCTATACCCAGCCGGTTCTGGATTTGTTGATTGCCAAAGTTCCCCCCCCCTGGAGGGCGGAGGTGCGTTTGGGCCTGCAAGAGGCGATCATCAATGCCGTTCGCCACGGCAATGGCCTGGATCCCAACAAGAGGGTGATCGTCGAATACGCCAGCTCCGAGCCGTTTTATCAGTGGCTGGTGCGGGATCAGGGATCCGGCTTTCGTCCCCAGGAGGAGCTAAACCGCTGCCGCTGCGGCATCCTGGAAACGGAAGAGTCAGGGCGGGGAATGCTCCTGCTCACCCAAATTTTCGACTTTGTGCAGTGGAACGAGACGGGCAACCAGCTCTACTTGGGCAAGTACATTCACCCCGGCTGCCGGGATCCCTGGATAGTTTGACGGGCTCCACTCAGTACCACTGCCAAAATAGCTTGCCCCTCTGGAGGAGCCAGTGCCCCCGATCCGGATAGGGAGCCTCGGACAGCGTCAGGGCAGTGGTGGCGAAGGCCAGGCGCGTGGACGACCAGCGGGATCCCTGCAGTTGGGGCAGCCAAGTTTCCGGTAGAACCCCCAGGGATCCGTACCCATAGCCCAGGTTGCGGTGGGGCAGGGGGGCCACCAGGCTGCGCCAGGCGCGGCTGGCGCTCAAGGGAGGATCCGCCAGGGCCGCTTCCAAAGCCGCCAAAGAAGAAGCCAGGTAGGAGTAGCCTTCCCGGTCGGTGTGGTACACCTGGGCCGAGAGAGGCGATGCTTCCGGGATGGCGGGCAGGGCTTGGGGAAGAGCCTCTGCCGCCTGCACCCGGGGAGAGCCTCCCCTGCCGCTGACCTGCAGCAGCCCACCGGCCAAGAGGGGGATGTCTTCTCGCGGCGTGGAGTGGCTTGGCTGGGGTTGCGGCTGGGCCGCCGGCTTGCTCCAGACAGTGGCGGTGCCATGCTTAGTTGCAATCGACACCACCTGCCAGCCCTGGGCGATTGCCCGCTCATCCAGCGTTGGCGCATCCGGCCTCTTGCCAACCCACAGCCAGGCCAGTTCCCCATCCGTGGGCAAAAAGGCAAGGGCGAACTCTCCCCTTTCCGGCAACAAGTGCTGCCAGTCCAGCTCCACCTGCAATTGCAACTGCTGCAGCCATTGGCCGGGATCCAGCCGCAGGCCGAAGAGGCTCAGGGGTTGCATCCGCCCCAAGCTCTGCCAAAGGTTGGCCCAGTTCTGTCCGGAAATTAGCGCTAGCGTCTCGTCGGGCAGATGCCGAATAACCTGCGGATGAAAAGCTTCTACCGTCGGCAAAGCGAACTCAGCAGGCGTATGCCAAAGGGCGGCAGTTTCGGCCACCAACCCCCGAAAGTTGACCCCCAGCCCCAGCCCCACTGCCTGCAACGCCAGAGCGTCGGGAGAGGGCGATTCCGGATTTTGCCAGAAAGCCCAACCCACATGCGCCTCCTGTAGCGGCTGGATCACCTGCCGAAACTGCGGCTTGCTCACCAACGACAACTGCGGCAACTGCCACGCATCGATGGCGGCGCGAATGGCAGCAGCCTGTTCTGCCAGCAGCACATAGCGCTCGCCGAAAAGGGCTGCCGTGAACCCCTGCAACTCCGGAAGCGGGCTGGACACCACCTGAATGCCCTTGTAGGTATCCACCTGCACTGGCAAGCCGGCCAAGCTCTGCCGCTCCCACAACAGGTTCAGCTCGAATTGGGCAAGCGCCGCGTCGCGAGTTTCCAAGGCAACCAAGGTGCCCCACTCCGGCAAGCTGGCCAAGAGGGTGCTTTTCCCCAGCCAGGGCTGCACCTCCCGCTCGAAATCCAGGGCTCCCCCGGCCAGCATGGCTCCCAACCAGCCCGGGCCTGCGCCGGAGAAAAACTTCCGCCACTGCTGACGAGTGGCGCGTCGCTGGGAAGCGGGGGTTGCCGCTTGCCAAAATGCCTGCAAATCCTCGAGAGGGGCGGCCAGCAGCAACAGCGCCTGGGTGGAACGGGGAGCTAGGCCCACAATCGGCGGCAGCGCCGGGCGAGATAGCAACAAAGCCAGAGGGCTTTGGGTGAGCAGCCAGGTGATAGCCCACACCACCAGGGCAGCCAGAAGGCCCAGACCGATCAGGATCCCGCGCAAGAGTTGCCGTTGTCCCATACCCACATCCACAGCCTGAAAGACGCGCCGTCTTGCCTCGATGCCAGTACCTCGGCACGGCGTAACCATCTTACCTGCGAGGGGAAGTTTGCGCGCCTTGCTTGCCTTTGGCCCGAACTCGGAGTGAGCGATAATGGGTGCGGCGTTTGCAGCGATGGCTCAGCGATGCGCATTTCCTTGAAGTGGCTGCGGGAATTGGTGGACTTTGAGCTTTCCCCGGAAGAATTGGCAGAAGCCCTCACTCTGGTGGGGTTTGAGGTGGAGGAGATTGAAGATCGCCGCAGTTGGGCAGAAGGGGTGGTGCTGGGCAGGATCCTAGCCGCCGAGCCCCATCCCAATGCTGACAAGCTGCGCGTTTGCCAGGTGGACTTGGGATCTGAGCAACCGGCCACCATCGTCTGCGGAGCGGCCAACGCCCGCGCCGGCTTGCTGGTTCCTGTGGCCACGCCGGGCACTCATCTGCCCGCTGTGAACCTGACCATTGCCAAAGCGGAGAAACGGGGAGTGCTCTCGGAAGGCATGATCTGCTCTTTGGCCGAGCTGGGGCTGGAGAGGGCTTCGGAAGGGATCCACGAATTTCCGCCTGATTTGGATCTCAAGGCCCACCCGCTGGGGTCTGACGCCCGCCCGCTGCTAGGCCTGGACGATGTGGTGTTGGATCTCACTTCCACCGCCAACCGCGCCGATGCTCTGAGCATGGTGGGGATCGCCCGCGAGGTGGCCGCCCTCACCCGCAACCCGCTGCGCCTGCCGCCGGTTCAGCCCCTACAGGCCAAGCCCATCCCCAACTTCAACCTGCGCATTGCCGACGCCAAGGCCTGCCCCGCCTACAGTGGCGTGTTGATCGAGGGAGTGAAGGTCGGCCCTTCTCCCGACTGGCTCAAGCATCGCCTGGCCGCCGCTGGCATGCGCTCCATCAACAATGTTGTCGATGTTACCAACTTGATCTTGCTGGAATGGGGCCAGCCCCTGCACGCCTTCGATTGGGATCGCCTGCTGCAGGTCATGGGCAAGAAGAAGCCCACTATTGAGGTGCGCTTTGCCCAGGCGGGAGAAACCCTGAAAACCCTGGACGGCCAAACCCGCACCTTGCACCCTGAAAGCCATCTCATCGTGGCCGGCGGCCAGCCGGTAGCCCTAGCAGGTGTGATGGGGGGAGAAGAGACAGAAGTGAGCTCGGCCACCACCAGCATTTTTTTGGAGGCCGCCCTCTTCGACCCGGTGGTGACGCGCCGCTCGGCCCGCTCGCAGGGACTGCGCACGGAAGCCTCGGCCCGCTATGAGCGGGGGGTTAATTTTGCCACCCTCGACCTGGCGCGGGATCGGGCGGTGCAGTTGATTTTGGAGCTGGCGGGAGGATCGGTGGTTGGCCTCACCACCTTTGACCAACGGCCACCGCTGGAGCGGACGCTGAAGCTGCGGCTGTCGCGCCTCATCGACGTGTTGGGGGAAGAGGTGCGGCCAGAGGATGTGGAGGAGATCTTGCCGGCCTTGGGCTTTCAGCTTTCCCGCTGTCAGGCAGTTGCCCCGGAGGCTCCCCCCCTCCCTGCTACGGAGACAGCAGGCGTGGCCGGCTGCGTTTGGCAGGTGTCTGTTCCCCCCTACCGCCTGCGGGATGTCGAACGGGAGATCGACTTGATTGAGGAATTTGCCCGTCTCTACGGCTACGACCGCTTCTCGGAAACCCTGCCCACGGAGCCGCAGGTGGGATCCCTCTCGACACGGGAAACTTTGACGCGGCAAATTCGCGAGGTGATGCGGGGCATTGGCCTGACGGAGGTGTACCACATCTCCCTTTGTCCAGCGGACGAGGACAGCTCCCTGGTCAAAATCGCCAATCCGCTTTCCCCCGAGTACTCCGCTGTGCGCAAGGCGCTGCTGCCGGGCTTGGTGGAGGCTTTTCGCTTCAACTGGGATCAGGGCAACGGCCCGCTGCAGGCTTTTGAGATTGGCCACGTCTTTGCCTATGCCCCTCCCTCCAGCCCTGAGCCCTATCAAGAGGCGGAGCACTTGGGGGGCATTCTGGGCGGGGATCTCAACCCCAATGACTGGCGGCACCACAACCGGCCCATGGACTGGTTTGAGGCCAAGGGGCTCTTGGTCTCGGCGCTGGAGCGGCTGGGGTTTACCCCAGAGTTTCGCCCGGATCCCCCTGAGGCGCAATCGCCGCTGTTGCACCCGGGTCGACAGGCTGGCATCTGGATCGAGGGATCCCGCATTGGCCTATTTGGGCAGTTGCACCCCCGCCTTTGCCAGGAGAAGGATTTGCCGGAGGAGGTCTATGGGTTTGAGGTGGATCTGGATCCCTTGTTGGCCAGCCTGGAGAAGCGGGGCCTAGTGCAATTTTCCCCCTTTTCGCCTTTTCCGGCCTCGGATCGGGATATCGCCTTCTTTGCGCCGCTGGAGCTGTCGGTGGCAGACATCGAGAAAGTAATCCGCCAGGCGGCAGGCCCTCTGCTGCAGTCGGTACAGCTTTTCGACGAGTACCGCGGCCAAGGGGTACCGCCGGGGCAGCGCAGTCTGGCCTTCCGGCTGGTCTACCGCGCTCTGGATCGCACGCTCACCGATGCCGAAGTGGAAGCTGCGCAAAACCAGGTGAGGGCCCAGCTAGAAAAGCACTTTCCGGTTACCTTGCGCAGCTAGCCGTCTGCTAGTTTCTAGTACGATCTTCGGGAAGTTTTACACGGGACTTTTGGCCGTGCAGAGCAACGCCTCTCTTTCGGCAGCAACCAGCTCTCAGGCTGTGGCCTGTGATCCCCTAACACGGGCGCAGATTCTCCTCGAAGCCCTGCCCTACATCCAGCAGTACCAGGGGCGCATCATGGTCATCAAATACGGCGGCGCCGCCATGGTGCAGCAGGAGCGCCGAGCTGAGGTGCTGCGGGATATTGTTTTTCTTGCCTGTGTCGGCATTCGGCCGGTGCTGGTGCATGGCGGGGGGCCGGAAATCAACAGTTGGCTCCAGAAGCTGGACATCCCTTTCAAGTTTGTGGACGGCCTGCGGGTGACCGATGCGGCCACCATGGAGGTGGTGGAGATGGTGCTGGTGGGCAAAGTCAACAAACAGATCGTCCAGCTCATTAGCCTGGCTGGCGGATCGGCGGTGGGGCTGTGTGGCCGGGATGGCAACCTCATTAGAGCTCGCTCCCAGGGTCGAGCGGAAATTGGCTTTGTGGGGGAGGTGAGCAGCGTCAACCCGCAGGTGCTGCACACTCTGCTAGAGGGCAACCAGATCCCAGTCATTGCCAGTGTGGCCGCTGACGAGACCGGCCAAGCCTACAACATCAACGCCGACACCGTGGCCGGGGAGCTGGCAGCCTCTTTAGGGGCAGAGAAGTTAATCCTCCTTACCGATACCCCAGGCATTCTCAGGGATCCTGAGGATCCCAGCTCCCTGATTACGCTCCTGGATATCGAGACGGCCCGCCAGTTGATCCAGACAGGGGTGGTCAGAGGGGGAATGATCCCCAAGGTGCAGTGCTGCATTCGCGCCTTGGCCCAAGGGGTGCGCGCTGCCCACATCCTGGATGGCGGCTCCCCTCACTCCCTGCTCCTGGAGCTGCTGACCGATGCCGGTGTGGGCACCAAGATGATCCCTTCTCAGTTCTCTGCCCAGTTGGGGAACGGAGCTTCCCTCTAGTCTTCGTTCGCGACAGCGGTGCGGCAATGGGATTTGCGCCCATGGCTGAGACATTGAACCACGGCTTGGCGGACCCTTGTCGGGTTTAGCTGGGCCCCAGCTCCTTGCTGGCGCGCGCCAATCTCCACGAGGTGTCATCAGCGTTCTTGGGTAGAAGTCCGTGAGCCTTGCTACCTCTTCCTCCAGGGATCCCCGCAGCGACTGGCGGCTGCTGCGGCTGCTCTGGCCCTATGCCCGTCGGCACCTGAAGCTGTTGTTGGCGGCCTTGGCCTTTTTGCCGCCCCTGGCCCTAGCCGATGCGGTGCAGCCGTTGATCCTGCAGCGGGCCCTGGACGGCCCCATCGCCCAAGCGCTTGCCCAAGGCGACAGTGGGATCCTCGCCGGCCTCTGGCCCTACGCGGGCCTGTTGATCCTCACCCTGCTGGCCCGCTGGGTTTTTCAGGCCCTGGAAGGGTATAGCAGCCAGAAGCTGGGGCAGTTGATGACCCGCGACATCCGCAACGATCTCTTCGCCCACGTGCTGGCCCTGCCGGCCCAATTTTTCGATCGCACCCCGGTGGGCAAGTTGATCACCCGCATCACCAGCGATGTGGAGGCCTTGGGAGATGTGTTTTCCACCGGCGCGGTCGGCATCGTCAGCGACCTCTTTACCCTGCTGGTAATCGGGGTGGTGATGCTCAGCCAGCGCTGGGATCTGGGCCTGCTGCTGATCCTCATCGTCCTGCCAGCCAGCGCTGTAGTGGTCGAGCTGCAGCGCCGCTTTCGCGATGCCAACTTTCGCGTGCGGGAAGAGCTCTCTAAGCTCAACGCCTGGATCCAGGAAAACGTCTTGGGCATTGCCGTGGTGCAACTGTTTCGGCGGGAGCGGCTCAACAGCGAGATTTTTCAAACCATCAACCGCCGCTACATCCAAGAGGTGGATCAGACCATCCTCTACGACGCTGCCCTTTCCGCCGTTTTGGAGTGGGTTGCCTGGCTGGCGGTGGCCGCTCTCCTCTGGGTGGGCGGGCAGCAGGTGCTGGCAGCCGGCAGGGGGGAGTGGCTGGGATCCCTGCCCCGAGAACCTCTCACCTTCGGCAGCCTCTACGCCTTCATCCTCTTTTCCCAGCGCTTTTTCAACCCGCTGCGCCAGTTGGCGGAAAAGTTTACCGCCCTGCAGGCGGGGTTCACCGCCGTGGAACGCATCGACCACATCCTCCGCCTGCCCGTCGCCATCCGGGATCCCGTCAGCCCCCGCCACCTGCCCCCAACCGCCAAAGGAGAGGTGCAGTTCGAGCATGTTTGGTTTGCCTACAACCCCGGCGAGTGGGTGCTCAAAGACCTCAGCTTCACCATCCGCCCCGGCGAAAAGGTCGCCCTCGTGGGGCCCACCGGCGCTGGCAAAAGCTCCATCATTCGCCTACTTTGCCGCCTTTACGAAGTAACTCGCGGCTGCATCCGCATCGACGGCGTGGACATTCGCCACCTGCCTCAGGCCGAGCTGCACCGTCACCTGGGCGTGATCCTGCAAGATGGATTCTTGTTCTCTGGAGATATCCAGCAAAACATCACTCTAGGAGAGGAGGGCGAGCTGGCAGAAGTGGAGCGGGTGGCCCGTCAACTCCACCTGCACGAGCTCATCCGCGATCTGCCCCAGGGCTACGCCACCCCCGTGCGGGAGCGGGGCAGCAACCTCTCCAGCGGCCAAAAACAGCTCATCAGCTTTGTGCGGGCCCTGTGGCGGGATCCGAAAATCTTGGTCTTGGACGAGGCCACCGCCAGCCTAGATGTGGGCAGCGAGGCCCTGATCCAATCCGCCCTGGAAACCCTGCTGCGGGATCGCACCGCCCTGATCATCGCCCACCGCCTCTCCACCATCCGCCACGTGGATCGCATCCTCGTGCTGCAGCGAGGGGAACTGAAAGAACAGGGATCCCACGCCGAGCTCATGGCCCTCAACGGGCTCTACGCCCACCTCTACCGGCTGCAAGATTTGGGCAGCTAGCGACCAGAACCAAAGCGAGACCGAAGCGCCCGCAGGGTGGTGAAGCTGGCATCCGCAAGCGCGATGCGGGCTTTGCAGAGGAGCAGATTGCCATTATCTAAAGCCGTGTCTTTCAGGCTGGCCAAACCGTCGCCGGCCTGCACCAGAAACCGACGGCTCCAGGTGGAGAAGTTTTTGCTGAAGGTGTTGATCAGGCGTTCCATGGGGACTGCTCGTTCCGCTTTGAGTCTCCTACTTAGCCTACTCCGCCGGCAAGCGATCTCCGCAAGCCTGAGCAATTCCCGAGAAAATTGTTACAGATTATTAAAAACTTGCTGTCAAGGCGGCAGACTAGCTATCATGAACCGCAAGTCCGGCATACAACGAGAAACAGTTAGCCATGAGTCAGCGGCCAGAGGTTGTGGAAGGCGCAGAGGCCAAGCAAAAGGTGACGTTGTATCTCCCACCCGAGTTGCACCGGAATCTGAAGATTCGGGCTGCCGTGGAGCGGGAGCCGATGTCGGCAGTAGCGGAGAAGGCCCTCACCTTCTACCTGCTTCACCCGGAGGTCATCGAAGGGGTGCAAGGCAGCGCCTACCGCGTCCACCGCTGCCCTGAGTGCGGCCATCCGTTTGTCATCCGCAATGGGGAGGTGGTTTCGCTTCACCAGCAGTCCGCTTCTGAAGCCATCCTCGAAGAGGTGGAGCCGGAATACTGGGGAGCGGCCTCGGCCTCCGAAGAGCAACGACAAGACGAGCTGGTGCCCTGCTAAGGCTTTTTGCGCTGTTTCAAAGGTATGCCTCTTTGTGAGCTTGAGCAGACAGGAGGGGTATAAAACAAGGGTTAGTAAAGAGCAAGTCAGGATATCTCAAGTACTTTGAAGACAGGCAAACTCCAGACGCCGTTTTCCTTCCTTTCTGTCGGTTTCGCTTAGATTTCCCTCCGCGCAGTTGGTGTTTCCCATGCAAGAGCTCAGCATTCTCATCCAAGCTCAATACCCACTGCTCTACCTGGTCACTCCAGAGGAAGAACGGGCGGAGGCAGCTCTGGCGGCGATCGCTCGCACCCTCAAGCCGCAGCGGCGCCTGTTTGTCTGGACGGTTACCCACGGCATTGTTGAATACGGCAACCCCCGCAGCCTCACCCAGCACAACACCCAATCCCCCCAGCCGGCTATTCAGTGGGTGATGGAGCAAAAAGATCCCGCCATCTGCGTCTTCAAAGATCTGCACGACTTTTTGGACAACACCGAAGTCAAACGCTGGCTGCGCGATGCCATCGCCAGCTTGAAGGGATCCCACAAAACCATCTTGCTGATGTCGCCGGTGCAGGTAATTCCCGTCGAGCTGGAAAAAGACATTTGCGTGGTGGACTTTCCCTTGCCGGACATGGCCACCCTGGAGCGCACCCTCAACCGGCAGTTGGAGCAGCTTCCCCGCGGCGGATCCCTGAGCCCTGAGGCGCGGGAAAAGCTGGTCAAGGCAGCCCTTGGCCTAACGCAAGACGAGGCGGAAAAAGTTTACCGCAAGGCGGTGGTGATGCACGGCCGCCTCAGCGAGGCAGAGGTGGATATCATCCTCTCTGAGAAAAAGCAGCTGATCCGGCGCAACGGCATCCTCGAATTCATCGAAGAAGACGAGACCATCGACGCCGTCGGCGGCCTAGAGGAGTTAAAGCGCTGGCTGCTGCAGCGCTCTGAGGCCTTTACCGAGCGGGCCCGCGCCTATGGCTTGCCTCAGCCCAAGGGACTCTTGATTCTGGGCGTACCTGGCTGTGGTAAGTCCTTGATCGCCAAGACCACCGCCCGCCTCTGGGGCCTGCCGCTGCTGCGCCTGGATATGGGCCGGGTCTACGATGGCTCTATGGTCGGCAAGTCGGAGGCCAACCTGCGCAGCGCCCTGCGCACTGCTGAATCGCTGGCGCCGGCCATCCTTTTTATCGACGAGCTGGACAAAGCCTTCGCCGGAGCGGCAGGTTCCAGCGACTCCGACGGCGGCACCTCCAGTCGTATCTTTGGCTCCTTTCTCACTTGGATGCAGGAGAAGCGCTCGCCGGTGTTTGTCATGGCCACGGCCAACCGCGTGGATCGCCTGCCGGGCGAATTCCTGCGCAAAGGCCGTTTTGACGAGATTTTCTTCGTGGATCTGCCCAACATTAACGAGCGCATGGAGATTTTCCGGATCCACCTGAAGAAGCGGCGGCGCGACATCAGCCGCTTTGATCTGCGCCAGCTAGCCGCCGCCTGCGAGGGCTTCTCCGGCGCGGAGATCGAACAAGTTTTGATTGCTGCCATGTACGAAGCGTTTGCCCAGAACCGCGAATTTACCCAACTGGACATTTTGGCAGCAACGAAAGCAACTCAACCGCTATCTCGCACCATGACGGAGCAAGTGGTAGCGTTGAGGGAATGGGCCCAGCAGCGGGCTCGGCCTGCAGCAGCCTCTGTAGCCGAGTACCAGCGGCTGGAGTTCTAGCAGGGGGGTGAAAGGCCAGAATCGCCTTGGCAGAGGCAGAGACGGCTAAAGCTCAACCTTCCCCGCTAGGCGTTGCCCATTGTTTGTGTTGATGTTCCAACCCCTACACATACACAAAGGAGAGAAACACCATGTCTCATTTTAGCACCTTGCGCACCAAGATCACCGATGGCCAGATCCTGGTTAACTCCCTGCGCGATCTCGGCTACACCGTTAAGCTGAACGCCGATGTGCGTGGCTACAACGGCCAGCGTGTTCGTGCCGACATCGTGGCCCAGTTGGAGGGCGACTACGATCTGGGCTGGTCCAAGAACCCCGACGGTTCCTACGACCTGATCGCCGATCTGTGGGGCGTGGCCAAGAAGCACAACCAAACCGAGTTGATCAACTCCATCAACCAGAAGTACGCCGTCAACAAGACCTTGGCCGAGGTGAAGCGCCCTGGCTTGAACAACGCCAACGTTAAAGTGGTGATGCACTAAGCCGGATCCCGTCTCGCCATTGCTGCGGCCATCTGCGCCGAGCAGATTAAAAGAGGGGCTGAACTCAGCCCCTACTTTTTTGCTTTTTGCTGCTTTTGGGTTAATGAGCCGAGCTACCCTACGCTTCGCTAAGGGCGGCGATGCCGGGCAGCTCTTTGCCTTCCAGCAGCTCCAGGCTGGCGCCGCCGCCGGTGGAAATGTGGGTCATTTTGTCGGCTAGGCCCACTTTTTCCACAGCCGCCACCGAGTCGCCGCCGCCGATAATAGTGATGGCACCGGCCTGGGTGAGGTCGGCCAGGGTGCGGGCAATGGCTTCTGTGCCAGCGGCAAAGCGGTCGAACTCAAACACACCCATCGGCCCGTTCCAGACTACGGTTTTGCACCCTTGCAGGGCGGCCTGGAAGGCTTTGACCGATTCGGGGCCGATGTCCAGGCCCATCCAGTCTTCCGGAATGGCGTGGATGGAAACCGTCTGGGCGTTGGCGTCTTTGTCAAACCTATCGGCGACCACCACGTCCACCGGCAGCAGCAGCTCCACGCCCCGCGCTTTGGCCTTCTCCATCAGGGAGCGGGCCAGATCCAGCTTGTCGGTTTCCACCAAAGACTTGCCGGTTGGGATCCCTTGGGCTTGGTAGAAGGTGAAGATCATGCCGCCGCCCAGCAGAAGCTTGTCCACTTTTTCCAGCAGGCGCTCGATGACGCCAATCTTAGTAGAGACTTTGGAGCCGCCGATGATGGCCGCTAGCGGTCGCTGGGGGTTCTCGATGGCGCCTGATAAAAATTGCAGCTCCTTTTCCACCAGGTAGCCGGCCACAGCGGGCTGGAGGTAGGCGGTGACGCCGGCAGTGGAGGCGTGGGCGCGGTGGGCGCTGCCAAAGGCGTCGTTGACAAACAAGTCGGCCAGGGAGGCCAGCTTGCGGGCAAATTCTGGATCGTTGGCTTCCTCTTCGGGGTGGAAGCGGACGTTTTCCAGCAGGGCCACCTGGCCGTTTTCCAGAGAGCTGACCACGGCTTCGGCCTCAGGGCCAATGCAATCGGGGGCAAAGGCCACCGGCTGGCCCAGGAGCTGGGCAAGGCGGACGGCCACAGGGGCGAGGCTATTGCCCTCGCGGGCGATCTGGATGGCGCCGGTCGCCTTGTCTTTCTGGATGGGGCGGCCCAGGTGGCTGGTGAGGATGACCTTGGCGCCCGCCTGGGCCAAGGCTTGGATGGTGGGCAGGGAGGCGCGAATGCGGGTGTCGTCGGTGATGTTGCCCTGGGGATCCAGAGGGACGTTGAAGTCGGCCCGCACCAGCACACGCTTGCCCTTGAGATCAAAGCCGGATGACAGCAGGGATCCCAGTGTTTGTTTGGCCATCGTCGTCCCTCCCCCTGGAGCCAAGAGAATTTTTTTCTAGTTTTTCTCCCGTATCCTACCAGGGATCGGATCCCGGCGGGAAACCCGGGCTCTGGAAATCCTCTCCTCCCTGCCTGCGGCCTGAGCGATTGTAACGGTTTGCAAATAGAATGAAAGTGTTGCTTGATCGTCATCATCATGCGTGTTGCCATTGCTGGGGGAGGGCTGGCGGGGCTGGCCTGTGCCAAGTATCTCTGTGATGCCGGGCATCAGCCGCTGCTGTTTGAGCGGCGGGAGGTGCTGGGGGGGCTAGTGGCCGCCTGGAAAGATGCCGACGGGGACTGGATCGAGACGGGGCTGCACAACTTTTTCGGCGCCTACCCCAACACCCTGCAACTGTTCCGGGAGCTGGGCATCTCCGACCGCCTGCAGTGGAAGGAACACAGCTTGATCTTCAACCAGCCGGACAAGCCGGGCACCTACTCCCGCTTTGACCTGCCGGACATTCCCGCTCCCTTTAACGCCATTGTCGGCATCCTGCGCAACAACGACATGCTCACCTGGAGCGAAAAGGTGAAATTTGCCCTGGGGCTGGTGCCGGCCATGGTGCGCGGCCAGCGCTACGTGGAGCAGATGGATCGCTACAGCCTCTTAGAATGGCTGCGCCGGCAGGGCATCGATGAGCGGGTCAACACGGATATTTTCATTGCCGTCTCCAAGGCGTTGGCGTTCATCAACCCGGACGAGATCTCGGCCATGGTGCCCCTGACGGCTCTGAACCGCTTTTTGCGGCAAAAGGACGGCTCTAAGATTGCCTATCTGGATGGCGCCCCGCCGGAGCGGCTTTGCCAGCCGATGGTGGACTCCATCGTGGCCCGCGGCGGCCAGGTGCATTTGAATGCGGCATTGCAGGCCATCGACCTCAACCCCGATGGCAGCGTGGCTGGCTTCCGCTTCGCCACCCCTGCCGGGCCCTTGCAGGTCACTGCCGACGCCTACGTGTCGGCCCTTTCGGTGGATGCGCTCAAGGAGCTGCTGCCGGCTCGGTGGTGGGAAATGCCCTATTTCCAGCAACTGCGCGAGCTGGAAGGGGTGCCGGTGATCAGCCTGCAGATTTGGTTTGACCGCAAGCTCACCCACATCGACCACTCGCTCTTTTCCCGCTCGCCGCTCTTGAGCGTGTATGCCGACATGAGCAACACCTGCCGCGCCTATGCGGATCCAAAGCGCTCGATGCTGGAGCTGGTGCTGGCCCCGGCTGCCGAGTGGATCGAGCGCAGCGATGAGGAGATCTTTGCCGCCACGCTGGAGGAGCTGAAAAAACTCTTCCCCCAGCACCTCACCGGCCCCAACCCCGCGCGGGTGCGCAAATGGGTGGTGGTGAAAACGCCGCGCTCGGTCTACAAAGCCACGCCAGGTCGGCAGCAATACCGCCCCACCCAAGTCACCCCCATTCCCAACTTCTTCCTGGCCGGCAGCTACACCTTGCAGCCCTTTCTGGGCAGCATGGAGGGGGCTATCCTCTCCGGCAAGTGGGCGGCTGAGGCCATCAGCAAAGGGATCCCGTCTCAGCCAGCTTCTGCTTCGCCTGCGAGCTTGGCGACAGCAGGGGTTTAATGCCGCCGAAAGGCAATTTCCTGGAACTTGAGCGTCTGGGCTATCCAGCCTGTCCGCTTTCCCGTAGTGTTGAGATGTGCCCTCGCTGTCCCCATCTGGCCCCGCGCCCCTGGAGATAAGCCCGATGAGTCCGCTGGAGCAATCTTTTGCCCTCTGTCGCCAGATTACGGCCAAGCACGCCAAGACGTTCTATTTGGGATCCCTGCTCCTGCCCCGACCTAAGCGGCGGGCCATCTGGGCTATCTATGCTTGGCTGCGACAGACGGACGAGCTGCTGGACGGGCTGGAGGCCAGCCAGGCTGAGGTGGAGGTCACCCGCAGCAAGCTGGAGCAGTGGGGATCCCACCTGGAATCTTTGTTCCAGGGGGGGGAGCCGCAAGTTCCCACCGACCTGGCCCTCATCCACACCATCCGCACCTACCGCCTCTCGATTGAGCCCTTCCGCGAGATGCTGCGGGGGCAGAGCATGGATCTGGACATTCGGCGCTATGCCACTTGGGAAGAGCTGCGGGTCTACTGCTACCGGGTGGCCGGGGTAGTGGGCCTGATGTGCTCGGAGATCATGGGGTTTGTGCCGGGCCGGGATGGCCGCGAGGAGGCGGTGGCGCTGGGGATCGCCATGCAACTGACCAACATCTTGCGCGATGTGGGGGAAGATGCCCGCCGCGGGCGGATCTACCTCCCTCTAGAGGATCTGCGCCGCTTCAACTACTCGGAGCGGGATCTGTTTAACTACGTCATCGACGAGCGCTGGATGGCCCTGATGGACTACGAGATCCGGCGGGCTCGAGAGCTCTATGCCCAAGCGGAACGGGGGATCCCCACGCTGCAGCCGGACTCCCGCTGGCCGGTGGCGGCATCTCTGATGCTCTACCGGCAGATCCTCAACGCCATTGAGCGCAACCACTACCAGGTGTTTCGCACCCGCGCCTATGTGTCTACCCTGAGCAAGGCGCTGGCGCTGCCGGTGGCCTGGTGGCGGTCGTGGCGCTCCAACTACTACGGCTACTAGCTGCGCTGGCAAGAGGAAGATCTATGCTGAACCAGGCCTTGCACCGACCCTATCGGCAAATCTGGGAAGACAGTTTAACCATCTTCTGGCGCGACTGGCTGGATCTGCGCGGGCGGGTCTGGCAGGTGGTGGCTTCGGGGCTGGTGGCCCCCCTCATCTACATCGTCGCCTTTGGGGTCGGGCTGGGCGGATCCCTGCGGGCCGAGGCTTTGGCCGACGTGGCCGGAACCACCGCAGCCGGTTCTTACTTGCGCTTCATTTTGCCGGGGATGGTGGCTCTTTCGGCCATGACCATCAGCTTTGCCGGCACCACCTTCTCCATTTGCGGATCGCGGCTGTTTACCAAAAGCTTTGAGGAATTGCTGTTGCTGCCGGTACACCCGCTGGCGCTGCATTTGGGCAAGGTGCTGGCGGGCATTGTCCGCGGCTTGCTCACGGCTTTGGGGGTGTTGGCGGTGGGGGTGCTGGGCACCGGTGCTTGGGGCCTGCTCCATCCCCTGTCGCTGCTGGTGCTGCTTTTGGATTGCGCCGTCTTTGCCGGCATTGGGGTAATCGCCGGCTTGAAGGTGCCCAGCCTGGAGAGTGTGGGGGTGCTGACTAACTTTCTGATTACGCCCATGTCCTTTCTGGGGGCCACGTTTTTTGATCCCAGTCAGTTGCCAAGTTACCTGCAGGTCTTGGTCTATTGCCTGCCCCTTTCCTACGCCAGCATCGGCATGCGGGCAGCCGCCTACCAGCCCCTGGCGGAGTTCCCTTGGTACACCGTGGCGGTGCTGGCAGGGTTGGCGGCCATCCTGGCCCTGGTGGGAGCTTACCTGTTTTCCCACCAGCAGGATTAGTTGCCCTTGCCAAACACCTCTGGGTAGCGAGCCAGTTGCTCCCGCAGGTCTTGGTCGTAGCGCAGGGCAATTACTCGGTAGCCGTGCCCCAAAAGCTGAGAGCGCAGTTGGCGATCCTGGGCAGCCTGGGCGGGATCGTCGTGCACTGCGCCGTCGCAGAAGATGCAGATGTTGGGATCGTAGAAGAAGTCGGCCACGCAGCGGGGCTCGGCGAGGGCTTTCTGGGCCTCATCGGGAAGGCGATAGCCCCCTTCGGCCAGCAGCTCCAGGAAGCGGCGCTCCAGTTCCGAGCGGGGATCGATGAGCTGGCGCAGCCACTCCAGGTGCTCTTGGCGGGAGCGGCCCAGGGGACGCAGCTCGGTGCGGCTATGGGCCAGCTCCCCCAGAAGATCTCGAATCTTGTATCGGTCGAGCTCCAGCGCCTCCCGTTGGTTGGCGTAGCTGAGCAGACACTCGTAGCAGGCTGCGCGGCACTCGGGCCGCAGGTCTTGGATCCCGGCTTCTGAGAGCTGGAAGTGGCAGATCTCTAGCGCCGCCTGGGCCACTTCGGCAAGGGCCTGGGGTTCCTCCACCAGCCGCCGCAGGACGCCGGCTCCCCCTTCTGCCGTCTCGTAGAACAGCAGGGCCCGATGGGATCCCTGGCCGATGGACTCGGCGGCCAGCTCCGTCTCTTCCAGCTCAAAAGTCTCTTCGATCCCCCGCTTGAGGGCGTAGCGCAGGCTGGTTGCCAAAGCTTGGGGATCCCCTAAACTTGGCTGAACCAGGCGCACCAGCAAGAGGTTTTGGGTGCTGCGCACCGCCAGGCGAATGGACTGCAAGGGAGCTGGATTGGACGAGCTTACGCCATTGCGCTCAAGCTGAGCTCGCGAGGGAACTTCGCCTGTGTCAAAGTTAACCAAAAAACCCCGCCTTCCACTTCCCCGCCAGCCTTGGTTGATGCGCAGCAGGGTGGCCGCCGGGGCATAGCGCAACTGCAGCAGGGGGGTTTGTCCGCTCAGCACATCAGCTTCTTGGATGCGGTAGCCAGAGCTTTCGGGAGCAAACTGGAAGAAGGTCTGCAGTTCATAGCCCTGCCGCCGCCGCTCCTCTTCGTCAGCCGTGATGCGATCCCGGCGCCGCATGCGCACATTAGGCATTTCCAGAAGCTGCGCTAAAAGGCTATTTTGCCCATCGAAGCGGGTACCGCAGACGGGGCAGCAATCCAAGGAGGGATCCCCAAAGGCCCCACAGCTAAAGCAGAGCTTGTGGCTGCTTTTGCGCTCCTCCAGGCCGCCGGGCGGAGCCTGAAAGGCCACCGATTCCCACTGGCAGCCCTCGTGGTAGAGGAAGTTGTGGGGGGCAAACTCGCGAATGGCCAAAAACCGGGGCCGGGCGATGAACTCCCCTTCGCTGCCGCGGGGCACCCAGGCCCGCACGGGCAAGGCGGGGAAGTTGTAGCCGGGCAGGAACCCTTCGCTGGCTAGGTAGCGGTAGGGGTAGAAGTCGCTTTCCTCCCGCTGGGTATCGATTTGCAACAGCAGGTTCCGCTGGCGCAGAGCCTCCTGCTGGCGGCGCCTGGCTTCCTGCTGGTCTTCCCGGCGGCGAGCCGTCTGCAGTTGCTGGTTGGCGGCTTCTAGCTGTTGCGTGGCGGCCCGATAGAGCTCCCGCCAGCGGTCAAAAGCGCGGTCAAAGGCGCGGGGGGCTTCTTCAATAACCTGCTGGATCCAGCGCCGGCTAAACCAGCCGCTGCGCTCTAGCACTTCCCGGTCAGCAGCCAAGAGCGCTTCCACCCGCTCCGCCACCTCTTGGCGCGCCGCCTCCCCTAGCTGAATGGAGGCAACCACCTCTTCCCGCAGGGGCAGCTCTGGCCGAGCTGAGTCGATGACCGTTTCGATGGAGTTGCCCAAGGGCAAGCGCACCTGGGCTAGCCAGACGGCGTGGATGTGGGCCCGCAGCAGCGACTCATTGGCCAAGTCCAGGCGGGGAGGTCGCACCCGTCCAGCCACCATTTCGGCCCGGCGGCGAAAGTAGTACTGGTCGTGGCTGTTGAAGGCGCCGCAGTAGCTGAGGATGAGCCCCGGCTGCCCCTGGCGACCGGCCCGACCGCTGCGCTGGGCGTAGTTGGCTGGCGTTGGGGGAACGTTGCGCAGGTGCACCAGATCCAGATCGGCAATGTCGACCCCCAGCTCTAGGGTGGGAGAGCAAATGAGGTAGGGAAGGCGGCGCTCCCCGGGCTCATTGCGGAAGCGTCTCTCTCGCCGCTCCCGCTCCCCCGGCTGGACCACCTGGGCGGTGTGCTCTCTGGCTTCCAGGGATCCCAGCCCTGCTGCCCCGGCTCGGTAGAGCTCCTGAAAGAAGGGGTTGATGGGACGGCGGACAGAGGTGTAGCCCTCCTGCTGGGCGCTGCGGGAATACAGAGGATCCGGCGGCGGCA
>Ga0308402_1000177_pt1 | contig 20441 bp, 17 predicted proteins | sample HotsprSampleOSM2_FD_203471 | JGI IMG/M metagenome (GOLD analysis project Ga0308402, IMG submission 203471) | Hot spring phototrophic mat microbial communities from Octopus Spring, Yellowstone National Park, Wyoming, United States - 20060913_OS-M2 ... | reverse complement strand
CCCGTTCGCAAATGCCCCTCGATAAGGCGATATAATCTTGCCCAACTGAATATTCGGGGAGTCCGCGGACGCGGGCTGAGAGGGCGCCCAATCCGGCGCCGACCCGTTGAACCTGATCTGGGTCATGCCAGCGGAGGGAACATCCATGAGCGAAGCGTGCGCGATCGCGTCGTCCCCACTGGCAACCCAGTGGGGATTTTTGTTATGCGCATCGCCATCATCGCCAACGGAGACCCGCCGGCCCGCGACGAACTCGCGCGCTGGCTCGATAACGACGCCATATTGATCTGCGCCGACGGCGGGGCGCGCGTGGCGCTCTCCAACGGCCTCAAGCCGGCCCACGTGATCGGCGACTTCGACTCGCTCAGCGAGGCCGACCTGCGCGCCCTCGAGGCGGGCGGTGCTCAGTTGCACCGCTACTCGCCCCGCAAAGACGAGACCGACCTGGAGCTGGCCTTGCTGCTGGCTGCCCGCTTGCTCGCCGACGATCCGCACGCGGAGATCGTCATCCTGGGCGCGGTGGGCGGCCGGCTGGACCACGAGTTGGCCAACATGATGCTGCTCGCCATGCCGGCGCTCAAGCGCATCAAAACCTGGCTGGTGCACGGTCAGGAACGCATCTTCCTGCTCGATGCCCGTGATGGCCCCGCCCAGATCGTCCTGCACGGACGAGCCGGCGACGTGGTCTCGTTGTTGCCTTTCGGCGGCGATGCCCACGGCATTCGCACCAACGGCTTGGAATACCCGCTGAACGACGAGCCTTTGTTGCTCGGCCCGGCGCGTGGTGTGAGCAACGTGCTGCTTGGGTCGCAGGCGACGATCGCGCTGCGCCAGGGCATGTTGCTATGTATTCAATCAACCCAACGAGAGGTGTAGAAGATATGCGTGCTTACTCCTTACTTTTGCTGACGACGTTTGTGTTAAGCGCGTGCGCCATCCAGGCGCCGCCGCCCCGTGCGCCGGCCCAGCCGCGCACCCTGACCGTGATGACCCATGACAGCTTCAGCGCCAGCGAGGCAGTGATCGCCGAGTTCGAGCAAACCCACAACGCCAAAGTGGTCGTGCTCAAGTCGGGCGATGCCGGCTCTACCCTGAACAAAGCTATCCTCAGCAAAGATGCGCCGCTGGCCGATGTGCTCTACGGCGTGGACAACACCTTCCTGGGGCGTGCCCTGGCCGCCGACATCCTAGAGCCATACAGCTCTCCCGCGCTAGCCGCCATTCCCGATCGCTTCAAGCTCGACCCGCAAAACCGCCTGCTGCCGGTGGATTATGGCCATGTGATGATCAACTACGACAAAGCCTTTCTACAGGCCAAGGGCTTGAATCCGCCGGCGTCGCTGCGCGCGCTGACCGAGCCGCAGTGGAAGGGGCTGCTCGTCGTCGAGAATCCCGCCACTTCCTCGCCCGGCCTGGCCTTCTTATTGGCGACCATCGCGGCCTTCCCTGAGGGCAGCGCCTACGACTGGCGGCAGTTCTGGCGCGACCTGCGGGCCAATGAGGTGTATGTCAGCCCGGATTGGAGCGATGCGTATTACAACCAGTTCAGCGGCAGCAGCGGCAAAGGGCCGCGCCCGCTGGTCGTCTCTTACGCCACCAGCCCGGCCGCGGAGGTCTTCTTCAGCGAGGGCAAGCTACAGGCGCCGCCCACCGGCAACGTGGAAGGCACAGCCTTCGAGCAGATCGAGTTCGTCGGCATCCTAAAGGGGACGAAGAACCGCGACCTGGCCGAGAAGTGGGTGGACTTCATGCTCAGCCGGCGCTTCCAGGAGGACATCCCGCTCCAGATGTTCGTCTATCCGGTCCTACCGGAGGCCGCGCTGCCCGAGGTGTTCGTCAAGTTCGGCCAGCCGCCGGCGCAGTTCTTCACGCTCCCCACCGCCGAGATTGACCGGGGCCGTGAGCGCTGGATCGAGGAGTGGGAACGAATCGTGTTGAAGTAAATGCGTTTTGGGACAGTGAAGCACATCGCGCCGGCCATGCCGGCGCTGTTGTTTTTAGCCGTCTTCTTCGCCTGGCCGCTGATCGAGATCGGTCGGGTGAGCTTTGCCACGGCCGCGTTCGGGCGCGGCGCAACGCCGCTGACGGTGCTGGGAGACCCCGCCTATCTGGGCATCCTGGCCTTCACCTGCTGGCAGGCTGCGCTCTCCACCCTGCTCACGCTGCTGGCCGGCTTGCCGATCGCGCTGGCCTTCGCCCGCTATCGCTTCGCGGGCCAGCGCTTTTGGCGTGCTGTCGCCGTGGTGCCGTTCGTCATGCCAACCGTCGTCGTGGCGGCTGCCTTCAGCGCGCTGCTCGGCCCGCGCGGCGCAGTCAATCAGCTCCTGCAATCGCTGTTTGGCCTGGAGCAGCCGCCGATTCAACTGCTTGGTTCGCTCCCGCTGGTCCTGCTGGCCCACGTTTTCTATAACGTGGCCGTGGTGATCCGCGTGGTGGGGGGCTTTCTGACCAACCTCAGCCCGCACTTGGAAGAGGCCGCTGCCAACCTCGGAGCCAACCGCTGGCAAGTGGCGCGCAGCGTGCTGCTGCCGTTGGCCCTGCCGGCGGTCGGCGCGGCAGCGGCGCTGACGTTCTTGTTCACCTTCTCCAGCTTCGGCGTGATGCTCATCCTGGGCGGCGCGCGCTTCGCCACGCTGGAGGTGGAGATCTATCGTCAGGCCACCCAAATGCTGCGCCTGGACGTGGCCGCGTCGCTGGCCGTGATCCAGATGGCGGTCACGCTGCTGACGGGTTGGGCCTCGGCTCGGCTGGAGGCCGGCGTCCCGCTAGAGGCGCAGTCCATCGGCCAGCCCCGCCGGCGACCGTCCACGCCGGCAGAGCGCGCGCTGGTCTGGGGCAGCCTGGCCTTCGTTATCCTCGTGCTCCTCACGCCGATGGCCACCCTGGTCATGCGCTCGTTCGACTGGGAGGGTGGGCCGCCCTGGCGCTATTACGCAGCGCTCGGCCAGAACGTCCGCGGCGCGCTGTTCTTCGTCCCGCCCCAGGTTGCGATCGGCAACTCGCTGCTCTTCGCCTTCGCCACCATGCTGCTGACGATGCTGCTGGGGGTACCGCTGGTATATGCGCTGGCGCGCTTAAGGCGAGGGCAGCTCCTAGAAGCCATCCTGCTCTTGCCGCTGGGGAGCAGCGCGGTGGCGTTGGGACTGGGGTTCTTGGTGGCGTTCGATCAGCCGCCGTTGGATTTGCGCACCTCGGTTGTTCTGCTGCCGATTGCCCACACTCTGGTGGCATTGCCGTTCTTCGTGCGCGCGGCGCTGCCGGCCTTTCGGGCGCTGGACCAACGCCTGCGCGAGGCAGCGCGCGGGCTAGGCGCCGGCCCGCTCCAGGTCATGCGCCACATAGATTTGCCGCTGCTCGCCCCCTCGCTGACAGCCGCGGCCATCTTCGCCTTTGCCGTCTCGCTGGGCGAGTTCGGCGCGTCGCTGCTGATCGCCCGCCCCGAATATCCCACCATGCCGGTCGCCATCTATCGCTTCCTCGGCCAGCCCGGCGCGCTCAACTACGGTCAGGCCCTGGCGATGAGCAGCCTGCTGATGCTGGTGACGGCGAGCAGCGCGGCGCTGATCGAATGGCTGCGCCCGCGCTAGCCCTTGCCAAAGCCCAGCCTTTGGGCAACGGCAGCGAGCTGCGAGCTGATGCCAGCCGTGATCGGGCTGTAGTGCGAGATAAGCTCTGCCTCGCGCAAGGCAGCGACGAAGTCCTGGGGAGAGTTGTATTCGCGGATGCGCGTGCGGCTGATGCCGACTTCTTGGAGGGTGTGCGCGTCGCTGGTGCAGATGCCGGGGACGCCCAATGCGCGGGCAATCGCTTCGGCCTCTTCATTCTTGCCGGCGTCGCGGATGCGCGCGTTGAACGTCTCAATAAAATCGAACCGATGGCCGTACTTCAACAGATTCTCGCGCCCGATCCCGATCCGACGTGGGTCGAGTGGGTGCGACGGGCCGCAGATGCCGCCTTGGGCGTGCACGCGGTCAATCGCCTCGTCTAAGTCCAGGCCATCCGGGATGCGCTCGGTGATGAAGTAGCACAGCAGTTCGCCTTGATTGGTCATCGCCTCTTCGCCGACGATGATCAGGTCGGGCGCCAGTTCATAGGCCAGCAGTGCGCCTTCGATCTCGCTGTGGTCGGTGATCGCCAGCTTCCCCAGGCCGATGCGGCGGGCGTGTTCGATCAGGTCGGGCACTTTCACCAGGCTATCTGGGGAGTAGCGCGTGTGGCAGTGGAGTTCAAGATCAAGCATGGATTTCATTGTAAACGGCGTAGGTTAAGGCTTGGTGTGAGGGGGCGTTCATGTTTTGGGGCGTAGGGGCGCGGCACCGCTGCGCCCCCACCATGGCGTGGCACCGCCACGCCCCTACCGTGCGTCTTCGTCCTTGTTGATCGGCGCGTTGAGCACCTCGCGGTATTGCTGACCGGGCACAGCCGGCCCGACGATCCCGCGCGCCTCCATCTCCTCGATCAAGCGCGCAGCGCGGGTATAACCGATGCGCAGCCGGCGCTGGAGCAGCGAGATGGACGCTTTGCCGTGCATGCGCACGGTGGCGACCGCGTCTTGAAAGAGCCTATCGCCGCGACTGTCCTCCTCGGCGGCCTGGCTGATCGCCCTGGCCTCTTCCCAAGTGGGCGGCCCGCTGAATAGCCCCGATGTGGGCATGGCAGTCCAGCCTGCTTCGTCCGTCGCGCCTTGGCCGCTGCTTTCTTCCTCGAGCTTGGGCGCGCTCATCGGCTGGTCGGCAAGCTGCGCGCGCCAGTGGCGCACCACCCGCTCGATCTCGCTGCCGCTGATATAGCATCCCTGGGCGCGCGCCGGCAGCGGCTGCTCTGGGGTGACGAAGAGCATGTCGCCGCGCCCAAGCAGCTTCTCCGCGCCTGGGCCATCCAAGATCACGCGCGAGTCCACGCTGGTGGCCACGGTGAAAGCGATGCGGGCCGGGAAGTTGGCCTTGATCAGGCCGGTCACCACGTCCACGCTGGGGCGCTGGGTGGCCAGGATCAAGTGAATGCCGGTGGCGCGCGCCATCTGCGCCAGCCGGCAGATCACCTTCTCGGTCTCGTCGGGCGCGGTCATCATTAGGTCAGCCAGCTCGTCTATCACCACCACGATGTAGGGCAGTTTCTGTAGCCCTTCAGCGGCGCCCGCCTCCACTTTGGCGTTGAACTCGGCGATGTTGCGCGCGCCATGCCGGGCGAACAGGCGATACCGCCCGTCCATCTCGCGGGTGACCCATTGCAAGGCCTGGGTCGCCTTCTCCAGGTCCACCACTACGGGTGAAATCAAATGGGGGATGCCGTTGTAGCCGATCAACTCAACGCGCTTGGGGTCAATGAGCAGCAGGCGCAGATCGTCCGGGGCGTTGGTGCACAGCAGGGCAACGAGGATGGCGTTGACGCACACGCTCTTGCCCGAGCCGGTGGTGCCGGCGATCAGCAAGTGCGGCATGCTGGTCAGGTCGGCCACCACCGGCCGGCCGCTCACATCTTGACCGAGCGCCAGCGCCAGGCGGGTCTTGCGCCGCAACGCCTCAAACTCCTCGCTCTCCATCACGTCGCGCAGGGCCACCAGCGATGCTTCGCTGTTGGGCACTTCGACGCCCACCAGGGCGCGACCGGGGATGGGCGCTTCGATCCGCACGCGCGGCACGGCTAGCGCCAGGGCCAGGTCATCGGCCAGCGCCGCGATCCGGCTCACCTTGACCTTGGTCTGCTTGCCGCCCTTCGTCTCGTTGAAGCCCGGCTCGATCCCGAACTGGGTGATGGTCGGTCCGCGGTTGACCTCGACGACGCGACCGGGCACGCCGAAAGCCAGCAGGGTCTGCTCGATCAGCGCGGCGCGCTGGCGAATCTCGCCTTCTTTGGCAGTGGCGTCGCTCCCGGGCAACAGCAACCCTTCGATGCGCGGCATCTGCCAGGCGCGCGAGCGTTGGTAAATTGAGCTGATGCCGGCCATGCTCGGCGGCGTGGCCGGCGCGCCGGGCGGGGCTGGCGTTGGCCTATTCTGCGTCGCGCGCGGCCGAATCGGCTCGCCGGATGGTGTGCCGATGATGCGCGGCGGGGGCAGTGGGCCGGATCGGTTACGCGCCGGCTGAGGTTGCATAACCGGCTGCTCGTCGCCCGCTGGCATACGCCCTCCCGCCGGCGGGACCGCCTCGCCGATCGGCATGTGTTCATCGGCCGGACGTCGAGGCGGCCGACGAGGCTTTAGCCCACGGATGATCAGCCCGCTGCGCTTGGGTTCGATGATGTCATCGCGGGGGGCGTCGGCGGGCGGCGCATCCTGCCTCGCGCGCAGCCGTTGGAAGGCTTGTAGGACTTGGTCTGCGCTCACGCCCAGCGCCAGCATCACCCCGGCCACCAGCGCCGGCAGCAAGACCAGGCCGGCGCCGGCGTTCCCCAACAGCCCAATCAGGAGCGTCAGGATCGCCCAGCCAACCTCTCCGCCCGCCTGACCATTGGCAGCCAAGGCGCGGCCTTCTTCGTTCGCGATCAACATGGCTAGGCCATGCACGACGGCGAGCGCGCTGAGATAGGCGAAGACCGCCCCGCCGATCCGCGCCGGCCGCAGGCGCGGGAAGCGCTCGCCGAAGCGCCGGATCAAAAGATAGAGGCCGACCGCGCCGAGCACCATCGGCGCCAGATAGACGCCCCAGCCGAACAGTCGGCTGGTGAAGGCCACCCAGCCGCCGACCAGCGCGCTGCGCTGGGTGGAGAGCAGCCCAAACAGCGTGAGCGCCGCCAACCCTATCAGCACGCTGCCCAGGATGTCGAGCCAGGTATCCAGGCTCATTGAGGCAAACAGCGAGTCGCCGGTCTTTTTGCCTTTGCGGGGCGCAGACGTGCCGCGGCCGGTTTTGCTGGAGTATGACCTCATCGCACAGATGTTCTAATTATAAGGCCAGCGCTGGCATTGAGGGGTGCATGGGTGCATTCACCAATAGGGGCGACCGCTCGCAGGCTGATAACTGGCACAGTTTTCTATAGAGGGTAGGCGACGGCATTGCCGTTGCCCGCCCAGGATTTTGCCCCTGCCCATTGGTGGGGCCAATACTCGCAAAAGACTCTGGACCGGGAACGCCGCTTTCTGGCCGGGATGCCGGCGCTCACCTTAGCCCCTTGTTGCGTTCTCCGCGTCTTCGCGTGAGATCAGCCCTGCGATTTGCTCACCCCTGCGCGCCTGCTTCTGCTGGGCCAAGATGCGAGCCTGAGCGATCCAGTCGGCATAGTCAGGGGTGCGCAGCCGGCTGGGCGGGCAGATGGCCGTCAGTTGTTCCACCGTGGCATCGGCCAGCGCTTCAAACGTGCAGATGCCGGCGGCGTACAAGCGGCGCTTGAACGCCTCGCCGATCCCCGCCAGCGGCTCAAAGTCATCCGGGGGCGGCCCCTGCCAGAAACGGCCCACCGAATCGGTCTCCACGGCCAGCCGGCGCGCGTCGTCACGGACGGCCTGCACATTGGCCCGCAACGGGGCGCGCTCGTCCAACGCGAGGATCAGGCGAAAGTCCTCATCAGAGAGGTTGGCCAGCTCCCAGAAGGTGCCAACGCCGGCTTCATAGAGTCGTTTCTCAAAGGCGCTGCCGATGCCCCTGACTGCCGAGAGGACCTGCGGGCATTCGGCGCGCTGGACGTGATGGCCGGCTTGGGTCGCTGCTTGAATCAGCGCGGCTTTGCGCGCCTGAATGTGCTGGCGGACGGCCTCAAGCTGGGGCGTTTGGCCGGCGGCCGCCTGCCTCTCCGCGAGTTGTCGGCGCAGATCGGTGAGTCGCGCTTCCAGCCCAGCGTTTGCCTCGGCGAGCGCGGCCAGGCGCACCCGCAGCTCGGCTGAAGCTGAGTTCATCTGGCAAGTCGCCAGCATCTGCTCCAGCCGAACCGTGCGCCTGAGCAGCGCGACCATCAGCACGTCGCGTTCGCGGGTCAACCGGCCAAGCTCTATCTCTAGCACGCCTTGCGCAGCGCGCAGGTTGGCTTGTAGCGTGTTGGCCTGGTCGTGGGCGCGGTTTAACTCGCGCTCCAGGTGTTGGGCTTCCAGATGTAGATTGCGAATGCGCCGGTAGAACGCCTCGTTTCGCCGGCGGTAGGGCAAAGCGGCGCAGACCGCCCCCACAAAGATGCCGAGGATGGCCGCGAGGGTGAGCGAAAGCCAGTCCATGGGTATGCGCAGCTTGGATTTTAGCGACACGCGGGGAGTTTGTGCGAAAGTTGATCAAAAGTCAATGGAGGCATTTACAGTTAACCCTGGGTAGGCGACGGTACCGCCGTCGCCCGCTGTATGTCAAGCGCAGCGTCCTCTTCTGATTCCGCAACACCCGATGATAGCGCAGCCATCATTTGGCCTGGGGAACAGCAGACGCCTGGACAAAACCCCGCGAGGCCACCGAACATCTGCCTAACCCTACCCGTTTGAGCGCGCTCGCGCGCGTCACCCATCCATCGTGGTCTGCCACTTCACGTCGCGGAAGGTGACGAAGCGATTCACGAAGAAGTTCCACAGCATCACCACGATCGCCGCGAGCATCTTGGTGGCGTTGAGGCCGATGCCCCGATAGTGAGCCTGAAAGGCAGCCAGCGGCACCAGTCGCATCAGCTCGGTGATCGGCGCCTGGAAGAAGAGGAAGATCAGCTCGCTGATCAGCAGCCCCATGGCGTTGACGGCGAGGAAGACCGGCATTTGCCGGCGCTTCTTTTGCTTGCGCGATTCCGGATAGACCCACAGGCGATTGCCGATGAAGTTGTGGGTGGCGGCGATGATGAATGCCAGCGCCACCGCCAGCGGCACCGGCATGCCCAACGACCGCTCGAAGATGTTGAGCAAGGCCACGTCAATGATCAGCCCCACGCCGCCGACGATGGCGAACTTGACGAAACGCTTAACCTCCGGCTTGTTGCGGCGGGCCAGACCATAGACCCACGTGCCCTTCATCGCCGTGGGCAGCAGACGGCTGATCTCACGACTGGGGGCGGACATGCGCGTTGAACCACTCGATCATACGCCGGATGCGCTCGACGCGGTGGCGCGGCTCGCCGCTGCGCGAGAGGTCATGACCTTCCCGCGGCCAACGAATGAACACCACGTCCTTCTTTTGCAGGCGCAGCGCTTGGAAGAGCTGCTCGGCCTGCTCGATCGGCACGCGATAGTCCTGCTCGCTGTGCTCGATCAAAAGGGGCGTGCGCACCTCTGGGGCCAACGCGATCGGCGACATGCGCCAGAGTGCCTCTGGGTCATCCCAGGGGGTGATGCCGCCGGCCTCGCGGTCGTTGAAGAAGGGCACGTCGGTGGTGTTGCGCATGGAGAGCAGGTTGTACACGCCGCGCTGCGCGCAGGCCGCCGCGAAGCGATGGTCTTTGCCGATGATCCAGGCGGTGAGATAGCCGGCGTAACTGCCGCCGGTCAGGTACATCCGGTTGCGGTCAATGTAGCCGCGCGCTAGGACCAAGTCCACGCCGCGCAGCACGTCGCGCATCGGGCCGTCGCCCCAATCGCCGCGGTTGGCGTGCCAGAAGGCGTTTCCATAGCCATCTGACCCGCGCGGGTTGCAGTAGAAGACGGCATAGCCGGCTGAGGCCATCGTTTGGAACTCGTGCCACATGCTGCGCGTGGCCGGCCCCCACATCACGTGTGGCCCGCCGTGCATCTGGACCACCAGCGGATACTGCTTGGCCGGGTCAAAGTCCGGCGGCAGCACCACCCAACCTTGGATGGTGTGCTCGTCGGAGCGATAGCGGAGCGCCTGGACGCGGCCAACTGCGTGCTCGGCCAGGAAGCGCGCGTTGGGCTGAGACAGCCGTCGGACGCGCCGCGCCTCGTCGAGCAGATAAAGCGCGCTTGGATCGCCCGGCGCGCTGGCGATGAAGACGACACGGCCATCCGGCAGGACGTCGAAGCTATTGATCTCCTGCGCAGCGTCAGTCAGTTGCTCGATCACTAGCTGGCGGGCGCGCGCCGCGCGTGGGATGCGCGCGCGCCACAGATTGACCGCGCCGTCTTTGTTCAACGTGAAGTAGAGAAAGCGGCTGTCCGGACTCCAGACAAAAGCGCCCAGGCTGCGGTCGAGGGCCTCGGTCAGGTCAATGGCTGCGTCCATCTCGACCGTGCCATCGTCGTGCAGCGGGGCGATCGCCAACGTCGCCGGCTGATAGGCGGCCGGGTCATCCAGCGAGCGCTCGAAGGCCAGCCAGCGCCCATCGGGCGAGGGCAGCGGCGTGAAGCAGGAATAGCCGGCCAAGGGCTGGCGCGCGAAGCGGCGTTCGGTTGACTCAACCGCGAAGCGCACGATATCCACATAGCGGAACAACTCGCCGGAATCCGGGTCGCGCGTGTAGGTGCTGTAGATCGTTTGCCCATTCGCCGACCAGGCCGGCGGGCCGAAGTTGGCGGCGCTGTCGTTGGGCGTGAGGCGCGCCGCCTGCGGCGCGGGGGCTTCGGCGGCTGGGTCGCCGAGCGCGACTACATATAAGTGGTCGTAGCGATCTTCGATGAAAGCCGTGCCGGTGCGATAGGGCACGCGCGCGATCACCCGCGGGTCGGCGCGCATTGCTTCCTCGTGCTGCTTTTGCTCCTTCTCGCGCTTGATCGCCCAGGGGTCTCTGGGCTGGCGGGGCGCATCATCGCGCCGGCGCTTGTCCTCTTCCTCGCATTCGTCGGCCCGCATGCGGGCGACGAAAGCGATCCGCCGGCCATCCCGCGACCAGGCAAAGGCCGACACGCCGTTCGGGTGCGCGGTGACGCTGCGCGCCTCGCCGGGCACGCGCATCGGCAGAACGAAGACTTGGGGCTTATCGCCGCGCTCGGCGATGAAGGCCAGATGTGCGCCGTCGGGCGACCAACGCGGCATGCGGTCTTTTGGCCCGGCGGTGAGCGGGCGCGCCGGCGCGTTCGGCTTGCTCAGGTCTTTGATCCAGATCGCGCGGCGGTAGTCGTTGCTGCTGGGGTCGGCTTGCGTGCGGGTGAAGACAGCATATGCCCCATCAGGCGAGACTTGCACATCGTCGAGCATGATGAGGTCATAGAGGCTCTCGGGCGTGATGGGCTTCATGCGCGCGGGGATAGCTTAGGATTTGCGCGCGGATTATAGACTCGGGCGAGTATGTTGCTGCCAATGGAGCGCGCCCATCGTGCTCAGGTCGCGCACGTCGGTTCGCAGCACAACGCGCGCGACCTTAAACACCTGTTGGGTTTACCGCGCTGCGGGGTCGGCCTGCTCGACGGATTCCGCTGGTGGCGGTTGCGTTGGTAGCGTGAACCTGGCGTACAAGTGCAATCCTGCAAAGCTGCCTAGCATCAACAGGTACAACACAACCACAGCCTGGATGATCTCCCGTTCGAGCTGCGCCGTGCGCGGGCGGTTGGCGTGCGCGCGCGTGATAGCCTCGCGCCGGCTGCGCGCAGCGCCGGCGACATCATCCTGAAGCGTTAAATCAGCGTTCCAGACGAGGCCGAAGCCGGCTGAGTCATTATTGAGTGCCTTAGCCATAACATCGCGTGAAGGCTTCATCATGACTTGAACACCTCCTCTTGTTTGTGCGCAATCACTATCTAAGCAACCCGCGCTGCTTCACGTAGAGGAGCGGCAACAGCGCCAGCAACGCGGTTAAGGCAATCACCATCGGTTCGCCATATTGCCATTCCAGAATCGGCATATACGCAAAATTCATGCTGTAGTACGTAGAAATAAGAATGGCAGGCAGGAAGACAGCAGTGAGCACTGTAAAAACTTTCACGATCTGATTTTGCTTAAGGTTAAGCGCGAGATTATTCGACATTTGCAGCAATCGCACTCGGTTGTGAACGAAATGCACGTGCTCTTCCACCCCTTCAATGTCGTCAATGAGGGTCTGATAGCGCGGCTTCAGGTGTGCGTGTTCGCGCGGCAGACAGGCCAGCGTTTGTCTGGCGATCAGCGAAAGTTGGAGCTGGGTTTCGATGCACTCCGAGAGCAGGTCTTCGACCATACCTAGATTGGCCTGGGTTGTCACGACATCGCTGACGCCGAAGTCGCGCGTCTGCGATTCGAGGCTATTGAGCACAGCATTGGTCTGCACTAACGATTCACCGAGGTCATTGTTCAGCGCATCGAGCAGCTCATCGGTGGCGTCGTTGATCGACTGCAAGACGACAGCGAAAGCCTCGAAGGCGTCCTGCGCGCGCCCATCATCCTGCATCCGCAGCGCTGCGATGTTCAGCGGCCGGGGCGTCGGCTCAGGCTCCAGGGACACGAGCAGCGCGCGCCCGATCACAAAGATGACCTTGCTGGCCATCTTCCTATCTCCTTCAACGCTCAGAAACGTTAATGGGTAAATCAGAAACTCCCCTTCTTGGCTAAGGCCGCTCTTGAGCGCCCTAACGAAGTCAAACCCCAGATGCTGTTCGATCGCTGCGGGCGCATCTGCCTGCGCAGCGCTAAAGCGCAGCCATCGCCCAACCGAACGTAGTGTTTTATCCTGGATCATCGCCCTCCTCCTTCTTGATCATCAGATGGATTCGCGGTCTGAGGCGCGACATCTTTCTCGGCGTAAAACTCCTTGTGCGTTACCGACGTGGAAGATGTGCGCGTCTCCAAGTGATAGTTACCGAAGTGAAGCGCTGCCACAATTGCGATCGTGAGGCCCCAGGCAAGCCCCATCATGAGGAATGACAGCCGTTCATAGCGGGTCCAAGGCCTTGCGTGCTTCTCTGGACGGCTCTGGGTTCGCGTGCGAGGGATGACCCGCGTCCAAACCAGCGCCCCCGCGAAGTCGCTGTTTGTTTGAAGTTGTCCTCTTTTGGGAAAGTCCTGCATCGCTTGACCTCCTTTTGCGCGCTGTTATCTAAGCGCCCCTGCTTTTCTGATGATGAGCACAGGCACCGCCGTCACCAGCAGCACGCCCAGCATTTGCACCCACGAGGACGCAAACCACGACAACTCCGGCATGAACCGAAAGTTCTGGCCATACCAGTTGATCAGGGCGGTGCCAGGGACGAAGATGGCCCACAGCACGGTAAACACTTTGACTACGTTCAAATCGCTCATCGCTACGACCTCTTGCGCCGTCCGCTGGTGAAACCGCTGGCGATCCAACAGGAAATGCACGCGCCGCTGCACACGCTCGATTTCGGCAATCAGTTCATCCACTCGATCAACCGTCAGGGACGACTGGCGCAGGACTGCACGGCGCAACTGGCGCGCCGCGCGCTCCAGGTCTTCCAGCGATTGCACGACCAGCGAGAGCGGGATGTTGAGTGTCGAGAGGTAGACGCCAAGGTCCTCGACATCCTCAATGCCGCCGGCCTGGTCGGTGACGGCATTCCTCAGGAGGCGAGCGTTTGCGCGCCCGGCAACGCTCAAGCGAGCGTCAATTGCATCGAGCACGGTTGCTGTCTGCTGGGCCAACTGGTGCAGGAAAGCCAGCGCCGTCGCGTGTGCGCTGTCGAGCGCTAGCCCCTGGGATTGCAACCACGCACGCGCCTGACCCGCCCAAAGCTCACCATAGGCAGTCTCCACTGTGTAGAGCGGCGTCTGGTCGTCGCGTTGAACCCACCATAGCTCCGTCACCAATAGGCGCGACCCGTCCAGCCGCGGGCAGCGCATCCGCAAGACGCCCTCAGCGTGAAGGTCGCTCTCCTCCGTCAGAGTCAGTGTGTGCATCCGAGCGAGGTCATCAAGCTCCTGTTGGCTATTCGCCCGCAGGCGCACCCAGGCAGGCAGTTCATTCATAACTTTCATCGCATCCACCCCTTCTTCTTGATATAGAACAGCGGCAGGATTGCGCTCAAGCCGGTGATCGCTATCACGAACCATTCCCCCCAGGGCAGAAGCAACTCTGGCATCTCAGCGAAGTTTTGTCCGTAGAACGCTGCGACCAGCGTGGGGGGCGTGAAGACCGCCGTGATGATTGTGAAGACCTTGATCACGTTGTTCTGCTTAAGGTCGAGAGAGGTCATCAGGGACTGTTGAAGGTTGCGAATCTTGTCGTGCTGAAATTGCGCGTAGCGTCGCAGGCTGTGAATGTCGGACAACAGCACGGGCAGGAACTGGACATCGCCGGCCACGCGCCGCAGCCAGCGCACTGCTCGCGCGAGCATAAGCTGCGCCTCAACCGTCTTGGCAACCAGCTCCTCGGCCTCGGATAGCTTAGCCACGGTGTCGGCAATGTCCGCCACGCCGACCTGGCGACCGGTGAGTTGATAGCCACCACCCACCCCAGCGACGGTCTCGCTGATCTCGTCGAGGCGCTCAGAGATCTCACGGACGGCTGCGTACGCCACCTCGTTGAGCGATTGAAGGATGAGAAACAGGACAATAGCTGGGGGGAGCTGCCCGCCAGCTTCGCGCACAGCGCGGCTTGCGACGTCCAGCGCGCCAAGGCGCAGATCGTCCTCAACGCTGATCAACACAGACTTGCCAAGCGCGAACACAACGCATGTCTCTCGATAGGCATCCTGGCGATAGATGATCAGATTCACCGGGATGATCACAAAGCCATGCTCCTCAACCGCAGCGCGTCCAGCCCTGGCTGATAGGTCAATGCCATGCACGCGCTTTAGTTCCGCTAACTGCTCACCCTTGCGCTGATCCAACCTTATCCAGTTTGTCTGAAGCTGACGCTCGTCAATCTGAGCAAAAGCGATGTCGCTCATCACACACCTCCCTTATCGTCGTCATCGCGTTCCTGTCCGCCAAAGAGAAAGCAAGCAGGGCAGCACACGAACCAATTGATTTGTTTGATTTATTCCACCCAAAATCAAGATCGTTTCTCCGCCGACGCTGGCGCGCCCGTCTCCGAGTCATTCAGATCCCGTAGCAAGTTCTCGTCATTGAGCTTCACCTCCTCGATCTGCGCGTGGATGCTGCTGATTAGCTCGTCGCTGCGCTCGTTCAGCGCCTCCACCTCTTCGACTTGTAGCGAATTCACATCCACGCGGCTGATGGACTTCACGACCAGCAGTTGTTTGACCAACCGCGGCACCTGATCGGCCCTGAGCGGACGGCTCAGTTCCACCTTCAAGACAGCGGCGTCGCCAGCAGCAGGCAGCATGGTGGCCTTCTTGACCGGTAGCCCGAGGCGGTCTAGCGCCGTGAGCGCCTTGCCGACAGCGCGATGATCATCCTTGAGATGAATCTTCAGGTCGTTGGCGTTCTCGCTGCGGCCCAGCCGAGCCTCTAGACGCTCCAGCGCCGTCAACGTCAACAGGATGAGCACCGTCGTGACCACCGCCAGCGCGCCCATGCCCACACCAGTTGCAATGCCGATGCCGGCCGATCCCCAGATGCTGGCAGCCGTCGTCAAACCGCGCACGGTTGTGCCGTGTCGCAGAATGGCGCCTGCCCCTAGGAAGCCGATGCCAGAGACGACGTAACTCGCCACCCGCATCGGATCGCGCACTTGGACATCGGAGAGGGCGTACGCCCCTGCCATCGTCATCAGACATGCGCCTAGGCCAACCAGGATGTGCGGGCGAAACCCGCTGGCGCGCTCGTGTTCCGATCGCTCCAGCCCGATCGCGCCGCAGAGAACCATCACCACGAGCAGCCGGCCGACCAGCACAGGGTCAACTGTGCCGAGGATCGGCGCGAGCGCCTGGACCACTTGCGCGACGATAGTCTCGAGAAACAGCAGCCCTTCCATGACAAACTCCTCTGGTATGACTTAGCCAGCGGACAGCATTCGATCTGCGCGCAGCGTCTTCAACATCCGCGTCAAGCGATGGACATCGCGCTTCTTAACCCACGTGATCCACGCCAAGGCGCAGCGCGGCCCAAGGTAGACCAGCATTTGCTGCCAAGCGCGCGCAGACAGCGCCTGGCGATCAGCAGGCGCGGAAGCGCCCAACTGCTGAAAGATGTCTGCCCAGCGCTCCAGCCGCCGCGCCTCGTCCTGCGCTAGATTGAGCAGCAGGTCGCGCTGCGTGGGATGCGTTGCCCGTAGTGCCAACCCCTGGTACACCGCCAGTACCATGTGTTCGTGCTGATAAACCGACTGTAGATAGGCGACGAGCCGGCCTCGTCGGCGCGCGCGCGTCGGCTGCCCATGACCGGTGCGCCCCATCAAGACGGCGAGATTGCTGTGGACGAAGTTGATCGGGTTCATGCTGCCCTCCTTGCTCTGTACTTACATAGCGATCACCTCAAATAAAAAGAGCGCCGATGAGGGCGCTCTTGAACTCAGCAACGTCAAACAGCGTTGCGTCACGACGCGCTCCTCATCAGAGTTTTGGCACTGGCCGACGTAGATTCCTTTGTGTGCTTCGGAATCAGCTGCTGCGGTCGAAGCCTTAATCCGGCTTCAACTGTTTTACCCAGTTGGCGTCTCTCGACGTTTCCGGGCGGCAGCCTTTGTTCTGCCAGGAGCCTCACCTAACAAGCGCTGTTCAGTTTTTCACCTTGATTATACCATGCACTAGAGCACACGATCTGGCGCCCCTACCGGCTGCCGCGCCTATAATCGAAATAGCCATCATCTCTTCTCGGTCGGCGAGGCTGTGCTTACTCTCCACAGACTGACAGCAGGCGCACGAGACAGCGAGGACGCGCGGTTCAGCAATGACGGTCACTACGCAGCCGGTTCGCATCTCTCTGCTGGGCGAGGTTCGATTAGAGGTAGATAACCGTATCGTTCCCCTGCCCCAGCGAGAAGGGCTGCTGCGCCTGTTCGTGCGGCTGGTGCTCGCGCGGGGACAGCCACAGCGCCGCAGGGCGCTGGCCTTCTCGCTCTGGCCCGACGTGCCCGAAGCCGACGCGCTGGCCAACCTGCGCCGGCATCTTCACCTGCTGCGCAGCGCGCTCCCACCAACCGCCCGATCCTTCCTCACCATCTCACCCCAGGCCGTCACGTGGGCGGACTCGCTTACCTATTGGCTGGACGTGCGCGCCTTCACCGGCGACAGCGACCACGTGGATGAGCTGGAGGCCATCGTCGGCCTCTACGGCGGCGACCTGGCCGCGGAGATATACACCGATGAGGTCATCATGGCCCAGCGCGAGGCGCTGCGCAGCCGCTATCTGGCGCTGCTCAAGAAGCTGGTTCAGCTCTGCCAGGCGCAAGGGCAGCCTAAGCGTGGGCTGCACTGGGCGCGCCGGCTGACCGAGCAAGACCCCTGGGACGAAGAGGCAGTGCGCCTGCAGATGACGCTGGAAGCATCGCTGGGCGATCGCACCGCCGCGATCAAAACCTATCAACGGCTGGCGGACTCGCTGGCCCGCGAGCTGCGGGCGCAGCCGATGCCAGAGACGATGGCGCTTTACAGCGCCATCCTGAACCGCCGCCCATTACAACCAGCGCCCGCGCCCGCCGATTTACACTTCGTCGGCCGCGCGCGCGAGCTGGCCCAACTGAGCGCCTGGCTGGCCGACTTGCAGGACGGCCACGGCAGGATCGCGTTCATCATCGGCGAGGCCGGCGTGGGCAAGACCACGCTGCTGCGCGAGGCGCTGCGGCGCTTTATGGCTGCTGCCGGCGAATCAGCACCGCGCCTGTTCTGGGGACATTGCCCGCCGCCGGCGCGCAGCGCGCTGCCGCTGGCCTATGCGCCTTGGCGCCAAGTGTTCACCATCGCCGCGCCCCTGCTCGCCCGCAGCACAGACCTGTGGCTCAGCCGGCTGCTGCCACTCCTCCCCGACCTCCGCGCGTTGTGTCCGGGGCTGCTGCCCCCTGCTGAGCCAGACGCCGCGGGGCTTCACGCTGCTATCCGCCAGGCGCTGATCTATTTGACCATTGACCGGCCGCTGATCTTGGCACTTGAAGACGTCCACTGGGCCGATGCCGAGTCGTTGGCCGTGCTGGCCGAGTTGGTTGAGGTCTTTCAGAACGCGCCGTTGCTGATCCTGGCCACCCAACGCGCTGGCGAAGCGCCGGCTGCCCTACAGGACTTGCGGTGCGAGCTTCACCGCCGCCGCTGTGGAGAGGAGATGCTGCTGTCGGCCTTCAGCGAAGAAGAGACGTGCCTCTACATTGAGAAAGCACTTGAGGACCGCGCGCTCAGCCCGGCGCTCTGCGCCGAGATCGGCCATTACGCGCGCGGGCTGCCCCTGCTGCTGCGCGAGGCGACCGAGAGCCTGAAAGACGCCCATCAGGGCGCGCCGGCGACCTTGCGCGAGGCGATCGCGCTGCGCCTGAACCGCCTGAGCGGTCAGGCGCGCGCGGCGCTGGAAGCCGCAGCGGTGTTGGGCTTCTCCTTCTCCGCTCAGACCCTGGAGGCCATGTTGGGCTGGCCGCAGGCGGATGTCGTCGCCGCGATGGATGACCTGCGCGTGCGGAGATTGATCGCGATGGCGCCGCCGCCAGCGCTGGACGACTACGCCTTCTCGCATCAGCTTATCCATCAGGTCGTCCTCGATCTGCTGCCCGCTGACCGGACGATGCACCTGCACGCGCGCGCCGCGCACGCGCTGGAGCAGGCCGGCGCCGACCGACCGGAGCGAGCACCAGCCATCGCTGCGCACTACGAAGCTGCGCAGCGCCCCCTTCCCGCCGCGCGCTTCTGGTTAAGCCATGCACAGGCGCTGATCGAGCTGGGCAGCTTTGCCCAGGCCGATGAAGCGATCAGGCGCGCGCTGGCGTTGACGGAAAGCGCAGAGGATGAGCCGCAGCGCTGCGCGCTGCGAGGCCAAGCGCTCATCCAGCAGGGCTTGATCGCCCATTATCGCGGTCAGACGCGCGAGGCGTTGGCCCAATTGGACGCAGCGCTGACCGCCTGCCGCGAATTTCCCCCGCTCTACGTCGAAGCCCTGACCAGAAAGGCGCATGTCCTGTTTATCTGCGATCGCTATGCGGAGGCGCACCAGGCCGCCAGCCAGTCGCTGGCGATTGCGCAGGTATTGGGCGACCAACAGGCCACGGCGAACGCTCTGAACATCCGCGGGGTTGTCGGCCTGCTGATGGGCTACGTGGACGTCGCCATCAGGGACCTGCGCGCGTCGCTGGCTGCCGAGACGGGGCCGGCGTCGCCCCGCACCGCCCACAGCCTGAACTATCTGGGCACCGCGCTGGTCTTCGTCCAGGACTACCCCCAGGCGCAACAGGCGCTCGCGCAAGCAGCCGCCCTCGCCCGGCAGGGCGGCATCCGCCGGCTGGAGGGCGCTGCGCTGACCATGCTGGGTCAGATCGCGCTCAACCAGGGCCGTTACAGCGAAGCCATTCGCCTTTACGCCGAGGCCATCCAAGCCTCCGAGGCGATCCATCTGCCGGGGCTATGGAGCAAGCTGGCCGGCCGCGGCCTGGCGCTGTTGCGCATGGGTTGCCTGGCCGAGGCACGCGGCGACTTCGCGCGCGGCCTGGAGATCGCCCGGCAGATCGAGAGCATCTATGCCGACCTGCTGATGCGCACCTACCTGGCGCTGGCCGACCTGGCCGCGGGGCGCGCGCCGCGGGATTCGCTCGCCCATCTGGAGGCCGAAGCCAGCGCGCATGGCATCCACGCCGTCGCGCTGACCGCCGGCCTGGGCCGCGCCAGCCTAGGTCGGCTGTTGGGGGCGCACGAGATGGCGCTGGCCGCCTGCCAACGCGCCCTTCACGCTGCCGAAGCCAGCGGCGTGCCGCAGTTCGCCCAGCATGCTGAGTTGGAGGCAGCGTTAATCCAGGCGATGACCGGCGCGCTCGACCCAGCCAGGCTCGAAGCGCTGACCCAGGCCGCGCATGCCGCCGGCGAGCTGCCCCAACAGGCACGGGCTGCGTTGGCGTTGTCGCTTCACCTGGAGCAGCGCAGCGACCTCACCGGCGCGCTGGATGCTGCCCAGCGCGCCCTGGCCCTGGCGCGGGCCTGCCCCGACCTCCCCCTGCTCGGCGAGTGCCTAATCGCCCTGCGGCGCCTGCATGAGGCGCTGGGGCGAGCGAGCGATGCCGAGACCTGCCGTGCCGAGCTATGCGACCTGGCCAGGCAAGCGTATGCCCCGCTCGCCCTGGCGCTCGCCCCCGACCCGACGCTGCGCCGGCTGTTGTGGACAGCAATCTAAAGCGCCATACGCCCCTCGCTGAGGCGGATGAACCGGCGTGAGGATGATAGTGACAAGCAAAGGCGGCTGGGTACGCTCATAGACAAGGGCAGAACGCTGGGTGGGCGACGGCACTGCCGTCGCCTACCTCTACAGTAGTTAAGGGCGTGAACACCCCTGCTTGGGGACGCCTGTGGGACGCTTCGTCGTTATAACGCGATGCAGTATGTCACGCAACTCACCCTCTCTATCCCCGACCAGCCGACGCAAGCGCGCGCCCACACCTGCCAGGCTACACCGAACCTACGGGGGCAAAGCATGAAGCGGAAGCGCTGTGCACAGGTCTACATCCTGCGCATCTGGCGCGAGCCGAGCGACCTAGCGCCGCCCGGCGAGTGGCGCGGGACGCTGCGCTCGGCAGACGGTCGCCGCGAGTGGCACTTCCGCTCGGCCCAAGAACTATGGGGCTTGCTCGTCGAGGAGTCCTCGTCGTCTGCGGACAAGCAGGACGACGCCGGCTGTGGATGACCACGATGTAGCTTA
>Ga0308402_1000176_pt1 | contig 20446 bp, 23 predicted proteins | sample HotsprSampleOSM2_FD_203471 | JGI IMG/M metagenome (GOLD analysis project Ga0308402, IMG submission 203471) | Hot spring phototrophic mat microbial communities from Octopus Spring, Yellowstone National Park, Wyoming, United States - 20060913_OS-M2 ... | reverse complement strand
GTCGGTGACCACCCGGAGCGAACCAGCAGCGCCGTCCAACGTACCAATCGACGAAACCGCCAATCGCCCTGACGCAGCGACAGCACCCTCGAGCGGCGAAGATTCTGATGAGCCGTCAGCAGAACAGACGCCATCTTCTGAGAGCAGGGGGTGAAGAGCAGGAGTGAGTAGTATCTCCGATGGCAGGTATCAGGTCTACTTTAGTACGAGAAATGAATGGAACGACATAGAACGTGTCTTTTCGTCGCTTTATTGCAGGACTTGTGCGTATATCTCCGTTCGTTCCGATAAGGAAGAGCGCCTGACGTTTCGGCGACCATCGCGGCTTATTCCCCAGTATATGCACCTGTATCTCCCGTGGGCGCAATAAACACCCACGGGAGAAGACGCTCCTGCGCAGCATCACGGCTGGCCTGACCTCATGATCGCATCCCAGAAGACACGTACTTCTTGACCGATATAGGTTTCTGCCAGATCCACAACCATCCTGGCCTCGTCCAGATCGCGCCGCATCTCAGGGCTGCTGCGGACGCTCAGGTTCTCGATCAGCAGACGCGCTGTACGGATATGCTCAGGTTGAATGACCGCAGAAACCTCCGAACCCGGCTCCACCAGTGCGCGAATGAGGGGCAGCCAGAGATCGAGCGCCTCCCGCGCCTGCGTGCGGAGTTGTGCGTCACCTGCCAGTAACGTTGCAAGTTCCAGACGGTGATGTTCATAGATCTCAATCCAGCGCTGTCCTGCTGTGCTGGAAGCCAGCCGCTCATCGCGGAAGCGGCGCAACGTCTCCAGATCGTACAATCCCGTCGTTGAGCCGGAAAGAGCCACTTCTGCGCCGCAGCCTGGAACACAATTACCAGGCTCACCACTGCACGTATCGACCGGTGCAAACATTTGGCCGCTGCCGGAGATTTCGAGCGCCTGGCGCGCATTGAGACGTCCAAAGGTGACGCGGCTACGCGACATGGTCGGCAGGTATACCCGGAAGACCAGGCGTGCCGGATCGACGGTTATTTCAGGGGTCGGTGCGGCCTCGATGGTCTGAGTGGAACGTTGCGCAGGAAAATCATCCGCCGAGTGATAGAGTCGCCACCAGACCTGTACATTGCTCAACTGAGGATTGACAGACCAGATCAGCCCGGCCACACCGGAAACGAAGGGAGTTGCCGCCGAAGTGCCGCTTTCCGTAACGTAGCCGCCGCCAGATTTCAGACTGTAGATATCCTTGCCAGGTGCGACAATATCGAGGTAACTGTTGCGATTGGAGAAAGACGCTTCCTGATCGTTATGATCACTTGCCCCCACCGACATGACACGCGGCGAAGAGGCCGGATAACTGATGCGTTGTTTGTCCCTGTCATTTCCAGATGCTGCAATAAGCAGACTGCCGCGATCAAATGCGTAGTTGATCGCGCGGGCGATTGTCTGTGAACAACCGCAATGAGACGGCGCGCCCAGACTCATGCTGATAATCCTTGCGCCAGCCTGAGCGGCATACTGGATGCCCCTGGCCACCCCGTCTGCCGAACCCCTGCCGTCCTTAGTCAACACTTTTATCGGCAGCACCTGGCAACCAGGGCAGACGCCAGCGATCCCCTGTGCGTTATTCGTATTGGCAGCAGCGATGCCAGCGACAAAGGTGCCGTGTCCGTGGTCATCCATTGCATCTTCATCGTTGTTGACAAAATCGCGGTCGATATCGGTGCGCACTCGACCACCGCGCAGATCGGGATGGTTGTAATCCACGCCGGTATCCACCACTGCGATAAGCACCGAGGGAGATCCTGTTGTGATATCCCACGCCTCCGGCGCATCGATGTCAGCATCGGCGCGGCCACCGGTTTGTCCGGTGTTGTGCAGCCCCCATTGTCTTCTGAAGTCTGGATCGTTTGGGATCCCCGTTACCTCATAGATACGGTTTGGCTCGGCGTATGCGACGGCCGGATCGGCGCTATAGTCTGCGATCATGGCAAAGATATCGACCCCGATCGGTGCGACGACTTTGTAGATACCATCGAGACCGTAGTTTTGCGCGATCTGATCGGCAGGGCTGATCTCATCGAAGAGCGGTACAATCGCCTGTACATGATACCGGCGACTCAAGCGGTCGAGCGATGCAATTCCCAGCGAAGCAACCCCCACTGCATCGGATCGCGCGTCTGGTTGCGTCAGCTGCGATACTGCCTCCGGCTTCAAGCCAATAAGGATCTCATTCGGTACGAATGCACCTTCCCACACCGAAGGCGCCACAGATTGAGACGTGTCCGCCATACCCGAGTCGGTGCGGTTGAGCACCAAGGCGATCAGAGCGATGAAGACGAAGAACAGGTGACGACGCATCGGGCAATCTCCTTTCTCCTCACTTCGTTTCCACAGGTGTGTTGATCTCGGCGTACGCAACATTCGGATCCGACTGATACTCCCGGATCATGGCCCTGAGATTCGTTCCCCTCGGCACTGCCAGTTTGTAAACGCCTGCGAGACCGTAGCGAAGAGCAGCAGCATCGTTGGGAGATACGTCGGGAAACACGGGAGTCATGCGCTGAACCCGCCACTTCCGATTGAGCGCATCGAGCGATGGAAGCCCCGTGTTGACGGGGTTGGGCTGCTGCGGCTGGAGGATGAACCGTGCAGCATCATTCGTCAGCCCGATCAGGACTTCATCCTGGCCACCGATCATGCCCGAACAGGCAGGGAAGCCAAGTACGATGATCACGGTCACCATCCACATTACAACATCCTTCATCAGTTGCACCGGCATCGTTCCTTCTCCTGAGTCTGGCTTACCCGAACCGAACCCTCTCCTCAGCGTGATGTTTGGTCAACACACACCTCCACTGATACATCGTTTGCACCGAATTGCCTGGCGGGGATGAAGTCTTATGGGCAGGCATCACCATCATAGCATGGGAGGGCGTCACAAATATATCAATGCTGTAAACAAAATGAGTTGATCTGCGCCGCGCCGATCTGACTATTCGTGTTCCTTGTGTTACCGCTTAACACGCTGGCGCCCTGTACCGCATCAGACGCTTGGAGGCTGCGCTGGAGCGAAAAAATGGCTGGCTCATCATTGTCGCGGTAAAAGCAGAAGAGACCGCGTGCGGATATGTCGGTCATGGCGCATCCTCCTTTGGCGCAAGCGGGAGCGCGGGCGGCGCACCGCCACGGACGCCAGGACTGGCGATCCGATCTCCTGGTCGTGTTGATGCCTATGTGGATGCTGTCAACGATTCGCTCTGAGCCGACCAGATGCGCGGGAACAGTCCAGCATCATTGCCTAGTCGCCGCCTGTTAAAGCCCCCGCTATCCTTTCCGCCCGATCGCCCCCGTCATTCATTTGGATCGGCTTCGTCTGCACTGCTGCGCAACGACCACAGACGCGACATACGCCATCCCGGCGCCGAGGACGATGATTTCCCCGCCGATACGACAGGCGCAAGCCTGACCAGTGCAGTTGCAGCGGCGGCGGCGCCAATGACGCAGAGCAGCGTATCCGCGCCAGCCGCAACGCCAACACAATGCCCGTCGGGTTAGTACAGCGCAGCAGGGTGTGCTGCGCATATACGTATCGGTTGAGCGCCTGCGGCGTGGTTGGCGTGCCGCCACCCTGCGCCCACGCTGGCTGCGCGTCCGCCTCGCGCCCGGCATCACCATAGAGACGCGCCAGTTCGATCCAGCGCGATCGTGCCGGATAGCGACGCGCGGCCTGTTCACAGCAGGAGAGCGCTTCTTCCAGCGCTCCGACATCGTCAGGCACACCATATAACCCGGCAAGATTTACCAGCGCAGGGACATATCAAGGCTCTAATCTAAGGGCTTCCCGGTATGCCTGCGCGGCGGCCTCATCATAGTGACGCGCTCCAACATGCCGCCCAACTCTGCATCCGCAGCTGCGCGCCGCAACAATCCTCATGAAAATCCTCAATCCCGGCGAGTAGCTCGTTCGAACGCCGGTCAACTCTGGATGGCGGGCAGAAGCGGTTCATTGCATACTCGAGGCCAGGTAAATCGCCTCGTTGTAGATTTCACGGAGACGAGCGTCGCGCTCCCACGACCGGAAGAACGCCGCCACATCGGCGTCCACAAAGAGATGTTCTAACACAGCGGTAATCACCGCATCCCTGGTCGCCTCATCTCCCTCGAGACATGCCCGACGGAGCATCTCCCGAATCGATATCAAGGTATGTTCCGTGTCTGGCCTGCGTTTCCATAGCCGCTGAAACCAGGCTCGTAGTGCGTCACCGGCCATGTAACGCTCATATGCGTGTTCCCCGTCTGCCGGGTCACGGAGACACTGTTCCAGGTATCTTAAGAAGAACGCATCTCGCTCTTCATCGCTCATCGAGCCTTCCACCTTTTCGAGGTGGCCAAAAAGGAGATCGAAAGCAAGCCCCTGGACGTTCAGATCGGGAAGATTCATCCACAGACGAACGGTTTCAGCAGGGATGGACACGCCAGATTCAGGGAGCGATGCAATGTCTCTCGGATCGGCATCCATAACGTCATTCTCCTCTCTGTTCGACGGAAGCGTTATTCATCCATTCCCAGACCGCCTGTGCAGCGCCCATCACTGCACCTCCGATAAGCCCCCCGAGCGCCGCCCCTTCGAGTGCACCTGTTGCACCCCCTGCCAGCCCTCCCTCGACCGTTCCGACGCCAGGGGCGACCGGCGTGCCGCCAGCACCCCCAGCCATTGCCCCAATAATACCCCCTACAAACATGCCGACGCCTGCACCTGTTGCAGTTGCAATGGCTACGCGCCGTGCCGCTGCGGGATCCGGCAAAGTTTCAGGCGCTGGCTCCCGGCGCATCTCAGTCGGTTTTGGGCGCCGTCTTTTTGCTGATCACGCTCATACGTCCTGTTTGATGTTCGGGCGGTCTTGCGAGGTAAGATCCGGATGTCTGGGTATCCCTGGATGCAGTCTCTGCGACAAACAGCGGCGATGTGCGTAGAGGGTTTGCGACTCCTCCCGGTCGCTCGCCGGGTAGATCACCAATAACGCTGCGCTCGCCTCCGGAAGAGTCAAACCACAGAAGCAGCACGCGACTTCTTCCCAAGTGCCCGCACCTGACATATATTTCTCCCACAGACCGAACATTTACGCCGCGCCAAGTCGCTGCATGATCGCATCTCCCAGGGCAAACAGGTCTTGCCAGGCGGGATGGGTTCTGATCTCCGCTATCGACCAGTCGTGGTCTTGCAGCGCCAGCCACCGTGCGCGCAACTGCCGACTGAGCGACACTCCATCGGCGGAAAGGAGCCCGGCGCGGTGCAGTCGGGCAAGCGACTCCTCGTGCAAAAAAGAGTGCGCTCCGACATCGAACTCTTCAAAGAGGTCATAGGCGATCTCGTCGTCGCTTTTGCTCAGGATCGCACTGGTGGCGCGTGCAACCGTATCGCGGTATAAGCAGAAGAGTGTGCGTGCGGATATTTCGGTCATGGCGCATCCTCCGTTGGCGCAAGCGGGAGCGCGGGCGGCGCACCGCCACGGACGCCAGGACTGGCGATCCGATCTACTGGTCGTGTTAATGCCTATTTGGATGCTGTCAACGATTCGCTCTGAGCCGACCAGAGGACGCACCCTTCGCCATCGAAGGCTTCCACGAAGAGTGCAGTAACGCTGCGCGCCAGACAGACTAGCGCATCGCGCGGGACAGAGGTCCCCGACGCCGGTGGCAACGCCGTTTCCGTATGGCTGATCAAGAAACCGATAGTGTTGAAGCTGCCTGCCTCCGTGAAGGCTTTGGCGATCGTTGATCGTTCCTGTACACCCCCGTGAAGGCAAAGATACACCTCGTCATTGTAAAAGAAGTGGGGAATGGTCAATCCTTGCAGCCAGGGATCACCAGGTGCGGCAAGTTGATGCTCGAACACGCATGCGCGTTCGGGTCCCTGTGCAAGATACGCCTGAATATCGTCAATCACGGGCTCTTGCAGCCGCGTGTCCACCGGCGCCACCCACACTGCGTTGGCGGGGTCCCAAAACCGGAGACCGGGACCCGTCACGCTCGCGTCGAAACGAGTGACCGCTTCCTCCGCGACCGTTGTCGGGAGATAGGTCCAACAGGCGCCGCGTTGAAGATCGACCAATGCCAGGACGAGCGAAGAGAGCGTGCGTCCGTCATCCAGGCGCTCGCGGATGTAATCACGCGCTGCAGCGCCGAGCAGGCGACGGGTGATCATCATGGTCATCTCCTGCTTCACTTTTCAGGCTCCATGCGCCCATTAGGGAAGACGCGCCATCTGGTTCCTGATGCATCCTTGTAGTCCCAATGCGGTCCAATGGGCGGCGGGTGCTGCAGATCGGGATGGAGACTTTCCTTAGTGCTGGGATTGTACCATGCCCCCTTAATGCCGCCTGGCGGATCCTTGCCGCGCCACATCCAACCGGGAGCAGGCGGTTGAGCAGGATCATCAGGGAGCGGGGGGCGCTTCGGCGCCGGAGCTGGCGCTCCGCCGCTGCGTCCTTGAGCGGGCGCAGGGGACGCGGGCGCCGTCCCGGGAATAGCCGTGGGTGATGTGCACCACCCCCGGCTCCTCTGGCCCCTCATCTTCCCCCTCCACACTGAGCGAGGTGGTGTCCAGGTGGACAAAACGATGCTGGATGCCCCACAGGCGAAGGGCGTGGGAAGCCACCTGGGCGAAGACTTCGGTGGGCCCGGCTTCGTAAAGGATGTCCAGGGCTCGCCCCAGGCTGTCGTCGTTGAGCATCTCCGCAGTCAAGCCCGAACGCAACAAGCGGTCCAGGGGCTTGTTGGTGAAGAACTCCGGGGTCAGGTAAAGAGGGCGGCTCACAAAGCCCAGGGCATTCAACACCATGGCCTGCACGGCTTCCCCCACGCTGACCTGGCGGTCGGTCGGCCCGATCATACGGTCAATCTGTCCTGCCAGCTCGATCTCCTGGCAGATGCCGGCCACAATGCCCAGATGATCCAACCGCTGAGTCACATAGGTAGTCTCTGCCATAGGTATCCTCCACCCCAGAGGATACCGCAAAATCCGTTTTTGTCTTCTCAAAGTGCGGAACGTAGGATAATGGTTTCATCCATCATTAACCTCCTGATCTTGCTTTCTCCATAAGCAGGTCCTGAAGAACATCAGCCCGCTCTGCATCATTGGATGCTTCGTTTTGCCAATAATGCAAAGAGTCCATCCCGTTGCGGTTGCGTCTCGAAGGTGCAATCCAGTCAGAACGTTCTCCACTGATGCGCCTACATCACGGATCGTTCGGAGATCAGGCCTGCACAGCATACACTTCTGGACTGGCATCTCGCTCCGTCACCCCAACCTCGAACCGCCGTCGCGGAAATGCGTCCTGGAGCCGTTTGCGCCAGAGATCGGCGATGACATCGGCGAGAAAGCCATAGACTTCGAGCGGAATTGCGTCGTAGTCGGGATCGTTCAGAAACACGTCGCACACGTGCAGATGATTAACGACATACTCAATCTGGCGCGGCGACCAGTGTGCAGCCCGCGCCTGGCTCATGAATGCGTTCCAATCATCCGGCAGCGCATCAGCCCGCAAAATAAGGTCATCGACGCTCACAAATGTCGGATAGAGGATAGGAAGGTAGCACAGCAGATGATCCACGCGCGCCAGGTACGCCGTATAGCTCGCCAGATCACGCGATTCGGACGGCGCATGCATACACCATCGCTGATAAGCGGGCGTCAGGCTAAGATAGTGTACGATGGTCTCTCGATGCATAAGAGCCTCTCTCTCACGATAATGACCAGCGATGCGTTGTCACGGAATCTCGTCAGCACGAGCAGTCCGTGCCTTACGACTTGGGCGAACATAAATCGTTCCATCGGGCGCTCGATGACGCTGAAACTCGATAACATGCGGAGCAGCGACGCCGCCGTGAGGTTTTCCCGTTACATCCACACGCATAACTGGCAATCCATCAGCGCCATATACCTGATAGTGAGTAATTCTGCCGCGTGTGTCAGCCCGATAGAGAATTTCATTGGCGCTGGCGGTCGGAGGAAACTTGCCACGAATCTGTCGCCCTTCGCTAATAACACGACTGGCGAGTGTGCGAGGCAGCAAAGCGCCTCCGCTACCTCGCCGCCCCAGCGACCGCAACCCTATGCGCACGCCCGCCAGCGCCACTGCCAATTGTACCACGCCGCCGAGCCCCAGGCGCCAGCGTTCACCTTCGGACAGCGGCTGCTCGCTCACTAACTGTGCGCCGCGCAGCGCCTCGATGATCTGGGGGACGCCGGTCAGCGCAGCCAGGCTGAGTCCGGCGATCAGCAGCCATTCCCCGACGCCCGGTTCGCCGCGCCGCGCCCGGAATGCCTGCATGCGCTCAGAGAACTCCAGCGCCACGAACCCGACCGCGAGGATGACGGCGGCGACCGCCAACGCAGCAGCGAAACTGAGGGCGGCGCCGATGCCCAGCGCCGCCAGCAGCGCGGCGCCTGCGTAGATGAGCGTGGCCAGCGCCAGGAGCGCCCCGACGCCGAGCAGCAGTCCCAGAAATACCTGCCCGAGCGCCGCCAGCCAGGGCGGGACGTTCGCCGCCGCGCCGACGCTGGCGGGCATCTGGTACGGCGCGCCACGGCGCGCCAGCCCGAGCAACCCGGCGCCGCCGACGAACGCCGCCAGCAACGCCAGGCGATCGGGCAGCACGCGTGGTACGCCAAGCGTCGCCAGCGACAGCGGCGCGATAGCGGGCGCATCGATCACCTGTATCTCGATCAATCGGTGCTGCAGAAGCGCCTCCAGCGGCAGCGGCGTCGCCACCCCGGTGATCTGATCAATGGCGATCACGCGTTGCTCGATCAGGTTGACACGGATAATGCGCTGATGCGGAGTGTCGAACAGGAGCAACTCGCCGGTGCGCGGATCGGCAACTGTCGGAACACCGGCCGCCGGCTTGATGACCAACCGCTCAATGGGGCTGAAAACCACATACGACTGTGTATGCGGATCGAACACGATCGGCTGAACCGGCGTGAAAGATATCTGCGATGCACCATTGCACCGCTGTACCGAGAAAGGACCGTCCAGGCACGGCGCCGTGCCATTCGGTCCGCGAGCGCCAATATCGCTGCCAAACCGTGTTGCGAGCACAGCAGTCGTACCCCGGATCGCGGCGCGTAAACGCGCATTTCCGTTGAAGACGCCATAGATGACAGCGATCAGGATCAGCAGAACGGCGCCCCAGGCGAGCCACTGAACCGTCTCAATACCGGATTCATCGCAGCAAAGCCATCGTATCTTCTTCATAGAGCAGGCGCTTCCTCTGGATAATAATGCTGCTCAACGATGCCTGTCGTCTTGCGGACTTCGCACGATGCGGCACACGCACACAAGACGATCCTTCCGCGACCATCTGACCGACCCTGACGAACGGCGCTGCCGCCGGACCGCGCCACCAGCATTCGAGATCGCTCTGAACCTGGTCGACAAAATCGTCCCATTCCGACAACAACGCTCCTGTGCGTGCTTCCTCCTGCTTGCACATCATCCACCTCCTGATTGAGAATCAGCGCGCTTTATCAAGCGTGATCTTCCACTCGAACGTAAAATCGTAGGTGGTGCACCATTTGTTGCATCGTCGTGGCCAGCTATGCCAGCGCCAGAGGTATGCCACCGCTTTGGCGCGGTTCGGCGCCTCGAAGTCGCGTCCGTAGATCGGACCGTATGCGGTATGCACTGGACGGAGCGTTTCGACATAGACGACAATCCACGGAATGGGCACGCCATGAACCGTGCGCCCCGCAAATTGCGGCCACGAGCTATAGGCAGTCAGTTCGTCGCGATTGAGCGCGGCATACTGCTGAGCCTGCCCATACCCGATGCCGGGCGGCGCGCCAAAGGCGGGCAATCCGCGATAACGGAGCACCACTTGCTGTGGAGTGCACTCGTGTGGACATTGACCGTACCATATGCCATTCCACGCTGGCACATACTGCAAATGGCGCGCGTACTCTTGTGCAGCCGCAAGCGAAGCGCCGTCAGCGCCGGTTCCTGCAAAACGACGCGCATAATGCACACTTCCAACATCCCAGAAGAATGGGATCAGAAAAATGATAATAAAGCAGACCCAGAGCAGATTGAAACCGACGCCGCCCCGGTCGTCGTGTATCAGATGCACCATCTGTCGCATATGCCAGCCTCCTGGTTTCGTCAGGGCGCGTCAAACGGTGGTTCACACCGCATACTCGCCTCAGCAGTCACCCTGGGATAGCGACCGAGCGCCCCAAGAAACGGAAAGACGACATGTGGCGTCTCCAGTTGAACCTGAACCGTCACCGCATTCCCTGCATAGTAGGGGCACCCCCCCGACACGCGCCACTGACGACGACCGTCGAAACCTGGACTCGCCCAGATGACTGCACGCCCGACGTCCTCGAGAGTCACAGCGGCGCGGGCGCCCTCACGCGCCGCTGCAGCGGCAACGATACCGGTATAGGCGACCATGATGAACTGCCAGGCGATCAGGATTACAAGCATCGCAATCGGGACGAATCCCAGGAATTCGATCAACTCGACGCCGCACTCATCACGTGTCAATCGCCTGATGAACACCGATGGCTGTGAGAGCATACTTCCCATACTTCACACCTCGCGCATCCGCTCAGGATTCACATCGACCCTGGCGATCGGCGGCGGCTCACAGCGCACCGTAGCGCGTTGCGTCACCTTTGGATAGTTGCCGAGGCTGCCGACGAATGGAAACAGCACGTGAGGAACCTCCAGTTGAACCTGAATCGTCACCGGATGGCTGCTGTAAGCGCTGCACGGATACCCCGCCAGCGGTTGCCACCAGCGGCGACCGTCGAATCCCGGACTGGCGTTGCGCACTGCACGGTCGACATTCTCGCGCGTCGCGGCGGCGCGTGCACCTTCACGTGCTGCACCGGCAGCGATGATTCCGGTATAGCCAACCAGCACAAACTGCCAGGCAATGACCAGAACAAGCAACACCAGTGGAAAGAAGCCGATGTATTCAATGATTGCTGCGCCGCGCTCGTTCCCAGCCAGTGCGCTCGCCGCCTTGATAAGATAGCGCTGTTTCTGCATCATCGTACTCAAGAAATATCATCAATGGTCACAAAAAAGGGCGCCGCGCAGGGTATGCGCAGCGCCCACCGTCACACGCCACGCATTAGCCGCCGAGGTTCGAGACCCACTTGGTCAACGTTTCCACTGCTGCACGCCCGATCTTTTCGCCATCCGAATTGAAGGCCCGCCCGATGGCTGCCAGCAGCGTCACCACGATACCGATCAGAGCCACCCACTCGACCGAGCTCAAACCCGCCTCATTCTCCGCTCGCTCCTCAACTGCCACGCGCAGGCTGTGCAGTTTGGTCTGCAACCACACGTATGCTGCCAGTGTCATGTCCGCCATGATCTTCTTCCTCCTTCTGGTTTGCCAGTATTGTTTCCTGCTTGATGTTGATCTGGTTTGTGGCGCCACATCTCCGTTCGACGGCTTTACTCTACCACAGCGTCAGCCGATTGTGAACCCCTTTTTTGTAAACCGTTTGTAACACTAATTACTTATTCTGAAGGGATAATCTGTTTACAAAAGGCATACACCTGTAACAAAAGTGTAACAGCGGTCGAACATAGGCGCGAATGCCGCATCCGCCGCTCCGCGCCTTTCGTCCCACCAGTGACAGCAGTCAACACTCATGAAAAGGGGGAAGCGATGTATCATCAACCTCGATGGGCGATCATGCCCCTGCTCTGCGGGTTTATCCTTCTTGCGGCGTGCGGCGGCGCTCCGCCGCCTGCAAGCCAGGTGGATGTGCAGGCGACCATTGATGCTGGCGTGCGCGCAACGCTGGCGGCGCAGCCGACGGAGGCGCCATCACCTACTACCCCTCCGCCATCGCCAACCGCTGTTCCGCCAACGGCGACAACCGCGCCCACCAGTCCACCGGTGGCGCCGACGGTCGCGCCCTTTACGCCCGCCACGCCGACCGCGACCGGTGCAGACGCGCCAACAACTGTACCTGAGTCCAGTTCCCCGCCGACTGACACGACCACCATCTTTCGCCCTGCAGAAGGCGAGGCGGCGCAGGTGACCACCAACATTCAGCTCGTCTTCGACGCGAGCGGTTCGATGGCGCAGCGGATCGGCGGCGAGACCAAAATCCAGGCTGCGCGCCGCGCCATGGAACGGATCATCGACACGCTGCCCGACAACCCCGATCTGAACGTCGGCTTCCGGGTGTTCGGGCACGAAGGCGACAGCAGCGAAGCGCAAAAAGCGCGTTCATGCCAGAGCACTGCGCTGCTGGTGCCGATGCAGGGAGTCAATAAAGCGTTGCTGCGGCAACAGGCTCAGGCATGGCAACCGACCGGATGGACGCCGATCAGTCTGGCGTTGCAGAGAGCAGGGGAGGATTTCCAGGCGGGAGAGAATGTGCGTAACGTCATCATTATGGTGACCGATGGCGAAGAGACGTGCGGCGGCGACCCGTGCGCAGTTGCGAAGGCGCTCGCCGAGTCGCAGGCGGAAGTGCGCATCGACGTGGTTGGGTTCGGGACGACGCCGGACGTGGCAAAAACCCTGCGGTGCATTGCCGAGAACAGCGGCGGCGTCTATACTGATGCGCAAAATGGTGATGCGCTGGTGCAGACTCTGGAGGAACTGATCGCCGCTACCCTCAAACGAAGCACCCTGCGCTTCATCCCGGTGAGCATCGGCGGCGCACCGGAAGAGGTATCGCTGACCCGCCTGGTCAATGCCCGGGGGGAAGACGTTATGAAAACCGTCCAGCTGCCATGGTTGGCGCGATTTGCCCGCGAGCAGGTGGTGGAACTTCCACCAGGCGAGTATCGTTTCACCATCTCCTACAGTGAGATATTCGTCGATCAGACGTCGAAGCATCTTGAGACCACATACACCGCAATCATCGAAGAGGCGCGCGAAACCGTGGCGGTCATCGGGCGCGGACAGGTAACCTTTATCAACGATTCACCCCAATTGCTCCGGCCGGGCGACGTGCGGGTTGAAAAGGCAGTTGATGGGCAGTGGGAAGAGTCCATCCGTCCCGGACAACTCGTCTCTCTTGGCCCGTATTTTGAGTTTGAACGACCGTTTCGCCTCACGCCGGGACGCTACCGGGTCTATGACCGCACACGGGGGAAGGTGTTGATCGATAACCTGATTGTCGTGCCCGGCAAAGAAATCACGGTCAGGCTCAGTGGCGGGTAGTGCGACCGGGATCGGGACGCCCTGGATGGCAGTCCAGGATTGATCAGCGGACGAATCGCCAGAGACGTGGCATCGTTGACGGAGAGCGCCCTCGCACGTCCATCAGGGAAGCGCGGGGCGCTCCCGCTATTTCCAGCATTGCTCAAATACATTGACCATCGTTCACGGCTATTGCGTCGCACGAGACGTTCGCTTTCGGCGGAGCGTAGACCGAAATTCATTTCGGTCGCCGCAGGCGGCGCACAATACAGGTGGCGCACAATATCGGATATGTGAGGCAAAGCCCGCCTGCGCGGAACGTGAACTCCAGCGGTGACCCTATTGACCATCGGCTATCGGCTATCGGCTATCGGCTATCGGCTATCGGCGACGATAACCCCTCGGCTATGCGCAGCGAAGACCGCCTGCGCGGGCTATAGCGGATTACGTATTCAAAGACCATCATATTTCGTGTAAATACAGGGGAATTATCTGGAGATATGATTTGTTGTCAGGCTGCAATGCAACGAACGAGTAAATGAATCGTACATGAGGATGATAGAAACACGGACATTCTGTTACGTACTTAATAGAACGATAACATTAAGTGTATGATATGAAGTTGTCAAACATTCACTTGACAGTGCTATGAGTCTGATATACATTTTGCATGCTTTTCAATATGACGTACCAATAAATCCCTCTCCGCACTGTCGCGTCAGGGAAGCGCGAACCAGATTCTGCGTGCTGTGGCGGTCCCACAGCCTTTTCAAAGCGTCGTACCATCGTCGCAGCCTCAATGTTGCCAGAACCAACACAAGGAGGCATGGATGACATACGTGCATGGCGTTTCACCACTGATTATGATCGTGGAGGATAACCCGCTGATTGTCGAATTTGTCGAGATCCACCTGCAACGCGAGAAGTTCAGTGTCGTCGCTGCTACCGGATGCACTGAAGCAGTCCAATTACTTCGCAAGCATGTTCCTGGGCTGATTATTCTCGATATTGTCCTGGACGACGGTAATGGATGTGATCTCTGTCGGTTGATCCGCGCTGGCGGATCGGACGGTGAGTTCGCTCGAATCGCTGATGTGCCGATTCTGATCCTTTCCGCACGCGCCGATGAAGAGGATCGCCTGGAAGGGTTCCGCGCCGGCGCTGATGATTACCTGACCAAGCCGTTCAGTCCAGCGGAACTGACCTTCCGGATCAAGTCAATCTTGCGCCGGAGCATTGGCTTGAGCATTGCCTGCATCGAGATCGGTGCATTACAGATTGATCCACGTCGCCGTGAGGTGTATGTCAATCATCATCCGGTCGAACTGACGCCAAAGGAGTTCGAACTCCTGCATCTGCTGGCGAGCCATCCGGGTCGGGTCTTTTCGCGTGAAGAATTGCTCGAGCGTGTGTGGGGATACTCATACATGGGCAATACGCGCACGGTCGATGTTCATGTCAATCGGCTGCGTCACAAACTTGAGCTTGCTGGCGAGGGATCGTGCAACAACATGATCAGTACCGAGTGGGGCGCCGGATACAAACTGGAATCGCCTGCTCTTCTCGAAGCAGAAGTAGGAGGAACAGGAATACACCGGTTGTTGAACTCGCACTAGAGCGCCGGGGAGCGCATGCGATAGTCATGCGCTCCCGTGCTCATTATCCTGGGCGCTGGAGATGTCCTACTCCTGATATTCCTCAGTCACCAGGAGATAACCATCGGTCACTGCCAGTCGAGCCAGCGCCGCCAGCGCTGCATCAGGCGATGGACGGGCAATGACGATACTTTCGTCAATGGCATACACCAGCGCCTGATCAGCGGGCAGGCGGTCTGCACGCGGCAGATGCTTGATCGTCTCGCCGATGCGTTGCATCCGATCGTCCAGCAGTGAGATCCAGTCGTCAGAAAGCGCCGCCGGTACGACGCATAGCCATCCCGGAACGGTGACTCCCCACGATGTCAGCAGTGCCGGGAGCAGCGTATCGTCAGCGCACACCACATCGACCCACCCGCCGGGTGATGCGCCTCCCGGCGCCGGACGAACCGGTTGACCGGATGCCTGAAGATACGCCAGCAACCGCGACTGGTCGAGGGTATAGGTGCGTATCAGCAAGGGGGAGGGTGTCAGGGCGCGGATCACCCGCGCTGCCCACGGCGCACGCTCTTCAGGATGCACATGCAAGAGTGGGTCTGGCGGGAACAGCCAGACCCCTTCATCTACCATCCGGTAATGCCACGCTGTACTCATTTTCACCCAGGCAGTGGCAACCCTCTTGTGCTGCGCATAATCGACATGCCCAGGGCTGCGATAATCAGGCAGAGCACTGAGGGGGTCACCAGTACAACCACAATCAGCGTAATCTTGGTGGCAGCCTTTGCGCCTTCTTCACGCGCGCGGTAGCGGCGACCAGTCCGAATATCCTCTGCCTGACGCTCGAGCGTTGTGGCAATTGGCGATCCCAACTCCTCTGCCTGCAACAGGGCGTCGATAAAGCCGCGCAGTGCGTCTGATGAGTTGCGCGCCGCCAGATTGCGAAATGCCTGCTCACGCGGCGCACCCATCTGCAATTCATGCAGCATCCGCCCCATCTCTTCATACAACGGGCCCTCCCCACGCTCAACCAACAGCGTCAGAGCGATGTCGAAGCCCATGCCTGCCGATACGCAGACTGCCAGCATATCAAGCAGATCGGGCAACGCCACGGTAATCGCATGCTGACGCTGCTTGACCCGACCGCGCAGCCAGAGCAGCGGGTAGAAGAAGCCCCCGAGAGGTAAAATGACCAGCAGGATCGCACCCAGTGGCAACCCCAGTGCAAACCAGACCCCGCCGATCAATAACCCTGCCAGACCGCCGTAGAGTTGCACCCCGTGAAACTCATGCACGGTCATTCCTGCAGGATTGCCGGCGTAATCCAGCATACGCGCAGTCTTCTCAAAATCGGTCAGACCGCGCAGCGCAGTCACATTGCTGGCGAGACGCAGCGCATACGGGCGCACCCAGCGCGCATAGCGGGAGCGCGGCCCGGTATGCGCCAGCGAACCGTACTGTGCAATCTGCGCTTCATATCCGGGGGTGCGGATGCGCCGCAATCCGGCAAAGAAGAGTTCCACGGCAATAATTGCCATGACGCTGATAACGACGCTCATAAGGCTTTCCTCTTTCGCTGTCAGCAGGTTCCTGCTTCAGACGCTGGCGTATCAAAAGCAAGTTTACTCTGACCGCGCCAGACATCGTTTTGACTGACAGAACGCACCGGCGTGGGCAGATCCAGGAAACGGTGAATCCGTTGCGCGATTTGCTTATATTCCTCAATATCGCTGCTCTTAACCGATGTCGGAGCAAACCGGGTCTCTAACTCTAAGGAAACGATCACTCCATCGGTGCGTTCGAGAAGCAATTGTGCACTGGGCGGATCACACTGCACATGGACAAAAACAATAGCCCGAATTTCGCTGAGCGGCAGTTTCTTCGTCTCTTCCTGATTTCCCAGGCGAACGGTCATCATGCCGCTTTGCCGGTCAAATACTATCAAAGCTCGCGGACAGGTGTAAAAGTCCCACAACATTACGATCATAGTTACGAGCGCCAATAAAACTCCCAAACCTGCTACTATGACCAGTACGCGCACCAGCATATTTTCCATAAGACTGAAGTATTGGACGACAAGAAATACGAGCAAAGCAGCGACGAAAATGAAAGCAGTGATGCCTGCGTTAAGTGCGGCGAACGACTTCGGTGTCCGAAGGTCGATACTAAGACTTTTTTCAGTCTCTGTTACCTGCTCGACTTCCAGAACATGTCTGTTATGAATCGCTGCGGCAATCATGGCATCCTCCACCACATCTATCTGCGATTTTGTGTAGCATTCTGACTATCCCCGGAATCCTGGTTCAGACGCTGGCGGATCAACGGCGAGTTCGCTCTGACCACGCCAGACGTCGTTTTGAATCACAGAACGCACCGATGCGGGCAGATTCAGGAAGCGGTGAATACGTTGCGCAACTCGCTCATATTCCTCGACCTGGTTTTGATCCTTCGAAGCCGTAATTGGGGCAAACGCATCAAGTTCTATCGAAATGATATTTCCATCAGTGCGTTCCAGCAGCAATTGAGCGCAATGAGGATCAGTACGCAAGCGTACAAAAACAATAGCGCGAATATTGGCGATAGGCAGGGTCTTCATCTCTTCTCGCTTTCCCAAACGCCCTAAACGAACAGTCATCATGCCGCTTTGCCTGTCGAACTCCATTGAAGCCTGTGGACAGACATAATAGTTATGCAACCTGGCTAAGAGACCTCCCAGAATTAAAAAAACAACCAGCCCCGCCACTATGACCAATATGCGCACCAGGATATTCTCCATGAGACCGAAGTACTGGATCGCGAGAAATACGATCAAAGAAGGGATGAGCACAAAAAAAATCGTACTAATAAGACCTGTGACCCTATGCCTTGGTGTACGAAAATCGATACTGAGTTTTGTTTCAGTCTCCGTCACCTGTTCAACGTCCACCTGGTGAGTCCAATATCCCCAGATCATGGCTTCCTCCGTTCAAATCTGATTGACACGTGTTCAACGAACACCGTCAAGGTTTGCTCGCTGTGCGACCGCCTCGCAGTTGATCTTGGATCCATTTAGTCAGGTCATGCCATTTCTCACTGACCAATCGAGCAAAGTCCCGCAAACTATCGAGGGTCAGAAGTTGTCGTAGCTTCTCGAGTGGGAGCGGAGTATCCTTGATCAGTCGCTTGAGAATGAATTCGACCACACCAGCCAAACCTTTTGTAACTGCGTCCCAGGCAAGGTTGAGAAGATGTTTCACCCATTCGATGAACCATTTCTTTGCCAGCAGATCTTGCAGCCACTTCGGAAGCCACTGCTTAATGCGGGGAATCAGGCTCGTTAGTACTTCTTTTGCCCATGTTCCCCATTTCCCCTGAAGCATTTCCTTTAGACGGTCGGCGTTTTTCCATATCCATGCTATCCATTTTGACATCCATTTTCCTAGATCATCAAACCATCTCCCAAGTTTCGCCAGACCCGGTATCATCCTCTCCAGATCATCAAGCCACGGTATGATGAGCTTGAGATATTTGAGATATTTAGCCAGACCCGGTATCTTTGCTAATAATCCAACCCCAAAAATCGATGCTACCGTTGAGATAAGCGAAAGGATGACCCATCCCCACGAGAATGAACCGTCTGAGCTGATGCCTGCAACCAGATCGACCAGAAAACCAAAGATCGTTGCCGTGAGCCAGCCAAGCCATCCACTATTGCGCCACTTCTCCATCAGATCGGCATACCACGTCCATGTACGCTCTTGCCAGAGCCAGTCCCACCACGAAGACGCCTGTTCCGAGCCGACCAGTTGCGGAATACTGATAACCGGCACTGTTGGCGGTGTGACGTGCGGGTACAGTTGCGCGTTTGTATTGGCAGTGCCGCCCAGCCCGCTCTCGAACGAGGCGATTTGCCGCGCGTGTATGTTCGCCATCGCACCGCCAATAGTGAACCGCTGGGCGCTGATCGTTACGATAATCCAGCCGGTCACCAGTAGCGCCAGACCGCTCACACCGACATATTCAACGATGCTGCCGCCATTCTCGCATCGGGCAAGGCTACGAAACCAGGCAGTCACACCCATACCTGTGCTTCTCCTTCAACACGCAATTGACGTATCAGGCAACGGTACCATAAACGGCGCCGGCAGTGCGCTGGCGGGCTGTATCAGTCGCGGAATCGCCAGAACGGGGCTGATCCGCTCCGAAGCATGCACGACCCCCGCAGAATCGGTCAAGATAGTCCACCACACCATCACGAGCAGGACGATAAGCCCGACGGCCGTCTGCACGGCTTTCCGTTTCCAGAGGAGATTGGGATACAGCGGGGCGCCGCCCGCCCAGCCTCCGCGCACCCTGCCTTCTGAATGCTCCATAGCACGCCTCGCTTCCCACAAATGGCGCCTGCCTCATTGCGCTCCGTTCAAAAACGGGATTGACAGGGCTGGAATGGTGAGAGCCGGGATCACCAGAACCGGAATCGCCAGGACATTCAGATAGATCGGCGCTACCTGTCCGGGTGAGCGTTCCAACCGCACATCGATCCATCCATAACGTTGCATCGTTTCCAGATCGACCGGCGTGACAACGTGCGTTACCGGGTCGATCATGACAGCTTTTCCCCGATCGGGGTCGATGATAATGACATACGACTGCCGCGGATGGCGCATAATGATGTTGCCCGTCTCCGGATCGATCCGCACATGGACTCCAGGGGTGGGATGAACGTGCACTGTCAGTACCATCGGTAGTTCGATTGGCGTGGCTGCCATCGCCGATGGAGCGACCGGCACGCCTGCCACATCGCGCCCCGCCACCGGCACGCCTGCCACGTCGCGCCCCGCCACCGGCACGCCTGCCACGTCGCGCCCCGCCACCGGCACGCCTGCCACGTCGCGCCCCGCCACCGGCACGCCCGCCACGTCGCGCCCCGCCACCGGCACGCCCGCCACGTCGCGCCCCGCCACCGGAATGCCGTTGACATCGCGCGGCTCGACCGGAATGCCGTTCACGTCACGCCCTGCCACCGGCACGCCCGCCACATCGCGCCCTGCCACCGGAATGCCGTTGACATCGCGCGGCTCGACCGGAATGCCGTTCACGTCACGCCCTGCCACCGGCACGCCCGCCACATCGCGCCCTGCCACCGGAATGCCGTTGACATCGCGCCCCGCCACCGGAATAGCCGCCACATCGCGCGGCTCGACCGGAATAGCCGCCACATCGCGCGGCTCGACTGGAATGGCCGCTACGTCGCGCGGCTCGACTGGAATGGCCGCCACGTCGCGCGGCTCGACTGGAATGGCCGCCACGTCGCGCGGCTCGACCGGAATAGCCGCCACATCGCGCGGCTCAATCGGGATTGCCGCCACATCGCGCGGCTCGACTGGAATGACGGTCACCTCTGGTGCAGTTATGAGAATAGGATCAATCGTTAGTGGTTCCAGAAGCGCTGGATTCAGACGAACAGGCGCAACGTTCACCGGTTCGATAAAGACATTCCCCCGGAAGCGCGGTACTCTTCCACGCGGCCCGCTGGTGCGCACTCCACCCTCGAACGACATGGCATAGCGAGTGGTCTGCGCCTGAATCGCCTGCCGCAGCATCCGTCCCGATCCGCCGTAAAATGCAGCCCAGATAGCGACGATCATAATGACCACGACGCCGCTCAATGCAACCCACTGGACTGCTTCAGCGCCTCGTTCATCGCG
>Ga0308402_1000172_pt1 | contig 20623 bp, 17 predicted proteins | sample HotsprSampleOSM2_FD_203471 | JGI IMG/M metagenome (GOLD analysis project Ga0308402, IMG submission 203471) | Hot spring phototrophic mat microbial communities from Octopus Spring, Yellowstone National Park, Wyoming, United States - 20060913_OS-M2 ... | reverse complement strand
AAGCCAGCCGGCCCTCCATCGGCGATCTACTGCGCCAGCACAAAGCGATCGCGCTTGGCTTGTTGACCTTCCTGGCAATTGCTGCGCTTTCGTTCTTCGTCGCCCGCGACGCGCGCGACTGGGCGGCGGAGTGGATCAAGTGGCTACAAATCGGCATCGTGGCGCTGCTGGTCGCGCGCGAGTCCGAGCCACGACGGCGCGCGGTCGTCTTAGCAGCGGCGCTGCTGGCAGCCATCGGGCAGGCTGCTGTGGGGCTGTTTCAGGCCAACTGGCGCGGGGTTGGGCCGCCGGAGTTCCGAGTCCTCGGCGCGGAGGGCTATCGCGCTTACGGCAGCTTCGAGCAACCCAACCCGTTTGGCGGCTTCATGGGCCTGACCTGGCCGCTGGCCGCCGCGCTGGCGGGCTGGGCTTGGGGGCAAGTCTGGTCGGCGCTGCGCGGGGCGCGGAAGCGCGCTGCGTCGTTTGTGCTGATCGCCATCGCCACGACGAGCGCCGCAGCGCTGAGCCTGGCCGCGCTGAGCGCCAGCGGATCGCGCGGCGCGCTCATCGGCGCAGCCGGCGCAGCAACCGCGCTCGTGCTGGCCGCCTTCCGACCGGCGCTGCGCTGGGCCGGCCTGGGCTTGGCCATCGGCCTGGCGCTCCTGGCCACAGGCTGGATCGCCATCCCCGCCTCGCTCGAAGCGCAGTTGGCTTGGTTCAGCGCGCCCGGCGCGACGTTCGGCATAGACGTGCGCAACGCCCACGTCACGCCGATCACCTTCTCCACGATCGAACGCCTGGCCCACTGGCAAGCCGCAATTCGCATGATCGAGGCCAGCCCATGGCTCGGCCAAGGATTCGGCAACTACGCCGCAGCCTATCCAGACTTCCGCCTGCTGCCCTGGGAGAACGCGCTGGGACACGCCCACAACTACTACCTCAACATCTTCGCCGAGCTGGGGCTTATCGGCCTGCTGAGCTACGTGGCATTTTGGGCTGCGGCCATCGCGACGACCTGGCGGGTCGCACGGCAAGCCGGCCTACGGACATGGCCGTCGGCCCTCGCCGTGGGCATCCTGGGGGCATGGGCACACTTGAGCGTCCATCACCTGTTCGATAAGCTCTACGTGGCCAACATGCACCTATATGTGGGCGCTTATCTCGGCGTGGTGATGGCCGGCGCGCAGCACCTGCGCACGGTGGGCACTCCCGCCCAGCATGACATCCCGTCGCAGCAAGCAACAACGTGATAGATCTCTCCGCGCGAGATCACGCTCACCGTCAGCGCAGCGCAGTTGCTGCGATAATCGCGCCTGTGAGCACATCAGCAGCGCTCAACCGCCCGGCCCTGCCCCCTGCGCTTGGCATCTTCGTCGGCGTGATCGCTGTGTCCACGGCGTCTATCTTCATCCGATTTGCCCAACAGGCCGGCGCGCAGTCGCTGGCGATCGCGATGCTGCGGTTAATGCTCGCGGCCCTGGTGCTGTTGCCGTTTGCGCTCGGCCGCTGCGGCGACGAGTTCCGCCGCCTATCCAAGCGCGACCTGCTGACCACGGTCGCCAGCGGCGCCTTTTTAGGCGCGCACTTCGCCACCTGGATCCTCTCGCTAGAGTTCACTAGCGTGGTCAGCTCGGTGGTCCTGGTCACGCTCTCGCCGCTGTTCGTGGCGCTGGCGTCGGCGATCTTCTTGCGCGAGCCGGTGAACGGTCAGATGGCGCTCGGCATGGTGATCGCCATCGGCGGGGGGATTTTGATCGGGGCAGCCGATAGCGCCGGCAGTTCTCCTGGGCAAAACCCGCCCCTGGGCAACGCGCTGGCGCTGACCGGCGCGGTGTGCATCGCCCCGTATCTGATCATCGCGCGCGCCCTGCGCAGCAAGCTCTCGCTGCTGGCCTATATCACGCTGGTGTATGGGGCGGCCGCCCTCATCCTGTGCGCAGTTGTGCTGCTCACCCAAACGCCGCTCGGCAGCGATAGCCCGCTGGCCTATCTCTGGATCGCGCTGTTGGCCCTGGTGCCGCAACTGGTTGGGCACACGTCCTTCAACTGGTCGGTGCGCCGGCTGCCGGCGGTGTATGCCACCATCCCCGTACTCGGCGAGCCGGTTGGCTCCACCATCCTGGCGGTGATCCTGTTGGGCGAGACGGTGACCCCGCTGACGCTGGCCGGCGCAGCGCTGGCGCTGGCCGGCATCGCGCTGATGAGCCTGAAGAAAACCTCGGCGCAGGGAGGATGAAGCCGCTCTCGCATCGCGCGCTGGCGCTCCTGGCCGTTGCGCTCGGCTTCGCCCTGCGCCTGCCCGGGCTGGGCGACGTGCCACCGCGCTGGGATGAGGGCTGGTCCATCGCCCATGCCGCGCTGGGCGTCGCCGATCTGCTCGTCGTCACCGCGGCCGACGTCCACCCGCCGCTGTACTACCTGCTCCTCGGCGCGTGGCAGAAGGTGATGGGCATTGACCTGTTCGCGGCGCGCGCGCTTTCCGCCATGCTGAGCACGACCGCGGTCGCCCTCGCCTATCCGGCGGCCAAGGTGTGGTCTGGCTCAGCACGGGTGGCCGTCTGGGCGGCTTATCTGATGGCCTGGTTGCCGCCGGTGGTGTATTACGGCGGCGTCGTGCGCATGTATGCTGCCGTGCCATCGCTGGTGCTCCTGGCGATCTACGGGGCGCTGCGACCTGGGCGACAGCTTGCGCTGATCGTCGGCGCGGCCGGCGCGATGTTGACGCTATATCATGCCTTCTGGGCGCTCTGCGCGCTGGCGCTTTACGCGCTTGGACGAGCTGCTCAACAGCGCGATTGGCGCACAGCCGGCGCGCTGGCGGCTGCCTTTTGCGCCGCGGGCGCGCTCTTCGCGCCGTGGGGCATCTTCGCCGTGCCGCAGTTCCTGGCCCGCGCCGCGACCGAAGCAACCACCAACATCGGCCAACAGTTGCCGCTGGACTATTTCATCCGCCTGGGGCTATATGACCTCACGCTGGCGCAGCCCGCCGGCCCGCCTGCCCTGTTGAGCGTCTGGCTCATCATTGGGCTGGGGCTGCTCGTGGGGCGGGGACAACAGCGCAAATCAACGCTGCCTTTGGCGATGATCGCGCTCACGATCCTGGGCGTGGCGTTCGCCGCCCGCCAATGGGCCTTCAACGCCCGCATGCTGATCGGCGCGGCGCCGGCGCTGGCCATGTGGATGGGCTGGGCGCTCGATGCGACTGCGCACCTGAGCAAGAAGCGGGCGCAGTCAGCCTGGTTGCTGCCGACCGTCTTGATCAGCATGTTGCTCGGGACGCACTGGCCGATCAGCGCCGATCTGGTCTATGCCAAGACGCTGGAGGTGTTCGATCCCTATAACCCCCACACTTACCATCAGCACATCGCCCCGCGCGCACGCCCCAGCGACCTGGTGATCTTCAACGTGCTCAGCCCGGCCGGCTTCTACGCCCTGGACCGCAGAGCAAACGATCCGAGCTGGTCGTATGCCCTCACCTGGGATCCGGTGATCGAGCCGCGCCAGCGGTGGGAAGCGCGGCTGGGCCAGGCCGCCGGCCAGCACGATCGCCTCTGGCTGGTGCTCTACCGCGGCCTGGCCGGCGCGAACGGCCATCTGCGCGGTTGGATGGACTCGCACTTCTATCCAGCCTATGCGGCCTGGGGTGAGGAGGAGGTGTTCTATGGCCTCTACGGCGTCGCTCACGAGGCGATGCGCCGCGTCCCGACCGAGGATGCTGATTGGGGGGAGGTCGCCCTGGCGGCCGCTTGGTTGCCCCAGCGCGTCGCCGCCGGCGCGATCCTGCCCGTTCAGCTCGTCTGGCGCGCCGAGGCGCTGCCCGATAGGAATTACAAAGTGTTCGTCCACGCCGTAGCGGCCGACGGATTTCTGATCGCCCAGCACGATGCCCAACCGCTCAACGATCTGCGGCCGATGACGAGCTGGCAAGTGGGCGAGGCCGTGCGGGATAACCACGGCCTAGCGCTGCCGGCGGACTATCGCGGCCCGCTGCGCGTCGTCGTCGGCCTCTACGACCCCGACACCGGCCAGCGCCGGCGCACCCGCGCCAGCGAGGAGGCGCTGACGCTGGCCACGGTCGAGGTGCGCTGAGCGCAGATTACTCCTCCGCGAGCACGGCCTCCGCCTTGTGGCTGGCGATGATGGCCTGGGCCAGGTTGGGCGGCACCGGCGCGTAATGGTCAAAGGCCATTTCGTAATACCCGCGCCCCTGGGTGAGGCCGCGCAGATCGGCAGCGTAGCGCTGCATCTCGGCCAACGGCGCGTCGGCGGTGATGATCGTCTTATTGGCGCGCTGATCCATGCCGATGATCTGGGCGCGCCTGGTCTTCAGATTGTTCATCACGTCGCCCGCGTAGGTCTCGGGCACGACGATGGTGAAGCGGTAGATCGGCTCGAGCAACACCGGGCCGGCCTTCTCAAACGCCTCGCGGAACACGTGGCGGGCGGCGATCTCAAAGGCGATCGGCTTGGAGTCCACCGGATGTTCCTTGCCGTCTAAGACGATGCAGCGCACGTCTTGAATTGGGTAGCCGGCGAGCACCCCTGCCTCCATGACCTGCTTGATGCCCTTCTCGATGCTGGCCTGGAACGAGCTGCTGATCGCGCCGCCGAAGACGCGCCATTCGAACTCGTAGCCGGCGCCCGGCGTGCTCGGCTCCACCAGCATCTCAATCTCGGCGAACTGGCCGGCGCCGCCGGTTTGCTTCTTGTGGCGATAGCGCGCCTGCCCCTGGCGCGTGATCGTCTCGCGATAGCTCACTTTGGGGATGGTCGTCTCCACATCCACCCCGAACTTGTTGTGCAGATGGTGAATGGCCACATCTATGTGCGCCTGGCCCAGGCCCAAGAGCAGCGTCTCCTTAGTACTCGGGTCATTGGCATGGCGCAGGCTGGGATCCTCCTCGCACAGCTTGGCCAAGGCGTTGCTGATCTTGGCCGCGTCGCTTTTGGTCTTGGGATGCAGCGCCACGGCGAACAGCGGATTGGGGAAGGGGATCGGCTGGAGCTTCATGCAATGCGCGCGGTCGCAGAGCGTGTCGCCGGTTTGAACGCTGCTGAGCTTGGAGACGGCGCCGATATCACCGACGTGCAAGATGGGCACAGGAATTTGCTCTTTACCGCGCTGGACGAAGAGGGTGGCCAGCCGCTCTTCCTCGTTGGTGCGTGTGTTGACTAGGCGCGTCTCTCCGCCCTTCACCGGGCCCTCGATCACGCGAAAGTAGCTGATCTTGCCGACGAACGGATCGGCCACGGTCTTGAAGACGTAGAGCACGGTGCCATGCTGACCATCGTCGGGGTCTGCGCCCATGTCGAAGGGCATCGGCGCATAGCGCACGAGCGAATAGAGCATGGCGTGGATGCCGATGCCCGAGGCCGGCGCTGCGCAGAACACCGGCACGAAGGTGCGCTTGCGGATGGCGCTGCGCAGGCCGCGGATGAACTCTTCATCGGTGAGCGTGCCCACCTCGAACCACTTCTCGATCAGCTCATCCTCGCCTTCAGCGGCGGCTTCCATTAGCCGCTCGCGGGCCTTCTCGGCGGTCGCCGCAAGGTCAGGGGGGATGTCGGCCACCTCGCCCTTTGGCCCCTTCAGGTACTTGCGCGTCACCAAGTCAATCACGCCGGCGAACTGGTGTTGGCTGCCCACCGGCAGCATGAGCGGCACGATGTCTTGGTGAAAGGCGTCGTGCAATTGGGCGAGCACAGCGTCGAAGTTCGCGTTCTCGCGATCCATGCGGCTGATCAGGACGGCGCGCGGGATCTTGGCCTCGTCCACCGCTTGCATGGCCAGCTCGGTGCCCACCTCGACGCCGGCCACGGCGTCCACGAAGATCAAGCCCAGGTCGGCCACGCGCACCGCGCTGAGCACTTCGCCGTAGAAGTCGGCGTATCCCGGCGCATCCAGCAGATTGATTTTGTGCTCCTTCCACTCGACCGGCACAATGCTCAAGTAGATGGACTGCTTGCGGCGTTTCTCCTCTTCGTCATAGTCGGAGACGGTCGTGCCATCTTCGACTTTGCCCTGGCGCGTGCTGCCGCCGCTGGCAAACAGCATGGCTTCGGCGAACGTGGTCTTGCCACTTGAGCTATGCCCCAGCAGGGCAACATTGCGCAACTGTTCAGTAGCGTACTCCTTCATCACCACAGAGCCTCCAGCGATATTATGGGATTTTAACGATTCCCCGAGAGGGCTTAGCGTGGCGTACTCCCTTCTGACAAGGGAATCACTCGTGGCAACTTAAACAACTAGGCCCGGTCTACGCCGGGCCTAGACGAGGGAGGGCAGAATGAAACGGAGGGAAGAGAAGTAGCGGGAGTAGGATTCGAACCTACGACCTTCAGGTTATGAGCCTGACGAGCTACCGCTGCTCTATCCCGCAGTGACAGCGCAAATTATATGCATCAGCGCGTTTTTGTCAAGGGGTGAGACCATCTCCCCAGGGCTGATTAACGCTCCAACTTTCGGTATTGTCAGCGGAGGAGGCAGCAATAGCTCGGAAAGCGCTTAGTGAGTATCTGCGAGATATCCGCGACCCACGTCGCCGACAAGGGCGAATGTATCCGCTGACGAGCATAGCTCATCTTGGCTGCCGTAAACGGCGAGAGCTCACGACGAGGGATGTGTAGGTGGGCTGAGCAGCACCGGGAACAAATCCGCGACGGCATCAATGGGCAGAGGGTCCGTCGGAGTAATGGAACGCGGTGTCTCGTTATCAGCGAGAAGAAGCGCTCCGATGAAGGATAGCTTGGGAGAAGTGATCAGCGTGGATGGGAAGAGCCTGCGCGGGAGTCGGCGTGAGTTGCCTGCGCTGGGGGTGGTGGTAGCAGCAGGGCAGGAGATACGCGTGGCGCTTGGCCAAGAGGAGATCAAGGGAGAGAACGCGATTGAAGCCACCTTAAGGCTCATTCGAGGGCTGCTGCTGGAAGGGCAGGTCATCACATTAGACGCGGGGTTGAATCAACGTGAAATCGCACACGAGATTGTAGGGGGGTGTGAGAGAAATCACGCCCGCCTACGAGAGGTATTGCTCTTGCCAAAGGAGCGGCATCCGTTCGCAAAGCTATTGAAAAGTCACGTTGAGTTGGCGCAGCATCTTGAAGGTATCTATATAAGGCACCTCGAAAGCCTGGCACACGCTGGGGATGGGGATTTTGCGGCGCATGCTGGGGTTGTCTTTCTCCAGAGTCACCAGGACGCAGCGCTTGGCTTTGGCGTAGGCGACGAGCCATGGGTCGGCGTTGTCGGCCTCGGCAAACTCGCGCCGGGCCTGGCTGGTGAAGTGGCCCTGGCGCTGCCCCCAGCGCATGAGCTGAGCATAGACCTCGAGCACGCTGCGGTCGCCGGTGGATCGAAAGTAGTCTTTCATATTGTTCTGCACCCACTTGAATAAGCGATCCTTGCCGCGCTCCAGCTCGTCGAAGACGCGATCCACGCTAATGATGTGGCCGGCCTCGGCATGCCTCAGCAGCGCTTGCCAGAATCCCGGCGCAATGTCGAAGGCGTAGTAGCGCTTGGCCGCCTCGATGAAGACATTGGTGTCAAGGAGGAAGATAACCCTCGTGTTCACTCTGCCCCTCCCAACAGATATGCGGCGTATTTATCGAAGGCGGCGCCACGCAGGCCGGTCAGCCGGTAGGCCTCGCGGTAGGTCAGCGAGCCTTCTTGAACGGCGCGGGCAATCGCTTCGCCAAAGCGCCGGCTGAGCCTGAGATTTTGTGTGGCGAAGAAGTTCCCGCCGCTCGCGCTCGGTCGCTTGGTGCGTTGCTGGGCGCGGTAGGCTTCGTAGAAGTGGAGAAATGCGTCGCGCGCGATTACTCTGAGGTCGAGCGCACGGCGCGCAGCGACGATCTCGCTTACTTTAAAGTAGCGGGCGAGCTTTTGGAAGCGGTCTGCGTCTGCTTCTACCCGCGGCCAAATCTCCATGAAGGCGGTCGTGGGCACGAGGAACTCGGCTGCGATGCGGTTACAGGCTTCCTCAATCTCGTCGCGGGCGGGCTGTAAAGCGCGCAGGTCGAAGGCGGCGCTCCTGCCCAGCCACACGTGGGCCAGCTCATGGGCGAGGGTGAACATCTGGGCAGCCTTGCCATCGGCGCCGTTGATGAACACCAGCGGCGCATACTCATCCACCAGCACAAACCCGCGAAACTCGTCCACCGAGAGCTTGCGCCGCGCGTTGTTGCCGACGATGCTGCTGATGACGACCAGGATGCCGACGGACTCTGCGCACGTTCGCAGGGCGCGCAGCGCATCGCTCCAGGTGCGCTGGCCGGCTGCCCAGTTGGCGTCCATGCCCAGCGTCCGGCGGATTTCCTGGGCGACCTGCGCCGGCGCGTCGTGGACGCTCGCTGAACCGACAAAGGCGAGGGGCTTGTCGCCGCGCTCGACCAGATATTCGCGCATCCAGCTCTGGCGCTGTTCCATCACCCGAACGGTCTCCAGCAAGTCTGCGCTGGCGGGTTGGTCTGCGGCGTTGGGCAGCGTGCGAAAGTGGGGGATGGGGATGCTTTCCACTGGCGGGGCATCTAGGAAGAAGTAACCCAACGGCACCGCGGCGGCCTTGGCGAACGCCTCAAGCTGGCGCAGAGTCGGTTGTACTTCGCCGGATAGCCACTTGTTCAGTTGTCGGAACTTGGCCGTTAGATCGGCGGGCGCACGTTCCAGCGCCCAAGACAGGATACTGCGATTAGGTTGAACACGGATATAACTCATGGGATTCACCTCATCGGCCTTATTTGTTCCTACGCACAGAACCAGCGCTGCTCAGCCAGACAGCGCGTCCGGCACCCGTCAGGAACAGGGCCTTGATGTCTTCGTACTACACAATGCGTTACATCTTCCAGTGTTGTGCAAAGTCCGGATCAATGCGCTTGAGCGAGTACTGGACCGCAGTGACCACGCCGATGTTCAGGTTGATCATCATTTTGGTAAGCAGAGCGCCATCAATTAAGAACACGCGCGCAGACTTAACCTGAGCCACATAATCTTTGGCTTCTTGGGTAAAGTAAGCGGTGGTGATAAAGATGCCCTTGTGCGTGCCATGGGCCTGGAGCGCCCCAACGAACTGTTGGACGTGCGGGCGACCAACAGCGTTGGACCAGCGCTTCGCCTGGATATAGATCGCCTCTAGGCCGAGTGGGTCCTCTTCGATGATGCCATCAATGCCCCCATCGCCGCTCTTGCCGACCACGCGGGCAGCATGAGGTCGGAAGTTGCCATAGCCCATTTTGGAAATCAGATGCACCGACAAGCGCTCGAAAGCGTCCGGCGGCATCTTCTTGACGAGCTGAAGGAGATCGGCTGCCAGCGATTGTTGATAGCTGTGGTAGAGCTTCTCCATCTGCTCGAGTAAGCCATCTTGCGAAGGGCTAATGCGAGCGGGCTTGGCCTTCTCGCTATTAGAAGTAGTGAAGAAAGCTCTTAGAAGCTTACGATCCTCTCTTAGGCCAAGCGCTTCAGGCATTGACTTCTTATATCTAGATTTACTTGTCTTCTTGGCCATGAAGTGTTCCTCTTATAGCTAAATTATAGCACGGTTTCAAAAGCCGTCAAGTGAGAGGCTACCTGAGGCGCGCCGCCTGAAACCTTCTGTATTGCTACCGGCAATTGATCCTTTGAAAGTGCCCATCCCATTCACTGTTCGGCGGTAAAGCGAACAGCATCAATCTACACATGCCCGTTTACGAAAGTCTTTCCACGCCATACCAGTCTGTCATGCTGAGCGGAGCAAAGCATCTAAACTCCCGCCCAACCAAAACACCGCGAAGCCACCCCAACCTCCTGCCTCAGTGCCCCGCAGCGCTTCAGTCCGGCGCGCGCAGGGGCGGTTCGCAAACCGCCCCTGCGTACGCCCGACTTGCGGGCTGGCGCGGCCTGAGTCCAACGCGGCCGCTCAGCATCCCCGCCTCCGCAGTAAGTATCGCCCTTATAATTGGGCTTACTTAGCTTGGACTGGTTCTTGGCGAGTAGAGAAAAAGGAGCGTGAAGTGATGACAGATACAACGCGCGTGAACGTAGAGCGATTGGGGACACCACGAATGCGCCGGCGCGCCTTCGTGCGCCTGTTGGGCTGGGCCTTTGGTTTAACAGCAACCGGCGCGCTCGCAGCGTGCGCGCCTGCGACCGGCGAGCCGGAGATACAGTTCGTCTATCCCCGACAAGGGGTGCGCGTGCCAAGCACGCAGTTCACCGTTCAGTTGGCAGTGCGCAACTTTCGCCTCGTGCGCCCTGCCGCACCGCGACCAGGCGAAGGTCACTTGCACCTCTTCATCAACGTGCCGGCCAGCGATATTCCCGACGGTCAGATCATTCCGCTCGACCAGAAAGACAAATACATTCACCTCGGCGCACCGCCGTTTACTTCGCGCGTCCTCACGTTGCCGCCGGGCGTGCATACCTTGACTGCCGTGATGGCCGACGGCTTGCATGCCAAACTCGCTGTCCCTATACCGGTGAGCGTCACTTTCTTGGTGCAACCTTGACCGGCGCCCGCGCCGATCTCAGCGCGCCGTCCTGGCTCTGCGCTCGAATGAGCTTAGGATGATCCGACGTGCGAGATGTCTACTCATCTCGATAAGCCTCGGTCTGAGGCGCTCTGTGCGCTGTGCCGGCTGGGTGTTGCTGCGCTGATCGCTGGCCTGCCGGCGCTATGCCTGGCTTACTGTGAGCTTGCTGCGGGAGCGTCCTCGGCTTCTCTCGATTGGCGCGCGCGCACTGCCCATCATCACCACCTGCCCACGCCCCAGGACGAGCACGCGCCGCTGTTGAGCGCCCTTCAGGCCTTGCTCAGGACAGCGGTCGAGTGCTTGCCGACGGGCGAAGGCTGGTGCGTTGCGCCAGGCGCGATGGCCGCTCCGCGCGCAGTGCGCTTGCTCAGGCCGGCGCGCATAAACCCTCAGCCTCCTGTTCCACCCCCACGTCACGTTCGCTCGTGGTTCCATTTTCTTCTTTGTGACGCAAGACCCCCGAACGTGGCGCACACAGGCGCAGCCACTGTATGCGCTTGAGATCGCGGCTGCGGCTATTACAGGTACAGGAGTGAACAGATGTTGAGTCTTCGGAATGCGTTTATCGGACTGATGGTGACGACGCTGGTTGCGTGTGCCGCGCCTGTTCAGAACACAGGCGGTGGGCAGAGCGAGATCATGGTGCGGGATGCCTGGGCACGCCCGACGATGGGCATGCACGGCGATAGCGGTGGACACGGCGGACATGGTGGCGGCCAGGTCAGCGCAGCCTACATGGTGATCGAGAACAAGGGCAGCGCCCCTGACCGCCTGCTCAGCGCGACCGGCGACGTCGCCGGCATGATCGAGGTGCACCAGACCACGCAGAAGGACGGCATGATGATGATGGAGGAGATGAAGGATGGCCTGGAAGTGCCCGCCAATGGGTCAGTAGAACTGAAGCCGGCCGGCTATCACATCATGTTGATGGACCTCAAGCGTGATCTCAAGCCGGGCGACGCCTTCAAGCTCACCTTGAAGTTCCAGTCGGGCAAGGCGATTGACGTGAATGTGACTGTGCGCGAGCCATAAGTGCGCGCCGAGCAAGCCGTTCTGGGCGCTCAGTTGCGACGCCCAGAACGGCTTCAAACATTGACCCCATGAAGAAATCACAGGGTGAGGGCTTTAAGGTCTTCCTCGCCATCCTGGCGAGCTTGGTTCTAGTAGCTATCTCCGGGCTGCTGCTAAGCGATGCGCCGAGGTCCAGCGGTGGGGCAGTGCTCGGCAGCGTCACCAATGGCCAATACCGCGTTATTTCCGATTACACGTTGGTGAATCAAAATAACCAACGCATGTCGCTGGCCGACTTGCGCGGCAAGCCCACCCTGCTGGTGTTCGGCTACACCTTTTGTCCGGATGTGTGTCCGCTTTCGATGTACGACCTGCGGCGGGTGAAGCAGGCGCTGGGCGAGGCCGGCGGAGGCGTGAATTACGTCTTCGTCACCGTTGACCCTGAGCGCGATACGCCCGATGTGCTGCGGCGGTACGTCGCTGCATTTGACCCCGCCTTCATTGGCCTAACCGGCGACGAAACCACCCTGCGCAAGATGATCTACGAGTTTGACGGGATGTTTGAGAAGCAACCGCCCAGGCCGGATAACCCCAAGAGCTACGTCGTGGCTCACACCAGCTTCACCTACCTACTGGATGCAGATGGCCGCTTGCGGATGACGTATGCCTTTGGCACGCCAATAGACACCATCGCCAGAGACGTGCAGGCGCTGTTGAAAGACTCCTAAGTCCTTCACGGCTCGTCCAGCACGCGCTGGACGACCGCCGCGATCTCGGCAGCCGGCACGCCATCCTGTATGAAGTACAGCAAGCGCCCCTGACGGTCCAGTAAGTAGATGAACGGCGCATGGGGGACGAGCACTCCCGTCTCATCCTCAGACGTGTGAATGCCGAACCGCACAGCCAATTGGCGCATTGCGCTACGTTCGGCGGTCAGGCCGACGAACGCCGGGTCGTAACGCGCGAGATGCTGTTTGAGCGCCTCCGGCGAATCGGCCGCTCGATCGGTCCCCACCATGACGAAGGCGACCTCGGCACTGCGCGCCCCCAGCGCTTGCTTGATGGCCAGGAATTGGGGCAACCCGTCCACGCAAGGAGATTCGCGACAGCGGATGTTGCCAAAGAAGATGAGCGTGATGCGCCCGCGAAAGCGGCTAAGCGCAGCCGGCTGGCCGTCTTGGTCCAGCATGGGCACGTCCGGCGGGATGATCGGATACTCCACGCGGATCGCGCGGGGCGCGAAGGTCGGCTCAGGCGCTTCTGCCGGCGCACACGCAAACAGCAGCGCACCAGCCACCATGAACGCCGCGCCGCATGCCGCGCGACGCACGATACGGAATACGAAATACGCAATACGGAATACGAAATACGTATTACGTATTGCGTAGTGCGTATTGCGTAGTGCGTAGCGCGTAGAGCGTGGAGCGTCTTCCAGGTGCGCTGAAACACGGACGCGCATCACACAGCGGCCCGCTTTAGCATCTCGCGCAGCACAGCGTGCAAAATGCCGCCGTGTTTGTAGTAGTGGATCTCAACCGGCGTGTCAAGGCGGGCGATGACCTCGAAGGAGAAGCCCGTCCCGTCCTCGCGGGTGACCTGTATGGACAGCTTCGGGCGGGGTTGGGATAACGCCGCGTCGCTCAACGGGATGGTGAATACCTCGCGGCCGGTGAGGCCCAGCGCGTCGGCGTTCTGGCCGGGCAGGAATTGTAAGGGCAACACGCCCATGCCCACCAGGTTGCTGCGGTGGATGCGCTCGAAGCTCTCGGCTATCACGGCGCGCACGCCAAGCAGCAAGCTGCCCTTGGCCGCCCAGTCACGCGATGAGCCGGTGCCGTATTCCTTGCCGGCGATCACGATCAGCGGCACGCCTTCTTGCTTATAGGCCATCGCTGCATCGTAGATGTCCATCACCTGCCCATCGGGAAAGTGCACGGTCACCCCGCCCTCGACGCCGGGGACGAGCAGGTTCTTCAAGCGGATGTTGGCGAAGGTGCCGCGCGTCATCACGCGGTCGTTGCCGCGCCGCGTGCCGTACTGGTTAAAGTCCTCGGGCTTCACCCCTTGCGCCAGCAGGTAGCGCCCGGCCGGTGAGTTGGGTGGGATGTCGCCGGCGGGCGAGATGTGATCTGTGGTGATTGAGTCGCCAAACAGCCCAAGCACCCGCGCGCCGACGATCGGCTGGATCGGCGGTGGTTGGAGCGAGAAGCCTTCAAAGTAGGGCGGCTCTTGGATGTAGGTGCTGCGTGCGTCCCAGGGATAGAGGTCGCCGTCTACGCCGGTGATGGCTTGCCATTGTTCGCTGCCTTGATCTATCACCGCGTATTGTTTGTGGAACAGTTCAGGCCGCACCGTCTCTCGAATGGCGGCTTCGATCTCCTGCTGAGTCGGCCAGATGTCCCTGAGGTAAACCGGCTGGCCGTCGTTGCCGATCCCCAGCGGCTCGCTGGTCAGGTCAATATCCACGCGGCCGGCGATGGCATACGCAACCACCAGCGGCGGGGAAGCCAGGTAGTTGGCCCGGACGAAGGGGTTGATGCGCCCCTCAAAGTTGCGGTTGCCGCTGAGCACGGCGGCGGCGACCAGGTTATGGCTTTGCACAGCCTCCGACACGGCCTGCGGCAGCGGGCCACTGTTGCCGATGCAGGTGGTGCATCCGTAGCCCACCACGCTAAAGCCGAGCGCCTCCAGCGCCTGGAGCACGCCGGCTTCGGCCAAGTAATCGGTGACCACTTTTGAGCCGGGGGCCAGCGAGGTCTTGACGTAGGGCGGCACGCGCAGCCCCTTCTCGACTGCTTTGCGGGCCAGCAAGCCGGCACCCAGCATCACGCTGGGGTTACTGGTGTTGGTGCATGAAGTGATCGCTGCGATCACCACCGCGCCGTGGCCGAGCGTCTCCTGGTGGCCGTTTAAGCGCACCGTGGCTGTGCGATCCAGCTCGTCGGGCCGCAGGCCGAAGCCGCGCTCTTTGGGCGATGCGGTCAGCGCAGCGCGAAAGGCGGCCTTGGCCTGCGTGAGCGGCACGCGGTCTTGGGGGCGCTTCGGGCCGGCAAGGCTCGGCTCAACCGTCGCCAGGTCTAGCTCAAGCGTGTCAGTAAAGTGCGGATCCGGCGTCTCGTCGGTGCGGAAGATCCCCTGCGCCTTGGCGTAGCGCTCGACCAGCGCACACAGCGCCTCGTCGCGCCCGGTGCGCCGCAGGTATTCGATGCTCTGGGCGTCAATCGGGAAGTAGCCCATCGTCGCGCCGTATTCGGGGGCCATGTTGGCGATCGTGGCGCGGTCGGCGAGGGTGATGTTGCTCAGGCCGGCCCCGTAGAACTCAACAAACTTATCCACCACGCCCTTCTTGCGCAGCATCTGCACGATCGTCAGCGTCAGGTCGGTGGCGGTCACGCCCTCGCGCAGCGCGCCGTAGAGCTTAAAGCCGATCACCTCCGGCATGACGAGGTAGAGCGGCTGGCCAAGCATCACGGCCTCGGCTTCGATGCCCCCTACGCCCCAGCCCACCACGCCCAGGCCGTTGATCATCGTGGTGTGGCTGTCGGTGCCCACAAGAGTGTCGGGATAGGCCAGGCCGTCTTTCAACCACACCACGCGGGCCAAGTATTCCAGGTTGACCTGGTGGATGATCCCGCTGCCAGGCGGCACAACGCTGAAGTTGCGAAAGGCTTTCTGGCCCCAACGGGCGAACTGGTAACGCTCCAGGTTGCGATCGAACTCCTTGGCGATGTTCAAGCGCAGCGCGTCTGGCGAACCGTAGTAATCCACTTGCACCGAGTGATCAATGACCATGTCCACCGGCACGACCGGGTTGATGCGCCGCGGGTCGCCACCCAGGCGGGCCACCGCGCTGCGCATGGCGGCCAGGTCCACTAGGCAGGGAATGCCGCTGTAGTCCTGGAGGATGACCCGCGCCGGCTTGAAGGGCAGCTCAGCAGCTTGAACCTCGGCGGGTTGCCACTGCGCCAGGCGCACCACGTCATCTTCGGTGATGGCGAAGCCGTCGCATTGGCGAAGCGCCTGCTCCAACATGATTTTGATCGAGAACGGCAATCGGCTGATCTGGCCGATGCCTTGCTTCTCCAGAGCCTCCAGGCTGTAGAAACGGACTTTGCCATCACTTGTATCGAATTCGGCGAGCGCACCGAAGGGGTTCTGCATGGGTGTGTGCATCGCTTTCGTCTCCTCACAGCGTGAACTCACGCGCGCACTATTGGCGAGCGCGATATGGATCGCGGGGTGGTTGCCGGCCTATCGCCGGCCGGGCAGATAGGGCGATCAAGCAAGTGAATTGTAACGCTGGCAGTGTGAGCGCGGGTGTGTCGGGTGCATTTAACAGTAGGGGCGTGGGCCGCTCGCTCGCCATGCCGGTCTGTCACGCCAAGCGCTCGCTCAACGCCTGCCTCACTGTCATTCTAACGTCAGTGAAGAATGACAGGGGCGGCGACCGCCCGGATGACTCCGCAGCGCTCTGGGCGAGCGGCATTGCGTGTGAATGCCCCCGCGCGCTTCGGCAGCGCTATCCAGGATACTATCATTTAAAGCGGATCACTCCGACTCCCGAACTGACGTTAAGATGGTGAGGAGGCCTAATGCCGTGACCACGTCCAAACTTATCGCGGAGATCGAACAGGAGCGGGCCGATCTGAGCGCGCTGCTCCGCCGCTTGACCCCCGCACAGATGGACGTGCCGGGCGCGGTGGGCGAATGCTCGGTCAAAGATGTGCTTTCATACATCGCCCTGTGGCACTCGCACGCGATCACGCTGCTCTTTCGCGCAGAGCGTGGCCAGGGGCTTCGCCTGCCTGGTGATCCCGAAGCCGACGCGATTCAGCCCGACCCGCGCCCCTTTGAGAACGTCTGGGCCGACTTTGAAGGTTCGCATCGCCAGCTTGTGAAACGGTTGGCCGCGTGGCGGGATGAGGCAGGGTTGCTCGATGAAAGGCGCTATCCCGCGCTGCGCGGCCGTTCGCTCGCTGCGGTAATCCGACAATACACCGTCGCCCTCTCCGCTCGATGTCGCCGGCGGCTGGAGGATTGGCTGACCGGTGGGCAGTCGGCGCGTTGATCCTCCCATGCCGTTGTTCGACTTGTCTTCCGTCTTTAGTCGCATTCGCTTGCTGGGCAGCGGGCGATTAGACTTCTTGCATCGCATCTCCACGGCCGATCTGCGCGCGCTCCGCGCCGGCGAGGGCAAGCCCGCCGTGCTCGCTACGCCGATCGGGCGTATGGTGGATTATCTGTTCGTCCTGGCCTTCGAGACGTCGGCGCTGTTGCTCGGCGGCGGCGGCAACCAGGAGAAAGTGGTGCGTTGGTTGAGGAAGTACATCTTCTTCAATGACGATGTTCAAGTTCAGGACGAGTCGGCGCTGGGTCGGCTGTGGGGATTGGACGATCAAGCGGCGCGGGCGATCTGTGCGCACTGGGGCGCGGACGAGCCGGCGCACGACCTGCCCGAATATGCCCACCAGACCTCGTGTCTGCCTGCTGGTGGTTCGCTCACCTTTCTGCGCGCGCCGCGCGCGCTGGGACTGGATTGGCTTCTGCTGTCGCAAGGTCTGGACGATGCCGCTGAGGCGCGCCCTGCTCAGGACTTCGACGCCTGGCGGATCGCGCACGGCTATCCGCTCTTCCCGAACGAGATCAACGAGGACTACCTTCCCCTGGAAGCTGGCTTGTGGAGCGCGGTCAGCTTTGCCAAAGGGTGCTACACCGGCCAGGAAGTGCTGGCGCGCATGGAAAGCCGCGGGCAAATTGCCAAACGCCTGGTGCGCTTGACGGCCAGCGCGCCGATCGCTGCCGGCGCGGCACTCTCTGACGAGCGCGGCGAGCCGGTCGGCCAAGTCACCAGCGCGGCAGCCGGCGCAGCGCTGGCTTACGTCCGCAGCGCGTTTGCTCAGGTAGGCCGTGAACTCTACGCTTCCCCGGAGTGCGCTTTGCGCGTGGCCGAGGTGGTGCGAATTTAAGGTAGAATAACGCGCCCAAAATTGCATGTTCGAGGCGCTCAGCGACAAGTTACAGGCCATCTTTGACCGGCTCGGCAAGCGCGGCATCCTGACCGAACAGGACGTGGACGCTGCGCTGCGCGAGGTGCGCGTGGCGCTCCTGGAGGCCGACGTAAACTTCCGCGTGGTCAAGGATTTCCTCGCGCGCGTGCGCGAGCGCGCCGTCGGCGCGGAGGTGCACAAGAGCCTGACGCCCGGCCAGGCAGTCGTCAAGATCGTGCATGAGGAGCTGCTGCGCACGCTGGGCGAAGGAGGCAAGCTCGACCTGGGCGGCCCGTCGCCACACGTCATCCTGCTGGTGGGCTTGCAAGGGTCCGGCAAGACGACGACCGCAGCGAAGCTGGCGCTGCGCTTGCGCAACAACGGCCGCCGGCCGTTGCTCGTCGCGGCGGACATTTACCGCCCGGCTGCCATCACCCAGCTCGAAACCCTCGGCAAACAGATCGGCATCCCCGTCTTCTCTGAGGGCACGCAGACGCCTCCGCAGCAAGTCGTCCAGCACGCGCTCCAATCAGCGGTGCAAAAGGCGCTCGACGTGGTGATTATTGACACGGCTGGCCGCTTGCAAATTGACGACGCGATGATGCGCGAGGTGGAAGAGATCAAAGCCATCACCAAGCCGGCCGAGGTCTTACTCGTGGCCGACGCGATGACCGGTCAGGAAGCGGTGAACATCGCCGATACGTTCAATAAGCGCGTTGGTCTCACTGGCCTCATCCTGACCAAAGTAGATGGCGACGCGCGCGGCGGCGCTGCCATCTCCATGCGCGCCGTGACCAATGTGCCGATCAAGTTTCTGTGCACCGGCGAGAAACCTGATGCCATCGAGCCTTTTCATCCCGATCGACTGGCCTCGCGCATCCTGGGCATGGGCGATGTGCTCACTTTGATCGAGAAGGCCCAGCAGCAGTTCGACGAGCGCGAGGCGGCCAAAGCCGCCGAGAAGATGCTCACGGCCAGCTTCGACCTGGAGGACTTCCTCTCCCAGATGCGCCAGATCAAGAAGATGGGTCCGCTGAACGAGCTGTTGGCGCTCATCCCCGGCCTCAAGGACGTGACCAAGCAGATTTCCCCGGAGATGACCGAGCGTCAATTCAAGCGCGTAGAGGCGATGATCTGCTCGATGACGCCGGCGGAGCGTCGCAACCCAAGCATCCTGAACGCCTCGCGTAAGCGGCGCATCGCCAAAGGCAGCGGCACAACCGTACAGGAGCTGAATCAGTTGCTTACGCAGTTCCGAGAAGCCCAGCGCATGATGAAGCAATTGGCGAATAATCCGCGCCTGCGCATGATGAGCGGACTGATGGGCATCAGCAAAAAGAGATAAGCAGTTTAAGGAGCATAAGATGGTTCGAATCCGACTACGCCGAATGGGTTCTAAAAAGCAGCCAACGTATCGCATCGTGGTTTGTGACAAGGAAAGGTCTCGCGACGGCGCGTTCATAGAGGTCATCGGCCGATACAACCCGCGCACGCAGCCGGAGACCGTGCTCGTCAACGAAGAGCGGGCCTGGCACTGGCTAAACGTAGGCGCCCAACCTAGCGATGCCGTGAAGCAATTGTTCGGCAAAACAGGCACGCTGGCGCGCTTTGAGCGGTTGAAGAAAGGCGAAGCCCTAGAAACGCTCAAGGCCGAGGCCCAATCGTGGGCCGAAGCAGCCGCCGCGATTAGCCCACGGACGCGCATCGGCATCAAGCCCGCCCCTAAGCCGAAGAAGGCCCAGCCGGCTGAGGTGACCTCTGAATGAGGCGCGCGCCGAGGAGCAAGGATACGACCAGACCTTTGGCCGACTTGGTGGAATACGTCGCCAAAGGGATCGTTGATCATCCTGACGCCGTGCAGGTTACATCGTCTGCCGACCGTAGCACGGTCTTCCTAGAACTGCGCGTCTCGCCCGAAGATATGGGGCGGATGATTGGGCGCGAGGGCAGGCTGGCGAACGCGCTGCGCGTCCTCTTGCGGATCGCCGCGTCGCGCTCGCGCCGGCGCGTCGTGCTAGACATCGCCGAATCCCAGCGCCCTGGCTGAACCTGTGTCCTCTGCGCAGAAGCTCCTCGCCGTGGGCAAAGTCACTCGCCCTCACGGCATCGCCGGCGAAATCAAAGTTCAGCCCGCGCCCGGTTACGAGGAGCTTCTATCCGTTGTTCAGCGCGTGTACTTTGGCCATGGCCAGCAGCCATACCGCGTGCTCTCTCGTCGCCCGCACCAGGGCGCGTTGTTGCTCAGGCTAGAGCGCGTCGCCAGCCGAAACGACGCCGAGGCGCTGCGCGGCGCCGCCGTCCTGGTCGCGTTGGCGGATTTGCCCGCATTGCCCTGTGGGGAGTATTACCCTCACCAGTTGATCGGCCTGCGGGTGTTACGCGCTTCGGGTGAAGAAATCGGTCGGCTGAGCGAAGTATTGCGCACGGGCAGCAACGACGTGTATGTGGTGCAAGGGTCCAGCGGCCAACTGTTGCTGCCGGCGCTGCGCGAGGTCGTTCGCGCTGTGGACCTGGTCGCCGGCACGATGATCGTTGAGGTGCCTGCCGGCTTGGAATAAACATGGGCGGTGAGGGAATCGAACCCCCGGCCTTCCGCGTGTAAGGCGGACGCTCTAACCAGCTGAGCTAACCGCCCAGGTAGGGCTGCATTCTAGCACTCCCAGGCGCGCAGGGTGCGTTCATGGATAGGGGCAGAACGCTGGGTGGGCGAGGGCACTGCCGTTGCCTACCCTAGATTCGTCTTCGCTGGCAGCATCGCTTGGTGGAAGGTTGCCCCTATTAGTGAATGCACCCTACCAAACTCACGTCTGATAGGATCAATCTCGCAGGAATGAGTCACACAAAGCTATTGCTCGTGGTGCTCCTCGCGCTGGGCTTGGGTGTTCTGGCCTCGCCTCACCTCGTCTATCCCTTTGGCCACGACCAGGGCATCTACTCGGCCTGCGGCGACGTGATCCGGCGCGGCGGCGTGCCGATCCGCGACTGTTTCGAGAGCAAAGGGCCGGGCGTGATGGTCCTCTACGCGCTCGCGCTCTCCATTCACCATAGCACCATCGCCGTGCATGCCTTCACCCTGGCTTGGCAAGCGCTCACCGCCCTAGCCGTCGGCTGGACGGCGCGCGCGATCTTCCATCCAGCAGCAG
>Ga0308402_1000132_pt1 | contig 23471 bp, 20 predicted proteins | sample HotsprSampleOSM2_FD_203471 | JGI IMG/M metagenome (GOLD analysis project Ga0308402, IMG submission 203471) | Hot spring phototrophic mat microbial communities from Octopus Spring, Yellowstone National Park, Wyoming, United States - 20060913_OS-M2 ... | reverse complement strand
CTTCCAGGCGTTTGCGGTCGAGCTGGGTGAGCCGGCGCAAGGGCATATCGAGGATGGCCTGAGCCTGGACCTCGGTGAACTTAAACTGTTCGATCAACCCGCGGCGAGCAGCCTCGCTGTCGCGCGAAGTACGGATCAAGCGGATGATCTCATCAATGATGTCAAGGGCTTTGACCAGCCCCTCCAGGATGTGGGCACGGCGCCGCGCCTCGTCCAAGTCAAATTCGCTGCGACGCTTGATGACAAAGAGGCGATGTTCGATGAACACGTACAGCGCACGCCGCAGCGGCAACACGCGCGGCTCGCCGTTCACCAGCGCCAACATGATCACGCCAAATGAGGTGCGCATCGGGGTGTGCTTGTATAAAGCGCTCAGCACTTGGCGTGGATCGTCATTCTTGTTGACGTCAATGACGATCCGCATACCGCGCCGGTCACTCTCATCGTGGATGTCGGTGATGCCGGTGATCTTGCCCTCGCGCACCAGGTCAGCGATGCGCTCGATGAGCGCAGATTTGTTCACGGCGTAAGGCAACTCGGTGACAATAATGTGGTTGCGTCCGCGCGCCCCTTCTTCAAAATGCGCCTTCGCCTGCACGATGATCTTGCCGCGGCCGGTGGCGTAAGCGGCTTTGATCGCGTCGCTGCCCTCGGTCCGCTCGTCGTAGCGGAAGACGATGCCGCCAGTGGGGAAGTCTGGGCCTTTGATGAATTGCATGAGTTCATCCACGTCCACCTCAACCTCGGGCAGCGTCCATTCCTGCAGGGCTTTGGCAGCGCCGCGTTTGGCCGCGATGCGGTCTATGAGGAAGGCAATTGCGTCCGCCACCTCATTAAGGTTATGGGGCGGGATGTTGGTGGCCATGCCGACGGCGATGCCTGTAGCGCCGTTGACGAGCAAGTTCGGCAGCGCAGCCGGCAGCACGGTTGGCTCGCGGGTCGTGCCATCGTAGTTGTCCACGAAGTCCACCGTGTTCTTCTCCAGATCGGCCAGCAGATCCATAGCTGGCCGGCTGAGGCGGGCTTCGGTGTAGCGCATGGCCGCCGGCGGATCGCCGTCCACGCTCCCAAAGTTGCCCTGGCCGTCCACCAGCGGATAGCGCATCGAGAAGTCCTGCGCCATGCGGGCCATCGCGTCATACACCGACTGGTCACCGTGGGGATGGTATTTGCCCAGCACATCGCCAACGATGCGCGCGCTCTTGCGATAGGGCGCGTCTGCGCGCAGGCCGGTATCGTGCATCACGTAGAGGATGCGCCGTTGAACAGGCTTCAATCCATCTCGCGCGTCAGGCAGGGCGCGGCTGACGATGACCGACATGGCATACGAGAGATAGCTCGTCTGCATTTCACGGTTGATGTCGGTGCGGCGGATGCGCCCATAGCGGTTGTCTTCCAGGTGAAGCTCAGCCTGGAGCGGAGCCTGACCGTTTCGGGTGGTCGCCGATTGCTTTTTGGCCATAGGACGTTTGTTCGATTATACGAATCGAACATGCACCCTATGGGTGAGGGTGCGTTCACCAATCCGCGAATCGGGCGCACACCCTCTAGGCGACTACCAGGAATGCTCGGCTTCTCCGCGTCTCCGCGTGAGATTAAGCTTGCCCCCAGCCATGAATGCACCCCTTATCGCCCCCTATAGAATCTTCAGGTATGGGTCCAGTGCAGATTCACGCTAACCTGGCCAATGCGGTCATCCTCTTCAACACCATCCTGGGCGTCTGGGGGATGATCAAGTACTTCCGCGGCGAAGGGTTAGATGGCAACTATCTCGGGGCGGTGGCGCTTAGCCCGCTGCTCGGACTAGTACAAGTGCTCGTCGGTCTGGTGCTCGTCAGCCTCGGCTTGGGGGTAATGGTGCGCTTCGTCCACTATTTGTATGGCGTGTTGGTGGTGATCAGCGCGCCGGCCGTGTTCGCCTACACGCGCGGACGTGATGATCGCGGCGCTGTGTTGCTCTATGGCGCGACGTTATTGTTAACGGCCGCCTTTGGTTGGCGCGCGCAGATGACCGGCTACGAGGGGCAGTTGGGCTTTTGAGTTCGCGCGCTTGCCTCGCATGGCGCAAGATGATCAGCCACGCGCACGCACGACCGCATCTTCTTTGCCATCCCAGAGGTCGAGCAGCTCTGCCTTCAGCGCAGCGCGCCGTCGCCCGTAGCTCTCGGCGTCTATCTCGCCCAGGGCGAAACTGTCATCCAGTGCAGCGATCTGTTGGAGCAGTTGTCTGCGCCGCTGAGGGAGCGCGCGCACACGATGGCCATTCGTCGAGAGGCGGCTGAAGGCCAGGTAAGCCAGGCCAATCGTCAAGCCAAGTGCGATTAGACCTGCGCCGATGGCGACGCCATCGCTGCCGGCGGGTGGGCTGGCCAAGGGATTGCCGCGCAGCTCAAAGCTCAGGGAGTCCTCGGCAGCCAGTGGCCGGCTGATGGCGAAAACGGCCACGTTGCCGCTGCTGAGCGGCTGCACCCCCGCGTTAATCACATTGCCAGTGATGGTGAAAGGCGTGCCCGGCCCGTTCAGCTCCGGCAGGATCACATCGGCGTATTGGGTTGGATAAAACACTTTGCGCTCGATCAGGCGACCGTCGCGGTAAGGCAACTCGTAGAGCATCGTCACCTGTGCAGCGCGCTGGCCTGGCATCACCGTGTCGGTGTCGTAGATCGTATTGCCCTCGCGGAAGAAGCGCTGGCCCAGCCCCAGGCCATCGAAGCGCACGTTTTGTGCTTCTTCGGGCACGCTGAGTTTGAGCGTGCGCCGGCGACCATCCGGCCCAGCCTCGCCGATGTAAGCGCGCTCGCTGGCATTGTCAAACCAGTAAAACTCCACGATCGTCACCGTGCCCGGCGCAACGTTCTGCACAAACAAGTGCATCTCGCTGATGCTGATGGCACTTTGATCGGCGGTGGTCTCGAAGACGGGCAGGAAGTTGCTGATGGCCTGCGAACCGGTGATGGGGAATTGCACTGGCGGCGCATAGAAGCGTCCGCCGCCATAGTCCAGCTCGGCTTGGTAGAAGTAATCGGCCCGCGTCGGTAGGTTGCTGAACGTCGCAAAGCCCTCGGCGTCCAGCATTGTTGTGCGCGAGAGCACCTCGCCGTTGGTGTCGTAGGCGCGCAGCGTCACCGGCAGGTTGGCGATTGTCCCCCCATTAGGCGTGCGATTGATGGCGCGCAGGGTGATCACGCCATCCCCGGCCAGCTCCGATGCGCGAATCGCCGCAGGATCGGCGTAGCGATAGCTCAGCGACCGCACAAAGTCGGCTATTTGGAAGCGCTCAGCCTCGCTCAGCGCGATGCCGGCGTGCGGCTCGCCACTGAGCATCAGGCTGGAGATCTCCAAGAGTGATCGATCGGCAAGGAAGAACGGATCGTTTAGCGCGCGGCGCAGCGCGCCTTCGCCCACCTGCGTTTCGCCCTGTTCTCCGTGGCAAGCGGCGCACTTCACCTGGTAAATCTGCCGGCCTGCCTCGATCTGTTGTGGGCTGGTCCCCAGCGCCCAAAGATAGGCTTGGACGTCCCAGCGCTCTTGTGCGTTGAGTGAGCCGCGAAAGGGCGGCATCAGGTTCTGGATGCGTCCGTTGGTGATGATGTTGTGCCACTCGCTGGGCCGCACGGCGCGAACGCGAGCAGACGCAACCAGGCTGGGCACGAGGCGACCTTGCGCCTTGATTTGCGCAGCGCTTGGGCCATCGCCTTTGCCATCCGGCCCATGACATGAGGCGCACTTTTGCTCGTAGATGGCCGAGCCGACCAAGACATTCGGCGGGCGCTGCGGCGCCGATTCACCATCGGCGACGGGCGTTGGCATGGCTGCGGGCGTGAGCAGCACTTCGACCGGCACGGTTGGATGGCGGGCAAAGGAGCAGCCGGCCAGGGCCACAGCCAGGCCACACAAGCTCAAGACGATGCGCCAGCTCATCTTCGATGAATCACTCTGTGCTTAGGATGGCTTCATCCTGCTGGGGGCGCAGTCGCGCGCCACACTGCGGGCAGAACCGGTCGTCTGGTCGCACTGGTTGACCGCACTGCGGACAAGTAGCAAGCGCAACCCCCAGCTTGCCGTTGCTGGATAGCACGGTTCGCAAACGCGCCACTTGCTCCTCAATCGCGCGTTCTGGGTCATACAACTCGCCCTTCTCCAGGCTGGCCAGCTCGCGCAGGAGTGCCGCGCCGTGCGCCACGCGCGCCTCGCGCAGGCGCTTATAGTCCTCGTCGCTGACCTTGCCGGTGCGGTAGTCAAAGTCCAACTCGCGGATCTCGCGGACGACGGATTCGCGCTCACGCTCTAGGACTTCGCGCCGGCTGGTTGGCCTCACGGCCGGCCGCTTTCGGCCCAAGAGCGGCAAACTGACGATTAATGCGATGAGTATGAACAGCGCTAATCCAAAGAGCAATGTACCAGCCGCCATGCATTAGTCCTCGATCAGTGCTTCGATCATCGTGCGCAACTGGGCCTCGGTGAGCGGCGCGATCACCACTTCGCGCACCACGCCATCGCGGTCAATAAAGAAAGTTTCCGGCACGCCGGTGATTCGATATGCCTTGGCGATCCGCTGCTGAAGGTCAATGCCGTTGGGGTAGGTCACGTCGTATTGCTTCAGATAGGCAAGCGCCGGCGCTTCGGTGTCTAGGTAGTCAACCCCCAGCACAACCACGCCGCGATCCTTGTAGGCACGGTAGATGCCCTCCAGGGCCTGCGCTTCTTTGTGACACTCCACACACCACGAGGCCCAGAAGTTAATCACCACGACATTGCCGCGCAGGTCGCTCAGCCGAATCTCTTCAGGCAGCCCGGCGCGATAGCCAGGGTAAAGCTTTAGCGTGAAGTCCGGGGCAGGCGAGCCAGGAATAGGCCGCGCGCCCTGTTGCATCACCAGATTCAGCGCGACGAAGAAGATGCCGACGAGCAGGACAACGCCAACGGATACGCTGGCAATCAACAGCGGCTTGCCTTTCACCTCACTCTCCAGCGCGAACCTCGCGCTCCAGCGCAGCGACGAAGGGATCGCTGTGGTTCGCCGCCACGGGTGCCGGTGTGCGCATATTGCGCTGCGCAGTGCGCCACATCACCAGACCGGCGATAGCCAAGAAGATCACTGCTGCGCCAACCGGCGCGGCCCACAACGGCGCGGTCACGCCACTCTTAGGCGGCTCTTGAAGCACCGTCGGCCCGAAGCGGTCTTGGAAGTAAATCAAGACCTCTTCAGCGCTCTTGCCCGCGTCCAACTGCGCCTTGATCTCCGCTTTCCACTGCGCGCAAGTCTCGGTAGGGCAATCAGCCAGATTGCGGCCAGCGCAGGTAGGACAGTTCAACTGTTTGGCGATGCGATAGGTTGGCTCGTCCGGGGCCGGCAATTGTGCTTGGGCCAAACCGGCGACGAGCCAAACCGCCAGCAATAGGCTTATAAACGCGCGAATCGCTTTCATCCTGCTGAAACTCCTGCCGGACGAGCCGCCGGCGCAAACGCCGGCGCGCGCTCCGGCATCTTCCAGAAAGAAACCAGAAAGCCGAGCAAAGTGACGATCCCACCCACCCAGATCCAGTTGATGAGCGGGTTGATATACACCTGGAACGACGCAGTGGCCCCGTTGTTGTCCCAGCCGGCCAGGATCACATAGACCTCTTCGTTAAACGAGCCGCCGATTGCGGGGATGGTGGCGGTGTGTTGCTGGAGCGGATAATGATCGCGGTACGGGAAGATGGCGTCCAGGACGCGCCCATCGCTCGCTGACGAGACCAGTAGCATGGCCTGCACGGTCTGACAGTCATTGAATTCACAAGGTACGGGGCGAATGCCGCGGTAAGTGAAGGTGTAATTCCCCACGGTAAAACTTTCGTTGAGCTTGACAGCCGGCGTGGTGATGGTGTCGTAGCCGTAGAAGCCTTTGCCGATCACGCCGATCGCCAGCAGCACCACGCCCAGATGCACCAAATAGCCGCCATAACGCCGTTGGTTCTTCTGAACCAGATGGAGCAGGGCGACGGGCAAGCGCTCATTCATGCTGTGCATGCGCGCCCGCACGCCGCGAACATATTCCATCAGCGTTTGCGCCAGGGTATAGGCGCATAGACCGAACAGCAACAGTGGCACAAGCTGCCTGGCCCCGGTCAGGAAGAGCGCAGCCATCACCACCAGCGCGAATCCAAGCGGCACGAGCATCTGCCGGCCCACGGCGGCATAGCTGGACTTGCCCCATGCCAGGAGGGGCGCAATACCCATCAACAGCACCAGCGCAGCCAGTTGTGGGCCAACCGTCTGATCGAAGAACGGCGGCCCAACGGTGATCTTTGCTCCGCTAATCGCCTCGCTCAAGATAGGGAAGATGGTGCCGATGAAGACGGTGAAAGCTGCGCTTAAGAAGAGGACATTTTGAATGAGGAAGATGCCCTCGCGAGAGAACGCCGAATCCAACTGGCGTTCGCTGCGCAGCACATCCAGCCGGCTGAGCCAGAGGACGGCGCAGATGACCAAGATGATCACCAACGCCACCATGAAGACCGGACCGATGTCGCTGGCGGCAAATGCATGCACACTGGTCAGCAGCCCGCTGCGGATGAACGCCGTCCCGAAGAACATCGAGGCGAAGGTAAGCATGATCAGGAAGACGTTCCAGTTCTTGAACATGCCGCGCTTCTCTTGGATCATAGCCGAGTGTAGGAAGGGAGTGGCGATTAGCCAGGTGATCAGGGGCTTATTCTCCGAGGGGTCCCATCCCCAGTAACCACCCCAACCGAGCACATCATGTGCCCAGCGCGCGCCCAGCAGCAGGCCGGCGGTGAGGAAGGCCCAGCCGACCAGCGTCCATCGCCGCGATGAGCGCAGCCAGAGATCATCGCTGCGGCGGGTGGCCAACGACGCGATGCAAAAGGCGAACGGCACGAGCAGGCCGGTGTAGCCGGCGTAGAGCATGGGGGGATGGATGATCATGCCCGGGTGACGCAGCAGTGGGTTCAGCCCGCGCCCATCTTGGGGCGGGAACTCAGATCGAACGAAGGCGTTGGCCAGAAACAGTTCGAGGAAGAGGAAGAACCCCAGCACCAGCGCCATGGTCGCGGTGACATACGGCAGCAGCGGTTTGTCCTCTGCGCCGTCCCAGTCCCTCGCCATTGCTGCCGCCACAAACGCCGACATGATCAAGCACCAAAAGAGGATAGAACCTTCCTGCGATCCCCAAAGCGCAGTAATCCGGAAGAAGACCGGCGTGGAGAGGCTGGAGACGTTGGCTACATAGTTCACCCCGAAATCGTGCGTCAGCAAGGCATACCAAAGGCCGGCGCAACCAAGCAAGATTAAAGGGAAGGTCATCAGCGCAGCCAGCCGGCCACTTTGCACGAACCTGTCGTCGTTGCGGTGTGCCCCAAGCAGCGAGATGATCGCTGCGTAGAGCGAAGCAACAAAAGCGAAGATCACTGCCAGGTGCCCAAGGTCTGTAAACATCTTTGACGAAGAGAATACCAACCAAAGCTGAGAGTCAGGTGCATGGGTGCGCTTACGGCTAGGAGCGAAACCCTGAGTGGGCGACGGCACTGCCGTCGCCCACCCTCTATGTAGGTTCACCTTTGCTGGCAGCGAGGCGTGCGACGGGGATCGTGTAGGGCTGCCCCAATCCGTGAATGCACCCGAACCCTAACCCTCCTGCTGGACTCAGCTAGAATGAGGGCATAGCTGTGTTGCCAAGTTCGTTCACGTTCAACGCAGAGCAAATTAAGCAAGCCATCCTCAACGGCCCAATCGGGCTGTATGTGTCAGTGTGTTTTGCTTATGCGCTGCTGTGCGCGACGATCGCGGCCAGCACCGTGCATGACTTGCTCGAGGACGGCAAGCACCTGTTGCACAGCTACCGGCTGGATCTTCACCTTGAGCTAAAAGCGTTAATCGCGCTCTGCTACGAACAGCTCGGCCAACATCGCTTGCCCTCAGCAGACTTTATTCCTGAGACGGCGCAACTTGATGATCGCGTGATCGGCTGGTTCCCAGCCTGCGTTAAGAGCGCATGGCCTGGGCCGGCTGCCGTGCCTCGCGCTCCTTAGCGCACCGCGTCTCGCCCCCCGCAGCTTTACCCAAACCCGGGTGTTCTTCATGGTAGCGCCCGGTTAATCGTTATTCATTTGCTTGCCCATCGGTTCGGGCGAGCACCCCACAGGTTTAACCGAATTCTGGTTCTCAAAAGGAGCAAGACCGTGACAACGGAGAACAATCATCAAAACGCAGCGCCTCGCGTCGTCATCACCGGCATGGGTGCGATCACCCCTCTGGGTCACGATGTAGAGAGCACCTGGGCGGCTGTCATCGCCGGCAAGTCCGGCGTGGATTACATCACCCTGTTTGATCATGCTCATCTGGATGTGCATATTGCGGCTGAAGTGAAGGGCTTTGACCCCAACGCCCATTTTGGCAGCAAAGACGCCCGCCGGCTCGATCGCGTCTCTCAGCTTGCGCTGGTGGCGGCCAAGCAGGCCCTCGACGACTCCGGGTTGGTGATCAACGAAGACAACACCTTCGATGTCGCCGTCGTCCTCGGCAGCGGCATCGGCGGCATCACCACGCTGCTGAACGAGCACCAAGTGATGTTCACCAAAGGTCATCGCCGCATCAGCCCGTTCGCCGTGCCGATGATGTTGCCTGACACAGCCACCGGCCAGATCGCTATTCATTTTGGGATTCGTGGGCCGAACATCTGCGTCGTCACCGCCTGTGCCAGCGGCGCAAATGCGCTGGGAGAAGCCTTCGAGATGATCCGCGCCGGTCGCGCCGTGGCCGCCCTCGCCGGCGGCAGCGAAACCCCGATCAATCCTTTCTCCATGTCGGCATTCAATAACATGGGCGCGCTCTCCTCGTATAACGACGACCCGCAAGGCGCCAGCCGGCCGTTTGACAAGACGCGCAACGGCTTCGTCACCGGCGAAGGCGCGGCGATGCTGGTCCTGGAATCGCTGGAGCATGCTCAGGCGCGCGGCGCGCACATCTACGCCGAGATCGTCGGCTACGGCTGCACCGATGATGCCTTTCACATCACGGCGCCAGATACGCGCGGGCCGGCCATGGCCATGCGCATCGCGCTCAAGCAAGCCGGCCTACAGCCGACGCAAATTGACTATCTCAACGCTCATGGCACAAGCACTCCTCTGAATGACTTGAACGAGACAAAGGCCATTAAGGACGTCTTCGGTGAGGCAGCTTATGACCTTCATATCAGTTCCACGAAATCCATGACCGGCCATGCTTTTGGCGCGATAGGCGCCCTTGAGGTCATCTTCTGCGTGAAGGCCATCAACGAGGGGATCATCCCGCCCACTATCAATTATGTTCATCCCGATCCGGAGTGTGATTTAGACTACACGCCGAATGTTGCCGTGCGTAAGCCGGTCAAGATAGCAATGTCTAACTCGTTCGGCTTTGGTGGCCACAACGGTTGTCTTGTGGTAAGACAGTTCGACCGCTAGGCGATTGAGGATGGCCCTGGAGACCAACAGACTGCGATGAAATACGCTCACATCACCGGCTGGGGCAAGTTCGTCCCACAACGCGTGCTTACGAACGATGACCTAGCGCGCATGGTCGAGACGTCTGACGAATGGATTCGTGAACGCACGGGGATAGTCGAACGACGGATCGCCGGCCCAAACGACACAACCGCCAGCATGGCCATCGCGGCAGCGATCGAGGCGCTGGATGTCGCCGGCATCAGCGGCAGCCAGGTGGATTTGATCATCGTGGCCACTACCACTCCGGAGTATGCCTTTCCTGCCACTGCCTGCTTGGTGCAAGATGCACTGGGCGCGACGCACGCCGGCGCGTTCGACCTCAGCGCTGCCTGCTCAGGTTTTGTCTATGCGTTGAGCATGGGCGCCGACGCGATCAAGGCCGGCAGTGCCAGCACTGTGCTGGTGATCGGCTCGGAGACGCTTTCTCGGATCATCAACTGGAAGGATCGCAACACCTGCGTGCTCTTCGGCGATGGCGCCGGCGCCGTCGTGCTCCAAGCCAGCGATCAGCCAGGCGGTCTGCTCTCCACCCTGCTGCGCGCCGATGGCTCCGGTGGCGAGCTGTTGATCATACCGGCTGGTGGCAGCCGTCAACCAATCACGGCGCAGGCCCTGGAGCAGAACTTACACACCATCCACATGAATGGTCGCGAGGTCTTTCGCTTCGCCACGCGGGTGATGGACCGCGCCACGCGCGAGGTGCTACATAAAGCCGGCTGGACGCCTGAGCAGGTGGACTTGTTCATCCCTCATCAGGCCAACCTGCGCATCATCGAGATGGCGGCCAAATCTCTAGGGGTATCCCTTGATAAGTTCTACTGCAACATTGCGCACTACGGCAACACCAGCACCGCTTCCATCCCGATTGCCCTGGCAGAGGCAGCAGCCAGCGGCCGATTGCGCCCTAAAGACCGCGTGGTGATGCTGGGCTTTGGTGCAGGGCTGACGTGGGCCGCGGCGGCGCTGGAGTGGAGCGAGCCAAATCCGGCTGCCCGCTCGTGGCGAACGATCAGCCGGCTTGGGTATGGCCTGGCCAACGTGCGCTCGCGCGCTCGGCGGCTGCTCCGCCGGCTGGAAGATCGCTTGTTCGGCACCCCAGAGCCTGCCTGGAAGGCCCCGCCCAGCGACCCCTCGAAGAACGGCGTGCGCGGCAGGCCACAGAAATCGTCTCGTCCCGCGGAAGCGCCGGCGCTCAATGGAATCGGTGAAGGGACACCAGGTATGACTTAAAAGGGTAGCTGCGCCGGCGACTGGCCATTTGGCCAGTCAAAAACTGACCAGCTGAAGGACACGCACACTCTTTATGCCCAATAAACTAGTAGCGCAATGGCGGGTTTGCTGGTCGAGCCAGTGCGCGTGTTGCTCGCAGACGATCAAGAGAAGGTGCGCTCAGCCCTAAAATTGTTCATTGAACAAGAGGGCGCATTTGTCGTGGTCGGCGAGGCCAGCACAGCCAGCGATTTGCTCTACAACGTTATAAAGACCAACCCGCATATCATCTTGCTAGACTGGGAGCTGCCGGGTATGCCAGATTCACCGCAGCGCCTAAGCCCGCTGCGGCTGGTCGCCCCCGACGTCAAAATCATCGCCCTAAGCGGTGTGCCAGAAGCGCGCAGGTCTGCTTTGGCCGAAGGGGCCGACGGCTTCGTCAGCAAATCTGAGCCTCCGGAGAACGTGCTGCGAGCTTTATACTTTGCGTACGACAAAGTATGACGCTCCTGCCGACCGAGTTGAACCTCACCGACCTGTTCGCCGTTATCGTAGATGCCGTCGTCGCCTGCGACGAACGGCAGCGCATCCTGCTCTTTAACAAGAGCGCAGAACAGATCTTCGGCTACACCCAGGACGAAGTGTTAAGCCAGCCCCTGGACGTGCTCCTGCCTGAGCGATTCGTAGAAGTCCATCGGCGGCACTTCGCCGAGTTTGCGGCCTCGCCGGTGGCCTCACGGGCGATGGGGGAGCGGCGGCCGATCTACGCGCGACGGAAGAACGGCGAGGAGTTCCCCGCCGAGGCGGCCATCGTCAAGCTTGAGCGCGCCGAAGAGCGCTTGTTCATCGTACTCCTGCGCGACATCACCCAACGACAGCGGATCGAGAGCGAGCTGCGCGCACAGGCCCAGCAGGCCGCCGTCGCAGCCGAGCGCAGCCGGCTGGCCCGCGACCTCCACGACGCAGTCACCCAGACGTTGTTCTCCGTCAGCGTGATCGCCGACGTCTTGCCGCGCATCTGGGAGCGCGATCCAGAGGAGGGCCGCCGCCGATTGAAAGAATTGCGCCAACTGAGCCGAGGCGCGCTGGCCGAGATGCGCACGCTCCTGCTCGAGCTTCGCCCATCCGCCTTGATGGAGGCCAACCTCAGCGACCTCTTGCGCCAGCTCGCGGCATCCGTCAACAGCCGTTCCGGGGTGGAGGTTGATGTGCAGATCGAGGGGGAGACCGAGCTATCGCCCGATGTCAAAGTCTCGCTCTACCGGATCGCACAAGAGGCCCTGAATAACGTGGCCAAGCACAGCAACGCCAGCCACGCTCAGATTATGCTTACCGTGCGGCCAACCAATAGCGGCCTTGCTGGCCGGCAGGTGCACTTGGTTATTAACGACAACGGCTGCGGGTTCGATACCACCATCAGCAAACCGACGCACATCGGCCTGGACATCATGCGCGAGCGCGCCGCGGCGATCGGCGCGCAGCTCGACATCCGCAGCGCTATCGGCGCAGGGACGACGGTCCATGTCGAGGCCGTGCTTTAAAACGCCGGCCCTCTCTCGTAAAATCAACGGGCATGAGCAACGAGATAAACGGCGAGAGCGCAGCCATCCGCGTGATGGTTGTGGATGATCATCCAATGGTGCGCAGTGGGCTGAAGGCGCTGCTTTCGGCGTACGACGACCTGGAGTTCGCCGGTGAGGCTGGTAATGGCGCGGAGGCCATTCGGTTGTGTGACCGGCTCAATCCCGACGTGGTCTTGATGGACCTGGTGATGCCGGAGATGGACGGCGCGGCTGCCACGCGCGCCATTCGCCAGAAGCACCCGCAAATCAAGGTCGTGGTGCTCACGAGCTTTAAGGAAGATGAGTTGGTGCAGGGCGCGCTGCAGGCCGGCGCGATCGGCTATCTGCTCAAGAACGTCTCCGCGGACGAATTGGCGCGCGCCATCCGCGCGGCATACGCAGGCCGGCCCACGCTTGCCCCCGAGGCCGCCCAGGTGCTCATTCAAGCCACGACTCAGCCCGCCATCGGCAGCGACCTGACCGAGCGCGAGCGAGAGGTGTTGGCCCTGATGGTCCAGGGGCTAAGCAATCAGGAGATCGCGGCCAAGCTCTACGTCAGCCAATCCACAGTGAAGTTTCACGTCAGCAGCATCCTCGCCAAGCTCTACGTGAACAACCGCACGGAAGCAGTGGCCCTGGCGGTAAAGCATAAGCTGGTATGAGCTATACCGGCGCGCCGATCAGGTCATACGCCAGCGCGCTGTTGATCCGCACCGGCAGCATCTGGCCCACCGGCAGCGTCTCTTCGATGAGCACCAGCCCATCCACTTCCGGCGCATCGCGGTAGGTGCGCCCCACGCTGATCCCCTGCTGCGCGTCGTGCCCTTCGATCAGCGCGGTGAGGGTTTGGCCGACCAGGCGCTGGTTCTTGGCCAGCGAAATCTGTTGTTGTTTGCGCATGAGCAGGTCGCGGCGGGCCTCGGCCACCTCAGCCGGCACTTGGTTGGGCATCCGCCCGCTGGGCGTATCCGCTTCATAGGAATACACGAACACCCCCACCCGATCGAACTGAACCTCCTCCACAAACCGCAGCAGCGCGTCGAACTCGGCGTCGGTCTCGCCTGGGAAGCCGACGATGAACGTGGTGCGCAGGGCGATCTCCGGGACGGCGCGGCGCAGCTTGTCAAGCGTGCGATAGACCCAGTCCATGTTGCTCGGCCGGCGCATCCGGCGCAGCGTGTCGGGATGGGCGTGTTGCAAGGGCATGTCCAGGTACTTCACCACCTTGTCGTTGGTGGCGATGACCTCGATCAATCGGTCGCTCACCGCGCCAGGATAGGCGTACATCAGCCGCACCCAATCCAGCGCCGGCGCGGCCTGGGTGATCGCGGTGACCAGATGGGCCAGGCCGTCGCGCAGGCCCAGGTCGCTGCCATAGTCGGTCAAGTCCTGGGCGATCAAGACCAGCTCGCGGACGCCGCGTTCGGCCAGTTGGCGCGCCTCGGCCAGGATTTGCTCCGGCGGGCGCGACTTCAGCGTGCCCTTGATGATCGGGATGGTGCAGAAGGCACAGGGGCGGCGGCAGCCGTCGGCGATTTTCAGGTAGGCGCTGGGGCCTTGGACGGCGGCGCGCAGCACGCCCCGTTCGTCGTCGCCGACCGTGGTCGCCTCGTCGGGCAGGTGGAAGAGCGGCGCTGGGTGCGCGCGCCCGCGCACGCGCTCGATGAAGCTCAGGATGTCCATCCAGCGGCGGGTGCCGATCACGCCGTCCAGCCCCGGCACGGCCTCGGCCAGGCGCGGCCCCCAGAGCTGGGCCAGGCAGCCGGCAGCGATCAGCAGTTGGTGGCGGCGCTTGCGCGCAGCCAGCGCGCGCAGGTGCCGGATGGATTCTTCGCGCGCCGGGCCAATGAATCCGCAGGTATTGACGATCAACACGTCCGCCTGGCGCGCCTCCATCACCGCTCGGTAACCGGATTCGTCCAAAAGCTGGGCGATGCTGTCGGAGTCCACCGTGTTCTTCGCGCAGCCCAGCGAGAGCAGGTAGTAGGACTTCTTCATGGTGCAGCGGCGCTCCAGGTTCGGCGCACGGTCTCGTTGCGCGCGCCGAGCGGTCCCAGGCGGACATCGTTGACGATGACCTCGAACGCGCCGGCGTCGCCGGTTTCTACCGAAATCTCGCGCTGCGCGCTGAACGGCAGGCCGAGGCCGAGCGGGGGCACGCCCTCGAAGACGATATTCCCGTCCACCCGCACGCGCACCCAGGCCTGCTCTCGGGCGTCCAGCGCCAGCCTTAACCCTGAAGCAGGCGCCGGCGCCGGTGCAGGGTCAGCCGATGGCGAGCCAGGGGACGATGCCGGCGTCGTCGGCAGCGGCGCGAAGATAGTCACCTGTGGCACAAACGTCGGTGCCGGTTGGCCGACAGCCGGCAGAGGCGGCAACAGCGCACTGAGCCGCTCGCGGGCAAAGGGGACGATCACCACGATCAGCAAAAGCAGAATGCCGATGGCCGCTGCGATGCCCAAGCCGTAGCGCGCGGGGCTGGCCGCATTTTGCAGCGCGCTAAACGGTCGTTTTGCACCCCGTGCGGTGAGCATATAGGGGTCGTAGCGGGTGAACGGGCCGCGGATTTCCCTCAAGCGAAACGATGAACGGGTCGCCCGGGGTGGGCGCGCTAAGCTTACAACCATCCGATTCTCAGGGCCGTCGTGGCGACCATCGGCATCTGCGGCGGCCTCGCCGTTCAAAGACTCACCAGACGCGCGCGGTTCCGGCAATGCGAGCTGCGTGTATTTAGAGACCTGTCGGTAAGGCATTGGCGGCGGTGGCGCAGGGTCCTTTAACATCAGAAGCGGCACGCCAACCTCGGATTCAAGCAGGTGGATGGCGGCCTCGGGGTCTAGGCCCAGGTAACGCGCATAATTTCGGACGAAGCCACGCCCTGGCGGACCGTCGGGGAGCTGGGCGAAGTCGCCGGCCTCGATGGCCTCCAGATAACGACGGCGGATTTTGGTCGCCTGCTCGGCCTCCTCCAGACTCACGCCACGGGCCTGGCGCGCCTCGCTGATGCGCCGCGCAAGCTCAGATGGCACTTGTTAGATTCTAACATGTAGGTGCTTGCTTCTAGGGTGCGTTAGGCTATACCTCGGCAGCTTTTATGCCCCGGCGCGCGCTCGTCTATGACAGTGTTCAGCCAAAAGCTTCATCTATCCCGGTCAGTGCCCGATACGTGCGCACGAAGACTTGGCATCGCTCGGCATATTCACCGGCGCGCTGAGGGTCTGGCTCGATGACGGCGATCACACGGGCGTGGTCCTTAGCGATGCGCCAGTCTGCGTAGAGGCCAACGCCAACTCCGCCGGCCACGGCTGCCCCCCAAGACGTGGCTTCGGCTGTCATCTCGAGCATCTCTAACGGCCGGCCCAGCACGTCGGCCAGGATGCGCGGCCAGATCGCGCTGCGCGCGCCGCCGCCGATTAACCGCAGGGCGCGAATCGGCTGATGGCTGCTCAGCGCGTCCAGGATCAGGCGCAGGTTGAAGGCCACACCCTCCAGGACCGCGCGATACATCTCCGCTGGGCCGTGGTTCATCGTCAGCCCCACGAACGCCGCGCGCGCCTTCGGGTTCCACCATGGGCTGCGCTCCCCGATCAGATAGGGCAGGAAGAGCAGCCCGCGGCATCCCGGCTCGACCTGCGCGATTGCCTCGTCATCAATCTCCCCCAGGGCGCGCGCCAGCCAGGCGCGCGCGCCGCCGGCCGATTGCATCGTGCCCATCGGGATGTAGCGTCCCGGCAGCAGATGAGCAAACGTGAAGGTGCGCTGGTTTGGGTCAAGCAGCGGCTGCGATGACGTAAAGGCGATCCAGGCCGACGTGCCGATCACGCAATATGCCTCGCCCTCGCTGACCGAGCCGGCCCCAACCGTGGCACATGCGCCGTCTCCACCGCCGATCACCACGGGCGTGCCGGCGGCCAGACCGGTGGCCTCCGCAGCAGCGCGCGTCACCTCGCCGACCACCGTGCTGGCCGGCACAGGGCGAGGCAAGCGCGCAACGTCTAGTCCCACCAACTCGACCAGGTCTTCGCACCACTCGTGCGATTGGAGGTCGAACAGATTGCTGCCCGAGGCATCTGAGTAGTCCGTCACAACCTGACCGGTGAGCTGGGCAACGACGTAGTCCTTGGCCATCACCAGATGGCGCGTCTGCGCATACAAATCGGGCTGATGGCGTTTGAGCCAAAGCATCTTGGCCGCCGTGTATGCCGGGCTAATCCGATGGCCAGTGCGGCGATAGACCTGATATGCGCTGCAGCGCTCGGCGATATAAGCGGCTTCCTCAACTGCGCGCTGATCGGCCCAGATGATGGCCGGCCGAAGCGGCCGCAGCGAATCATCCAGTGAGACGACGCCCATCATCTGGCCGCTGAACGTCACGGCCGCCACGTCGCTGGGCGAGATGCCGGTGTGCGCGAGGATGGCCCGTGTTGCCCTGCTGATCGCCTGCCACCAATCCTGGGGGTCTTGTTCGGCCCATCCGGGTTGGGGATAGTGCACCGCGTAGCCTTCGCTGTGGGTGGCCAGCAGCGCGCCGCTCTCGTCGAATAGGCTGGCTTTGTTTGCCGATGTGCCCAGGTCGTGCGCGAGGATGTATGCCATGCGAGGATGATCTAGCACAAGGTGGGCTTGCCGCAAGCCGCGATTTGACAAGTGGCTGGTAACGATTACACTACGCCCATCCCTTCTACTGATAACGATTTCAGCCCATGCCGGCCAGAGGAAAAGCCACGATCCGAGATGTCGCCTGCCGAGCTGGCGTGTCCGCAGCCACCGTATCGCGGGTGCTCTCGAATCATGGACCGGTGAGCGAGGATGTGCGGATGCGCGTGCAGCAGGCCATTAACGCGCTTGGCTACCGCCCCAATCGCATTGCGCGCAGCTTCCGCACACAACGCAGCAACTTCATCGGCCTGATCATCTCCGACGTGGAGAACCCGTTCTACACCAGCCTGGTGCGGGCCGTGGAAGACACAGCCTACGCTCAGGGGTATAGCCTGCTGCTGTGCAACTCTGATGAGGATGTGGAGAAGGAACGGGCCTACATCCAGTTCATGGCCGATGAGCGCGTGGCCGGCGTGATCGGCTCGCCAGCCTCTGAACAAGAGACCTCCTTCGCCCCTCTATTCGATGCCGGCATTCCGGTGGTGTCTGTCGATCGCCGCTCGCTGCGCACACCTGTGGACACCGTGCTGCTGGATAACTTGGCCTCAGCGCGTGACCTCACTCGCTATCTCATCGCGCGCGGCCATCGCCGCATCGCGGCCATCTTGCCCAACGTCAGCATTACCTCTGGGCGTGAACGGCTGGCCGGGTTCGTCCAAGCCATGCAAGAGGCAGGGTTGCGGGTGGATCCGGCGCTCATCTGTGAGGGTAAAGGCTTTGAGGCCTTCGGCATGCAAGCCATGCGCCACCTGTTGGGGTTATCCGATCCGCCGACGGCGATCTTCGCCGGCAATAACCTGATCACCCTCGGCGTCCTAAAGGCGCTCCAGGAACACGGCCTGCGCATGGCAGAGGACATAGATGTCGCCGGCCATGATGAGATGCCGTGGATGTCGCTGTTGGCCAAACCGATCATCGTGGCCGCCCAGCCCATCCGCGAGATGGGCCAGCGAGCGATGGACCTGCTGCTGGCCCGCATGAACGGTGATGCGCAGCCGCCGCGCGAGGTCAAGCTCCCGCCGCGGCTGGTTGTCCATCAACAACTGAACGCCACAGCAAAGGCTGCTGCCTGTGGAGAGGCGAGGAGGTGATGCGCATAGACGGAGACCCAGCAAAGCCCTGACCTCAGTTGTTTATCGTCTTGATTGACCAACCGCCCGATAACCTTCCAAGAGGAGGAAATAACCATGAATCCAAAGAAGATCGCTAGCTTGACCGCACTTGGTGCACTCGTCCTGGCCGCCTGCGCTGCGCCGCCGACCGCCCAGCCGGCAGCCCAGCAGCCGGCCCAACAACAGCCGGCCAAGAAATTCGCCGGCATCACCGTGAACGCCATCACCTTCTCCGGCCCGCAGATCGCCGAGCCGATGCAGCGGCGCGGCAAGGAGTTCAGCGAGCTGACCGGCGCCACGATCAACGTGGTCACCGTGCCGTTCGCCGACCTCTACCAGAAGATCCTCAACGACTTCGCTACCGGCACCAACAGCTACGATGTGATCGTCTTCGCCCCACAGTGGATGGTGGACTACATCGAGCCAGGCTATCTAGAGGATCTCACCGACCGCGTGAAGGCCGATCCAGACTTGCAGTGGGAGGACGTTGGCTTGTTCTTCCGCGACTTCTCGGCCACCTACAACGGGCGCATCTACACCATCCCCTTGGATGGCGACTTCCAGATGGTGTATTACCGCACCGACATCGCCAAGGAGCTGGGCCTGCAACCGCCCAAGACCTGGGAAGACTACCTTGCCTTTGCCAAGGCGGTCAGTGAGAAGAAGCTCACCACCGACGACGGCAAGCCGGTCTATGGCTCGTGCATCGCCAAGAAGAAGGCGGCCCAGTCCTACTGGATGGTCACCTCGGTCGCTTCGGCGTTCATCCAAAGCCAGGGCACTGGCCAAGGCGCGTTCTTCGACCTGGAGACCTTTAAGCCGCTCTACAACAACGAGGCCTTCGCCCGCGCGCTGGAGATTTACAAGGAGACCACCCAATACGGGCCGCCGGATGAGATCAACTTGGACGTGGGCGACACGCGCGGCCTGTGGACCGCCGGCCAGTGCGCGCTGACCATTGACTGGGGCGACATCGGCACGCTGGCCATCGAGGAGGGCAGCAAGGCCAAGGACAAGACGGGCGCGGTCATCCTGCCGGGCAGCAAGCAGGTGCTCGACCGCAAGACCGGCAAGTTGGTGGATTGCACGCCGGAGCTTTGCCCACATGCGATTGACGGCGTGAACCACGCGCCGTTCGCCGCGTTCGGCGGCTGGTCGGGCGCGATCAACAAGGCCAGCAGGCCGGAGGTGAAGGACGCCGCCTTCGCTTATCTCTCCTACATGAACCAGCCGGCCCAGAGCAACGTGGACGTGACGATCGGCAAGACCGGCTTCAACCCCTATCGCGTCTCCCAGTTCAAGAACCTGGATAACTGGATCAAGGCCGGCATGAGCGAGCAGGCGGCCAAGGACTACCTGGGCGCGATTGAGGCCAGCTTGAACAGCCCGAACATGGTGCTGGACCTGCGCATTCCGCAGAACCAGTACTATCAGGGCATTGTGCTGGACGGGGCGATCGCGAAGTTCCTGGCCGGCGAGCAGGACATCGCCGCTACCATGAAGGAGATCGAGGAAGGCTGGGAGCAGAAGACAGAGGAGCTGGGCCGCGAGAAGCAACTGGCAGCCTACCGCGCCACGCTCGGCGTGCAAAAGTAGGCCGCTTTGAAACTGGGAGGGCGAATTCGCCCTCCCAGTCCCTCAAGGTGAATGATGGCGACGATCACATCTACAGTCAGCGTGCCGACGACGCGCATGCGCATCTCGCCCAGTGAGCGGTTCGCGCCTGCTGCTTTCATCCTGCCGGCGGTGCTGGTGGTGCTGTTCATCTCTATCTTTCCACTCATCCTCTCGCTGTTCCTCTCACTTTCGCGGCTGCGCTTTCAGGCCGGCGGGCTGGAGCTGCAATTCGTCGGGCTGGATAACTACCGCAAACTGTTGCTCGGCAATGAGCAGAAGGTGCTCTTCGGCACGCTGAGCGAGCCATCGCTCTTCGGTTGGGCGATTCTGGCGTTCGTCGCAGCGATGCTGGGGCTGACCGTCTATCGCGCGGTTCGGCGTCGGGCGTTCAGGGCAGCCATCGGCTGGCTGTTTGCCGCAGCAGTGCTGCTGGGGTTGACTTATCTCGTCGTTGCGACTCTGTTTGCGCCAGCGGGCCGGCCAGGCACGCTGGTGGTGACGATGCTCTACGTCGTCGTCGGCGTCGCATGTCAATACCTTATTGGTCTGGGTCTGGCCCTGCTGTGCGCCCAGCCGCTGCCCGGTCGGCGCTTCTTCCGCGTGGTCTTCCTCCTGCCGATGATGATCACGCCGGTGGGCGTGGGCTATCTCTTCCGCATGCTGGCCGATACCAACAAAGGGCCGCTGGAGCCTTTGTGGATCGCGCTGGGGATGCAGGACTTTGCCTGGTCCAACAACGCTTGGGGGGCGCGGATCGCCGTGATGATCGGTGACATCTGGCAGTGGACGCCTTTCATGTTCATCGTGCTCCTGGCTGCCATAGAGGCGCAAGAGATCGAGCCTGTGGAAGCGGCGATCGTGGACGGCGCGAGCAGCTTCGACATCTTTCGCCACATCACGCTGCCGGCGATCTTGCCCGTCAGCACCACCCTGATCCTTATTCGCATGATCGAAGCATTCAAGATTATTGACTTGCCCAACATCCTGACCAATGGCGGGCCGGGCACCGCGACCGAGACGCTCACGCTCTATGCCTACCGAATTTGGCGCGCCCTCGACATCGGCGGATCGGCAGCCATCGCCTATATCCTGCTCTTCCTGGTCACCTTCATCGCCACGCTTTATGTGCGCGCGTTGCGCAGCCGGCTGGGGACGACATGATGCGGTCTTTCTTTCGCAGCAGCTCACCCTTCAGACTCTCGCCGTTTAGGATGCTGGTCTCGTACCTCATCCTGGGCTTCTGGGCTTTTCTCATCCTCTTCCCGCTCTATTGGCTGTTCATCACCGCGTTCAAGCTGCCGGCGGCTGTAAACAACGGCCCGTTCTACATACCGTTCGTTGATTTTCAGCCCTCGCTTCATGCCTGGGAGTACGTCCTGGTCGAGATCGGCAATGACACCGTCCGGCTGTTCACCAACACGGTCGGGGTGTCGTTGATCAGCGCCAGCCTCGCCCTGGTGGTGGGGTCAGGGGCTGCCTACGCCCTCACCCGCTTTCAATATCGGCCAAAAGTGGGCACGGTGCTGGTCTTTCTGGGGTGCGTCCTGTTGGCGGTCGTATTCACCGTCCTGGGGGTGCCGTGGCCGCTGGCCGTGGCCGTTGCGATCGCCCTGTTTATCCTCAGCCTCTTTACCATCGCCCGGCGCTTTAAGCGCGCGCTCAGCAACAACGACATCGCCTTCTGGCTGATCTCCCAGCGCATTTTGCCGCCGGTGGCGGTGGTCATCCCTATCTACGTCGTCTTCCAACAACTGCGCCTGCTGGACACGTGGGTGGCGCTGATCATCACTTACGTGGCGACCAACCTGCCGATCGTGGTCTGGCTGATGCGCGACTACTTCGCCAGCATCCCATACGAGTTAGAGGAAAGCGCGCAGATAGACGGTGCATCGCGCTTTCGCATCTTTAACCAAATCGTGTTGCCGCTCTCGTTGCCTGGCCTGGTGGCGACCTTCCTCTTCGTCCTCGTCTTCTGCTGGAATGAATATCTGCTCGCTCTTTTCCTGACCAACGCGCGCGCCCAGACGATGCCGCTGGCCGTGGTGGCGCAGAACGCCACCCGCGGCCCGCAGTGGTGGTACATGTCGGTGCTGGTGCTGATCATGATCGTGCCGGTGATCGCCATGGCGATCGCGCTTGAGCGCTACATCGCGCGCGGGCTGTTGGTGGGAGCGGTGAAAGGCTAGCGCGCTGTGGCGCAGCGCTGGGCTGCGCGCAGCTCGTCTAACACTTGGCGAGCGCGCACTGCCGCCTCCGCCAGCGGCACGATCGCCTTCTGCGCCTCGTCGCGGCGCTTGAACTCCACCCCGCCGGCGGCCAGGGCGCGCGGCGCCACGGTGATGCGCAAGGGAAGCCCGATGAGGTCGGCATCGGCGAACTTCACCCCAGGGGATTCAGCGCGGTCATCATAGAGCGTCTCAACCCCCGCGGCCCACAGCGCGTCGTAGAGCGCGTCTGCGCTGGCCGCCGCTTCTTCGTTGGCACCCCCAAGCCTCACCAGATGGACGGCATACGGCGCGACCTCGACCGGCCAGCGCAGCCCATGTTCGTCGTGATGCGCATCGGCGATGCAAACCAGGACGTGACCCAGGTTGACCTGGATGAGGCCGAGCGCCAGCTTGCGCGCCGCGCCGTCAGACGCTGAATACATCGCATCCTCGAGGTCGAAGGAGGCCCGCCAGAGGAGCTGGACGGCCTCCGCCGCGCGCATCGGCGCGCCGCAGCGTGGACAGGTGTCGCCCACTCGCGCCAGGGCGATGTCGGTGACCAGGTGTGCTGTGTAGTCGCGGCCATAGTTGGTGTTGCGCAGGTGATACCCAGGCCGATTCGCGCCGGCCACCAGATTGGGCGAGTTCGGGATCGCGTCGTCGGCGACGATGAGGACTCTGTCGGCGCCCAGGCCGATGGGTGAGGCATACCCCGGCTCGGCGCCGGCGGCGCGGATGGCAGCTTCGCTGGCCGGCCGCAGATGGCGCGCGCCCAGCGCGATCCGCAGCTTGGCCTCGCTCACGTCCATATCCCCGCGGATGACGGCAAAGATCAACCGTTCTTCGCCATCGTCCATCTGCGCGCTGAGAAAGACCGCCTTGGCCGTCTTTGCCTTGGGCGCGTCGAGGAAGCGGGCCAAGGCCTCGATGGTGTTGGCGCCGGGCGTGGCCACCTCGACCAGGGGCTGCGCTGGCTCGTCGGGCGCGGGCGGCTTGCGGAAGTTGGCGATTGGTTGCGCCGCAGCGTAGCCACACGCATCGCAACACAAGAACGGTGCGCCGCCCTCCGGCGTGAGATACCCCAGCCCCTGCACGATCTTCCCTTGTGGCGATAGCCCAAGCACCAGCCTGGTCGGCAGGCCACACGCGCGCAGCCAGCGCTGGAGCGCCGCTTCGTGCGCATCGAGCTGCTGGGCAAGCTCAGCCTGGTCGCCGGCCAAGACGAAGACGCGCAGCACCGGCGATTGGCGCGCCCCCAGCAACCCATCCCGCAACCGCCCGCCCGCTTGGGGTTCGACCTGAAATTCAAAAGCGCTGCGCGGCAATTGGCGCTGCGAACGTATCACGCCCTTGGCCACGTCCCCAATGTGACTCGCTGCTGGCAGGCTGATCTCCTGGCTGCCGAGCGCTTCCAGCGTCTGGCAGGCCAGGGCCGTAATGCGCTTGATCGTCCGCTGGCCAAGCGGCGAATAGGCAAAGTGATCGCCCTCCACCAGATGCACAAAGCCGGCGCGCAGCAGCCGCTGGCTGGCCGCGTGTAGCACGCCGGCGGGCGCGTCGCGCATCGTCGCGGCAAAAAGCTTAGAGAGGCGCACAGCTATGGCAACGCTTGTTCA
>Ga0308402_1000130_pt1 | contig 23631 bp, 21 predicted proteins | sample HotsprSampleOSM2_FD_203471 | JGI IMG/M metagenome (GOLD analysis project Ga0308402, IMG submission 203471) | Hot spring phototrophic mat microbial communities from Octopus Spring, Yellowstone National Park, Wyoming, United States - 20060913_OS-M2 ... | reverse complement strand
ACAAGTCATCCATCCACGCCGTCGGGTCGTCGGGAGTCGTCTGTCCCCAACGGCGGATGACGATGGCGATCTCCCATGATTCGTGCAACAGCGCGGCGCTTACGTCGCCGGGGCCGATGAGCGCCGCTGCCGCCCAAGATGCACAGCGATTGCGCTGAACGGCATCGATGAGCGCAGCGGCATGCGTGGCGCCCCAGCCGATGGGCGCGACCTCCGCCCATGGCTCAAGAATGTTGTCGCCTGCGTCGGTTCCGATCAGCACGGCAATAGCGGCGTGAAGGGCGGGCGAGTCGGTCATGCCAGGCGGCAGCAAGGACGGCAATCTGCCCGCCAGCGCGCCGAGCGCGCTGACAATGGGATGCACCCCTGGCGCGAGCGCCAGGATGCGGGCAAACCAGATATCGCCGAGGGCAGGAGCGACGACAAGCGGGTCGGATTCACCATACAGCGCCTGCAGCGTCGCCGTGAGCGCAGGAGAGGAAGGCTTCATGGCGGATGCTCCTTTTTATCGGCATCGTTGGGAGAGTCAACAGCCCATCGTCCACTGGACATCCCGCTGCGGACGGTTAGCGCCGCCGTCTCCGGGCAAGTGTGGGAATGGGCGCGAGATTGCGTGGTGGCTGCAGATCGGCGTCGGCGACGACGATGCGCGAGTCACACGCCAACAACGCGCGCAGATCCTCACGCAGAAGCGGCAGCAGCAATGACGCCACGTCGGGATGCCGCACGAGCGCCGCCGCACGCTGCATGCGCTGTTCTTCGTCGCCAGCGCGCAGTATGTGCAGCGCCAGCAGCGCCAGCGGGTCGTTCGCGTCCCATCCCCGCAGCGCCTGCGCCAGGGCGTCCGCACGCCCTGGCGCGGCGATGTCAGTGAGCAGTGCGTCGCAGTCGCCGCGCACGAACTGCTGGAGCGCTCCGGCAGGAGGCGCCAGAGATGCAGCGTCTTCTCCAGCGACGAGTTCGTCAGCGCATCAAGCGCGGCGGTGGCATTGCGGGACCGCAGCGCTTGCGCCAGACGGTGGGCGACCAGCGGGTTGGTGGCGGCGAGGGGGGACATCGCCGATTCGTCGTGCGGATGATTCCGGCGTGGCAGAACGGCGGATCGTGCCTTGTCGTTCAGCCCTCCGGCAATATCTGCAACGATGCGCCCGTGATCGCACAACGCCCGCGCTATTTCTTCGTCCGCATCCCGTTGGTCGTTGCTATGGTGCGCTGCTGCCGGCGTGTCGAGCGCGTGACGCGCGGACAGCGCAGCGGATGGCGGCAGGGTGTCAAGGGCGTCCAGCGCCTGGCGGAAGATATACCGCTGATCGGGACGCGCCAATGCGTCGGCCTGCGCATCGGGGGCGGGGAGGAATATGGCGCGTGCGTCATCCGGCAGCGCGGATTGGAGCGCGTCTGTTTCCGCCGTGCTCCAACCCGCCAGCGCGTGCGCCAGCACCGCGCAACGGGCGTCTGAGAAGTCGCAGGCGAATCGTGCTGCCGTGCGCATAGCGGGCGGCATCTCTTGCATGCGCCCCGTGATCTGGACAAAGCCGACGGGATTGGGCGGCGCGGGCAGCGCAGCGACAACGCTGGAAACGGCAGTGAAGGATAGATCGCGGACGGTGACAGGCAGAAGCGTTTGGCGCATGGTGGCATCGTCTGGTATGTGGCGGAGCACGGCGGGGATCAGATCGTCGGTCAGTACAACGTTCGCCAGGAACGCGGGATCATGTCCAGGTGATCGCACGGCGAGGAAGGCGCCCAACATGCGGAGGGGATTGCGCCACGCTTGCTGCGTCTCCGCCGGCAGCGCGTTCCAGACTTGCGGCGTGACGGCGGCAAAGAAGGCGCAGGCGGTCTCCCGTATGATCGGCGGCGAATCAGGGCGCGCACCACGGGCAAACGCAATGGCGGCGCAGACGTCATTGTGGGGTGCGGCGGATAGGATGGCGTCTTGAACATCCCCAGGCGCATCGTCCCACGGCGCCGCTGCGACGACCAGTCTGGCAACGTCGGGGGTGAGGCGCAGGCGCCGAACGATCTCCGTCCATGCCGCATCCATGCCCGTTGCAACCGCCAGGCGCGTCAGCGCGTCGAGATCTTGCGGGTTGGCGCGCTGGATGAGCGCCGACAGGATGGCGGTATGGCGGGCATGCGCGATTGGGGAGGCGGCGGCGTAGGCGGCGAGCGCGAGGGAAAGGTGTTCGCTCCCGATGCGATCAACGATGTCGGCTGCGCTTGCTTCCGGCAGCCAGGGCAGGCAACAGGCGGCGTCGTCGTTGGGAGCGACGCGCAGCGCGTTCATCAGACGATCCCGACCCTCCGACGCCAGATGATTCATCCACGCGGTCGGGTCGTCGGGCGTCGCCTGCCCCCAGAGTTGGACGGCAAGGGCGATTTCCCACACTGCGCGCAGCAGCGCGACGGCGTCGTTCGTTGTCCCGATCAGCGCTGCCGCAGCCCGGCGCGGACATCGTTCGGCGTGCGCTGCGTCGATCAGCGCAGCGGCATGGGATTCTCCCCAGCCGGCGGGCACAACCCCCGCCCACATCTCCAGGATGCGTTTGCCTGCGGCTGTGCCGATCAAGGACGCAATGGCGGCGACGAACGCGGGCGAATCGCGGACAGCGGGCACAAGAAGGTTCGGCAGCCAGCCTGCCAGCGCGCCGAGCGCGCCGACGAGCGGGTCGACGTTCGGTGCGAGCGCCGGCACGCGGGCGAACCGCAGATCACCGAGGGGAGGCGCAACGACGTGCACGTCGGGTTCACCACAGAGCGCACGGAGCAGTGCGGCAAGGGCGGGAGACGGAGAACGCATGGCGCACCTTTGGTTCACGCATCATTCCTTTCATGATAATGCCATCCTCGCTCTATCACCGTGCATCGTTGTTCGTCATCGGTCGCCCGTCCTCGTCGCGAGCGCCGCCACCGTCGCACGGACGCGGACGGCACGACAGCGGGATCGTCTCATGCATGCACGGACGCCACTATGCATGACATTCCCCTTGCCGCCGCGTTCTGTTTGCCCTGGCTGCTGGAAGCGAGCATGGACGAGGCATGGACGGCGATCGTCCGGCTCCTGCGCCTCACCCCCGACGTTGCCAGACTGGTCGTCGCAGCGGCGCCGTGTGCGCCGCCGTTGTGTTCGCTTGCGGCAAGCGTCTCGATTCTCCATCGACCGTCTCGAAACCCGCACGCCCCTTTGTCATCACTGTCAAACTGGCGGTCAGGAATGCGCAGATGTTGCGCGATCGAAACGAGCGGCGGAGGGTGTGGCGCTTTGCCGTTCTCGTTGTCCATCCCGCCGCCGCACGGATCGTTGTGCTTGTGTGCAGGGAACAGCGGATAATGCGGAGGCGCAACGATCGAGTCGTCGAGTCGTCGCCGATCAGCTTCCGTCGGATATCCCACGGGACAAGCGAAGGGCGGCATTCTTCGAGGGAAATCGGCGATCAGGATGTGCGGTAGCATGATGTTAATGGCATGTCCATGGCGGAGATCGATGAGGTGACGGAACCGGAATCCTGCGTCCGCTGCGCTCCTTTCTCCCAACGACTTGACGGGCGATCAGATGGAAGAAAACGGCAAGAACGGCAAGAATCGTTATCGTCCAGAGAGCACCCCCTCCGTGGACAAACCAGAGAATGCCCACGAGGGGCCCCCCATGATGTGCAAGTGACTGCGATGACACACGAACGCTTCGAAAAGTTTCTTCCATTTTGTGATACATATCATGCATTTCCTACGTCTATCGTCATCCACGCTGATTGTTTCTCTTGGATGCGCGAAGCGCCAGGTGAGAGCATCCATGCTATCGTCACGGATCCGCCTTATGGCGTAAAGGAATATGACCTTGATCAACTGGAGAAGCGGTTGAGCGGCAATGGAGGGATTTGGCGCCTTCCGCCATCCTTTGACGGTCATCGCCGATCTCCTTTGCCGAGATTTACGGCACTGTCCCCAAAAGAACGGGCGCGTATAGACGATCACTTTTACGAGTGGGCGAATCTGGCATTACGGATTCTTCGTCCTGGAGCGCACGTTTTCCTTGCATCCCATGTCATCCTTTCCTCGATCGTCTTTCCCGCTCTCATTCGGGCCGGACTCGAGTTTCGCGGACAAGTCATTCGACAGGTACGGACGTTCCGAGGCGGTGATCGACCAAAAAATGCCGAAGATGAATTCCCTGATGTGTGTTCCATGCCGCGCAGTTGTTATGAGCCATGGGGCATCTTCCGAAAACCTCTTCCCAAAGGAATGACCGTGAGGGAATGCCTCCGACATTTCCAGACAGGCGGACTGCGCCGAAAACAAAACGGCAATCCCTTCGAAGATGTGATCGAAAGTGAACGAACACCTCACAAGGAGCGTGCGATTGCCAATCACCCAAGTTTGAAACCCCAATCGTTCATGCGTCAGATCGTGTATGCTTCTTTGCCGCTTGGCGAGGGGATCCTCCTTGACCCATTCATGGGGGCGGGTTCCACGATTGCAGCGGCTGAATCACTGGGGTATTCCGCGATTGGCATTGAGAAGCATCATGCGTATTACGCGATGAGTGTGCGCGCCATCCCAATCTTATCGTTGTATGATGCGCAAGAGAGAGGACGGATGTTCCATCCGCGCTCAACGTTTAGCCCAGAAAACGAGCATTCTTCCCCTGTGGCTTAATCTTCCCCCAGTCCGCCACGTTATGCGGCGAGGTGGGGGGCGCACGACCAGAAACCTGGACTTCTGCGATCATGGCGGAGTGAATCTGTCCATAGGCCATTGGAAATCCCTTGCAAGCGTCAACGCCTGCGCTGCACGACAGGCATGGAGCCTTAATCGACGGCGCATCGATCAACCGCGACATCTCCGTATCGTTGCAAGCAGGGGGCGGGGAAGCTTGTGCATAGCGAGCAGCACGAACGAACGTGCGCTGTCATTCCCGATCACAGGATTATGCGCACGTCCGATCCCGAAATGTTTCTGACGTCCTGCCGCCATCTCTAGCGGAACCGGTCGTCACGCTTGGAGAGGAGAACAATCATACCCGCGAGGTGCAGACCGATGATGGTCACGTCGTGACGAACAGTGACCCCCGTGCTGGTGCAACGCGGATAAGTCGGATTAACAACGAGATTCTTGCATTGTCGTGTGATGCGACAACGTGGAAGCGCGTCACGCGTGAATGTCAAACGATACAGGAACAGATCCACGCCCTGCAGGTAACACTGTGCGCATCGCACACGTCGCTCATGCCGATCACCGATAGGGTTGACGCCCATGCCGATCATTGGTGCAATCGATGCCATATGTGCGCACCAGATGGGAGAGACGCCGCTCCAGGGCATCATTGCCATTCTTGTCATTCCAGGCGTAAAGGGTGTAAGCGGCGCGCCGTGCAGTCGTGCAAATCGTGCTGCGTCAAAAACAAACCTTTCAACAGGGAATTGCCTCCGTTCCGATTCAGCGTGTGTCGTGACGCTGGATGAGGAACGCTTAGACCATCTGGGATCTTTTGATCGCTTTGCCTCTCTGACGCTTCCTCCACAATCGCTGCACGTTCGTGTCCTGGCAGCGCCATCTTCTTGCGAGAACGCACGTCCCGATCCGCAGCAGATGCATCAGTGCCGCCCATCCCTATACCCGCAACGCCCGCCTGTAACGAGCAGACGATGATGGTTCCAGTCCTGCGACGAACGAGCAGACGACGATGGTTCCAGTCCTGCGACGAACGAGCAGCGCTGGTCGGAGCGTTGCAGACAACGCTCCGACCAGCGCGGTCACCGCATTTCTGGGGCACTCCCAACATCTTTTGGACCGACCCCGACATCATGGAAGACTGACGGTGCAACCAGCGGAGCGCAAGGTCATTCGGTCCGATCTCCTCGGCTCTCGGAATATCGTGCGCCAATCCCTTCCCTGTCGTGCGGCTCGTGCGGTTCCATTATCGAAAGCGTGAACAATGTCGTTTCACGTCGTTCACGAAACGACCTTTCGGTCACACGAATAGGAACATGCCGTCCATTTCAGTCGCCGTGATCGGGATGGCGCCAACGTGATTGCAGGTTGTCCATCATGTTGGCAGCAAGGCATCCCCAGCGCTGCTATACCAACGATTGCGCCCCGATCATCCGGGGAATCCTGCATGCTGACGGGTTGGCGCTCTCACCGATACAGCAATGGAGCACACCCGAAGACGATAGACAAGCGCTCACGGGCATCATGAACCTTCGATGCGTCCTGATATATCGTCTTGACTCGTCACGCACTTCGTCAACGTCGGGAAAACGTCGCTTTTGCTTTATCCAGATGATTGAGGTGCGTCTGCCGATCCAGGCGACACGCTGGAAGGCTTTGAGAACACAAGAACATACTCCTCATGCATCCGCCTGATCTTCGTGCTGGCAGGCATCATGCGTCGGTTTCGGTCCAATCGACGTGTCCCAATGAGGGGAGACGAAAACCCGATCGACTTGCCGATTGCACAGAGATGCTCAGGGATGTGCAGGCATTGTCCGCGGATGGTCGAGTCCCCAACGACGAAGACTGCCGTTCCTCCCGGTTTCAAAACCCGAAACGTCTCTGTAAGCACATTTTTCATTTCCGAGTAATATTTGTAAAGTGCCAAACCCTTCTTTCGGTCCAATCTCTCGACGGATTCCATGACGCCCCCAGGGAGAGAATGAGAATAACCATCCATCACTCCTTCCGATCCAATATACTTTTTTCGTTGCGTCGTAAGATTGCTTATGGAATACCCAAGCCAGACGAGTGAAAATTTATGGGCGCGCATATAATCGATTGCATTCATTGCATAAGGAGGAGAGGTTACAACAAGATCAATGCAGGACGAGGCAAGAGGGATATTCTGTGCGTCCCCATAAGAAACATGGGGTGTTATCCTTTCTGTTTGTTCCTCAAAAGGGGTAAAAAAGTCAGTCTGTCGCGTGCCGGAACTTATATCGCGAATAAACATCAGGTTCTGTCTGCATCTTCGCTCAAACTCCTCAAAGGGAGAGCGAATTCTTTTTAAATGAAACATTCCTGGCGGAAAACCTGCTTCGCTGTATTGCCCGATCACATTGCCATTCCAGTCAATAGCCGACCGAACGCGATGAGGGCGAGTGTGGGCAAGATCAAGCGCGAGAGAGATGCCTCCCGTCTTTGTTATAATGATCGCAGAAAAACATATCTTAAAGAAATCCTTCAGATCTTCATCTTCTATCCTTTCAATCTCGTTCAAAATCGACTTTAGCGCAATTTGTACATCTCTTGAAAACCAGTAATTCACGAAGTCCCTTGTTTTTTCGTCCCAGAACACGCACAACTCTGCTTCGATTTCCTTCCTCCATCGATAGAACGCATCATTCGCACGACGAACAATCTCTTTGCTTAAAGCCAGGGCTTCTTCTTGATGGATGGGTGTCGTCTTTGTTTTTGACAGCAAAACGGAAAGCGGATCAACATCGTATCCTATCGCTTTCCTTCCCAGCAAAAAGCTTTCAAGCACCGTGGTTCCCGACCCCATCATCGGATCAAGCACTGTGTCGCCAGGATCTGTGAGCGACTGAATAAACGTTCTCGGGATCTGTGGCGGAAATTTCGCCGGAAACGCATGGATGCGATGGACGGCGTTTCCACTCTTCTGATCATGGAAATCGAGCCCCCCGTCAAGGATGCCACTGAGCCGCTCAAGAGCAACCTGATGGTCAACAGATATCATCGTGATGCTGCCTCCTTTCGAATGACGATGTGATATGATATGCAGGATGATCCCATTGTTGGTATCATAGTTACCCGTTTCATAGACAAATATGACACGGGTCTTGACCGGGCTGATTGACTGTCGGCGGCGGCTCAATCGCAACCACCACCTTCCCTCTCGGCAACCGGATGACCCCCGGTTGCAGTTCTCGCCCGGCGGATGCACGACGGGCATCCGGGAAGCGGCGCATGAATCGTCCGGCCAACGCCGCCTCCACGTCGCGGAAGGGAAGCGTATTAAGGGCCTCGTCGCCAAAACGTTTGGCAAGGTTGGCCGCCGCGTTCTCGTCCGCATTGGCAATATGTCCGCACCACAGGCGCTCAAATTCAGCCTGGGAGCGGCGATTCATCGGAAGGGGAAAGCCACACTGAGAACATTCCTGGCCGGAATAGGACGGTTGGACACTCCGATAACGGACGCCGCGCTCATCCAGCTTGAACTTGCGTTTGTCGCGCACATAGCCCAACTGCGAAGCTCGCAAAGCGCGGTTCATCTGGCGCGATTTGCGGCGCATGTCTTTAACAGTCAATCGCTCGACCGCCACCGCCGCCCCTGGGGGCAGGTCACTCATCATGTGGTTCAAAGCCTGTCCGATTTCGTTGCGGGCAAAGGCTTCGGCCCGATGGTCAGCCAAGTCAACGGTCGGCAGCCCTTTGCGTTTCAAACAGGCGTTGAGCTTTTGGTTGCGGCGGCGTTTGGCCGCAGATCGTTCAACCCGCCGTCGCAATTCGGGGCTCATTTGCCCATAGCGGCGGCCCTCTGAGGTGGAGACGATATTCACCATGCCAATATCTCCCCCGATCACGGCTTTTGATTCAGGCTTGGAGCTGCGTCGTTCAACGACGAACGCGGCGTACCACTGCCCGTCACGCCGGTTCAGGGTGACGCCGGTACAAAGTTTGGGGAACGCAGCGATGACCTCTTTCGCTCGCCCATACAGGGTCAGGGGAACACGAATAGGCTTACCGGCTTCCAGGGTTGAAATTCTGAGCCAAAAATCAAACGTGGGCGTTGCAGAAGGCTCAATCACGACCACATTGGCATTGGCCTGGAGGCGGATGTTGCGCAGAATTGGCGGGTTCTGGCGCTCGTTGCTATACCACGACCGGACAATGCCACAGGCTTGTTGCCAGGCGCACCGTTGCCAGCGGTCGGATAAGCGGGTGGGGATGTCCTGTTCAGGAATGTCGGCGTACTTGTTGGGCTGCCGGACTTCGTGGCCGATCAACCAATCCACATACGCCTGAACCACCCGCCCGTATTCGGCAGCCGGTTCATCCAGCTTTTGCAGTTTGCCGGAATGAGCCCGGTTCAGTTTGAGATGGGTGATGGCTTTCTTCACCGTTTTGCAACTCCGCACTAATTCGTTCCGTTTTGCGCTTCGCGCGCCGTTGGCCGTACAACCGGGCGCAGAAAGAAGTGACGATGCTTATAAAATCCTGAACCAAATCCTCTTTTCCGTTCTCTGCCTGGTTGATGACCTCAATCCGGCGCCCCTGCATCGCCAACAACTGCTCGATGTCATTGAATCCGAAGCGGGTCAGCCGGTCTTTGTGTTCCCCCACAATCAAGGTGAGAGTGGGGTCGGTCAGCACTTTGAGCAGCTTGGGGCGAGAGTCGTTGATACCCGAACCAATCTCTTTAACTCCCGCCGTCACCCGATAGCCTTTGGCGGCGCAGTAATCCAGCAGGCGTTTCGCCTGTGCTTCCAGGTTATCTTTGTTTTCTGCCGCCGAAACTCGCGCATACATGGCCATCTTTTGATGGCGGACGGTGGGAATGGCCTCGCCAATGAGGTCAGTGACGATGATTGTGCCGATCTCGGTCTGATAACCGGCCAGCTTGCCTGCCTTAAACCAACGCCAGGCGGTGCGATAAGAGATGCCAGGTTTCCGGGCATAGGCGCTCAACTTCATAGCCCGATTTTAGCACAAATGCTCCTGTTTGTCGATAAATGTTTATAAAATGAATAATCAAATTCAATACCCAATCATACACATACGACAAGACAGGAATGCAGCGAGGAACGCGATCCTGTTCCTCCCCGATGATTCGTTCCCACCCTCCAGTACGCACACCCCCCATCTGCTGCTTATCCAGAGCAAGCCGCTGGTGGGGGAAAGATTCCTCCGCTGCGGTGTCGGATGCGCCACGATCCAATCCCGCAGCGCAAGCGGCAGACCCTGGATGCCGCTTGCAATCTCGACAAAGGAGACGGGATCAGGCGGATTCGGCAGCGCGAAGGAGACCGGATCAAGCGGATTCGGCAGCGTGGCGGCGACGGCGGGGAGATCGGCGAGAGCGACATCGTGCGGGGCGACAGGCGGGAGCGTCTAGCGCTGTACGGACTCGTCCGGCGCAGAGCGACGTGCGGCGCCGACCAAATCGGTGTTGAGAACAGCGCACGCAAGGAATGCGGGATGACGTTCCGGCGACCGCACAGCGAGATGCGCACCCATCCTGGCAAGGCGACTGCACCACGCATGTTGCTTGTCCTTCGGCGTCGCCGTCCAGACCTCTGGCATGGCGGGTTCGCCGCTCATGTTGCCAGATGGTCAAGAGGCGAAGGACGATGGATCGTCTCTCGGACGGCATCCAGGATAGAGCAAACGCCCCGTTGCATTAAAAACATTGGCGGAGGAGCGATACGCCGGCATTTGCACTGATAGATCGCCACCTCCGCCGCATCAGAAAACACGCTCCGCACGTGCACCGCTTCATAGAGTGGTGCAGAACAGCGCATGCGCATCACGCATGCACTGTTCTGCACCCAGGGGCGACATCGAGAACGATGACGTCATCGAGAACGATGTTGTCGTCGCTTCGGCAACGCATCGGGCTGCGGTAGCGCATCTGGATCGCGATCGCAGTTCGCCTCGGTGACGACCGGCATGCATACCAGGATCGCGGTAGCGGCAGTACGACGCGAATTGTGATGCGGACATTCATTCAAGACATCTCGATTCAAGAACGGCGCAATCTTGGAGCGTGCATCTGAACGCACGCTGAGCATCCGAACGCATGCTTCGTGATGGTTGCCATCGTCGCCTGCAAGTCCGGACAACGCCAGAAGCATAGTGTTCGCATCGAATTCCGGCAAGCGAAGACAAGCGGATATCAAGGCATCACTCTATCCTGCGGCGGACAGAGAACGAACGGACGTTTCCGTATGTTGTTGCACTCTGCTGAGAATATCACGCGGCATGGATGTGACGTTCTTGCTGAAAGCATCCATTGGCTTAACAGCGAACGGGATAGCGATCCTGTCCCGGCATAGCGCTCCAGCGGATATGAGATGCTTCACCGTCTCGCTGTCGAGTTGTCGTAGTTCAAGGAGACCAGCAGTGTCGCTTGTCGTGCAATCCGGACAACCATGCACCCGCATACCTGGTGTATGGACATAGACGACATGCATGCGTATCATGCATTGGCGTCGATGGGCGGCTGCTTGCCGCCCATCGACGCCAATGGCGGATTTGGACGGAAAGCGTTATGATCTGTACTCAGCGCACGCATCTGGCGGTCTCTTTCGTTTTCGATGGCGATTCGAGATCGCTGCATGCCGCACGAATCCTGGAATCAAGAAACACGATGCCAGGGGCAAAACTGAACGCAAGCCTCCCGCTTCTGCACTCGCGCATGCGTGGTGCACCGCGCCGCCATGTGGAGGAGACGGCAATGATTCTCTGCGGCGGATTCGTCAGATGCTTCAGCGGATCGCAACGGGAAGTCAGATGCTTCAGCGGACCGCAACGGGGAGACGGCAGGGGGGGGCAGGGCGCCCCGGCATCCTTCACAATTTGGTCTTTCACGAACACGTCAAGTACGGGGTACGATATCTGTATGAAGAAGTGACGTCATACCTGCCGCTTGCCAGGACAAGTTCATGGAAGGAATTGCCAATCACTGTGGCGAACGTGCGACATCTCGGCTTGTCCAATGGGAGTGGGATCGAGACGCAAAGCAGATTCGGGATCGTCATCCAGCATGACTCGCAGATGCCAACGCCTCCATGGACGATAAGGAATGTTGAGCGCAGGACACGCCGTGCCCCGACTATCATAAAAGAAACCACACACGATCACGAGGGATCATCATGTATCTTCCACCTCCCGACCTCACGGCGACGCTGCAGGCGCTGTATGGTGAATCCGACCCGCTTGTCGTCGCTCCTGCCCTCGGCGATATCTGGTTTGCCCGCATCCTGGCGCTCGCGCCAGGGGTGCATCCCATTGTCAGCGCGCTCGGCGCGCTGGCGGGCAGATTGCCGTCCTTGCTGCCGCCTGGCATGACCGACTCGCCCGCCCTTCACGCCGCTATTGCCGTGCTGATCGGAACCGACGCAGGCGACAACATTCTTGAGCCATGGGCGGAGATCGCGCCCATCGGCTGGGGCGCCACGCATGCCGCTGCGCTCATCGATGCCGTTCAACGCAATCACTGTGCATCTTGGGCGGCAGCGGCGCTCATCGGACCCGGCGACGTGAGCGCCGCGCTGCTGACATGGGTGGAAGAAATCGCTCCTGTTATTCAGCACTGGGGACAGACGACACCCAACGATCCGACGGCGTGGATGAATCACCTGGGAGCGAAGGAACGACGGCGCTTCTTGGACGCCCTGTCTGGCGACCCGTACTACGTCGCCGTTTGTCTGCCCTGGCTGCCAAAGAATCATGCAGAGGAGGGCGCCGAACTCGTATTACTGAATAGTCGCGACACCGCATTGGAGATGTACGCCGACGCGTCCCCCATAGCCCGCGCCCACCACGCCGCCATCCTGTCGGAGCTCATCCAATGCGCAGGATCAGACGATCTCGCTGCACTGACGCGTCTGGCGGTCGCAACGGGCATGAACGACGCATGGGACGCCGTCCTTCGTCTCCTGCCCAAATCGTCTGACAAAGCCGTCGACGTCGTCACAGCGGCGCCGTGGGATATGCTGCGCGCAGACGTACAGCGCAGCATCCTATCCGCCGCCGACGCTGATGACGTCTGCGCCGCCATTGCGTTCGCCCGCGGCGAATGCCATGCGCCCCCCACAATCACGCCGAAGACTGCTCGCCCGTTCTTCGCCGCCGTCACGCCAACGGTCTGGAGAACACTGCCGAAGAGCGCGCAGCAGGACTGGATCGCGCATCTCGACGTAGGGGGCGCGAGTCTCGCAATACGGTCGCTTGGGCCCAACCCAGCGTTCCTGGTGAACGTTGCACTGAGCAACGATCTGATCCCCACCGTGCGCCGCCACATACCAGACGATGCCACCATGCGCCAAACGCTTCTGCCTACCGCCGTCCGCGATCTCCCCATCTCCGCCGTTCCCGCCATCGGCGCCGCACTGGCAAAGGATGTGTCCGACACTATCGCTGCCGTGCAGATTGCATCCAAGCGTATCGATGCTCCTCCTGCGGTCGCCGCCTGGATGCAACGAAACTCAGCGCCACACGCGTGGTCTGCGGCAGCGACCATTTTGCGCGTGGCAGCGCGATTGCACACTGACCGCGCCATCGATCGCAGCGCAGCGCTGGCTGCTGTGTTCGATGGATGGTCGTTCGATGAAACGAACGCGCTCCTCGCCGCACTGCCGAACGATGTGCGCGCCGCGCTGCACCCCGACCACAATGTGCTGGCGGACGCGCTGGCGCATCCCGACCGGCGGGACGCCTTCCGCAAGGCGCTGGGGGCGCTCGAGGCACTGCCGCCATCCGTTGCCATTCCCGCACACCATGCGCTGGCTACGCTGGCAGCGACGTCCTACTCCGAGCAACGCCGCCTCGCAGGCGAGGGATTAGCGATTGCCGTACGAAATCATGGACGTCTTTTTCTCGACATCATCGAATCCTGCTCGAATGACGTAATCGCGACGGCGTTTCCCGTCACCGCCGACATCCGCGATCTCGCCGCCGCCGACCCGCTCGTCGCACAGCGCCTGGCGCAAGCGCTGCGGCTCCGCAATGCCACCGACGCGCTTGACGCGCTGATGGCGGCGCCGCTGCAGGAGATGCGGCGCTTCTGGCAACTCCTGCCGGTGTCGATCCAGCGCGTCATCCTCGGCAAACGTGACGCGCTGACGGCGAACGTGGCGATGACGGGACGAAAGAACGCCCTGGCGCAAACGCTGCGGGAATGGTCGGGCGATAACGACGTGCTGCTGCTGGCGCTGCGGATGCTGTGCGATTCCGAGGAGAAACGGCGAACACGGGGTGTGGCGGCGCTCGCACGGCATCCCGATCTGGCGGGCGCGCTCCTGCCGCTCCTGCGTGAAGATCTGCGGACGATGCTGGCGTCCGTTCCCGTCATCGCCGCCGCAGGCGCCGACTTGCCGCCGATGAAGACGACGTCGCCGACCATGCGGCGACGTCGATAGCGAGCGCTTGAGATGGCGAGCGCCGCGACTGAATGGAGCAGTCCGTTGGACGATCCTTCCGTCGAACACACCGCATGGCAGCGCGTCTTGCGCAGAGAAATCGACTGCGCATCATGACACTTGCGCTGCCATGGGAATGGACGGGAATCCTGCTACACGGCGTTCTCGGATCGTTCCATTCGCCAGCCTCATCGTATTGTTGATCGGAGCGCATGCAGGGAAACGCATGCGGGATGTCTGGATTTCCGATGAGATTGCAGGATGGAGCGCCGCTCACTGTGCAGCGCACATCGCCACCGTAAGCATCGGATGCTGCGCACGATCGATATGAAGACACATGACGCGCTTGATGACGACATGCAACGGACAGAACGCCGGGAACCGAGAAGAACAGAACGCCGGGAACCGAGAAAAGATGTCGCATGTCTCGCCGTCCGCCCAGTCAAGTTCTTTCGGGAACGCTGTCGGGAGTGCAGATTGACAACCATTCCAGGCATGCATGGCCGCACGATGAACAAGGCTATGGCGTGCGACAATGAGCGGAAGGTTCTGTCGCAGCGCACGCACTTCCTCTGGCGAACACCTCTCCACGCATGACCGTCACCATTGCTCATCATTTCTCATAACCTTGACCGATGCCGCTTCCACGGTTCTATCGCTTGTTCCTGACGCGTTCGCTGGGAAACGAATCTGCTGGATCACAGCGCCGCCCAGTATAATATGCATGGATCAATAAAGGGATCGTTTTCCTTGAGGTTCTCCAATGAATATCAACCCTTCTTCTGATCGTCCTCCAATGGTCAATGTCCCTTTTTCTCCCTGTTCTGGTCCACGTTTTGCACGACGCATCGCTCGTCGGTACCAGGTCTATCGGATCCTCGCGCTGCTCGGCGTTGGTATGCTTGCTCCTGTTGCATGTATTAGCGCCCTCCTTGTGAAGAATCCCATCTTTGCATTTGTCTTTGTGATCGCGCTGATAGGAGGAGGAGCATTGATTGGACTCGCGGCATGGTGTCGGCAACGCGTGAAACAAGCCAAGATGGGCGAACGCGCCGAACTCAGAGCGGTTGATCAGTTGCGCAGCATCTTTCCGGACTTTCATTGCTGTGAGAACATGGAATATACAGGCGGAGACATTGATATTGTGCTTTCAAATATGCAGAACAAGATCGTTCTCGTGATCGAGGTCAAAGCGTATCGGAAGGTGGATCATCGAATCGATACGGCGCGAATGCAAGTGCGTCGCGCCGCCTTCGCCATACGTGATCGCCTCAATGCGGCGAAAACCCCCGCGTTTGTCATCATGACGACCGGGGATATGGAAAAAGTCTATGCAGGAGCAACGTGCGTTGTTCCGCTGGTTTTTCTTCCATACGCCAATGAACCCTCCAACGATCCGTTCCTTCTCACGCAGCGGGATGTCCCCAATCTTCGCTCAAAGATCGACCGGCTGCTGGCATTGCGGGGCTCGCACTCAACCCCCGCCGCGCGAGTGTGAGATATGGGCAAAGGGGTGTTTCAGAATGGAAGCGAATGTATCCTTCGACCTTGACACGTCGGTTCTCTCCCCTCTTCGCTAGCGCCGCCGTCTTTGGGTGGGTGCGGATGGATGCGACAGCGGCAAATCGGCGCACGCGAACGCAATGGCGGGATCGGACGCCAGCATCGTCCGCAGATCTTCGCGCAGGAGCGGCAAGAGCGCGGCCGCCAGATCGGGATGCCGTGCGAGCGCCGCCACACCCCGTGTTCGCCGTTTCTCCTCGGAATCGCACAGCATCCGCAGCGCCAGCAGCAGCACGTCGTTATCGCCCGACCATTCCCGCAGCGTTTGCGCCAGGGCGTCGGCGCACTCCGGCGCGGCGACGTCGGTGAGCAGCGCGTCACGGTTGCCGAGGACGGCGCTGTGGATCGTGCCTGGCAGGAAGCGCCAAAGGCGCAGCATCTCATCCAACGCCGACGCCGCCAGCGCATCAAGCGCGGCGGTGGCATTGTGGGACCGCAGCGCTTGCGCCAGACGATGTGCGACGAGCGGGTCGGCGGCGGCGAGGGTTTCCATTGCCGATTCGTCGTGGGGATGATCCAGGCGCGGCAGAACGGCGGCCCGTGCAACGTCGTCCAGCGATCGGGCGATATCCGCAAAGATGCGCCCATAATCACGCAACGCCATCGCCAGAACCTTCCCCGCATGCCGTTGGGCGGACACCTTCGTCGTTTGTGCCAGCGCGTCGAGCGCGTGGAGCGCGGGCAGCGCAGCGGAGGGCGGCAGGGCGGCAAGCGCGCCCAGCGCCTGGAGGAAGGCATCTCTTCGGTCGGGATGCGCCAGCGCGTCCGCCAGCACATTGTGGTCGGGGAGCAACGCGGCGCGCACGTCATCCGGCAGCGCGGCGAGGAGCGCGGCGGTTTCCTCCGGTCCCCACCCCTCCAGCGCGTGCGCCAGCGCTGCGCAACGGTTGCCTGAGGAGTCGCTGTCGAATCGCGCTGTCGTGCGCATAACGGTGGTCGCCGCTCCAAGTGCGCACGGTGACGGATGATCCACGATCCAGTCCCGCAGCGCGGGCGACATCTTCCGCCCCCCACACGCGATCTGCATGAAGGCGGCAGGGTCAGGCGGTGCGGGCAGCGCGGCGACAACGGCAGGCACGGCGGCGATGGGCAGATTGCGCACAGCGACAGGGAGGAGCGTCCAGCGCACCGCAGTATCGTCCGGTGTGTGGCGACGCACGGCGGCGATCAGATCGTCGTTCAGTGCGGCGCATGCCAGAAACATTGGGTCGGGGCCCAGCGACCGCACGGCGAGATGTGCATCCCGCACGGCAAGTTGGCGAATCCACGCCTGCTGCATCTCGGTCGGCAGCGCATGCCAGACCGTTGGCGTGACGGCGGCGAAGAAGGCGCAAGCAGTTATCCCCATGATCTGCTGCGGATCAGAATGCACGCCGCGGGCGAACGCGATGGCCGCGCATGCGTTGCTTTGGTGGCATCCAGACAGGATGCCGGCTTGAACATCCCCGCGCACGTGCTCCCATGGCGCCGCCATGACCACTGCGCCAGCGAGCCAGCGTTCCTTGCGCAGGAGCCGTACAATCGCCTCCCATACCGCGTCCATGCGTGTTGCGGCCGCCAGACGCGCCAGTATGCTGATATCGTCTGCTTCAACGTGTTGCATGAACGCCGTGAGGATGGCGGCATGGCGGGCGCATGCGACGGGAGAGGCAGCAGTGTAGGCAGCAAGCGCGAGCGGACGAATCGCGCCATCAATGTGTCCGGCAATGTCCATGACATATGGCTCCGGCAGCCAGGGCAGGCACGCTGCGGCGGTATTGGGAGCATGGCGCAGCGCATCCAGGAGCCGATCGCGTTCCGTCGGCGTGAGGGCGTCCATCCACGCCGTTGGATTGTCGGACGTCGCCTCCCCCCAACGACGGATGGCAGCGGACATCTCCCATGGTTCGTGCAGCAGCGCAGCGCTCACGTCGCCGGGGCCGATGAGCGCCGCCGCCGCCCAAGATGCGCAGCGGTTGTGTTGAACGGCATCGATGAGCGCGGCGGCATGGGATGCGCCCCACCCGGCGGGTGCGACCTCCGCCCACGTCGGCAGGACGCAGTTGCCTGTGCGCGTTCCGATCAATGACGCAATGGCCGTGTGGAGCGCGGACGAGGCGCACATGGCGGGCGTGAGAAAGTCCGGCAATCCGCCCGCCAGCGCGCCGAGCGCGCTGATGACGGGATCAACGCCTGGTGCGAGCGCCAGGATGCGGGCGAACCGCTGATCGTCGAGAGCGGGGGCAACGATGTGCACGTCGGTCTCGCCGCGGAGCGCCTGCAATGTCGCCGTGAGCGCGGAGGAGGTCAAAGATGTCATAACGCAAGCGTTGTTCATGATGCTATTGTTGGAGTATAGGCGAGACGTGCGATCGTTCAACCGCCCGTTGTCCGTCTCCCGCACGTGACGAGGTCCGCTTGCACCACCGTCCCCGAACCTGCACGGTCCAGCGCTTCCGCACGCACGCTCGAACGGCGCGGACAATGGCGATCCGGGCATGGGGCGAGATCTGGCAATGCACGCCGCGCTGATGCAGCGTTTGCTGTTCGGCGTCGGCGTCGGACGGCGGACGCAGCATCAGCGCGATGGCGGGGCATCTGCATCCCAGGTCCGCAACGGCTGCGCAGGCGCTGCGGATAGCATGCCTGCAGGCATCCGCCGGGAGGAGCCAGACGCACGGCGTCTCCTCGTCCAGGGTACACCCATGCGAACGCAATTCAGTCGGCAACGGATTCGATGCGGGCTTGCGCCACGCTATTGACACGCATACCCTCTCTGGGGGCGCCAGGTGTCTTCCTGGCGCTCTCCGTCGCTCCAAAAAAATATACTGGAAAGCGGAAGCATTTTTCTCTGGCGCACGCCAGGTTCGTGCGCGATTCTTCATTCAGCAAACAAGCACAATGCCAGACGCGATGTCACCGGGGGAGGGATCGCTCTCAAGTGTAGAGTTTTTGTTATGCCGCATTCTGAAGCGGCAGCGATTCGGATGGCGGTGCATGGGCCGTGTCAAGACTTTTTGTCCAGGGTTCTGGGATCAACCGCATGACAAGGCCGCCAACAGCACCAACCACCCGCGACGGAAACAACGCAGGGCGCGCGGCGCCCGGCGTCCACGGGCGCGCTGGCGGGCGATGTGGGTTGCCGGCAATGCCTCCACCTGGGGCGCTGGTTGCGCCACCTCGGCGGCACAGCCAACGCTCACCACCCACAAGGTCGCCAACGCCATGGCCAACCACAGCCGTTCGGCGCGCTGGGGATCGGTCATTTTGGTCTGCTCCCAATGCCAACCGCCGCGTTTGGCGTCCTTGGAGCCGCCCTCGATCCAGGCGCGCATGCCATACCAGAGCGCATCGGCCTGACTGGGCGGCAGGTCGGTCAGGATGAGCCAGGGTTCGGCATACGCCGCATCCCAACGCGCCAGCACGGTGCAGTCCAACTGGCGCTCGCGCGTCTTGAAACAGGTGACCCGTCCGCTCCAGGCTGGACCGCCATTGCGGACGACCTGCGTCAGCGGCTGATCGTCGGTCGCACCCGCAGGCCGATACTGTCCCTGCCGATTGATGCGCAGGAACGGATGCCACCCCATGGCCACAATGGTGCGAAACAGCCAAGGGGCGTACAAGCCGCGATCGACCAGGACGATGACCGTCCAATCGGCGGGCGTGACCGCGTGCAGATGGGCGAACAGCCCTTCCCAGTGCGGTCGCCAGGCGCCTTTGGCCGTGGCCGGTATGATGTTCCACGCCACCGGGATGGCGCTGCCGCGGATGACGACACTGAGGGTGAGGATGGTGAAGCGTTGTCCCAGCGTCGAGGCATCCATGGCCAACGCGAGCGTGCGGCAATCGGCGGGCAGCAACTGGAGCGCGCAGCGCAGCAACGGCGCGAAACAGGCGGTGACATCCACCGCGCGTCGTGTGCATCCCTGCGCCGCACCGGTCTTGTGGCAGGCATTGCGATACCAGTCACGCAGGCGTTGAATCAGCGTCTGGTCGCGTTGCTGGAACAGCGCGGCCAACAGGACGGCGACGGTCGTCAGACCACAACGCTGCGCCAACACGACGCCGAAACTCCACAGCGCCAACACCTGCCGCTGTGGTGCGCTGAGCTGCGGGAGATGGGTTGACACACATTCCTGCCATTGCGATAATCCATATTGGGCGCAGGAATGCGCCGCGCGCATTTCCGCCGTAGCAGAATAATGTCGGGCAACCGGGCGCTTCTTCCTATCGTCGCAAAACCTTCAGCTCGCTGCGCAGGCCGGTGATACCCATATACGTCAGCGCACCACCTATTGCTATCATAATGATTAAGGGTATCAGAACATCCCACCACGAATCGATCACCGCCGACTGTGGGATGTGCGGGTCGTAGCGCACCCTGACCGTATCGCCGACACGGTACTCCGGTGGATTGCTGCCGCTGCTCCCCTGGAAGCGGATAACCTCCCCCTCGGCGGTGCGAAACTCCACGACCGGATAGAAGATATACATCCTTCCCCGATTGCTCGACGACGTGAGGCGAGAAACAACGCCAACCACTTCGCCGTGTGTCGAAAGCATTGCAGCGACCCGACTCTGGCGGGATGCGTACCACTGCCACCCCAGGAACAGGATGCCCAGTCCGACAACGGTGATCATCAACACCCGCAGCACATTGCCGGGCAATGCGCCCCAGGACAGCGAAGCCGCCAGAGCATTGAAAACGCCGATGACGCCAATCAGCGCGGCAACGCCGCCGACCCCGATCAATGCGAGCGGCGGCGCCCAGCGTTTCCACGAATCGATCATTGCCGACTGGGGCGCTTGCGGGTCGTAGTACACCCTGACCGCATCGCCGACACGGTACTCCGGCGGATCGCCGCCCGTGCTGCTCTCAAAGCGAATCACCTCCCCGTCAGCCGTGCGAAACTCCACGACCGGATAGAATGAGGCGTCATACGCGGCTGTGGTGCGGGAAACGATGTCAACCACCCTGCCCTCTGCCGGAAGCATCGCGGCGATCTCGTTCTGAGTCCAGGTGCGCAACTGCAATCCGAAGAACAGGACGCCTGATCCGATAATGAGCATCATGATCCCGCCCAGGAGACCGCCGATGCGAATGCGATTGGTGGAGCGTACTGTCGTGCTCATCGTATTCCTCCAGGGTGTGATACAGTGGCATCTGGCGCTCACACAAGAAACGCCTGTGGAAGGAGCCGGTAAGGGCGACGGAAGGCTTCATGCCGGATGCTCCTTTGTGGGGCAACGATCGTTCCGATAGAACGTTTGCCGCAGGCGGCGATCCAGGAATGGACTGCCCGCAGCGGGCGCCGATCATCCCGCGATCGGCGGCGGCAGCGCCGGTTTGGGTGCGCCCCCGACATCGTTGGAACCCGCGTTTGCCGGTCAAGGTTGGCATCATGCGGCGCTAACGGAGGCAGCGGATCATCCGTCCCGCTGCCTCCGTTAGCGCCGCCGCCGTCTCACGGGCGCAAGACCGCGCGGCGACGGCAGATCGGCGCTGGCGAACGCAATGGTGGGGTCAGACGCCAGCGCTGTGCGCAAGTCATCTCGCAGGAGCGGCAGCAGCGCCGCCGCTGCGTCGGGATGTTGGGCGAACAGCGCAATGCCTCGCGTCCATCGTTCCTCGTCTCTACCGTGCGGCTTGTCCAGCAGCATCAGCGGGTCGTATTTCGGTTCTCCAGCACAGTCCCGCAGCGCCAGGAGCAGTCGCGGATCGTCTTCTCCAACCCAATTCAGCAGCATCTGCGCCAGCGCGTCCGCCTGTCCCTCCGCTGCCACGTTCTCCGCCAGCGCGTTGATATCACCGAGGACGACGCATTGGAGCGCGTCTGGCAGAAGACGCCAGATGCGCTGCGTCTCCTGCGGCGGCGCAGCCGTCAGCACGTCGATCACAACGTCGGGGTCGAAATCCCGCAGTGCGTACGCCAGATGATAGGCGACGAGCGGGTTGACGCCGGCAATGTCCTCCAGCTCCGATTCGATGTGCGGGGCATCCTGGCGCGGCAAAATCGCGGATCGTACGTTGTCGTGCAGCGCCCTGACGATTGCCGTAAAGGTGCGCCCATGATCACGCAACGCACGTGCCAGTTCTTTGCCTGCCTGTCGTTGGGTTGACGTCTGTATCGCATGCACCAGCGTCTCCAACGCAAGGAGCGCGGACAGCGTCGCTGCGGGCGGCAGCGAATCGATCGTGTCCAGCGCCTGGCGAAAAGCGTCCTGCCGATCGGGATGCGCCAGTGTGTTCGCCAGCGTGTCGCGGTCGGGAAGCAGCGTGGTGCGCACGTCCTTCGGCAGCGCGGCGAGAAGCGCGTTTGTTTCCTCCCAACTCCAGCCCGCCAGCGCACGTGACAGCGCGGCGCTCTGACCGTCTCTTTGTCCATACCGCTTCGCCGCATGGAGAAGGGGCGTCGCGCCCGCCAGCGCCTGCAGTGTGGGATGCTCCATGATCCAATCCCGCAGCGCGGGATGCATGTCCCGCTCGCCGCATGCGATCTGCACAAACGCAACAGGGTCGGGCGGCAGCGGCAGCGCGGCAACAACATCGGGAACAGCGTCGAGGGGCAAATCGCGCACGGAGATGGGCAGGAGCGTCTGCACCACGGCGGCGTCATCGCGTACGTGATGGGATACGGCGCCGATCAGGGAGTCGTTGAGGATGGCGTGCGTCAAGAACGCGGGGTCGATCCCCAGCGACCGCACAGCGAGATGCGCATTTGTTTCATTAAGGCGGCTGAGCCATATACGCTTCTCCTTTTCCGTCAGCTCGTCCCAGATCGTTGGCGTGGCGGCGGCGAAGAAGGCGCGAGCGGTCTCCCACGTTATCGTGGGATGATCAGAACGCATGCCGAGAGCGAACGCAATGGCGGCGCAGACGTCATCAGCGTCGGCGGCGGACAGGATGCTGCGCTGTACGTCTGCGCGCAGCATATCCCACGGCGCCGCTGTAACGACGTCGACGGCTTTTGTAACGACGTCGAAGGCTTTGTCAGACGATTTGGGCAGGAGACGAAGGACGGCGTCCCATGCGTCGTTCATGCCCGTTGCGACCGCCAGACGCGTCAGTGCGGCAAGGTCATACCAGTCGGCGCGTTGCATGAGCGCCGCAAGGGCATCAGTATGGCGATCGCGAGCGACGGGTGACGCGTCGGCGTAGATATCCAGCGCCTCACTCACCCGCGCATTAACCATTTGCCTGCATATCGTCGCCGCACACTCCTCCGGCAGCCAGGGCAGGCACGCTACGGCGGCATTGGGGGAGGCGCGCAGCGCGTTCACCAGACGATCCCGATTCGCCGACGCCAGATGATTCATCCACGCCGTCGGATCATCGGGCGTCGCCTTTCCCCAGCACGGGACGGCGCGGGCGATGTCCTCTGTCCAGATCAGCAGCGCGGCGCTCGCGTCGCAGGGACCGATGAGCGCCGCCGCCGTCCAGCGCGGGCAGCGGTCGCGTTGAACGGCATCGATCAGCGCGTCGGCATGGGCGACGCCCCATCCCGTGGACGCAACCCTGGCCCACGTTGGCAGGACGCAGTCGCCTGCGTCCGTACCGATCAAGGACGCGACGGCGGCGGACAGCGCGGGCGCCTGGCGCATGGCGGGGGAGAGGAGTTCCGGACATCCGCCCGCCAGCGCGCCGAGTGCGCCGATAATGGGATGCACCCCTGGCGCGAGCGCCAGGACGCGGGCGAATCGTGGATCATACAGTGCGGGCGCAATGATTCGCACGTCGGTTCCCCCACGCAGCGCCCGCAGTGTTGCGGTGAGCGCGGGGGAGGAAAACGTCATAGCGCAAGCGTCGTTCATGATGGTGGTATTGGAATATCGGCGAGACGAACGATCGTTCCCCCGTCTGTGACACTCCGCACGGGTTAAAACCCGGCGGCTTCTTGGGGCAACCCGCCCACCGGCGAGCTTATGCCCCAACGGACCTGTCCGGCCCGTTTCAGAATGTTCACTGCGGCGTTGTGGTCCCGATCCA
>Ga0308402_1000121_pt1 | contig 24942 bp, 19 predicted proteins | sample HotsprSampleOSM2_FD_203471 | JGI IMG/M metagenome (GOLD analysis project Ga0308402, IMG submission 203471) | Hot spring phototrophic mat microbial communities from Octopus Spring, Yellowstone National Park, Wyoming, United States - 20060913_OS-M2 ... | reverse complement strand
AGTCGTCGCCGCCGGGTATGTTGGCCGTCATCACGAACGGGCGGCGCCGATGATGCGTGAGTAGGGCTATCTGTCGGAGCGGATCGGCGTCTCGCGCTTCCATCGTCGCCTCCATCCGCTCGCCGATTGGATGGCCTGGATTCCCGCGAACGTCGGGGGAGCGTCGCCACGGGCGACGGGTTCATCATCGATGGACTCCCCCTGCCGGTCTGCCGTCGTGTGCGCGCCCGGCGCCGTCGGAAGGCGCCGGGCGCGAATTCTGCGGGGAGTGCGCGGCGAAACGGGAGAAGTTCTTCGGATGGCGTGTGCATCCGGTCCGCCGCCTGCAGCAAGCGCATACGGGCGCGTGCAGATGCGACCCGCAGGGATGCACGACCTGACGCCCGTGCATGAACCGGCGTATGTCCTGCCCGCCGGGGCGCGGCGGTTGGGCGATAACGCCGACAACAGCGCCGCTGATGCAGCGAGCATCCCGGCAGAGACGGGGGTGCGCCTGGTCCCGGTGCGTCGGGCGACCATGCGTCCGCACGCCTGGTGTATGGACGCCATCGAAGTGCGCGCGCATCGTCGTGGCATCGAGATGACGAACGGTCAACAGTCAACCGGAGAAGATGGGCATTGATCGGCTTGACGCACGTACCAATGCCGGGTTTGAACTGAAGGCGCCGTGATACGCGCTCATTGCACGCATCTGTACGAACATGAACTGGCAATCAAGGTAGTCTGTATAATCAATAGTTATGCGGCCTTTCCGATTACTACAGGGTGCTCACGGAAGGCAACTGATGTCCAAAAAGGTCTACGAGAGAGCCATTGGCAGTTGGCCTGAGGAAGACCGGCCACGAGAAAAATTGCTCAAGTATTGTTCGTGCCGGAGGAAAAACAAGATCGGGTTTTTCAATCATTGCAGAAGGTCAGACAAGACGTAGGGTATGACGGAGAAATGCATTATGGTGATCTGCGCGGGCATTCAATGGTCCCCAAAGCCCGTTGTGCCACAGGTTGGCTAAACCTCTACGCTGGACAGTTCTCGGACTTCTGTTTCTGCTATTGTCTGGCTATAGACACCCACTCCAGTGGTTTTCAACATGAACGTTTTGGTGAACCGCATCATGCCTATAATCGCTTTGCACGCATGGCTGTAGAGGGAGGCATCGCCTGGAGTTTGAAGGTGTTCGTTTTTGATCACGCTCTAATCATAGCAATGTCTGACACCTTTGCAACGCAAGTTCCAGATACCGCTGTGAAATATCAATCCCGATAGATCGTCGTCCCAGATCACGCGCTGCGACGAGTGTTGTGCCTGTTCCGCAGAATGGATCGAGCACCACGCCATCTTCAGGACACGTCGCCAGGATTGGAATACGACAAAGATCGACGGGATACGGCGCAAAGTGCAGATCTCGATGCTGGGTGTCTTCTGGGAGAATGTCCCATACATCGCCTGGCTTGCTTCCGTTGGGGTGATAGCACAAAAAATAGAAGCCTTTTTCACTTAACTCACGTGCACGACCTGATACCCGTTCACTATCTGAATGCGTGGTGCGTTGCTGACCGCGGATGATCATTCGGAAATCCGCGATCCGACCAGCGGCAACATCTTCAAGCATCTTATTCAGTTCTTTCAGCGCCTCTTGTTTCTCTTCCTCAGAGAGTGCGGTAGAAAGTTCGATCTGGCGGCGGTATCTTACACCTGAAACGCCTGTCGCTGATACAACCGCTCCCTTCACAATTTTAGCCTTTCGCGGCTTTGAACGAATAGCATCGACGTTGTAGTAGTATTTTGGCTGTTTGACGAAGTGAAAGACATACTCGTGAACATTTCCAAGTCGGTTTGTCGTATTATCCATGCCGCTCTTCACCTTATTCCAGATCACGCTGTTCCGTAGTATCCATCCCTGATGATCGGTCAATTCGCATGCGACTCGCCAGGGTATGCCGGACAAACTTCCATTGTGATAGGTGTCGCCAAGGTTCAGCCAGAAGGAGCCGCCCGGCTTCAGGACACGCTTGATACGCAGACATATCTGCGCAAGATGCTGAATGTAGCAATGGTAATCAGGCTCCATGCCGATGCCGCCGTCGGCATAGTCGCGCTTTCCCCAGTATGGCGGCGACGTCATGACAATATCGATGCGCGACTCGGGGAACTCCTCTAAAATCACATGAGCATCTCCCAGCAGGAGCAAAGGTCGAAGGCGCGTATCGCTAAGATAGGCTTCAACAGCGGTACGGTGATTCTGGATAATGATCGGTTCGGTTAATTGCGACGGCAGCGAGTCCATAGGTCTCATGTGCGTTGTTCTCCAAGAGATGAAGCAGGATTACCCTCCCTCCGCCCCCAATGGCGGGGCGACCGTCGCCTGTGACGGTGGGCGACGCACAGAAATCGGCGTTTGTATCTGATCGATCAGCGTCAACGTCGTTTGCCCTGGGAGAAACAGTCCATCGCAGCGGGCGCAGGAGAAGAGGCGCTTCCCGAGCTCACCGGCACGGCGCCAGACGACGAACGCTCGACAAAAGATTCGGTTCAGGCAGGACTGTCGCCAGACGAACATACCATGCACCCCACCAAAGCTGATGCTGACCATTATGCCAAAGAAGAGCGTGGCACAGCCGATTCTCGGGACAGGGCGCTGCAAGTGCGATACAGCAAGTTTCTGTGTCAACGGGGAGTGGCATCGTCAGTCATAGGGGCGAACCACAATCCTTTCAGGCAAGGGTTGTGGGGATCGCCACGGATCGTGCTCGTTGCGCGTCATGAACCCACCACCTTCGATGGTGCGGCGGATTTCGCAACAACGCGCATCGTCCTCGATCTCAGCGCACATCAGACAGAAACAGCGCGAGTCCATGATAGCCTTGATCAACGAGAAATCGATCAGGACATCACCGTTGCCATATTCCAGCATCAAGTCGTTTCGCGGATCGACACGCGCATGAACGCCAGCATGACAGTGCCCGTACGCCACGTATCAGTGGATTGCGTCATCACATTGACGCTCAGCGCTGCCGAACAGTCGTTTCAGGAAGCCCATTGTTGTCATGCCCGCCAGGTTGCTTGCTCTGGGCAAGTATACCACGGACGCGCCGTCACTGTCCGATGACGATAATCCGTTCCTCGGTGGCGCGCACCAGATGGCGCACATTGCTTCCAACAGACGTTGCGCTCCCTGCCAATGTCCATCACCATGCCCGTATGCCATTGGGTGACGGATGCACTGAATTCGAGCCGGTGGTCGTCTCTGCTCGACGCGCTCTGTGCAGCGTCGCTGAATGCGGTGGAGTTTTCCTGCGCATCCAAACGGACGATGTTCGTCACACGCTCATCGGAGGCGCGACACACTGTCGTCCGCTGATGCAGGGTTCACTAACCGCTGATTTTCAGACCATGTGTCCTGGCATGTCCTTCAGGTTGGATGATCGCGGATCGCCGTGCGCTGGCGCCGTTCTTCTTTCGCAATGCCTCGCCTCACCAGCCTATCCATACCGGCAGACGCAAGAAGGTTGGATGTTTGGCTGCATCGCACCATTGCTTCCGGTTTCCGCTTGTAGGGGAAGCAGGCGATATCCAATGCACAAGCGATGCCGCACGTGGCGCTTTTTTGCGTCGCTTCACACATGCAGCGCGGAAGAATCCAAGAGCGGGAGACGATTCGTCTATAATTAAACAAGAAAGCCAGAGTCGAAGAAAGGCGACTGTGAGGACGGAATCTATGACGACTATCCATCATGCTGCTGCGCGGAAAGATTTTTATTCTCGTCCCCTTCCCGATCCCGTCCGTCATACCGTCATTCAGAGTTTGACCGACTGCGGATTCGATCACGCCGCGATTCTCGAATCGTATCACTTTACAAGCCGTGACGGGCATGTCTTGGTCGCAATGATCGCCTTCACTGATCGCCGCCGCCGCCATCTCGCGCCTCACGCGGGATGCACCGTGGTCAGTGTACCAGATGGGTTCTCCGATGAAGAGACGGTTTCCATTGTATCCCGGTCAGGAGCGCCATTTCATATCCTGTATCACCATCACGACGGCGCTTGTTCGTTTTGGGCGTCCGTCTGCGAGGGAGACTCCATCGTTCCCGTTGTGTTGGAAAACAACATCCCGATATCGAAACTTCGACAATCGCTGCATGCCTATCATGGGGATTTCGCCGCCGATCGGATCGCGCAAGTGAAACAAGGACGCAGTTGCTTTTGGCATCCTCGCCTGCATTCTCTCCATGCCCGTCGTCTGGCGCTGTGGGCAGCACATGGTATGCGCGACGCCTTCGTTGACGTGGTTGGTCGTGCAACGCGCCAGTTACGCGAGGACATGTCGGGCTTCTCGGATGATGAAATCGCGCTTCTAGCCGCCCGTATGCTTGGCGTGACGATTCTGGCCGACAATGGAGCGCCAGGCAAAGCTATCCGTCGTTCGAGGAGCGTCCCCCCTTTTGTCCAGGCACTGTCATCCGCCGTCACTGCGTATCCCGACAGCCTGGGTGACATGGAGTACTGGACGAAGTATGCTCAACGGATAGAACGCGCTGCCGCCATCTTGCGCACCGTTTCCTTTGCGGGATATTCCTCTGATATGCTTAGCGCGCTATTCGCAGCCATTTTGAACCAAGAGCAACGTGCGTCATGGGGTGTGATCGAGATGTCGCTTATCGCACATCGCATGTTGGAATCCCTTCCCGTCGAATTTCTCCTGCCGGAGCGTCGTATCATCGTCGACCCAGCATGCGGGTGGGGGGCTTTCCTGATAGCAGGAGTCGAACGACTTGCAGGTCTGTCTGATATGGATGGGCGTCCGATCCGCATGCATGTTATCGGACATGAACGGGATGCGGCCGCTGCGCGCCTTGCCAGGATCGGTCTGACGCTCGCAACGGAAGAAGACGGGTGGTGCATCGTTCATGGGGATGATCAACAACAAGCATACGATGAAGCGCAAGCGCCCGGCATCATGGTCGGGAGTGCGTTCGATTATCGTCTGCACGATCGTCGCGATGACGCGGATGATGCCCGGAGCGACGCTCTTGCACGCGCCCAGGACTATCTCGCCATCGCACAACGCGTCATCCCACACGGCGGGTATCTTGCGGCGCTTGTACCGCGGGCGATCATGGATGCTCCCTCAGCGACCGACCTGCGAAAAGCGCTGACGAAAGCATTCGATGTCTTCGAGTGCTGGGACATCCCTTCGGACATCAATCCCGACGAATCGTTGGCGCCGCTGGCGCTTTTCGCCCGAAGGGAAACGCGCCGATCTCCACGTCCACATCTTGTCATGCGCCGCGCTCTTCCGCATGCCGACCGCGACCACTTTGCTTGCGGAGCAGGATGGACCGTAGCACCGATGGTCGCGAGAACCGACGCTCTTGTCCCAATGAGCGTCGACAATGTCGAGCATCCAACACCACCGACGGATCCGCCGCCGTTCTGCGACTATTGGATCAGCGGCGTCGTTGAAGACGTAAACGCAGACACGGGCGTCATCTCGCTCTGGATTGCAGGATTCGATGAGGTGCAGATAATCCCGATCGATCCGCTGATGCCTGGATGGATGCTCCGACCGAAAACGGAGTTTCGCGTGCGCATCCCCTACGCGGACAAGCGCGCCCGTTCGCTCATCCACGGCGCATGGAATGCGGTTGTTCCTCAATCGTATACATACTTGAGTGAGAACGACTTGCTTGAAACCCTCACCCGTCTGTTCAACGGCGATTCGTCGGCGCAGGCGCCGCTTACCGCTCCGCCGTCGCGCCGACGTCTGCGTCGGTCATAGCCCGAGAAGCGGGAAGGTGAAATCCGCGTCGGTCATAGCCCGAGAAGCGGGAAGGTGAAATCCGCGTCGGTCATAGACCGAGAAGCGGGAAGGTGAAATCCGCGTCGGTCATAGACCGAGAAGCGGGAAGGTGAAAGGGGAATGCAAGCAAGAGGAGCGACGACGACAAAACATGCGGGGGGGGGCGCACGGGGCGCAGCAGTGAGCGGCAATGGCGTATCATTGCTTTCGTTGCACGCTTTGATGGCTGGTATGAAGCGTGCACCTTCGTTCGATGGCTGTGATGCTGAAAGGATTGTCTACGATGCATTCATCTTCCGATTCCGACGCACTGGCAGGAATGCGGCAGGCGCTGCACGGCGAAACCGATCTGCGCGTTATCGCGCCCGCCCTCGGCGATCAGCGGTTCGCCCGCATCCTGGCGCTCGCGCCAGGCGTTGATCCCGTCATCGGCGCGCTCGGCGCATTGGCAGGCGAAGTGCCAGACCTTCTGACACCCGGCGCCATCGAATCGCCTGCACTTCATGCCGCCATCGCGTCCTTGATCGGCACGGACGTAGGCGACCGCGTCCTGGAGGCGTGGGCATGGGTCGCGCCCGCCGGGTGGGGCGCCCCGCATGACGCGGCGCTCATCAACGCCGTGCACAACAACCGCTGCGCCCCCTGGGTGGCAGCGGCGCTCATCGGCCCCTGCGACGCGAGCGCTGCCTTGCTCCAATCGTCTGGAGACATCGTCCGTGCCGTGCGTTACTGGGGGCAAGCGACGCCCGACCACCCGACCGCGTGGATGGACGACGTGACGAAGGCGGAACGCGATCGCCTCCTGGATGCGCTTCCCCCTGGTTCCTTCGGCGCCATGCTTTGTCTGCCCTGGCTGCCAAAGGAGCGCGCAGCGGCCAGTATCGCGGCGCCCGACAATCTCTGGACAGGGACAGCGTTGGACGCCTACGCTGCCGCATCACCCGTCGCCCGCGCCCGCCATGCCGATGTGCTGTCCACACTCATCCAACACGCTGGATGCGGACATCTCGCTGAACTGACGCGCCTGGCGATCGCGACGGGCAGGGACGACGCATGGGCGCACATTGCGTCATCCCTGCGTGCAGTCCCCAAAGCCGCTGTCCAGTCTGTTGCGACAGCGATGTGGAAGAACGTGCGCGACGATGTGCAGGGCATCATCTTGTCCGCCGCCGACCACAATGACGTGTGCGCCGCCATCGCCTACGCCTGCGGGCAGCACGACCACCCGCCGCCGATTACAGAGACGACCGCATTGGGTTTCTTTGCCGCCGTTACACGGGAGGTCTGGGCATCGATGGCAACGGAAGAGCGACAGCGATGGCTGGAGCACATGGTGGACGATCATCTGTATCTTGTCGTGCAATCGCTCGGTCCTGACCCAGCGTTTCTGGCGCGCACCGACGTGAACGCCGCCTTGATCTCCGCCATCCGTTGCCATGTTCGATACGACAATGCCGTCCGTCAAACGCTCTTCCCCGTCGCTATCCGCGATCTGCCATGCGTCGATCCCGCCATCCTCACCGTGCTATCGGAGTCATCTTCCGATCCCGTTGCATTTGTGCAGATCGCGGGACGAACGCTGAATATGCCGTCCGCATTCGCTGCATGGATCCAGCGGAATTCGGGGGCGCAAGTGTTAGCAACGGTGCTCTGTACCCTGCGCATTGGGACAGAACGCGATTCGCTCACGCCCGCAGCCCGCTGCCAGACATTGGCGACGGCGTTTGCTGGATGGTCGGTTGCGAACGCGAACGAGTTCCTTGCTGCGCTGCCGAACGACATAGGCGCTGCGCTGCACCTCGATTCCGACGCTTTGATAACGGCACTGAAAACTTCCTCGTGCACAAGCGCCTTCCGCCAGATACTGGACACCCTCGCCTCTCTGCCGCCATCGGTCGCACTGCCATCCCTCCACGCGCTGACTGCACTGGCTGTATCCCACTCCCCTGACGAACGACAGTCAGCAGGCGAGGGGCTCGCGCAGACGTTGCGTGATTACGGGCGCATCTTTTCGGCGATTATCAGGGCGCTGCACGATGATGTGCGATCCGCCATTTTGCCGCCATCGCATGACTCGCGCATCGAATCGGCGCTGCTGGGTCTCGCCGCCGCCGACCCGCTCGCTGCATATCGCCTGGCGCATGCGCTGCAATCCCGCTCCCCGACCGCCATGCTTGACGTGCTGGCGGCGGCGTCCGATACATTGACGCGCATCTGGCATCTCCTGCCAGATGCGCTCCGACAATCCGTGCCCGGCGACCGCTATGCGCTGGCGTCCGCCGCCGCTGCGCCGGGCGGCGCGGACGCCCTGATGCAGACGCTGCGGGCATGGGAGGAGGACAACAACCCGCTGCCGCTGCTGGCGCTACGGATGCTGATCGACGACAACCCTGACCGGCGGGCGCAGGGCGTCGCGGTGCTGGCGCAGCAGCCTGACCTGGCGGTGAGCCTGCTGCCGCTCCTGCACCATGATCTGCGCATGCTGCTGGAGCGCGACTCACATATTGCCGTCGCCGGCGCCGATCTGCCGCCATCGCGCCCATCCGCGTCCGCCCAGAGACGGCGACGCTAGCAACGAGGGCGGGCGTCCGATGATGAACGGCGATGCACGGCGATAGAGCGCAGATGGCGCTATCATGAACGCAATGATACATGAACAGGGAGTTTTGCCATGCGTTTCCCATCTCCCGCCCTCGCCGCGACGCTGCGGGCGCTGCGCGGCGAAACCGATCTGCAGATCATTGCGTCCGCCCTCCATGATCCACGATTCGCCCGCATCCTGGCGCTTGCGCCGAACGTCGATTCCGTCGTCGGCGCGCTCGGTGCGCTGGCAGGCGGATTGCCGGACGTGATCCCGGCCGCCGGACGCGACTCGCCCGCCCTCTCCGCCGCTGTTGCGTCGCTGATCGGCACGGACACGGGCGAATGCATCTTGCTGAGGTGGGCAGAGGTCGCGCCCGCCGGGTGGGGCGCACCTCATGCCACTGCGCTGACCAACGCCGTGCACGATGATCGCTGCACCCCCTGGGTGGCGGCGGCGTTGATCGGTCCGTGCGACGCGAGCGCCGCGCTGTTGCACGCATCGTGGGACATCGTCTGCGCCGTGCGGCGCTGGGGACAGACGACGCCCGATGACCCGACGGCGTGGATGAACGCCCTCACGCCTGCGGAACGGGATCGTCTGATGAGCGCCATCTGCGCCGTACGTTCTGACGCCATTCGTTGCCTGCCCTGGCTGCCGGAAGCAAGCGCAGCCGACATCGTTGATCGCATCGGGAGCGAACACCTTTCCCTCGCGCTCGCCACCTACATTGCCGCATCCCCCGTCGCCCGCGCCCGCCATACTGATGTCCTCGCGGCGCTCATCCAGCGCATCAGACCGTATGATCTCGCCGCGCTGACGCGCCTGGCGGCGGCATCCCATATGGAGGGAGCATGGGACGCGGTCGTTCGTCTCCTGCGTGCGCATCCCTGGAGCGCCGTCAACGTTGTCGTGGCGGCGCCGTGGGACAACCTGCGTGCGGATGTACAGGAAACCATCCTGTCCGCCGCCGCCCCCAATGACGTGTGCGCCGCTATCGCATTCGCCCGCAGCGGGGGCGACCAACCGCCTGTGATCGACACAAAGACCGCTTGTGCGTTTCTCGCTGCGGTCACGCCGGCAGTCTGGTCCACACTGCCGAAGGAGAAGCAGCGTGTGTGGCTCAGCCGCCTTTCTGACACGAATGCACATCTCGCGGTACGGTCGCTCGGTCACGATCCCGCATTCCTGGCACACACCCGCCTCAACGACGATGTGATTGCCGCTGTGCGTCGCTCTACACGCGATGACAACGATCTGCGTCACACGCTGCTCCCCGTCGCCGTGCGCGATCTGCCTATCGCTGCCCTCCCCGTCGTCGTCGCTGCGCTGCCGCCACCGTCCGATCCCGTCGCGTTCATCCAGATCGCGGGCGGCAGCCCGACCATGCCGCCTGCGCTGCGCGCCTGGATCACGGCGCATCCGACACCGCAGGCCATGGCGGCGGCGTCGACGGTGCTGCGCGCAGCAGCGCGCCTGGCGACCGACCCCGTCGCCGACCGCTGTGCGGCGCTGGCGGCGGCGCTCGCGGGCTGGAGTCGGGAGGAAACAGGCGCGCTCCTCGCCGCGCTGCCGGACGATGCGCACGCCGCGTTGCGCCCCGACTCTAACGCGCTGGCGTGCGCATTGGCGCGTCCCGACCGAAGAGACGCCTTCCGCCAGGCGCTGGACGCGCTCGCTGCGCTGCCGCCATCCGCTGCGCTGCCGTCCCTCCACGCACTCGACGCGCTGGCGCAAGCGCCAAATCTGGCATTCCGACGGCAAGCGGGCGCGTGTCTGGCGCAGGCGCTGCGTGATCACGGTCATTGCTTCCTGGCGCTCGTCGACGCGCTCGCCGACACACCGCGCAAGGAGACTTTTCCGCGCCCGCGATCTGCGACATGCGTCGCCGTGGTGCGCACCATCGCCGCCGCCGACCCGCTCGCTGCATATCGCCTGGCGCATGCGCTGCAATCCCGCTCCCCGACCGCCATGCTTGACGTGCTGGCGGCGGCGTCCGATACATTGACGCGCATCTGGCATCTCCTGCCAGATGCGCTCCGACAATCCGTGCCCGGCGACCGCTATGCGCTGGCGTCCGCCGCCGCTGCGCCGGGCGGCGCGGACGCCCTGATGCAGACGCTGCGGGCATGGGAGGAGGACAACAACCCGCTGCCGCTGCTGGCGCTACGGATGCTGATCGACGACAACCCTGACCGGCGGGCGCAGGGCGTCGCGGTGCTGGCGCAGCAGCCTGACCTGGCGGTGAGCCTGCTGCCGCTCCTGCACCATGATCTGCGCATGCTGCTGGAGCGCGACTCACATATTGCCGTCGCCGGCGCCGATCTGCCGCCATCGCGCCCATCCGCGTCCGCCCAGAGACGGCGACGCTAGCAACGAGGGCGGGCGTCCGATGATGAACGGCGATGCACGGCGATAGAGCGCAGATGGCGCTATCATGAACGCAATGATACATGAACAGGGAGTTTTGCCATGCGTTTCCCATCTCCCGCCCTCGCCGCGACGCTGCGAGCGTTGCACGGCGAACCCGATGTGCACGTCATCGCACCCGCTTTCAGCAATCGGCAGTTCGCCCGCATCCTGGCGCTCGCGCCAGGCGTTGATCCCGTCATCGGCGCGCTCGGCGCATTGGCAGGCGAAGTGCCAGACCTTCTGACACCCGGCGCCATCGAATCGCCTGCACTTCATGCCGCCATCGCGTCCTTGATCGGCACGGACGTAGGCGACCGCGTCCTGGAGGCGTGGGCATGGGTCGCGCCCGCCGGGTGGGGCGCCCCGCATGACGCGGCGCTCATCAACGCCGTGCACAACAACCGCTGCGCCCCCTGGGTGGCGGCGGCGTTGATCGGTCCAACGAACGACGCCGCCGCGCTGCTGCGCCTGGCGAGGGATATCGCCGTCACCATCCGCCGTTGGGGGCAGGCGACGCCCAACGACCCGACGGCGTGGATGAACACGCTCTCGCCTGAGCAGCAGGACCGTCTCTTGAACGAGCTGCGCCATACTCCCGTTGCCGTCGCGTTCTGCCTGTCCTGGCTACCGTGCTCGCTTGATGCGGGCATTGCCGATCTCCTCAGCGACGAAGGGGCAAGATGGCGCGCGCTCAACGCCTACGCCAGTGCGTCGCCCGTCGCCTGCACGCGGCATGCCGATATCTTGTCAGCGCTCATGCAACACGCCAACTGGTTTTATCTTGACCCGTTGACGCGTCTGGCGGTCACATCCCGCATGGGTGACGTATGGACGGCGGTCGTGCATCTCTTGCGCAAGTCGCCGAACGATGTCAACTGGGTTGTCGCAGCGGCGCCGTGGGACGCCCTTCATCCAGACGTGCAGGAGACCATCCTGTCCGCTGCCGCCCACGATGCCACGTGCGCCGCCATTGCATTCGCTCGGGGCATGCGCACCCAACCGCCATCGATCACGCAGAAGACCGCCCGCGCCTTCTTTGCCGCCGTCGCGCCGACGGTCTGGAATGCACTGCCGAAGGAGAAGCAGCGTGCGTGGCTCAGCCTCCTTTATCGCGAGGATTCGTATCTTGCCGTGCGATCGCTCGGTCTCGATCCTGCGTTCCTGGCGTGCGCCGATCTCGACGCCGACGTGATCGCTGCCGTGCGCCGCCACGCGCCGAATGAGGAGACCCTGCGCTGGATGCTTCTACCCATGGCCGTGCGCGATCTGCCCATCGCCGACCTCCCCGCCGTCGTCGTTGCACTGCCGCCGATGCCCGACCCTGCCGCGTTCGTCCAGATCGCAGGGGGCATGCAGGCAATGCCGCTTGCACTCCGGAACTGGGTCGTAACGAACCCGACGCCGCAGGCGCTCGTAGCACCCATCACCGTCCTGCGTACGCGTGCGGAAGCGCAATTAGACCGCGATACCCCTGCTAATCGTTGTACGGCGCTCACGGCGGTGTTCGCCGGACGGTCATCAGAGGAGGCGATGGCGCTCCTCGCTGCGCTGCCGGATGATGTGTATACGATGCTCCATCCTGCCCCCGACGCGCTGGCGAACACGCTGGCGCATCCCGACCGGCGGGACGCTTTCCGCCAGACGCTGGACACAATCACCGCCCTATCGCCGTCGGTCGCCATCTCCGCGCTCCACGCACTCGACGCACTGACCCAAGCGACGAAGCCGTTTTCTCAACGGCAAGCGGGCGCGTCTCTGGCGCAGGCGCTGCGCAATCACGGCGATGGCTTCCTGGCGCTCGTGGACACGCTCGCCGACGCACCGCGCACGGCGATTCTGCCGCCGCCGCAATCCGAGATAAACGGTGTCGCTATCCGCGCCATCGCCGCCGCCGACCCGCTCGTCGCCCACCATCTGGCGCATGCGCTGCGATCCCCATCCCCGACCGCCGTGCTCGACGCGCTGGCGGCGGCGTCCGATACATTGACGCGCATCTGGCATCTCCTGCCAGATGCGCTCCGACAATCCGTGCTCGGCGACCGCTATGCGCTGGCGTCCGCCGCCGCTGCGCCGGGCGGCGCGGACGCCCTGATGCAGACGCTGCGGGCATGGGAGGAGGACAACAACCCGCTGCCGCTGCTGGCGCTACGGATGCTGATCGACGACGATGCGAGACGGCAGGAGCGGGGGGTGGCAATCCTGGCGCAGCAGCCCGATCTCGCGTCGGCGCTCCTGCCGCTCTTCCGGGATGATCTGCGGACAACGCTGGCGTCCAATCCCGCCATCGCCATCGCCAGCGCCGATCTCCCGCCGCTCCGTTCCCCCACGCCCGCACCCATGCGACGACGGAGGCGCTAACGAGAGCGGACAGGCACTGATGACAAACGGCGATACACAGCGACCGAGCGAGAATGGCGCTCTCATGTGAAGGCAATGATGCATGAACAGGAAGATTCACCATGCGTCCTCCATCTCCCGCCCTTGCCGCAACACTGCGGGCGCTGCACGGCGAACCCGACGTGCACGTCGTGGCGCCCGCCCTCAGCGATCAGCAGGTTGCCCGCATCCTGGCGCTTGCGCCAGGCGTTGATCCCGTTATCGGCGCGCTCGGCGCATTGGCAGGCAAAGTGCCAGACCTTCTGACACCCGGCGCCATCGAATCGCCTGCACTTCATGCCGCCATTGCAGCACTGATTGGCACAGATGCAGGCGACCGCGTCCTGCCGTCGTGGGCATGGGTCGCGCCCGCCGGGTGGGGGGCATCCCATACCGCCGCGCTCATCGACGCCGTTCAGCGTAATCGCTGCGAACCCTGGGTGGCAGCGGCGCTGATCGGTCCCAGCGTCACAAGCGCCACACTGCTGCGCCATGTGTATGACATCGCCCGCGCCGTGCGTTACTGGGGGCAAGCGACGCCCGACCACCCGACCGCGTGGATGGACGACGTGACGAAGGCGGAACGCGATCGCCTCCTGGATGCGCTCCGTACCACCCCCAACAACGCCGCAGAGTGCCTGCCCTGGCTGCCGGAAGCGAGTGCGGACAACATCGCTCGTCGCATCGCCAGATTTTTTCTTCCATTCGCGCTCGACGCCTATATCGCTGCATCCCCAGTCACCCACACCCGCCATGCTGTGGCACTGTTCACACTCATCCGACGCACCAAACGATATAGTCCCGCCACGGTGACGCGCCTGGCAGTCGCAACCGGCATCGACGCGGCATGGAACGCTATTGTGCATCTCCTGCGCACGAATCCCCGGAGCGCCATCCGTGTCGTGACCGCAACGCCGTGGAACGACATGCGTGCAGACGCACGCACGGTCATCCTGTCCGCGGGCGACCACAATGATGTGTGCGCCGCCATTGCGTTCGCCCGCGGTGCGCGCCCTGATCCGCCCGCGATCACGCAGGATACCGCTTGTGCCTTCTTCGCCACCGTCACACAGGAAGTCTGGGGCACACTGCCGAAGGAGATACAGTGCGCATGGCGCAGCACCCTTGACGCGTGGAATACGCATCTCGCCGTGCGATCGCTCGGTCTCGATCCTGCATTCCTTGCGCGCACCCGTCTCGACGACGACGTGATCGCCGCCGTGCGCTGCCATGCGGGGAACGAGTCCGTCATGCGCTGGGTGCTCCTCCCCGTCGCCGTCCGCGATCTTCCCATCGCCGCCGTCTCCCGCATCGTCGCTACACTGCCCGCGCCGCCCGATCCCGTCGCCTTCGTGCAGATTGCGAGCGGCACACGGGAGATGCCGTCTGGACTGCGCGATTGGATCACAGCACATCAGACGCCGCAGGCGCACGTCGCGGCGGTGACCGTTCTGCATGCGGCGGCGCAATCAGGCTCCACCGCCGACCGCTGCACGGCGCTCGCGGTGGCGTTCGCCGGACGGTCGTCGGAGGAGGCGACGGCATTCCTCGCCGCGCTGCCAGATGACGCGCACACGGCGCTCCACCCTCCCCCCGATGCGCTGGTGAACACGCTCGCGCATCTCAACCGAAGAGACGCCTTCCGCCAGGCGCTGGACGCGCTCAGCGCGCTGCCGCCTGCAGCGACACATCCTGCGCTCCTTGCGCTGGGGACAATGGGAGCAGCGTCTACTCTTGATCAACGCCGACAGGCAGGCACTGCGCTGGCGCAGGCGCTGCGTCATCACGGCGATTGCTTCCTGGCGCTCGTCACCACGCTCGCCGACGCACCACGCACGGCGATTCTGCCGCGACCGCGATCTGTGACGCACGCCGCCGCGGTGCGCGCTATCGCCGCTACCGACCCGCTCGTCGCCCATCACCTGGCGCATGCGCTGCGGAAGGGGGAAGCAGACGCCACGCTCGATGCGTTGATGGATGCGCCATTCGATGCGTTGACGCGTATCTGGCGACTCCTGCCAGAGGATCTCCAGCAGTTCGTGCTCGGTGACCGTGACGCGCTGCTCACCAACGTCGCTGCGTCAGGGTGTGCAGATGCGCTGACACAGACACTGCGGGCATGGGACACGAACAACCCACGGCCACTGCTCGCGCTGCGCATGCTGATCGATGACAACGAGGCACGGCGAGCACGGGGCGCAGCGCTGCTGGCGCAGCAGACCGATGTGGCGGCGGCGATCCTGCCGCTCCTGCGCGAGGATCTGCGCACGACGCTGGCAGCTGATCCTACCATTGCGTTCGCCAGCGCCGATCTCCCCCCGCCGCCTCCGTTAGCGCCCGTGCGACGGCGGCGCTAACGGAGGCGGCGGACGCACAGTGCAACGGGGTGGTGGTCGGGCGGACGCGACGACGCAGCCGCTGTGGGCGCAGGACAGACCATCCGCTGCCGCTGCCGCGCACGCCTCATAATGCCAACCCCGACCGGCAAGCGTGAGGGGCAACGCCAGCATCGCCGCACCCTCGACCGGTTCGGTGCGTGCGGCAGCGCCGGTCTCGCCCTGGATCGCCGTCTGCGGCAAACGCTCCGTCGAAATGATCGTTGTCCCATTCGCCTCTCATGAGTCCGACGATTCGCTGATCTGTCTTCTCTCATGAATCCGAAGATTCTCTGTTTTGTCTCCTCTCATGAATCCGACAAGTCTCTGAAAGGAGCATCCGCCATGTATCATTCATCCCCCGCGCTCACCGCGACGCTGCAGGCGCTGCGCGGGCAATCCGACATGCATGTCATCGCACCCGCTTTCAGCAATCGGCAGTTCGCCCGTGTGCTCCCGTTCGCGCCGGACGTGCATCCCGTCGTCGGCGCACTCGGCGCGCTCGCGGGAGCACTGCCGAACGGCGTGCCGCAGCACGTTCTCGAATCGCCCGAACTCTCCGCTGCCGTCGCGTCCTCGATCGGAACGAGCGCAGGCGACCGGATTCTTCCGACATGGGCGAAGATTGCGCCTGCCGGATGGGGCGAACCCTATGCCGGCGCGCTCATCGACATCGCGAACAGAGGGCGCTGCCCCTCCTGGGTGGCGGCGGCGTTGATCGGTCCAACGAACGACGCCGCCGCGCTGCTGCGCCTGGCGAGAGATATCGCCGTCGCCATCCGCCGTTGGGGGGAGGCGACGCCCAACGACCCGACGGCGTGGATGAACACGCTCTCGCCTGAGCAGCAGAATCGTCTCTTGAACGCGCTGCGCCATACTCCCGTTGCCGCCGCGTCCTGCCTCCCCTGGCTGCCACCAGAGTATGCGCGAGAAGTCGCCGGACTCGTGGCGCAGAACGACAGCGCTCTCGCGCTGGGAGCCTATGCCAGCGCATCGCCCATCGCCCGCGATCGTCATGCCGACATCCTGTCGGCGCTCATCCACCGTACCGACATGTATGATCTCGGCGATCTGACGCACCTGGCAGTTGCAACAGGCATGGATGCGGCATGGACGACGATCGGGCAGATCCTGAGCGAATCACCGGGCAGCGCCATCCGTGTCGTTGTCATGGCGCCGTGGGATGCCCTCCGTGAAGACGTGCAAACGACCATCCTGTCCGCCGCCGATAACGACCCGACCTCGATCTGCGCCGCCATTGCATTCGCCCGCGGCGTGTCCTCTGATCCGCCTCCGATCGGGGAGAAAACTGCCGTCGCGTTCTTCTCCACCGTCACACCGGAGGTCTGGAATGAACTGCCGAAGGAGGGTGTCAGCATTGGACAGCGAGAGCTTCTGTCCACACCTCACGCAGATCTTTGAGTTTCCCCGAATCTGGACGCACCAGGATCGCACCAACAGCAAGTACGCTCTCCCCGCGACGGTGAGTGATGCGATGCGACTGGCGGCATTAAACCGTGGTCATTGGCAAGTGGAAAAATGGTCTCCATGGGTCAAAGATGGTACGCCTGATGAAGATGCCTGCCAAACCCACATTGGCTATGGCGTGGATGGGAATGGGATAGCAATGGTGCGGATCGTTGCGAACCGTCTGATCCAGCGGGCAGGATGTCGGATGATTGCCGCACGCTTGCGATGCAACCGGCGCCATTCCCACAATGCGCTTGCGCTGCCTGGATGTACCGTGGCAAAGAACACAGAAGCCCTAAACGGAGAGGAACGCTCTCTTGCGAAACCCGTTGGTTTATGGTACGCTTGCCTGAAAAGGGGATGTTGCAAGGAGTTCGCAATGGACTATGATGACTTGCCGGATGACGCCCCTGGCGGTGACGATCCGGACCGCGGACCGTATGCAGATTAAAAATCCCGCAGCGCCGTTCGATCTCCATCACGAACGGCGCTGCGGGATTTCAGAGTGGTCGCATCCCCCACATAACTCCACGATACCGCACGTTCGTTATCGGACATGCTCGCACTGAGAGGGCGATCAGAAAACCGGATTTGTGGTATCATGATGGCGACCATGCCGTTCTGATAAGGAGCAATCCAGTATGCCACGACGTGCGCTTCGATCCTATCCAACGACGTATGCGACCGATCTCACCGATGAGCAATGGGACGCCATCGCGCCGCTGGTCGTCACCCCGTCGCCCAACGGCGGCCGCCCGACCGACATCGATCGCCGTGCAATCGTCAACGCCCTGCTGTACAAACATCGCACGGGCTGCCAATGGCGCATGCTTCCGAAAGATTTTCCGCCGATGAGTTCGGTTCGGTACTATTTCGACAAATGGAATCGCGACGGAACCTTTATCAACATCAATGATACGCTGCGGAAACTGGCGCAACAAGCGCTGGACCGCGATCCGGAGCCATCCATCAGCGTCCTGGACGCCCCATCCGTCACAACGACCGAAGCAAGCGGAGAATGCGGCGACGATGGGGGAAAAAAAGGTCAACGGGCGCAAACGGCAATGCCGGGTTGATACCAATGGGGTCGTGCTGCGCGTGCTCGGTTATCCGGCTGCCATTTCTGCTCCCGCAGGCGCGGCGTGGCGTTTGTCCGCGCATCATCAATCGTTTCCTCGGATGCAAGACATTCGGGTGGGTGAAGGATACACACCAGGGTTCAATGAAGGGAGGCGCCGGACCACGACGATACGCCTGCATGTCATCGAAAAACCGCCTGGACAAAAGGGATGTGCGGTCATCCCGAAGCGATGGGTGGGAGAACGCTCGATGGCGTGGGCAGGACGCAATCGCTGGGAGCGGCGAATAATTATTCGCCGCAACAACCGCAACCCAGAATCAAGCGACGCCTTTTTTAGCTCGGTTCTCGTGTAATGCTCCTGAATAGGCTTTATCCGAGGTGTTCGTTCTTGATCACGCTCTCAGCACGTGGAGTATGCATAATGTCGGACACCAGGATAAAAAAGAAGCGGGTCGTTCGAAATGGGGTTGCCACCTCTAACGTTATCCAGTCAGCGCATGTCGGTGGAAATGAGGATGTATTTCCGCTCATTCTTCAACTCCACGTTCCCAGGGGATCAATCGTTGCTGATGTTACATGGGGAAAGGGTGTTTTCTGGAAGAATGTCCCAAAGGATAATTACGACGTTCGAGCGACCGACATCAAGATGGGTGTCGATTGTCGAAATCTGCCGTACCGGGACGGTGAGATTGATTGTGTTGTCCTGGATCCGCCCTATATGGAGAGTTTGCTGCGAAAAGATGTCGAACACTTCGGTGGTTCAGGAACATACGCTTCTTTCAGAGATTCTTATTCCAATGGTAAGGTTATCGGGGGTAGTGAAGCAAAGTGGCATGACGCCGTTCTAGATTTATATTACAAAGCTGCGGACGAGGCTTATCGCGTCTTGCGAAAAAGAGGCATCCTTATTGTTAAGTGTCAGGATGAGGTGAGTGCCGGAAAACAGCGACTGACCCATGTTGAAATCATTAACGAGTACGAACGCAAAGGTTTTGTGGTTAAGGACTTGTTCGTTGTTGTGCGCAAAAACAGCGCCTCTGTGAGTCGTATCGTAAGGCAGCTCCATGCGCGAAAAAATCATTCGTATTTTCTCGTTTTTATAAAGCGGTGATTTATAGCTTGCTCTTTCCGTAATCGTTCAGGGGGTGGGCAGCAGGGTTGGCGCCGGGTGCCCCGTCATGGACGCCCGCACCGCATCGGTCAGCAGGTTCCACACGTTGCGTCCCTGTTGGCGGCACGTCGTCACGACGGAGAGAATCCGCTCCACGAAGCGACTGCCGTCCGCACTCTGAGTGCCGAACCCCTGTTTGCGCCAGATCACGGACGGACGGAGCATGCGTTCGGCGGCGTTGTTGGTCGGCGCAACCCCCGGATGGGTCACAACCGTCCAGAGCGCATCCCGCCAGGTCAGCACCTCCTGGCTGAAGGCCGTGATGTTGTCCCACGGTCGGGGGCGTCCGTCTTCCAAGGCTGTGCGGATGGTCGATTGGATCGGCTGCATCGCTGTTTGCACCCCAGCCCGCGTGGTGGCGCCGTCGCGGAAGGTGTGCCAGGCGATGAACATGGATTCGACGGGGGGCAGCAGGTCGCGCGCCCATGGACTGTCGCGCATGCCGCCCTCCGCCAGCGCCCGGAGGTTGCGCGTCAGATGCGCCCAGCAGAGTTGGCGTTGCACGGCGGGATAGCGGGTGTACGCGTTCCAGCGGTCGGAGCCGACGATCCCGTCAAACGTCGCGGGCAGGAGCGTATCCAGGCCGGCGCGTCCGCGACCGGTCGTGATGCGGAAACTGGTGACCTGGTTTGTGGTCGCCGCCTGGAGCCAGCGTCGCTGACCGGCTTCGCGCCAACTGGTCGCATCGATATGCACGACCACCGCCGTGTGGACGGCGGTGCGGTACGCCTGAATAGTATTGAAAAACCGCCTGGACAAACGGAATGTGCCATCACTCCGCAGCGATAGGGAGTGGAACGCTCGATTGCTTGGACGGGACGCAATCGGTTGTTACAGCGAATAATTATTCGCTGTAACAACCGCAATTCAGAATCAAGCGAAGTCTTTCTTTATCCTGGTTCTATTGCAATGCTCCTGAATTGGCTCTGTACGAGATGTTAATTTTTTGATCATGCTCTCTGTGGTCTCCAGAAATCGAGGAGATACTCAAAAGTTATGCCCATTGTGATGTAATTGCTTGGCCATCCGAATATACCCACCTTATTCACAATGTTCGTTCTATCCCAAATGATAATGTTCCTGAGCTCATAGCCTCGCTTTCGCAACTCTTCGATCAAGGCAACGTGGATTGTAATGCGTCGATCCTCCCACCACATGTCAGGAACATTAATAACGCAGTGAGCCTTAGGTCTGAGCAAAGGCAACAACGCCTCAAAAATATCCCCCATTGCTTTTGTATATTCTTCGAGCGGCATAGTGCCTAAATCACGGGGGTCTTGCGAGTATTGTTCAACCCTTCCGAACTGTTCATTCCGCCGATCACGCCTGGATTTATTGAGGCGTTTCCTATTTAGGAGATTGGCATATGGCGGAGATGTCCAAATCAAACTAACTGTCTCGGGCTGTAAATAAGCAGGAATATTTCTGGCATCATCCTGAATAGCTAGCTGTTGAGCTCGATTGAAAAGATTATTAGAAGCTAAGCGTTCAACACAAAGGTTGATATACTTCTCTTGGAGGTCAAAACCTATGGCATTTCTATTTAAGTCTCTCGCCGCCACGAGAGTTGTCCCGCTGCCCACGAACGGGTCTAGGACAAGTTCGCCTTCGTGGGTGAAGAGACTGATAACCCTTTTGGAGAGCGCAATCGGAAATGTCGCCGGATGGACGTTTTTATCACGGATGTCCCTGCCTTCATAAACGAATTGCCAGACCCCAAGCTGGCATTTGATCCACTCCTTTGCCGTCAAACAGTTCAGATGATTAGGCAGACACGAACAGGTTCTTGTGTAACCAATCGCGATCTTAGAACGATAGAGACTATGAGATTCTCTTACGACAAGCGGTAAGGCTAAGGTCGTAGTTTCACTCATCACCGAAACAACTCCTTAATCATCTGTCTATGAAGCCCCATAGGGAGACAAGCGGCCTAACGGCCAAGCTCAGCCGCCGCGCGCAGCGCGGTCGGCTGCAGCGAGTGTTAGGCGCGGTGAGTGCCACCACCTGCTTCGCTCCATAGAATGGTCATAATCCTCATCTGGTAAACAAGCGTCTAGTCGTAGAATCCATCGTCCTTGATTCGGTGCAGAATATCGCCAGCCCGGTCAGACAGGGTGCGCTCCGTGTCAGGATCCATGGTCATCACCAGACCAAAGGGTATCTTACGCACGCGTAGTCCCCAGATAAACTGGCGAAGGGCGGTAAGCGTTCCTTTGTTCGCGTTCCCAAGCAACTGCTGGAACTCATCGATCATCACCACCAGTCCGCTATAGCCAGCCAATTGCGCGATAGCGGTCGCCTGATCGATAAAGGCGAGCAGGTTGATACTGACATCATCGAAGTCCAGATAGCCACGCTGCAGCTTATCGCGGATCGCTGTTATGGTCTGATCGAACGGGATGCCAAAGACGCGTTCATCATGGCAAGCAAGGCTCTCGGCGCTGCTGACCAGAAACGTATCGTGAGCTTCGGCAAGCGATGGCGCCAGGTCCGGCAGCGCAAAGGCGAGCCAATCGTAGATCGCGCCTGCCAGCTCAGTGAATGAGTTACATGAAATCGGAGGCGCCACAAGCAGTCCTCCCTGCGAGCAGGCGTTCCACAGTCCGATCACCGAAGCAGTTTTTCCATAACCAAAGGGAGCGATCAGGCAGGCTTTCGGCGTCTGCGCCCGAAGAACAGCATCAACAAAGGACCGACGCAGATCTGCGAGCGCCGGTTGCTCGACATAGGTGCTGGCATGCCAGGCATAAGTGTCCCGCACATCGGCAGGGTCGTCACGCAGGGCGCACGCACGAAACGTCGGAACGATAGGATCCTTTGCAGCAATGGCAGACAGGCGACTCATTGGCACATCCTTTGGGGTGCAAGATGAGGAAGCGGTGACTCACGCAATAGAACCATCTCGCCGCCGTCGCCAGTCCGACGTATCACGCTCCCAAGATCCTCAAGCTGGCCCAGTGTTTCATCAAACGCCTCTCCATCGATCAGCAGGATGCGGCATGCGCGGCGTCGCGTTGATGCGTTAAGGCGAAGTGCGGCGCCACACGGGACTCCGCTGACTGTCGCGAGAGCTTCGAGCGTGATCAGGAGCGCCTCTGGTGCGCAGGATGGTCGCCGATGAAATGTGTTTGCGATGATGCACGGAGGACTTAATGCACGCAACCAGTGTAAGATACCCAACACGCTCGATGGGCTAAACGAGACTCCTTTGACGGCGAACCGATCTTCAGCGCCGGTGATAACCGTAGCGACCAGGCGATCCGTATCAATCGACGTCGGCGCTTCATCCCACAGAAGTCCGGCGACGGTCTGATACGCCCAGGCAAAGCCTTCACCACCAGTTTCAGGCGTCCAGAGCCAACAGTAGCGCAGATGGATCAACTCAGCCAGCAGCAGCGTATCCCGGATTGCGACATCAGCCAGATGGCGCCCAAGGGGAGTCAATGTCAGGGGCGTATGTCGGTTTTCTCGATAGACCAGACCCAGGTCCCGGAGCGAAGCAAAAACCTTTGCCGGCGACTGACGGCGACCTATCTCGAAGTCGTGAGAACGTGCCAGCGCCAAAACGTCCTGCTCGTCGTTGACCGGAGCGTTTTGGAGAAGGAGCAGCGCCTCACGCGCCAGGGTGGGATGAAAATCATGGCGAACGTGAAATGTTGTCATAATCGTTTCGTTCGTTGTCGAAGATAACGCGACTCGCCAATCATCAATCGAACTTCTGACGTCAATGTGTCAATACCCCGTTCCAATGCTGTAACAGTGTCGTGAATCACGAACAGGTTATGAAGCGCCTGATCAAGGCGATCCTCCTGGAGACGTTCAAATGATTCGCAAAAAGGGCAATGATGATCGGTCAGCGCCTTGAGTTCAGCAAAACTCTTTGCGTTATATGTTGATCCGCCAATTTCTCGCAGCATTCCGTGGGATACATTTCGTCGTCCAAGAAAAGGCAACAACACATTTCCAAAACCTGCTGTGCGAATCCAGCAAGAACTATCAAAACTATCGACGCCCAACATGGAAAGAACGGGTATGAGCGCTGGGGCGCCAATGCCAAACGTATGGGTCTGAAATCCAAAACGTGCTGCCAGATCTTGCAAGAACTCAAGATTACTGAGTGCGCGACGAGTAAGAATATTAATATCCTTGCCAGGTCCTGTTGTGTCAAAGCTTCCGAATCCTAATCGACGGTATCCCATATCAAGATAGGCATCCACACACGCTCGGATTTGTTCACGGGTATGACCCTGAACGACAGGCAACGCTTTCTGACGAATATCTGCAGGGAGTTCACGAGAAAAGAGTCGGGTAATGCTGATGGTTGCGTGAATACGACCGGCAACCTCCTCTTCGCTGAGATCGGAAGAAGGGACATAATCCGGGAGAACATAGACATCCGCCCAGCGATTGTGGAGAAACCATTCCATGAGCCGACCATACAGATCTTCATAGGTAATTTCACCCTGTTGGACAAAGTAGCCGCCAGAGTCGAACCATATGGTGCTGCGACCGACAAAATGGTCACGAACAAACTGAACGGTCGTCGGTTCAGAGAGACCGGGCAAGGGGGTAAGGATGATCTCTCGAAAAGGATCGCGCCCTTGACCGGCCCGTTCCCAGCGTTCAAGCAAGCCGCGCCAATCAGAGCGCTTCAACGTGGCTGAAGCGACAAAGCGCATGATGCCTCCGCGAGCGTTAAGCGCCAGAGAACGAGCGGTCGACGACGTCCAGGTTCGACGCTGATACGCTGAAAGCCAAGACGTGCATAGAACGCATTGGCAGGCAAGTTCTCAGGGCAACGCAAGACAATAGCACAACGTCCGGACGATCGACACGATTCACAGAGCCGTTCGACTAACAATCGTCCTATCCCCTGACGTTGCGCCGAACGCGCCACACCGATGTCGTACAAAGCGGTCTCATGACCGCGACGCCGGTGATTGTAGCGCACGAATCCGACAACCTCCCCTTCCCGCTCGGCGACGAACAACTGGTTGCGTTGGATGGCATCTGCAAACGTAGCGGCAACGATAAAGCCCAGCGCGTTTCGATGGGCATCCGCGATGGATTTGCAGGCAGGAATATCACCCGGTTCGGCGACGCGAACCAACGTTGGCTTCAACTCCCTGGTCTGTTGTGGTGCGGACACAATCCACCTCTCAGAGCATCCTGGCGCTTGATCGTATGTTCGCCATTATAGCAAAAGCTCTGGCGGTGTGTGTCAGACTGCCTGTCGTACGAGGAGGAAGAACAACGTGACAATGGCGTTCGATAAGCAACGCTCCCGCACCTTTCGGTTCGGATCGATTGTTATAATTAGGGAGGTGGACTCTAGCTTGACTTATACTACGTGATAGTGTATAATAGTGCGCGCGGCTGGCAACCGAAACTGCCCTACCCGTGGCGAGTCCGACCAGCAATGGCGGCGCTGCGTCGGGGACCATCCCCGCCGTAGTCGGGAAAGTCACGCCTGTCAGATACGAAGAAGGTCATCGGGACCCTTCGGGGCAGGAAGAGAACCGTGCGCACCTGTGCGCACGTTCTTGATAGCAGAAACAGTCCCATCACCTCCACATACTATTTCAGGGGTGGCGGTCGGACGGACGCGACGACGCAGACGCTGTGGGCGCAGGACAGACCATTGCTGCCGCTGCTGCCGCGTACGCCGAACGACGCCG
>Ga0308402_1000102_pt1 | contig 27280 bp, 26 predicted proteins | sample HotsprSampleOSM2_FD_203471 | JGI IMG/M metagenome (GOLD analysis project Ga0308402, IMG submission 203471) | Hot spring phototrophic mat microbial communities from Octopus Spring, Yellowstone National Park, Wyoming, United States - 20060913_OS-M2 ... | reverse complement strand
TTCGCCTGGACCACGTGTCCGTCAGCCCTGGAACGGCTGGCCCGGGACTGCCGGGCGGCCGGGCTAAAGGACCCTCCCCGTCTTGCCGGACCGAAGGACCTTTCTTCCGTCCTCGTCACAACCAGGACGCTCCTTGAGAGCTGCAGGGAGAAGAAGGACGGCGAGCGCAGGGTGATCCTGGAGGAGTTCGACCTCAAGGTGGCAGACCCCCGCGTGGACGAGCTCGCTAAAGACATCGCGAGCCGGGTCTTCGAGGACGAAAACTGGCGCGAATCGTTCGTGAGCCGCTTTGCCGTCCTGCACGACGACCTGTTCACCACGCTCACGGAGACCGCCACGGAGGTGGTCGCGCGCGTGGCGCTAATGGACGAGACGAAGACCGTCCGCCCGGGAGCGCTCTGGTACGAGGAGGCCGTTCCCGCTGAGTCCATCTTCGTGTGCCCTTTGATCGATGCCGGCAGAAACGGCGACGATCTGGTGGGCTGGCTGGCAGACCAGACCATCTTGCCGGTACAGATCGGCGGTAATGCGACCGTGGGCCGGGGGCTGATGCGGCTGGTGCTGAACGGCCGCGAGCTCCGGGGAGGAGGCGAGGGATGACCGCCGGGACTCGCCAGCAGCGGCTGATGCAGACGGCTCTGGATCACGTGGACGAGGTCAAGGGGAAAGGAGAGGGGGTCCGCAGCATCTACGGCGGGCTCTGCCACCGTCTTCCGGTGCTCATCCGGACCTGCGGGCTGTGCGCGGCACTCGCCTTCGTGCATTCCAAGAGCCAGGGCGGGTCCGGCGATGATCGGAGAGAGGCGCACCGGTTGCTCCTCAAGCATTGCGGGGCCATTCTGGGAGACCACGCCGGACTCGGCATCGGCAACGGGAGCGGCAGAGAGTTGATCAACACCGTGCAGGGACTCGATGTGAGAAGAGCAGCGGCAGGCGAAGATCGAAGAGATCATCTACGAGAGTTGATCAACACCGTGCAGGGACTCGATGTGAGAGGCTACGTTCTTGCCCAGCGTGTGTTGCTGGAGGCGCTCGTGTTCCACAAGCGGTTCGCCGAGTCCGTGCTGGGGGTGGAGCCCGGTTCCGGGGACGAGAGGGATTGAGCCATGCGGAACGCACTGTCCGGTCACGACACGGGACACGCCGGTCTGCTTCTGGAGTGCCGGCTCCCTTTGTGTCTCGAGAAGGCCGCGGATCTGGCGGATCAGACCAGGCGCCAGGAATATCAGAACGTGTTGATCGAGAAGGCGTGCAAGTGGAAAGGTGAGGACCTGTACCGGCTGGCGTTTCAGCAATATCGCGCCCGGCTGGAACAGCTGCGAGCCCGCACAAGTGAGGTCCGGACTCTGGACCGGGTGATCGTGGGACTCGGGGCGGACAATCCACTGGAGACCTCCATCACGCTGAACCGCCTGTACGGGGTGCCGCTCATCCCCGGCTCCGCGCTGAAGGGCCTCGCGCGCAGTTACCTGCGCAATCAGGTCAGGACGCATCTGGATCAGGCAGAGGGGCCGTCGTGGGAAGAATGCGACCGCGTTCTCTTCGGTGACACGTCCGAGTGCGGCAAGGTGGTGTTCTTCGATGCCTGGTGGGTGCCGGACGGCGAACCGCCGCTGAGCAAGGATGTCATCACCGTGCACCATCCCGGCTACTACAACCCGCCGGGCGGCAAAAGGCTGCCTCCCACGGACTTTGACGACCCGAATCCGGTCAGCTTCGTGAGCGCCCGCGGAAGCTTCCTTGTCGCTGTGAAGGGCCCGGACGAGGGCTGGACCGGTTTCGCCTTGCAGCTCCTCCTGCAGGCGCTGGCGGACTACGGCGTGGGCGCGAAGACCTCGAGCGGATACGGCAGGCTTATCGCTGTCGAGGATCAGGCGCAGCCGGACGGGTCAGGTCCAGCAAACTTGGAGGAATCATTTCTGGAGCGTTTTCTTACCGAGCTGGACTCGATCAAGAATCCAGAACTTCCTCCGAAGATCGACGGCCTGGTGAGCAAGCTCGGAGAAAACGTTCAGGATCCTGCCAGGCGGGCGAAAGCGGCCGGGGTGCTCCTAGACCGGATCGGGGCGGCCGGGATCGACCTGAAGAAGAAGGATGGGACGTTGAAGACGTGGGCGGAGAAGTTGCAAAACTTTCTGGGCCAGTGATGGTGCACGCGACGGCGCATGCCGTCCGGCGGTACTGCGAGCGCGTCAGCCGGGTGCCGCTCACCCCGGAGCAGGCCCGGCGCGAGATCGAGGAAGCCATGCAGCGCCCGCTGTTCGCCCGCGAGCTCCGGCCGTCCGGGCTGGTGCTCTGGGGGTGCCGCAACGCGCACGGCTTCTGCTTCACGGCGGCCACGGCACCGCTGGACCGCCATCCCGGATGGCTCGTGGTGCAGACCGTGGGCCCGTGGTGGCACTGGCATGAGGTGAAGCGGCTCTGGCGCGAGGAGCGCCGCCGCCAGGGAGGCAACAATCGATGACTGCAGAACAGAGTTCTCGGACTGGGGACCAGCTCGTCCTGGTGACCTCCGTCGGCGTCGGAAGGTACGAGGAGGTGACATACAGGCTGGAGGGGTTCCCTGCTCGCAAGTGCCGGATTCTTCCCGAAGCCCTGGCGGACTGGCTGAAGCCGGACCTCACGCTTGTCCTTCTGACGTCCGAAGCAAAAAAACACAAGAACTGGAATGAGTTAGAGGATGCTCTCAAAAAGGACAAGCGGAGTTTTGAACCGGTCGACATCCCGGACGGGAAGGACAAAGACGAGCTGTGGAAGATTTTCGATGAGTTGAAGGAGCATCTGAAGCCCGGCGACCGGGTGGTGCTGGACATCACGCACGCGTTCCGTTCGCTTCCGGTGCTGACTTTGCTGGCGCTGACATACTTACGGGTGGCAACAGGCATTGTTCTGGAGAGGATCCTCTACGGCGCGTTCGAGGCGCGCGACGAAGCGGGCGAGGCCCCTGTGTTCGACCTGACACCCTTCGTGAGCCTGCTCCAGTGGTCCGCGGCGGTGAGCCTTTTCCGCCAGACCGGCGAATGCGGGCCTTTTGCCGACCTGCTGGAGGAGAAGCTGAAGAACCCGGCCAAAAGGTTGCGCAAACTGTCCGATGCCCTGAGCCTGATCCGGACCAAGGACATCGCTCCCTGCGCCCGCAAAGTGCGAAACGATCTCAATAAGGCTAAAAAGGTGAAAGAGTTCGCCCTTCTGGTCCCGCTTCTGGAAGACGAGATCGGCCGGCTGGCTGAGCTGAACGCCGACGAGCCTTCCGCTCAGCTCGATCTGGCCGACTGGTATTTCCAGAAGGGAAAGCTGGTCCATACCTGGCTGCTGGCGCGGGAGGCGGTGGTCAGCCACGTAGCGAAATGCAGTGGGTGGGATGTGAGAAAGAGCGTGGACAGAGAGCGCGCGGAGAATGCGCTGAACGCTCTCCGTCGAGGACTTCAGCGAGCGGTTGATCCGGTTGAGGACAGAGAGCGCGCGGAGAATGCGCTGAACGAAGACGCGGCAAAGGAAAAGGGCGACGTCCCGGCCTCCGGCGGCTCCTTTGCGCTGCAGGAGCTGCCTGAAGGTCTTGTGAAAGCCTGGAGCACCCTGGCTGGCTTGCGCAATGACATCGCTCACTGCGGCTTCCGGGATGATGCGGCGAAAGTGCGGGCCTTGAAACGCAACATTCTGGAGCTTCTGGAGAATCTGCGCTCGGAGCTGGCGCCTCAGGGTCAAGCCCCGCGAGGTCCCGAAAGCGAGGAGGAGCATCTCCAGAATCAGTGCCCGGAGCTGGCGCCGTGATCTTGCTCAACTTTTCGCACCCGCTGCCGGACGGCGTGCTGGAGAGACTGGAAGAGCTGGCAGGCCGGGGTGTCGAACGTGTCATCGATATTCCGTGCCACTTCGACCACGGCAGACCCTTCGCGCCTCAGGCGCGCGACCTGGTGGAATCCGCCGGACTGACTCAGGAGGAGTGGCAGACGCAGCCTCTTCTGGTCAACCTGCCGTCGCTCAGCGTCATCGCGGCTCTCGTTCTGGCGGAGATCCACGGCCGGCGGGGGCATTTCCCCGCGGTGTTGCGCCTCCGGCCGGTCGATGGCGCCGTCGTCAGAACGTTCGAGGCCGCGGAAGTGCTCAGCCTGCAGGACGTCCGGGATCAGGCCCGGCGCCCCGCCGGCTAGTCGCAGCGGACTTCCGGGCGAGCCAGCCGGGCTGTGGCCCGGGTCGTGCTGCAGGGGACGGGAGCCCGCGAGCAAGAAATGCCGGAGGGCGCTCCGCCGGACTGACACGATCTGACACCTTGCCCGGGATAATGAGAGCATCTCACGCCTCGAGGCATCCGGGAGGAACAATAGTTGACCGATTTCCACCGATTCATCCGCACGCAGCCGCACGATTACTGGTGTCTTGTGTCCGGGAAGCCAGATGGCGAGTCAGTCCGGATCCCGGAGCTCGCCGCAGGCGGCAGGCAGTTGTACACCCCGCCTCGATTGCGGGCGTTCTCCGCGAAAAGGAACGCTTCGGCGGCCTGCGCAAAAGGCGAGGAAGTGCTGCCGCTGCTATGCCTGAGCTGCTTCCTCAACATCCTTCGATCGCGGGTGGGCATCGAAGAGATGCTCCTCGATGGAGAGCACATCTGTGAGGTCCGGGCCTGGAGGTCGCCGTGCGAGACGACGGCCATTCTCCGGCACGAGACCGGGGCATACTTTGCGGAGGGATGCCGGGAAACCGGGGTTTTCTGGAGGCCGGTCGGCGAGCTGCCGGGTGCTCCGCCGCCGCTCTCCCGGTGCGGGGCGCTGGAGGGCGACTGTGTCTGGGGGAAATGCCATCTGGGCTGGCCATTCCTGGATGCAGAGCCGACCACGCTGTGCAGCGTGACCGCGCAGCGCGGCCTCAGGCCTGGCGGGCAATATGCTGTCTGGCTCGAGACCCCGGAGCTCCGCTTGCGGTGTGTGGGCGTGAGCGAGGAGGGGTTCGACCTCGCACCGGAAGAAAGCGGAATGACGCCGACGTTCAAAGGGAAAGTTGCCAGGCGACTGGCGATTGCGGCGGCCAACTCTCTGTTCGGGTGGGAGGGAGGAATCCTTGCCGGGCAGCCGGATTGCCGCATCACCGTCACGGACAGGCAAGACAATGTCTGCCTGACGGTCAGCTCCACGCAGCCCGTGGACTGAGACCTCCGGACCCGGCCGGCCGACTCGCATTCCGCCGGGATGCTGATGCAATGACAGCTTGACCGGCGTCGCGGCGGTCCGGACCCTGCCGTTCCCGCAGCCGCCCGCGCGGCCGCGTAAGCGGCAAGCTGGCCGCATGTCTCCGTGAGATCTGGAAATGCCGAAGGTGGGAGTCGAACCCACACGGGTTGCCCCAGCGGTTTTTGAGACCGCCGCGTCTGCCATTCCGCCACTTCGGCGCCCCGCAGCTTCCCGCCCCGTCTCCGGAAGGACATACGGATTATAGGAACGCGCGTCCGGGCTGTCAATCGGCGCCGGAGCGGCTCAAGGGCTCTCTAGCCGCAGGCTTCTGGAGGCGGTAGATCATACCACCGGCACTCCATGTGCGGGGCGACGGCCCGGCGGTCGAGGGGTCCGGGACCCGGAGGCGCTCCGTCTGCCCGGCGGCGGGATCTTCCGGAAGGCGAAAGTGTCAGCGGCACCGTCTCAGTGCCGCCTCGGGCGGAAGGAAAGCGGAGAGGGTGGGATTCGAACCCACGCTGGCGACAGGCGCCAGGACGGTTTTCAAGACCGTTCCCTTAAACCACTCGGGCACCTCTCCGCATCGGGGCAGACCCCATTTTACCCCAATCCCCCTGCGCCTGACGCCCGCGCGCGGCATCGCCGCGCTTGCGCCGGCCCGGCCGGCTGGGCTATTGTGTCCCCGCAACCTCCAGCGAGCGAAAGGACCGAAGGATGCAGCCCATCGCGGGAATCAGGCGCAGACTCGAGCCGGGAGAGGCAAGCTTCGGCGGATGGATGCAGATCGGGCATCCGGCTGTCGCTCAGATCCTGGCCGCATCGGGGCTGGACTGGGTGGCGGTGGATCTGGAGCACGGTGCGGTGGACATCTGCCAGTGTCTAGCCCTCGCGCGCATCCTGGAAGGGGCGGGCGTCGTCCCTCTCGCCCGCCTTCCGCACAACGACCGCATCTGGATCCGCCGGGCTCTGGACGTGGGTTTCAGGGGGCTCATCGTCCCTCTTGTCAACGACGCAGCAGAGGCAGCTTTCGCGGCCCGCATCGCAAAGTATCCGCCGCAGGGAGAGCGCGGCATCGGCTTCGCGCCGGCCAACGGTTACGGGGACCGCATCTCACCGGAAGACCTGGCGGAAGCGAACCGCTCCGTCGCGCTGATCGTCCAGATCGAGACAGCGGCGGCCGTCGACAACCTGGACGCCATTCTGGACGTCCTGGATGTGGACGGCATCTTCATCGGTCCCTACGACCTGTCCGGGAGCTACGGCGTCCTGGGCGAGTTCTCCCATCCAGCCGTGCAGCAGGCCCGAAGACGCTGTCTGGATGCGTGCCGCAGGACGGGCAAGCTGGCAGGGGTCCACGTTGTGGAGCCGGACCCGGCGGAGGCGCGGGCGCGGCTCGAGGAGGGGTTCAACCTGATCGCGCTCAGTCTGGATGTCACGTTGTTGCAGCGAGGGGCGAGGGCTCTGTCCTCGGCTGCCAGAGAGGCCGCAGGGGTGGGACAACAGGGGCAGTGAGCCGGACGGTACCCGTCACGGCCCCGGAGTTCGACAAGGGGCGGGATGTGTTCGAGGCCGCGGGCGGTCAGGGGATCACCTTCGTCTGCGCTCCCGATGACGAGCAGAGCCTGGCGGAGGCGGTGCGCGGCTGCGGCGCGAGGGCGGTGGTGATCGGGATCCGCAGATACTCCGGGCCGTTGTACGGGGCCCTGCCGTCAGGAGGACTGATCGCCCGCTTCGGGGTGGGGCACGACGGAGTGGATAAGAATCTCGCGGCCTCCCGGGGCATCGTGGTCACGAACACTCCGGGAGCGCTGGAGATCTCCGTGGCGGAGCACGCGATGGGACTGGTATGCGCGCTGGCGCGGCGGGTCCCCGGGCTGTCAGCCGGTCTCAAGGCGGGAGAATGGGCCCCGGCGCGCGGGGTTGAGCTCCGCGGCAAGCTGCTCGCGCTCGTGGGTTTCGGGCGCATCGCCCGGGAGACCGCGCGCATCGCCGCCCTGGGCTTCGGGATGGACATTCTGGCTTGCGATGTGACCGCCGGCGACCTCCACCGCCCGTTTCTGGAAGAACTCTCCGCACGCGCCGGGGTGCGCGCCGCTTTCACCGGGTCCCTGGAGGACGCCCTGACGCGGGCGCGTTTCCTCAGCCTGCACGTGCCGCTGACGGAGGGCACCCGCTGGCTCATCGGAGCGCGGCAGCTCTCACTGATGTCCCGGGACTCGTTCCTGGTGAACACTTCGCGGGGAGGCATCGTGGATGAGGACGCACTCTTCGACGCCCTTGCCCGCGGCAGACTGGCCGGCGCGGCGATGGATGTGTTCGAGAACGAACCCTACGTTCCCCGCAGTCCGGCCAGGGACCTGCGCCTGCTTCCGAACGCGGTCCTCACCCTGCACGTCTCCAGTAACACGGATATGGCCAACCGGCGGATGGCCGAACGGTGCGTCGCGAACGTGCGGGCTCTTTTCGAGGGCCGTCTGGAGGAGCTGGATCGCGTATTCTGAGCCTGTGCGGCGATTCAGCGGCGGACTCTGTGCTTGATGATGTCCGGGTTGGCCCGGATGCGGGCCGCCGCCTGTTCCATCAGGTCCACGCACTTCTCGGGGGTGATGTCGCCGCTCAGGAGCCTGCGCAAAGCGTCCTCGGCCTCCTTCTTCATCTCCGGATACCACTGGGCGTACTGGGCGGTCCATATCTGCCGGGACTCCGCGTAAAGCTTCGCCGCGCCCCGGAGATACTGCGGAAGCTCGACCTGTTCGCTTCCGCGGATGCAGGTGAAGGTGTTTTTCTCCTTCACCCATTCCCGCGTGTTCTCGAGGCTGGTCAGGAAACGGAAGAACTCGGCCGCCATCTCCGGATGCCTGGCCTTCGCGGGGATGATCCAGTCCTCGGTCCCCGTGCACAGCGCCGTGGGATCCCCCTTCCCGCCGGGAACGTACGGAGTGAGCATGAACTCCATCCGGAACTCCGGATGCGCCGCGATGTCATCCTTCTGCTCGCTTGCCAGCCAGGTTCCGCAGGGGATGAACGCCGCCTTGCCGGCCACGAAGTCGGACTGAGCCTGAGTATGGGTCTTGCCGAGAGCCCCTTTCGCGAAGTATCCACGATCACGCAGCTCCGCGACCATCCTCGCGGCCTGGAGGAACGCCGGGCTCTTCCAGGCTCCCGGCTTCAGGTCCTGTGCGTCGTTGAACGCGTCTATCCCGCCGATGGAGATGACCCACGGGAACAGAAAGCCCCGCAGCATGTAGTCCGGATACTTCCCCTGGAAGGTGATGGGGTCGATCCCCCTGGCCCTGATCTTCGCGCAGAGCGCGAGCAGCTCGGGGTAGGTGCGCGGCGGCTTCCACCCGTTCCTCTCGAACATCGCCGCGTTATACCACCAGCTGAACAGGTTGTTGTTGAATGGGACGATGTAATACTTGCCCCGATAGCTGCCCTTCTCCAGAAGGGCTCTGTCGAAGGTGTCCCGCCATTGCATGTCGCGGTCCCACGCTTTCTTCTCCAGGAACCGGTTCAGCGGCATGACCTGGTCTTCCGCCACAAGCTTCCAGTAATCCATCCCCCAGCCGGGCCACGTGAGGTCTGGAACCTCGCCCGACACGAATCGGGGCCGCAGCTGCTCCCAGACCCTCGGGCTGCCCCACAGCTTGATCTTCAGGGGTCTGCCCGAGCCCGGAGGGGTGAGGATCTCCGGATGCTCCTTCTCGAACTGCCGTGCCTTACGCTCGAAGAAGTCGATGCCGTAGCCGCCCTGGAAGACGGCGACCTCCAGGACCTCTTCCTGCGGCGCCCGGCCGCAGCCGAATCCCAGCCCGATCAAGAGGGCGGCGGCGAACGAAGCGATGATCCTGCCGCGCATGAGTTCTGCGGGACCTCCTTTGACCGGGGATGGTGTTCTCCGTGCGGCCGCGCAAGTCCTCCCGGCGCGCCCGCGCGCCGGCTTACAGGGGCGTCACGGCGCTCTCCGTGGAGGTCAGCAGCTGCCTCCACACCCGGCCGTCCCGGCGGAAGCAGGAGCTGACGCCCGTGACAGCCACCGTGTCTCCCGTTTGCAGCCATGCGGGCACGGGCCCGGAAACGCGCATGCCTGTTTGCCCGGATGCATCCGCAACGCCGCTGCCGTCCGTGATCAGGAAAAACTGCGCGTAGCGGTCGATGGCCGTCACGCGGCCCCAGATGCGGACCCGAAGTCCGATGTTTCCGGTGCCGGTGGAGCCGGTCACGCCCGCCTGTCCGGCTCCGGTCTGCGCGTCGTAAAACCAGTCTCCTCCGCCCAGCGCTGCGTTCGAGATGCCGAGGGGCGCGGGGACGGGCCCCTGACCATTAGCGCCGGCTACCCCCTGCAGGACACGCTCCCCGTCGGGCAGCAGTTTGGCTGATGCGGGAGTGAGTCCGGCGGTCTCCACCACAGCGACGCCGTCGCTCGATGGCGACCACGGGCCCGTGTTGCCGGCCCTGTCGCGCGCCCGCACGCGTCCGAAGTAGATCCGGCCCGGATCCGCGGCTATGGACCAGGACACGCTGTTTCCCACATCGCCGGAGAAGACGTCGCCGGCATCCGGCGCTGAGCCCACCTGCAGATCGTAGCCCTGAATGCCGCTTCCGCCCGGATCGGCAGGCGCGTTCCACTGCAGGTGCACCGATCGGGAAGTGGTGTATGCCCCCCGCGTCCGCGGGAACGGACGGCGGCGCAGGAGGCTCGGTGTCCACCAGAACGCCCGCGCTCACAGCGGAGAGGCCGCCGATGTTTCCCGCGTTGTCCACGGCCTTCACGCGGCAGTAATAGGTCCGGCCGCTTTCTCCGGCGATGGACTTGCGCAGCGTCTTGCCCACATAGCCGTTGAAGACATCGGTCCCCCCGGGGGTCGTTCCCACCCGGCAGATGTATCCGGCCGTGCCGCTCAGCGCATCCGCAACGGTGCTCCAGGTGAATGTGACCTCCGGGCTGTTGGTGAAGGGCGAAGTTCCGGACGGCTGCGAGGGGGTGGGGGGAGCGACGCGGTCCAGCACAATGGACGCGGAGACGGCCGGGGAGACGTTCCCGTAAGGGTCGCGGAAGCGCGCAAACACCTGCCGTGTCCCGTCCAGGTTCACCAGATTCCAGCTCCGTGACGGCGCGAACGGCTCCCACGCCGTCCAGGATACGCCGTTGTGGCTGAACTGAGAGGCCGCCACTCCGGAAGCGTCGGAGGCCGTCAGCGTCAGAGTGACCGCCGGGCTGTTGGTGTAAGGGGCTCCCCCGTTGATCAGCACCGGCCCGGCAGGCGGCACAGCATCGGGGCCGGGCCACGGCTGCAGCTGCACCTCCGCGATCAGGATCCGCCCCGAGGATGCGTTCGCCACCGGGTCCAGCCGGATCTGCGTCGCCGTGCCGGTCCAGCGCGGATTGGCTCCGAGGTCCACGAGGTAGTCCGTGAATAGCGCGTCGTTTGCAAACAGGCTGAAGGTGGCGGTGCGCTCCTCACTGTAGCCCGGCTCCGCCTCAGTGGAGAAGAACACCTGTCCGAGCGTGCCCGTCGTCAAGTTACGCATACGGATGCGAAGGTAGCGGTATCGGGAGGTGTCCGCCCGGAGCTGCGGGGAGATGACGTAAGGGTCGTTCCCGCCGATGTCGAACTGCAGCGAGCCGCCGGCAACCTGCGGAGAGACCACCTGGTTTGCCATCTGCCAGCCCTCCAGGTAGCCCGGCAGGTCGAATCTCCACGTCAGCCAGCGCACCGGCGCCGAAGGTTCGCTGACGTTGCCCGCGGCGTCGTAGGCGCGGACCGTGAAGTCCACCTCCTCCGGCTCCGTCAGGCCGGAAACGGCCGCCAGCGGCTCCCGCACGTCCGCCACCTGCTGCCCGTTGGCGTAGACCCGGTAACCCCTTATCCCGGTGTCGTCGAAGGGCTCCCCCTAGGAGAGGAGACACGCGCCCGCGCCGTCATAGCGCGCGATGCAGACTCTTTGCGGCGCTGCAGGAGGCGTGGTGTCCTCGGCCCCAATGACGAAGACCTGCGAGTCCTGATGCATCGAGAAGGAGATCGTCACCGGCCCGACCTTGAACCAGAGGATGCCGCGAGCCCCGGTCATCACGTTCGCCCAGAACTGGTAGTTGACGCCCCAGGGTTCGGGCTGCCGGTTCCAGGGGGGAGCCGCCAGCTGGCTCCAGTTCCACATGATCTTCGGCTCGGTGTTCAGCTTGAGCTGCTCGGCGAACTCGATGGCTTCCTCCATCCGGGCGAAGCGGGTGATGCCCGTCCCCGGGATGTTGTTGGGAGCATACATCACATAGTGGTCCGGCCCGATGATGTCCGGGATGTGGCCGTATGTGCTGAACGCCCGGGTGGTGGTCAGGTTCAGGAACGATGGATGTGACGGATCGGTCCAGAGGATGTCGTTTCCCTGCTTGATCTGAAGGACCGGGACGCCGTTGAGGTCCGGCTCGTCCCGGAGATACCAGGCCCGGATGTCGGGATTGCCGGTCTGTGCTGCCACCACTGCGGGGTCCGGATATTTCGGGTCTCCGGTGTTGATGATGTTGAACGACCGGATGAAGAAGCGGTCGGCCATCTGGCGGATGGCAGCCCAGTCGTTGCTGCCGGTCACGGTGTCGAGCAGAGTTTGTCGCGACTGCTCCTGCCCGGTCGCGCTGGTGGCCATGCTGGAGCTCCACGAGCCCACGGGGAACCACGGCTCCGCGAGCCGGACCGGGGCTTCCAGCCGGATCTCCTCCCCTCCCGGACGGACCGCGCGCAGACGCACGGCCAGCGGCGTGAGCGGCGCCAGAGGAGCGGCGAAGCTGACCTTCGCGATCCCGATGCTGTTCGGCGCGATCGCACTCCCGCCGGGGAAAAACGCGCGCGAGGTCACGTCGTCGTTCAGGAAGAGCTGCGTGACGGTATACGGCGCCGTGTCCAGATTGCGCAAAAAGATATACACCGTCCGCCAGTCCGTCGACGGGACCACCGCTCCGAGGCGCAGCTTCGGAGTCGTCAGGGTGGCTGACGCCGTCGCGGTCTGCCCGCCGGAGGAGAGAACCGACACGGTGATCCCGCTGCCTTCCGAGAGAGGGGTGCCTCCGGCCTTGAAGGTCACCGTGGACACTCCGCCGGGAGGCACAGACGGCGGCCAGATCCTCCACCAGGAGACGGCCCCGCTGTTCTTGAGGTCCTCAACGGATGTGCCGTTGATCGTCACCTCCGTGACGGACGCGGGGGCGGATCCCCCGTGCCGCACGAAGACGAACATCACGCCACCGTTATCCGCCGGATAGTCCTCCGTGTAGGTCTGAGAATAGGTGGCGCGGTGGAAGGAGAACTGCTCGATGGCGAGCGAGGCTCCGCACGGCCGGAGCGCCGGGATCGCCAGAACAAGCGCGATGCAGAAGGATATGAGCTTCATAGGAAGGGCGTCCGGGAGCGGCTCATTGCGGGATGAAAAGGCAGGGGGCCCGGCCCCGGGAGGCCGGGCCCGCCCTGTGAGTGTGCCCTGTCTTGCGCTACTGCGAGGGTGTCACAGCGCTGCCATCTTAGTCTGCCAGATGACCGGTGCCGGGACGTTTCCGGTCGGCGGATCGCCAACCGGCACGAAGTTGAAGCCGGAGCATCCGGTCACCAGGACGAACTGAACCACCGCCGGGCTCGGTTCTCCGTTGATGTTGTAGACACAGATCCCCTTGCGGCCGCTGCCGTCCTCGAACCCGCTGCCGTCGTCAATGTAATAGCAGTTTCCGTACGGGACGGCCGTCACCCGGCCGGCGGTGTGCACCAGCAGACCGTAGGTCTTCAGGCCCACCCCGTTGAACGTGTTGGCCTGCGCCCTGTTCGCAATCACCAGCGGCCGCACCGGAGCGCCCGGAGCCGCGGAGAGGATCTCTCCGCCGGTGAGCCACTTCTCCTGGCCGCCCACCGTTACCACGGAGCCGGTGATGGTCACCCGGTCGTTGACGTTGGCGCTGGAACCGGGCCACCAGTCCACGCGGATGCCGGAGGACCGGTCTTCGTCCTGGATGTAGAACCACCAAGGGAACCGGCCCGTGACCACTTTGCCTGTCAGCCTTGCCACGAAGAACTGGCACGCGAGATCCGGGCGGCCGCCCGCCAAGGGAACCGGCCCGTGACCACTTTGCCTGTCAGCCTTGCCACCGTGCCGTCTGGCAGCGCCTTCAGGTCGCCGATGGACGTCACATCCACCGGAGCCGGCTCATCGAACTCGTCGGCCCCCAGATCCGGGGGAGGGGATCCTTGGTCCAGATGAAGTGGTTCTCGCCGGCTCCCTGCCAGATACAGTTCGTCGCGTAAAAGTCCACGGGCTGATCCGTGAAGACCGGCTGTGCTGTGGCCGGGTCGCGGACCACGAGATTGAACGTGCCGGACCCGTTCAGGAACTCGCACCGCTCCAGCGCCACGGTCAGCGGCGACACCAGCGGTCCCTCGAACGCGCTGTCCATCATGGCGGTTGCCGGGCTGCGGATGTTCACGGAGATGTCTCGCAGGGTGAGGCTGGACCCCGTGAAGCGGATGGGAAGCGCGTTCCCTCCAGCCAGGATCGGGTCCAGGGATGCTTTCTGTCCGGGCGACCCTGCGATGGTGAGGTTGAGAGCCACTCCGGTCGCGTGGAAGGCGATATCGCCGCATCCGTCCAGGAAGGCCGGGTTGGAGAAGATGAACGTCCTCGCGCTGTTGTCAGTGAACAGGCGGTAGTACTCCGCTCCGCCTCCGGATCCCAGCGAGCAGCCCTCGAATGTCACCGTGCCGCTGTAAGCGCCGTTGGTGCGAATGGTCTGGACCCCGGGAGGCGGCGAGCCGGGCGCCGCTCCATCTCCCGCGCCCTCGCGCTGCTGGAGGCGGAGGGGCTGATCGTCACCCGGCACGGGAGCGGCTCCTATATTGCCGAGCCTTCCCGGCCCGGAAACGGCGGGGGAGGGGGCGGGCGCCTGCTGAGTCTCATCATGCCGCTCCGGCACGACTGGCTGAGCGTCCGCGTTTACCGCGGGGTGGAGCGCAGGGCCCGCGAGCTGGGCTTCGGCCTGCTGATGGCCAGCTCGAGCTTCGACGTGGGTCACGAGGAGGAGCTGGTCGCGGAGCATCTGCAGGCGGGCGCGCAGGGAGTCATTCTCAACCCGGTCATGAGGAGGGGCGTCCCGCTGGAGGAAGACTACCTGGCCAGGCGGTGGCGGGAGGTGCCCATCGTCCTCATCGAACTGGGGATGGAGGAGTGGGGGCGTCATATCATCACGTTCGACAACTACCGTCTGGGCTACGAAATGACGCGCGAGCTCCTGCGCCGGGGTCACCGGAACATCCTGTTCATGGATGTCACGGCGGATACGGTCTGGCGCTCCATCGCCGAGCGCGCCAGAGGATGGCGCACCGCCCTGAAAGAGGCAGGCGTGCTCATTCCCGGGACCTACCCGGGATGGCCCGGCGTCGAACGTGTGGAGATGTGGATCGCCGGGAAGGAGGGCAGCATGGACGAGCTCGCAGACAGGCTGCTGCGGCTGGATCCTCTGCCGGATGCCGTGATCGCCTGGGAGGATCAGACGGCCATCATGCTGACGCGGGCGCTTCTGGCGCGGGGCGTGGACGTGCCGGGCCAGATCCGGGTGACGGGCTTCGACGACCACGACACCGCGCGGTGGTTCACGCCGCCGTTCCCCACCTCGCGGCCGGGCTTCACGCGGGCGGGTGAGCTTGCGGTGGATCTGGTCTATGACCAGTTGAACGGCCGGGTGCTCGCCCCGCGCACGTTCATCCTTCCGGTGCCGGTCGTGTGGCGTGAGCCCGGGACCGCCTCCGGCCGGGAGAGGCCGGCGGCCACGGCGGTTTCTTCAGGCGACCTCTGAAGGTGTTCCCCGGCTTCCGCCTCTACTATTGACCGGACGGCAGACGCATAATATAATAGCAGCGGAGCCGCGAGTGAAACCGGTTTCGCAGCCGGGACGGGCGTCAAGATGTCCGTCGTGCCAATCAATGGAGGGAGCCAGAGATGAGTCTGCGCAGGAGCCGGGGGTTTACCCTGATCGAACTTCTGGTCGTCATCGCCATCATCGCCATTCTGGCGGCGATCCTCTTTCCCGTCTTCTCCGCGGCGCGCGAGAACGCCCGGGCATCCTCCTGCCGCAGCGGGATGAACCAGATCGGCAAGGCTCTCGTGATGTACGCCGATGACCACAAAGGAAGGTTGCCGCTGGCGTGCTGGTGGTTCGGCTCCGGGCCGTATTTCATCGGCTTGAAGCTGAAGCCGTACACCTCCAACAGTATGGAGGTGTGGCACTGCCCGTCCAACCCGGTGAGGATAGACCCGAAGATCCCCTACAACGATCCCGTCAACAGCGACCTCACCAGCAGGAAGAACCAGAACTTGGCCTATCATTTCAACATGTTCGCCGCCGCCATCCCGCCGGATCCCACCCGCGCGGACGGCGGCTGGACGGAAGGCCCGGGGGTCCCCAGCAACCGCGGGCTTGCGGGACGGCTCATCGAGGAGACGATGGACTGGAAATATCCGGCGACCAATCCCTTTGCCGGGAACTTCAAAAACGACTCGCCGTCCACCATTCCGGTGGTGTGGGACAGGCGCGTGAACTCCATCCATCTCACTCCGGCAGACAGCGCTGCGGGCGGTGTGCTGATGCACCGGGGTGGGTGGAACGTGCTGTTCCTGGACAGTCACGTCGCCTTCCAGCGGGAGAACGACCGCAGCGCGTGGTCAAGATAGAGGTGTGTCAGAGGGCGCGCAACGCGTCATAGCTGCATGCAACCCCCGGGGAGAGGCCGTCCTTTCGAACGCAGGGATGGCCTCTCCCTCTGGTGTACCCCGTGCTCTGGCTGACAGCGGGCGCAATGAAGCCTGCAGCAGCAAACCTTACTGGAGCTGGTCGAGGAATGAGACAGCGAGGCTGGAGAGCGGCGCGGGGGACTCCCGAATCCGGAAGCGTCCGGCGCGCCGGCTATGCCTGGGTCTGCGGATGCCCGGCGGGCGCGGCGCCTTCCGGCACCAGACCTTCGCGGAGCGCGCTCAGGATGAAGAACGCCACCACCTCGTCCTCGCCCTTGCAGTGCCTGACCGCATTGGTGATGGCGGTGATCCACTGGTTTTTTGAAAGGTTTGCCAGCACCCGGAGCACCTGAACCGGGAAGCGGCCCTCACCGATGGCCTGGTTGACCGTCTTGATGACCGCAAGATGCTCGCGGAGCCGGGCGTCTTCCCCGAGCTCCTCCTGATACTGCATTCTCAGCTGCATCAAGACCGGCACTTCCATCGGATCGCTCTTTCTTTCTCCGAAAACTTTCCGCACGGGGCACGGCCGCCCGTCATCCGGAGCGGACGCGCCGCGGTGACACAGCGCATCGAGTCATGCGACAGGATGGCTCCCGTGAACGGGCTGACTCTGGCTGCCGGCTCGCTGCAGCATGCGGCGCTTCAACCCCGGGCAAGCGCTGAGCCGGAACGGGGGCTGGCGCGGCATCCAACACGATACGGGGCGCAAATACGGCGGCGGGTCTGCCCCCTGTCCTCAACAGCAGCTCCCCATCGCAATCTACGCTCCCGCCTTCCGCAAGACCTTCTTTTGCTACGGCAGCTCCCGACGCTGAGCTCAGCCGCCGCCTTACTCCCGCAGGTGCTGGACGAGGATGTTCAGGCCGATGAGGATGAGGATAAGCCCTCCGGCAATCTCCGTGTTGCGGCCGAACTTGCTGCCCAGCCGGGTTCCGAGCAGCATTCCGAGTGTGGTCATCGTGGCGGCGACAACGCCGATCACCAGAGCGGGATACCAGATCCGGATGTGGAGCATCGCAAAGCTCAGACCCACCGCGAGGGCGTCGATGCTCGTCGCCACGGACAGCATCACGAGCGACAAGCCCCGGGTGGGGTCGGGGACTGTCTCCTCCTCTTCCTGCGAGAGTGCGGCCCGGATGGCGCGCATCCCGATGAACGCCAGCAGAGCGAAGGCTGCCCAGTGATCCCACTTCCCCACAACCTCCGCAACGGACCTCCCGGCCAGCCAGCCCAGCACCGGCATCATGGCCTGGAAGAGTCCGAAGTGGAACGCCAGCCGGAAGATCTGCCGGACGGAGACGGATCCCAGGGTGATGCTGGAGGCGATGGCGACGGCGAAGGCGTCCATCGCGAGCCCCAGCGCGATGCCGGCGATGTTGACAGAGTCCAATCGAACCTCCCGGGCGAACGGCTTGCCGGTTGCGGCGCTCCCGGCCGGTGCATTATAGTCCGGGGTGCAATCCCGCGTGTTTTCCGAGAGCCCTGATGCATTGATTCCGCGACCTGGCCGCATCACCACCATACTGTTCGATCTGGACGGCACCCTCATCGAGAGCCGCATGCACCTGTTCCTGCCCGCCTACTATGACGGGCTGGCGGCCTGCGTGAGTGGTCTGATGGAGAAAGATGCTTTCGTCGCGCACCTCAGGGCTGCGACCCGCGCAATGATCGAAAACGACGGCAGCGCCACCAACGAAGAGGTGTTCAACCGGCGGTTCTATCCGCTGGCCGGCCGCGACCGGGAGGAGCTGCAGCCCCTGTTCGACCGCTATTACCGCGAAGACTATCCGGCTCTTCGTGCGATCACGCAGGAGATCCCCCTGGCACGGGAATCCGTCCGGCTGGCCCGGCGGCTCGGCTTCCGGGTTGCCATCGCGACAAACCCGCTTTTCCCGGCGACCGCCATCTTCCAGAGGATCCGCTGGGCAGGCCTGCGCGAGTCGGACTTCGAGCATGTCACCACGTACGAGAACTCGCGCGCATGCAAACCGAACCTGCTGTACTACCGTGAGCTCCTGGAGCGGCTGGGCTGCAGCGCCTCCGAGTGCCTGCTCATCGGAGACGAGGAGTGGGACATGGTGGCCCGCGATCTGGGCATCGCCACGTTTCTGGTCCGAAGCAGCGCGACGGAGCGCAAGCCCGTCCAGACCCCGCCCGTATGGCAGGGAGACCTGGCCGCTTTCATGGTGCTCCTCCGCCGCCTGCGTGACGGGTCAACCGCCGTTCAGTGCTTCTGATGCTTCGCAGCGGGCTCCCCAGCTCTGCCTTGACGGCTGCGAGTCCCGGCTTTTCCCCCTGACTATCGTTTCGGCCGAACTGGTCTGCCCGGGGCCGTTTCAGGGCCCTCGCTGGCGGGTAACATGGCCACAACGGAAAGCAAGTGGATCACTGAGACATCCGTGACACAAATGCGACCCGGCAGAGACCCCGCCGCAACGGCGGGGGGGTACACTCTGACCGGAGGCCGCAGGCCGGCTTCGCGACGGGCGGGAAGCGGAGCGGGTGAAACTGATCCGCTTGTCCCGTCCGGGACAGTCTGGAAAGGAGAGGGGTATCTGTGGATTCACGCACTGAAGATAGGAGGAACGGAGAGGCGCCGGTCAGGCTCACCCGCAGGGAACTGGAGGTCCTGTCCAGGGCGCTGACGGGAGAGTCGAACAAGGAAGTTGCCGAGGCCCTCTTCTGTTCGAAGAGGACGGTGGACTATCACCTGAACCGCATTTACCGCAAACTGCAGGCGAGCAACCGGATACAGGCCCTGCACCGCGCCAGGATGCTCGGGCTTCTTCCCGACTCGCTCTACGCTCACTGACCAACCGCGGCCTTTTTTGGCCGCTTGATAGACTTTATCTTTTCATATTAAAGACTGAGGTTCCGCGTTGCGGGCGGCGGCTCCGGCAAGGGGAAGCCGCCCGCAACGGCGTCTGCAGTCCCGGCCCGGGGCCGGACGCTTGCGCATCGCCTCCCTTTCTAATACAATAAGGCGGCTTTCCCCGCCCGCAACTGCGGCGCGGGAGCCATCGCTGGGGGAGCGAGCCGCGGGTTTCAGTGTCCCGTTGAACCCCTGAAGACCCGCGGCCGCTGAGAGGCTCTGAGGAGCGACCCCTTGAACCTGATCCGGGTAATGCCGGCGAAGGAAAGCGAGGCGGTGCCGACTGGCCAGTCCGGGTGTGGCAGCAGCAGTGCGGTCAGACGCCGGGGCTTTTCGCTCCTTGGCCGGTTCTTCCCGGGGACCGGGAGGAGCGATCGATGAAAAACCTGCTTCTGGCCCGGAAGGGCTTCGCCTTGATCGAACTGCTGGTGGTGATTGCTATCATCGCCATCCTCGCGGGGTTGCTGTTCCCCGTTTTCGCGCGAGCCCGGGACCGGGCGAGGGACACTGCCTGCCTCTCCAATGCCCGGCAGATCGGCATGGCGGTGCGGATGTATGTGGATGACAATCAGGGCTGCTGGCCGATTTTCCACGCCTACCATACGGGTCAGCCGCATCTCGGCATCGAAGTCGCCCTGATGCCCTACGCGAAAGACAGCGACATCTTCCGGTGCCCCTCCGACAACGGCGGTCCCGCCCTTGACGGCACTGGCCACAGCACATACCACTCCGCGTTCGGCTGCAGCTACCGTTTCATAAAGAGCTGCTTCAGCATTGTGAACGGCGTGTCGACGGAAAACGACAGGGTCCTGAACCGCCCCACCCGCATCGTCCGGGACGGCCTGTTCGTCGCGCCGGCGAACACCCGCATCATCCGCGATGAGATGATGCCCTGGGCAGACCCGAAAGTGGACACTGCTGGCAGGTACGGCTACGCGGGGTGGTACAGGACCTGGCATTCGCGGGGTGCCACGGTGATCCTGGCGGACGGGCATGCCGAGTTTGTGACGTCCGGCCGGCGCTACGACGAGATGTATGGCTCGCCGGAGGGGCCTTAGCGATGACGGAAAGAGACGGGGCTGCCAGGGAGTCCCGCGGACGGGTTCTGCTTCTGGCAAACGGACGGCCGCCGGGCAGGAAGTTCTGGAAACGGCTTCGGTCGTGCTGCGATGCCCTGGTGTGCGTGGATGGAGGAGCGGACACGGCGCGAGACCTTGGCGCCGTACCCGACGTTGTTGTGGGCGATTTCGACAGCGTCAGCCGCGAGGCCCGCAGCGCTTTTGCCGGTGTGGACTGGGTCCAGCTGGACGACCAGGAGTCCAGCGACCTGGACAAGGGTCTTGCCTGTGTGGCTGACAGGGGCTGGCGGGACGTGTCCGTGGCCGGGGCTCTGGGACGCGAGCCGGACCACGCGCTGGCCAATATCGGTCTGCTGCTCAAATACAGAAGGACGCTGAGCGTGACCTTGCACGACCGCCGCCAGGACCTCTTTGCCGTGGAGGGGCTCTGGGAATGGCAGCCGGACGGCGAGAGGCGTATCTCGCTCCTTCCGGTCTTCGGGCCGTGCACGGTGACCTCCGAGGGTCTGCTGTATCCGCTGCGGGGTCTCAGACTGGAGATGGGGGTGAAGGACGGGCTGAGCAACCGGGCCTGCGGCGGGGCGGTGCGCCTGGAGTGCGAGGGAGCTCCGCTGCTGGTCTGCGTGGAAAGGGGCGGCGGAGGCGAGCCGGTGTTCGCTCCGCCTCTGCCGTCGTGATCTCCCTCGCGCCTCTCGACCTCTGGGTCATCGGCGCGTATCTGGCCGCCACGGTGGCGGTTGGGATGGGCCTGTTCCGCTTTCGCGGGGGGGACGCCGAGGCCTATCTGGTGGCCGGTCGCAGGGTGAGCCTGCCGGCCTTCGTGGCGACGCTGGTGGCCACGTGGTACGGCGGGATTCTCGGGGTGGGGGAGTTCACCTACACTTCCGGGCTGTACACGTGGCTGGCGCTCGGCATTCCCTACTACGTCTTCGCCATCCTGTTCGCACTGTTCCTGGCCGGCCCGGTGCGCCGCGCGGCCCTCTACACCATCCCGGACCGGCTGGCACAGTCCTTCGGGCGAGGGGCGGGACTGCTGGGGTCGCTGTTCGTCTTCGTGCTGGTCAGCCCGGCGCCGTATGTCCTGATGCTCGGGGTGCTGCTGCAGATCGTCACGGGCTGGAGCCTGCCCGTCTGCGTCCTGCTCGGCACGGTCGTCTCCACGTTCTACGTGGCCCGGGGCGGCCTCTCTACGGACATACGCGTCAACATTTTCCAGTTTCTGCTGATGTTTGCCGGGTTCGGCATCATCCTGCCCGCGGCTGCCCTGGAGTTCGGAGGCCCGTCTTTCCTGACCGCGAACCTGCCGCCCGAGCTGCTGCGCCTTCAGGGGACGGAAGGCTTTCAGAGGACGCTGGTCTGGTTTGTGATCGCGGTCTGGACGCTGGTGGATCCGGGCTTCCATCAGCGCTGTTACGCCGCCCGGACCGAGGATGTCGCCCGGCGCGGAATCATCGCGGCCGTTGGCTGCTGGCTGGTGTTCGATTTCCTGACCATCGCCTCCGGCCTCTATGCGCGCGCGGCGCTGCCCGGCCTTCAGGACCCGAAGATGAGCTATCTCCTGCTCGCAGAAGCGGTGCTGCCGGCCGGGCTGAAGGGCTTCTTCTACGTGGGGATTCTCGCGACGATCATGAGCACGGTCCTCTCTTACACGTTTCTGGGAGCGGTCACGCTCGGACGCGACGTGATCTGGCGGCTGCGCGGTGACCGGGACGAGTCCCGGATCACCCTTTACACGCGGATCGGGATCCTCGTGACCGGCGTGCTGGCGGTCGCGCTCGCCATCGCGATCCCCAGTGTGGTGCAGCTGTGGTATACCCTGGGAAGCGTGTGCGTGCCCGGCCTGATCATCCCGGTTCTCGACAGCTATTTCGGGCGGAGAAAGATGACTCCCCCGGGATGCGCCGCAAGCATGGTGGCGGGCGCCGGGACGGCTCTTATCTGGCTTGCCGCCGGACTGTGGCGAGCTGTGGACGGCTGGCCTCGCTATCCTCTGGGGATCGAGCCGATGCTGCCGGGCCTGGCGGCTTCCTTTCTGGCCTATCTTATCTTTCCCCGCCGGAAGGCGTAGCCCCCGGAGGGCGGACGGGCTATGCTGCGTTCTGCGGCAGGGGCGGAGGCTGAATCGCCCGCTGAAGCCGGTCCGCCCTTGAAGCCCCGGCACAAAGGTGGTAGCATAGATGCATTAGTTTGAAGCTGTCTGCACAAACCCCGCTACGGAAAGGTCCATCAGCGACATGGCAGATTCTGCAACCCTGGTCTCCCGGTGTCTTCTCAGCGGCAACGAGGCCATCGCACGCGGAGCCTGGGAGGCCGGCGTGAAGGTGGCCTCCGGCTATCCCGGCACCCCTTCTACGGAGATCCTCGAGAACCTTGCCCGCTACCCGGATGTCTACTGCGAGTGGGCTCCCAACGAGAAAGTGGCTATGGAAGTCGTTTCGGGAGCCAGCTTCGGGGGGGTGAGGGCTCTGGCCACGATGAAGCACGTCGGCGTGAACGTGGCCGCGGATCCCCTGCTGACGCTCGCCTATACCGGGGTCTGTGGTGGTGTGGTCTTCATCAGCGCCGATGACCCTGGAATGCACAGCTCCCAGAACGAGCAGGACAACCGGCACTACGGAAGGATGGCGTCCATTCCGGTGCTGGAGCCTTCCGACAGTCAGGAGGCCTACGAGTTCACGAAGCTGGCCTTCGAGCTGTCCGAGCGGTTCGACACCCCCGTCATGGTGCGGACGAGCACCCGCATCGCCCACAGCGCCGGGCCGGTGCGCGTCGGGGAGCGTGCGGAGGCGCCCTGCCGGCCGTTTGCGAAGAATCCGGGAAAGTTCGTCATGATTCCCGCTTACGCCCGCCGGAGGCACGGCGTGGTGCTGGAGCGGGAGAGGCTTTTGCGGGAGTTCGCGGAAGAGGATTCCATCAACCGCATCGAATGGGATCTGCTGGACCTCGGGGTGGTCTGCAGCGGCATCGCATATCAGTACGTCCGGGAAGCCTATCCCGAAGCATCGGTCTTCAAACTGGGGATGACCTGGCCGCTTCCGGAGCGCAAGCTGATGAGCTTCGCTTCCGAGGTCAAGCGGGTGGTGGTGGTGGAAGAGCTCGACCCGTTCCTGGAGACGGAGCTTCGTGCCATGGGCATTCCCTGCGCGGGTAAGGAGCTCATCCCCCGCGAAGGCGAGCTGGATCCGGGCATCGTCCGCGCGGCGCTAACGGGCCAGGCTCTGGAGCCGCGGCCGTCTCCAGACCTTCCCGCGCGCCCTCCCGTGCTCTGCCCGGGCTGCCCGCACCGCGGCGTCTTCTGGGTGCTGAACCGGATGCGCGCCATCGTGCCGGGAGACATCGGCTGCTACACGCTGGGAGCGCTTCCGCCGCTCTCCTCGCTGGACATCTGCATCAGCATGGGTGCGTCCGTGGGTAGCGCCATCGGGATGGAGCGCGCCCGCAGCCCCGAGGACGAGCGCCCGCTGGTGGCGGTGATCGGGGACTCCACGTTCATCCACTCCGGGATCAGCGGGCTGATAGACGCGGTTTACAACGGCACGAAGATCACGCTGGTCATCCTTGACAACAAGACCACGGCCATGACGGGCGGCCAGGATCACCCGGGCACGGGCCGCACTCTGATGGGGACGGACGCTCCCGTGCTGGACCTGGTCCGCATCTGCGAGGCCGTCGGGGTGGGCTACGTCCGGCGCGTCGACCCGCTGAACCTGGAGGAGACCCGCGCCGCGATCGAGGAGGGGCTGAAGCATCCCGGGCCGGCCGTAATCGTGGCGGAGAGCCCCTGCGCGCTTCAGGCCGGCGTGCGGCAGGAGGCTCTGGTGGTCGAATCGGAGGACTGCTCCGCCTGTCAGCTCTGCTTCCGGCTGGGATGCCCGGCTCTTTCCGGCAGTGAGGAGGACGTCAGGAACGGACGCTCCTGTGCGTCCATTGACCCGCTGCTGTGCCGCGGATGTTCCCTGTGCGAGCAGATGTGTCCCCGACACGCCATCCACCGTGCCGGGGAGCAGACAGAGGCGGGCCGATGAAAGGAGGCGAGCGAGGAGAGGTGAGCACCATCAGCATCAGGATCGTCGGGGTGGGGGGACAGGGCATCGTCCTGGCGAGCAACCTTCTCGGAGAGGTGGCCCTGGCGGCGGGCCTCGACGTGAAGAAGGCGGAAGTCCACGGAATGAGCCAGCGGGGCGGCAGCGTCACGTGCGACGTGCGCTTCGGGGAGAAGGTGTTCTCGCCGTTGACGGCCCCGGGCGATGTGGACCTGATCATCGCCTTCGAGCGCCTGGAAGCGCTGCGGAACCTCCCGGCGCTCAAACCGGACGGTGTCATTGTCGTCAACCGGCAATCCATCGCTCCCTCCACCGTCATCGCCGGAATGGCCGTGTATCCTCCGGATGTGGATGAGCGGCTCCGTCAGCAGGCTGCCCGGCTCATCTTTGTGGACGGGCCGCGCATCGCGCTGGACCTGGGAGACCCCCGCGTCATCAACTCCGCGGTCCTGGGCGCTGCATCCCCCCTTCTGCCGTTCAGCCTGGAACAATGGGAAGAGGCTTTTCAGGCGCGCCTGAAGAACAAAGGCGTCGAAATCAACCTTCAGGCGTTCCTGCGCGGCCGCGCTGAGGCGGAAAGCGTGGAGGCTGCGGCGTCCGGCCTTCCCACTGCCTGAAGCGCCACGTCGCCGCCGGGGGGCCGATGAGTTCGCCCGCGAGGGTGGGGGTGCCGCTTTCGCGGGGCGCAAGGAGAGGGGAGTGAACTTCTACGTCCTGTCCATCGTCGTGGCTGCGTATATCCTCGTGGTGGGCTACCTCGGGTGGCTCGGCTACCGGAGGACGCGCAGCGCGGCGGACTATCTGGTGGGGGGGCGCCAGGTCCATCCGGTGCTGATGGCCCTGGCCTACGGGAGCACCTTCATCAGCACCGCCGCCATCGTCGGTTTCGGCGGCATCGCCGCCATGTACGGCCTGAGCCTGCTCTGGCTGGTGATGCTGAACATCTTCTTCGGCATCTTCGTTGCGTTCGTCGTGTTCGGCCGGGCGACGCGGCGGATGGGGGCGAGGCTGGACGCGCACACGTTCCCCGAGCTGCTCGCGCGCCGCTTCCGGTCGCGCTTCATCCAGGGATTCTCGGGAGCCGTCATTGCCCTGCTGATGCCCCTGTATGCGGCCGGGGTGATGATCGGCGGGGCGCGCTTCCTCGAGGTCCAGCTCCATCTGGACTTCAATCTGGCGCTGTTCGTGTTCTCTGTGGTCGTGGTCTCCTACGTCTTCTTCGGGGGTCTGAAGGGCGTCATCTACACGGATGCGTTCCAGGGGGGCATCATGTTCGCGGCGATGGTCATCCTGCTGGCCGTAACATACGCGCATCTGGGAGGCTTCGCCAGCCACAGAGCCCTCACGGAGATTGCCCCGCTCGTGCCCGCGAAGCTTGCCGCGATCGGCCATCGGGGGTGGACGGCCATGCCCGAGTTCGGGTCGCCGCTTTGGTTCACCGTGGTGACCACGATCATCCTGGGAGTCGGAATCGGGGTGCTGGCGCAGCCGCAGCTGGCGGTGCGGTTCATGACCGTCCGCAGCGGCCGCGAACTGTACAGGGCGCTGATTCCGGGTTCCGTGTTCATCCTGTGCATCCCCGGCGTGGCCTATATGGTCGGGGCGCTCAGCAACCTGTATTTCCTGAAGCACGAGGGCAAGCTGGCCATCGCCCTGGTGATGGATCCGTCCGGCAAGCCCAACGTGGACAAGATCATCCCCACCTATATCCAGCACGCGATGCCCGAGTGGTTCGGCTACCTTTTCATGCTGGCGCTGCTCGCCGCGGCCATGTCCACGCTCAGCGGGCAGTTCCACGCCATCGGGACCTCCATCGGGCGGGATCTGTATCAGCAGGCGCTGGCGCGGGGCCGTCATCAGGAGCGCACCCTGCCCATCGCCAAGTTTGGCGTGTTCTTCGGCTTCGTTCTCACCATCACTCTCGCGTACCGGCTGCAGCCGGGGATCATCGCGGTGGCCACGGCCCTCTTCTTCGGGATGTGCGCGGCGGTGTTTCTGCCGGCCTACGTGGCGGCCCTGTTCTGGAAACGGGCCACACGGCCCGGCGTGACGGCGGGGATGGTGGCCGGGCTGCTGGTCTGGGCGTTCTGGGTGCTTTTTGTGCACGAGCGGGAGTCCGCGGCTCTGGGACTCTCGCAGATTCTGTTCGGCCGGCCGAGCATCGCCGCCGGCACAAAGTGGACTGTGGTGGATTCCCTCGTCGTCGCCCTGCCCGTATCCGCGCTGGTCACCTGGCTGGTCTCGCTTGCGACGCCTCCGATGAAGCCGGAGGAGCTGGAAGCTGCTTTCGGAAAGTGATGGGCTCCCCCGTGGTGAACCCGGATGCAGGAAAGGGCCCTCTCCGGCGCGGGGAGGGCCCGGATTCTGCGCGATTGTGCCGGCGGATTCTCAGAACCCGGTGAAGAGCTCCACGAAGGCCAGGTCGTTCTTCACCTTTGCCGTCCCAGCGGGCTGGGATTCCACGTTCCGTTCGTACTCCACCTGCAGCCAGACCGTCGGCTTCAACGGCCTCACCACGGAGAGTCCCAGCTGGCGCTTGTCCCACGTGTACTGGCTGGCCGTGACGGGCAAGTCGATGTCCACGCCGGCGTACCGGACGTAAGCCTTCGGCTTCATCCCTTTCGGGCTGTATCCGGCCGTGAGCTCGAAGCCGGTCTGTTTGATGTCGCTGGTCTTGCCTTCGATGTACATCCCCTGGGCGATGTAGTCCTTCCAGGGGTAAGTGAAGTATGCTCCGTAGCGGTTATGCTTGCGTGACGTGTGGGATCCAGCGAAGCGGGCGACCGGCACGCCCGACACGACCTCGGTCCCGTTCAGAAAGTCCAGGTCGGAGCGGTCCAGATGTCCGAAGCTCCCGGTGATGCCCAGCCGCGCCCCGGCCTTGTTCAGAAGTCCGATCTTTGCGTCAATCTGCAGGCTCTCGTTGATGTCGTGCGGAATGTCGCGGTCGGCCAGACTCTTTACGGTGTTGGTGCCGTCAAGGGTCACGTCGCCGATGCCCCGGTTGCCGATGCGCATGGCCGTCAGCAGCGCGATCCCCGCCTCGTAGCCTTTGTCCGGCGCGTTCACGAAATACTGAATGCCCTGAGCCCTGTCCTGCGTGAACGCTTCCGAGAAGATGCCGTAGTTCGAGAGCTTCCTGTTTGGATAGGACGGCGTGATGGCGAAAGCCATCCGGCGGCCTTTGCCCACGCGAAGCGTGCCGGTGGGCAGCTTGAAGTCGGCGTAGGCGCTTTCAAGGTAGGTCCGGTACGGCTCCGCGGCTGAGACGGCCGCCACATAGTTGTGGAAGTACCATTCCACGTAGGCCGTGGTGTTCGCGTCGATCTGAGCCGTCGCCGATAGCGATACCCGGTC
>Ga0308402_1000070_pt1 | contig 31878 bp, 28 predicted proteins | sample HotsprSampleOSM2_FD_203471 | JGI IMG/M metagenome (GOLD analysis project Ga0308402, IMG submission 203471) | Hot spring phototrophic mat microbial communities from Octopus Spring, Yellowstone National Park, Wyoming, United States - 20060913_OS-M2 ... | reverse complement strand
ACGCCGAGTGCGAGCTGACGATGGACATCGTCCGCGGACGCCCTCTCAAGAGCCCTCAGGAGCTGGGTGTGGAGCCGGCTCCCTGGCTGAACGCTCTGGGGGAGGCCATCGGCGAGACCAGGCGGCATGTGCTGGATACCATCCGCAGAGGCGACGTGGCGCGTGCCGAGGAGCTCCTGGAGATCATGGACGAGGCATACTACGTGCTGGTCACTTTCGACTACCCGGATGCCGTCACCAACGGGCTCAGGCGCACCACGGATATGGTCCGCGGGGTCGCCGAGCGCACCCGCGGAGACCTGACCACCACCATGCGCGAGGAGGAGCTTCAGAAGGCCATCGCCCGGGCCGTGGAGAAGCTGGGCGGCTGAGGTTGCGAAACGAGCGGCGGCCCTCCCCTGGCCCGGCCGGCCCGATTGCGCCGGCCGTCCTCTTTCCGGCGTCTCCTGCCCTTTCAGGCGGCTGGAGAGCTATGCTCGACGAGGCCATCGCCAAAATCCGGGAAGTCTTCAGCGGAAGCCCCTTCGAGGGTAAGCTCTACCTTGTGGGGGGGCTCATCCGTGACCGCCTGCTGGGTGTGCCGCCGGAACAGGACATCGACCTGGTCTGCCTGTGCGACGCGCTGGAGGCGGCCCGCTGGCTGCGGGACACGGGCGTCGCGGATCACTCCCCGGTCGTGTATCCCCGCTTCGGCACGGCGATGGTGACCGTTCTGGGGGTTCAGGTGGAGCTGGCCACCGCGCGGCGCGAAAGCTACGCTCCCGGCAGCCGGAAGCCGGAGCGCGTTGAGCCCGCGACACTGGAGGAAGACGTCCTCCGCCGGGACTTCACGGTGAACACCCTGGTGGAGGACCTTTTCACCGGGGAGAGGCTGGATCTCACCGGACGGGCGCTGCCGGACCTTGAAGCCAGGCTCATCCGCACCCCGCTGGAGCCCCGGGAGACGTTCAACGACGACCCCCTTCGAATGCTTCGCGCGGTGCGGTTCGCGGCCAGGCTCGACTTCGAGATCGAACAGGACACCTGGTCCGCCATACGGGAATGCGCGGCGCGGCTGGAGATCGTCAGCCGCGAGCGCATCCGCGACGAGCTCACCAGGACGCTGATGCTGGCTCCCGGACGTGCCTCGCGGGGCCTGGGCCTGATGCTGGAGAGCGGCCTGCTGCGGCAGTTCGCTCCCGAACTGGCGGAGATGGCCGGGGTGCAGCAGAACGTCTTCCATCTCTATGATGTCTGGACGCACACTCTTAAGGCCATCGAGAGCCTGCCGGAGCAGTCTTGTCTGGATGAGCGGCTGGCGATGCTGCTTCACGACGTCGGCAAGCCGCGCACGCGCTCGGTGGACGCATCGGGCGGAGTGCACTTCTACGGCCACCAGCAGGTGGGGGCCGAAATGGCGCGCGACCTTCTGCAGCGCCTGAAATTCCCCAACCAGACGGTGACGCGGGTAACGCGTCTGGTGGAACGGCACATGCGCATCGGCGAATACTCTGACGAATGGTCCGACAGCGCCGTGCGCCGGCTGATTCGCGATCTGGGCGACGATCTGGACTCGCTGTTCACCATCGCGGAGGCCGACCGCGCCGCCTGCAACCCGGAGTATCACTATCTGGACCCCGCCAGGGTCCGCGTCCGCATCCGCCAGGTGCAGGAGGAGGCCGACTACGCGCGGGTCCAGAGTCCGCTGGACGGCGTGGAGATCATGCGCATCGCGGGCCTGCGGCCCGGCCCGGACGTGGGCAGGCTGAAGGACTATCTGGTCAACGAGATCCTGGAGGGGCGGCTGGCCGAAGGGGACCGGCAGGCCGCCGAGCGGCTGCTGCGGGAGAAGCTGGAGCGGGAACATGGCCGTCAGAGGAGCTAAGCGTCCATCCGGGCCGCCGGTCATCGAAAACCGCCGCGCCCGCCACGACTACTTCATCGAGGACGCCTTCGAGGCGGGGCTCGAGCTGAAGGGCTCCGAGGTCAAAAGCCTGCGGCAGGGCAATGCCAACCTGCAGGATGCCTACGTGCAGGTCAAGGACGGCGAGCTCTGGGTGGTGGGGATGTTCATCCGCCCCTACGAGATGGCCAACCGCTGGGCGGCGGAGGAGCGCCGTCCGCGGAAGCTGCTCGTGCACCGGCACGAGATCCTGCGCCTGAGCCAGAAGGTGCAGGAGAAAGGGCTCACCCTCGTGCCTTTGAAGGTCTACTTCAAGAGGGGATGGGCCAAGATGGAGGTGGGAGTCGCCCGCGGCAAAAAGCAGTACGACCGCCGCCAGGCCATCAAAGAGCGCGACCTGCAGCGCGCGCTGCGCCGCGGCGAGCAGTGAACTCCCGCGTCCCGCATTCCGTTGTCCTTCACCGGGTAAATACTACCCGTCAGTCTCAGCGCAAGGAGGAGACATCCAGACGATGAAAGCCATTCGCGTGCACGCGCCAGGGGCGCCCGATGTCATGAAGCTGGAAGACGTCCCCCCGCCTCAGCCCGGGCCGGGAGAGGTGGTGGTGCGGATCAGGGCCGCCGGGGTCAACCCGGTGGACACCTATATACGGGCCGGATCCTACGGGCAGGTGGTCTGCCCGTTCACGCCCGGGATGGACGGCGCGGGTGTCGTCGAGAGCGTGGGGGAGGGAGTCGACCGGGTCCGGCCCGGAGACCGGGTCTTCGTGGCCGGGTCCATCTCGGGCACGTATGCCGAGCTTGCGCTGTGCAGCGCGAAGCGTGTGCACCCGCTTCCCGGCAATCTCAGCTTCGCGCAGGGCGCGGCGCTCGGAGTGCCGTACTCCACGGCTTACACCGCGTTGTTCGACCGCGCCTGGGCGGCGCTCGGCCAGACCGTGCTGGTGCACGGGGCCAGCGGGGGCGTGGGCATCGCAAGTGTCCAGCTCGCCCGGCAGGCCGGACTCACGGTCATCGGCACCGCTGGCAGCGATCGGGGCAGGCAGGTGGTCCTCCAGCAGGGCGCCCACCACGTTGTGGATCACTCCCGTCCCGGCTACGAGGATGAGATCTTGAAGCTCACCGGCGGGCGGGGAGTGGACATCATTCTGGAGATGCTGGCCAATGTCAACCTGGCGCGCGACCTGAAGCTGCTCGCTCGCAGGGGAAAGGTGGTGGTGATCGGCAGCCGGGGGGAGATCGCCATCGACCCGAGGGACACCATGCGCCAGGATTCCAGCATCATCGGCCTGCTGGTGCTCAGCTACTCGGAGGACGAGCTTGCGGAGGTGTTCCGCCGGATGCTTCCGGGGCTGGAGTCCGGGGCTCTGACGCCCGTGGTCGGGACGGTCATGCCGCTTGCCGATGCCCCGGCGGCCCACGAAAAGGTCATGGCTCCCGGCGCCTGCGGAAAGATCGTCCTGGAGCCCTGAAGCGGGGGCGGGTCACCGTTCCTGATGGCGGAAGGCCCGGCCGCGCTGGCGCGGCCGGGCCTCTTCAGTTCCGTTCGTCCTGCGCTCAGGGAAGGCTCACATCGGAGCCGCGCCGCGGAAGGAGCAGCGGAAGCCGCTGCGGCGGGCTCCCCTCCGTCTTCAGGCTGCTGATCCCGATGATGGTCACGAAGCTGCCGGTCTCGGGGGGCGCGGGCAGGGTGCTGGTGTCCACCCTCAGAGGGCTTCCGGACCCGTCGTCCAGCACCACGTATCCGGAGCCCGACGACGTCACCGTCCCCCAGGCCCGGATCAGCAGACCGACCGTGTTCACACCCCGTCCGCCGGTGACCCCGTACTGCCCGAGGGGCGGAGCGCCGAGATCGCCTCCGCCGATGGAGCGCTGGATCATCCCCAGCGGCCGGAGAGGCGCCGAGCTGGAGGTGATCACCACGCTGGAGGCGACGATGTGCCGCTCACCGTCCGCTGTGGTGCCGGTGGTGCCCACCACCTGCACGACGCTGCCCTCCAGCAGCCCGGGGACCGGCCAGCCCGGCACGGTGATGCGGATTCCGCTGGAGCGGTCCGCCTCCTCCAGATAGAAGAATCCCTGGAAGTCCGCCGCCCCCGAGGTGGCGATCTTCCCCGCAATGCTCACGTATTCCCCGTCGGGCAGCGTCTTCGCCTGTTCGATGCGGTGCAGCACCTGCGGAGCGGCGCCCGTCTCCGGATGCCAGAACCCCACCCAGTGCCTGGTGGAGGCGTTCCCGGCATATCCGGCGACCGCCTGCCCGGCACTTGCGTGCAACACGAGTCCCGCGCCTGAGGCTGTCCCGCCGCCCGAGTTGATGGAGTGCCAGTCGATGCGAAGACCCTGTGTCCACCCGGGCGGCCCAGACAGGGCCAGCGCGGCCAGAAGCCATCCATACCTTGGTGCCGCGGCCATCGGCGTCTCCTTCAGTTCACCAGGTACGCCACGGAGTTTCTGATTATCGTGATGGCTCCAGACGTCCTGTTGTTGAAGATCTCGATCCTCATTACCGGGGCGACAACGGGAATGCTGAACACCGCTCGCCCGGCGGGGGTCCTGAAGGCGCCATTGGTCAGCGCCTGCACCGTTCCTACGGCGAAGTCAGATTGACCAATGAGCGGCAACGACCCGTTCGGCGCCAGGTATCTCCAGTTGACCAGTATCCTGTCGCTTTCCGTGTAACTCTCCGTGGTGGCGAGTATGATCCGCACTTCCCTGTAGCCGGTGCAGTCGATATTCGGGCTCCACAGACTGCCCCCGACCGCCACGGTCTGGTCAGACGTCCAGAGTTGGAAGTAGTTGCTGAGGGTGGGGGATTTCACCGTGTTCTGCGACGCGTCGATGCGGACGACAGGGCTGTTGGCGACGTTCACGCCGGGCGTGCCCGTGATGCCGACGTTCCACGCGCCGCTCTGACTCACCGGGAGCGGGTTCGGAATGTTCAGGCCAGACAGGGTGATGGTGCTGCCGGACTGCGACAGGGAGATGTTGTCTCCCGCCGCCAGCGTGACGTTGCCCGTCAGGGAGTTCAGACTGGTCACCGCCGCCGACGGCGGCACCTGGTCCGCCGAGCCGGCGCGCAGCGCATAAGGAGCGGAAACGAGCCGCACTCTCGGGGCGAGCGGCGTGCCCGCCACGCGCGTCTCGAGCCACGAAGTCTCCGGAAAGCCCTGCGAAGGCAGGGGCGTGACCTCGCCGAGCAGGACCGTGAACAGCCCCCCGGACACGGAGACGCTCCGGCCCTCCTCCATCCACAGGGGCGTTCCGCCCGTGGGTGACGGGTAAACGGCAAAGGTCAGACTGTAAGTGCCGTCGCTCACGGGCTGACCGGCGGATCCGTCAGCCTGCCCTGATACGAGACCAGCGAAGGCACCCTGGCGCAGACAGCGCCCGGGACTGCCGGGAACAGGACAATCGCTGCCAGCGCTGCAAGCGCTGCCGCCCGGCAGATGCGTCCCGCGTTACGAGACATAGCTGTTCTCCTTCTCACTATGATGGGTTGGCGGCCGGCAGGCCGCAGACCATCCGGGACTGTCCTCCGGGTCAGCTGGCGGGGTCCGTCTGGATGAGTTCGCGGTAAAGTTGCTAACCGGTCGTATTCCTATTATACCATTGCTCCCGGCCCGTCCCCGCAGAATCTTTTTCTCCCCGCACCGCCTCTCTCCGGCAATGCCGGGGCGCGAGTTTGCGGGGCCCGCCTTCAGTTCACGAGGTAGGCCGAAGACGAGGACAGCATCCTCACCTCGAATCCCAGGGTGTTCTTGATCTCGATCCTCATCTGCGGCGCCATCACCGGGATCTGCAGGAAACCGACCAGCGGGTTCGGCGTCACCAGGCCGTTCATCAGGGACGCGGCTGTCAGACGGGCGAGGTCGGTCGTCCCCACCGTGATCCACTGGCTGTTGGCTGCGAACATCTGGATGCGAACGAGGATCTTGTCCATCTGGGAGTAGACCCCGTAGGCGACCAGAGTCAACCGCAGCTCCCGGTAGCCTTCGCAGTTGAACACGGGTGAATACAGGCTGCCGTCGTCCGGGATCGCCGCGACGCTAGGCCAGAGCCGGATGAAATCGGACTGCGTGAAGGTCCTGACCGTCGGGGTTCCTGTCACGCCGACGTTCCACGCTCCGCTCTGGCTGACCGGCAGAGGGTTGGGGATGCTCAGGCCGGACAGGGTGATGGTGTTGCCGGACTGCGACAGAGAGATGTTGTCTCCCGCCGCAAGCGTCACGTCGCCCTTCAGCGAGTTCACGGAGGTGACGGCGGCCGCCGGGGAAACCGAGTCGGCGCTGCGGGCGCGAAGAGCCCACGGCACGCTGGACAGGCGCGCCCGCGGAGTCAGCGGCGTTCCCGCGACCCGCGTCTCCAGCCAGGCATCCTCGGGGAACCCGCCCGCCGGAAGCGGGTTCTCCTCGCCCAGAAGGACCGTGAACAGCCCCCCGTCACCTGCACTTTGCGTCCCGTTTCGGACCAGAGCGGGGTGCCTCCCGTGGCGGCCGGGTAGACGAGGAACGAGAGGTTGTACAGCCCGTCGCTGACCGCCTGCCCGGAGGCGTCCGTCAGCTTCCCCTGATAGGAGACCAGCCCGGAAGCTTCGGCAAAGGGGGCCGCAACGGCACAGGAGATCACAAGAACGAGGACGGCAAACACCGGCAGCAGCCGGATCTCTGATCTGGGCACGGCAAAGCACTCCTTCTCGACGCATCCCGCAGGACAGCCCTCCGGCCGGGTCCTGCGGGTCGGGCGTGCAGGAGAGTGCCGCCGGGATGCTCGCTTTTGTTCACAAGAGATTATTGCATAAGGATGCCGGCCGGTGGAGGGTGGCGGCGGAGTTCGCGCTCAAGTGTCTTCGCAAGACCCCCGGTGACGCCCGTTCTCCGGCGCGGCTGTCGCGTCCGCGTCAGCGGCCGCTCCGCCACTGCGGGAAATCCCTCGCGAAGAGCGCAAGCGCGTCGTCCAGCGTTCCTTCCACAAAGTAGATCTTTCCGCGCACCTGTGCGGTCCCGCCGGCGGGGCAGTCCGGGAACATAGGGTCCGCGTGGATGCAGGGGATGTCCGCATTGGTCATGATCTTGTAGCTGTTGTCGAACGCCAGGGCGGTCACTCGCCCTCCGTCCTCGGATACGGTGGCGATCAGCGGCACGTCCGCCTGCTCCTTCGCCCACCAGCTCCGTTCGATCTGCGCAGCGGGCAGCGGCGGCCGGTCAGCCGTGTTCGTGACGATGAAAAACGGCTTCTCGCCCGCTTTCGGTCCCGGCCTGGTCCGCGCGAGCGCCAGCCACCTGCCCTTCACGCGGATGAACGTGCGCTCCGCGTGCGGATCCTCGAAGCCCCGGACGCCTTTCTGGATAAGGCAGTACTGGTTTCCGGAGTCCGTCATCTCCGCCACGTAACCGTTGGTGATGGCTGAGGAGATCTCCACGTCCCGTTCCCCGGGACGGATCCGCACCGAGAACGAGATGCCGTTCTCCAGAGCGCAGTCGTAGAACAGGATTCCGTGACGGCTCCTTTTCCACTCCAGAGGATGCTTCGGCCTGGTGACGGGCGGCATGTCCGGCCGGGAGTGGTCGATGAACAGCAGTCCGTGGTTGCTTCCAATGGTCTCAGGGGCCCGGAGGATCCACCGGCCTTCCTGTTCCCAGGGCGGCGAGATAGCCACGGGCATCGCGTGCGGGTAGCCGCCCTGCACGGGAACCGGGTCCACCTTGACCGCCGTCTTCGCCGGGTCTGCCATCGCTCCTCCCGCCGTCAGGATCGCCGCAAGAGCGGCTGCCGCCATCCTCCTCATCGCATCGCCCTCCGCGTCTTCCAGGTCCCGCCCGGGGGCCGTGGGGGCGGACGGCGGCATTCTACCCGCTCCGCACGCAGGCCGTCATTTCGCGCGAAAGGCCGTGATATAATCCCATTGCCGGCCGCTGTTCCGGACCGGGGCGGCCGCGCCTTTGGAATCTGTCTCCGGCGCCGTGCTCCCGTGGCGATCCGGCGAATCGCGGCGGCCGCCGGAGAGGAGGGGTCACTTGCACGCTCTCTATCTGATTCTCGTCTCGCTTCTGGTTCTCGGGCTGGCCTATCGCTATTACGCCGCATTCCTTGCAGCCAGAGTGGCCGTCGTGGAGGCCGGAAGGCGCACCCCGGCGCATGAGTTCCGCGACGGCCGCGACTACCATCCCACCAACCGCATCGTCCTGTTCGGGCACCACTTCGCTGCCATCGCGGGGGCAGGGCCGCTCATCGGGCCGGTGCTGGCCGCTCAGTACGGCTACCTGCCCGGCGCCATCTGGATCCTGCTGGGGGCCATTTTTGCCGGATGCGTCCACGACTTCATCCTTCTGCACGCCAGCGTCCGGAACGGCGGGCGCTCCCTTTCCCACATCGCGCAGAAGTATCTCGGGACCGTGGCGGGGTGGTGCACCGGACTGGCCATCCTGTTCATCATCATCGTCGCGCTCGCCGGGCTGGCCATCGTCGTCGTCAACGCCCTGCGCGAAAGCGCCTGGGGGACGTTCACCCTGATCTGCACCATCCCGATTGCCCTCCTGATGGGGCAGTGGCTGTACAGGATCCGCCCGGGGCGCGTGGGCGAGGCGTCCGCCATCGGCGTCGTTCTGCTGCTGGCGGCGGTGGTCGCCGGAGGCCCGGTGGCGCATTCGGCGATCGGGAAGTACTTCGTCTTTACGGAGCAGCAGATCAAGGTGGGGCTTGCGCTCTACGGCTTCATTGCGGCGGTGCTTCCCGTCTGGATGCTGCTGTGCCCGCGGGACTACCTTTCCACCTATCTCAAGCTGGGGACGGTGGCGCTTCTGGCGGTGGGCCTGATGATCGTCAATCCCGAGCTGCGCATGCCCGCCACCACCGGGTTCCTCGCGGGCGGAGGGCCCATCGTGCCAGGGCCGGTGTGGCCGTACGTCACCATCACCATCATGTGCGGGGCCATTTCCGGGTTCCACTCCCTCATCGTCAGCGGCACGACGCCGAAGATGCTGAACTCCGAGTCGGAGATGAAGTTCATCGGCTACGGAGCGATGGCGGTGGAGTCCTTTGTGGCCGTTCTGGCGCTCATCGCGGCCTGCGCGCTTCACCAGGGAGATTACTTCGCCATCTCCACCACTCCAGAGGCCTGGAGCGCTCTCTCCGCCGCCACCGGCATCTCCACGGTGGAGCTTCCCGCCCTCTCGGCGGCCGTCCAGGAGAATCTGATGGGCCGTCCGGGCGGGTCCGTGACGCTGGCCGTCGGGATGGCTTCGGTGTTCTCCGGGCTGCCGGGGATGAAGGCGATGATGGCCTACTGGTACCACTTTGCCATCATGTTCGAGGCGCTCTTCATCCTGACCACGATAGACACCGGCACTCGCGTCGCGCGGTTCATCCTGCAGGAGATGCTGGGGAAGGTCTACCGCCCGCTGGGCTCCAGCACCTGGATGCCCGGAGTCATCCTCACCAGCGCTCTCATCTGCCTTGCCTGGGGAGGACTGCTGTACGGCGGCACCATCTCAACCATCTGGCCGATGTTCGGGCTGGCCAATCAGCTTCTGGCGGCGCTCGGACTTGCCATCGGCACGTCCTATCTGCTGCGCGCCGCTCCCAGGCGCGTCTATGCCGCCACCACGTTCCTCCCGTTCGTGGTGCTGGCGGTCACCACCTATGTAGCGGGATTCATGAACCTTGCCACCTATATGGAGAAGTCCACCCGCGTCTTCGATGTGTTCTTCGTGAACGCCCTTTTGTCCATCGCAATGCTTGTGCTCAGCACGGTGATCGTCCTGGTCTCCTTCCGGGACTGGCTCAACGGCAGGGCAGCGGTGCCTGCGGCCGTTCAGGACAGCCCGGCGGCGTGATGAAGGGCGCGCGCGGGGGCAGGCCCCTCATGCTTGAGGTCTCTCCGGAGGCCGCGGAACGGGCAGCCGCGGAGGCGCGGGGACGCGCCCTCATCCTGACCTACCGCGAGCTGCAGCCGGGAGGATGCTGCGCGGCGGGCGCGATGGTGCGTCTGGAGTGGCGCCCTCTGGCGGAGGCGTCCGCGGACCCGGACCTGGTGGCCGTGGGCGATGCGGGCGGCGTCCCCCTGTTCTGTCATCACGTGGTGGCCCGTTTCGCCTCGGAGCACCCGGTGCGCATTGTGCTTCGCCGGTTCGGGCCGCTGCGCTGGCTGGCCATCCAGGCGGAGCGCGACCCGGCGATGTGGAGCTTCTTCGGGGACGGCCCGTTCGGGGATTCGGGACCTGGTTGCGCGCCGGACCGCTGATTGGGGTAATATCCTGCCGGCCGGGAGCGCTTTCAGGGACGCTGCGGCGCGTGGGACCACGAACACTCAGCGGGGAGTCAGACGTTTGGAATCCACCAGGTATCTGATTATCGGCGGCGGACTGGCCGCCGCCACGGCGGCCGAGGAGCTGGTCCGGGCGGATGAGACGGCCCGGGGAGCGACGGTCATCCTCACGGCGGAAGCCGATCCGCCCTATCATCGGCCTCCTTTGTCGAAAGGGTACCTCACCGGGACCGGGAGCCGCGACGAGCTGCCGGTGCATCCGGAGGAGTTCTACGCCGCCAACGGCATCGAAGTCCGGTTCCGCACCCGCGCCCGTCTCATAGATCCCGCCTCCCGCGTCTGCGAACTGGAGCTCAACCGCTCCATCGCGTTCGAGAAGGCGCTCATCGCCACGGGAGCCTTTCCCGTGCGCTTCGAGGGGCCGGGACGGGCCCTGGAGGGCATCCATTATCTGCGCACCGTACAGGACTCGGACCGCATCCGCCGCGCGTCTCAGGACTGGAACGAAGTCGCCGTCATCGGGGCCGGCTTCCTGGGGATGGAACTGGCGGCGGCGTTCGCCTCCCGCGGCATCCGCACGACGGTCATCTCGCGCGCGCGCTCCGTGCTGGACCGCATGCACAACCCGGAGGTCTCGGCGTTTCTGCAGCGTTACTTCGAACGCCGCGGGGTGCGGTTCCTGCTGGAGGACGAGCCGTATGGGCTGCTCGGGTCCGGGGAGGTGAACCTCATCCACACCCGCCGCGGGGAGAAGGTGCCCTGCGACGGCGTGGTGTTCGCGGTCGGGGCCGCGCCGAACGTGGCGCTGGCGCAGGCCAGCAGGCTGAGCGTGGATAACGGCGTCGTGGTGGACTCCTGCCTTCAGACCGCCGTGCCCGGCATCTACGCCGCCGGCGACGTGGCGAACTTCCCGGATGCGGTGTTCGGCGTCCGGAGGCGGGTGGAGCACTGGGACAACGCGGATTCGCAGGGGAGGGTGGCCGGCCGGAACCTTGCCGGCGCGCAGGAGCGGTTCGACCGCGTCTCGATGTTCTTCACCGACCTGTTCGACCTCTCGCTGGAGGTGTGGGGGATGCCGGCCGAGGGCGACCGCATCGTGCTGCGGGGCGAACTGAGCGACCGGTCCCTCTTCGCCTGGCATCTGCGCGACGGCGTGGTGAACGCCGCGGTCCTGATGGGCCGGCCGCAGGAGGAGGCGGAGATGGTGGAGAGGATCATCCGCGCCCGCGTCAACGTCTCCGGGCGCATCGCCCTTCTCAGGGATCCGCGCAGGCCGCTCGGGGATCTGCTGTGAGTCCCGCCGGGCTCCGCCTTGCGCGGATGCCTGCCTCCGTCCTGAACGCGGCGGCCTGGCTGCGCGAGCTGGCGGGCTCGGCCGTCCGGCACGACCTCCCTTTTTGCGCGGCGGCCATCGCGTTCTACGCGTGGCTGTCGCTGTTCCCGCTCCTGCTGATCGGCATGTCTGGCCTGGGCGTCTGGCTCTCCTCCGCGGAGGCGCGCCGGCAGACTCTGGAACTCCTGGACCGGAGCGTGCCCGTGCTGCGATCTTCGGGGATGGATTTCGACCGCCTGCTTCAGTCCATCGCCGAGGGAAGCGGCGGCGCCGGCCTGGCGGGCGTGCTGCTTCTGCTGTGGAGCGGCTCTCAGGTGGTCGCGGCGGTGCAGCACTCCCTGAACCGGGTCTTCGATGCGCGCCGGCGCGGGATATGGGGGGTGGCCCGCCTGAAAAGCATCGGGTTCGTGCTGTACACGGGGCTTCTGGCGGCGCTCTCCCTGGCCGCCACGGTCGCTTCCGGCGTGGTGGCTCAGGGGCTGGCGGGCAGGGCGCTCTACGCCGTGATATCCCTTCTTCTCAACAGCACCCTTGCCGCTTCGGCCTACGTGTTCCTGCCGCGGGTCAGGGTGCCGTGGAAACAGGCGTTCGCCGGGGGGCTCGTGACGGCGGTGCTGTGGCTGCTGACGAACAGCGCTCTCGTCGTGTACTTCGCGCAGATGGCGCGCTTCTCCACGCTGTACGGGCCCCTTGCGGGCACGGTGGCGGTGCTGCTGGCGTGCTACTTCCTGGCGCTGGTCCTTCTGATGGGCGCCGAGATCACGCGCGCCCTGTTGCCCGGCCGGCCGGCCGGCGGAGGGGCCGGAGGATGGCAGGACTGATCTCAGCCCGCGAAGGTCTTCTCCGCGTTCGAAAACAGCAGCTTCTGCAGGTCGCGCTCCGGAATGCCCGCCTCCCGGATCATCCCCAGCGTCACCGCCGGATCGGTCATCGGGGCGCCGCTGCCGAACATCATCCGGTTGCCGTTGACCGCGGCCCATCCTTCCCGGATGCGGCTGGGCGAGACCTCGCCGGTGGTCTGCAGATGTATGTTCAGGTGCTGCCGGGCCGCCGCGATGGCCGATCTCCAGTCCTTGCCGCCCATCCCCACCAGCACCACCTTGATCAGCTCGAACTTCCGGGCGATGTCGGCGGCGGCATACACGCACTCCCGGCGGGGGGTGAACAGCAGCAGGGGTTTTGCAAAGCGGCGGTACGCGTTCAGAAGCTCCTCCGCGTCGGCGCTGCTGACCGGTGTGTCCGGCCGGCCTTCGATCATCACCAGCCCGCGGAACTGCTGCTTGGTCAGGTAGCGGCGCATGTCCTGCATCGCTTCTTCCGGATGGTTTGTGTTAACCACCGCGTATCCCAGCAGCCGCCTGTGCCCGGCGATCTGCTCCGCCAGCCACGCGTTGCCCGCCACGAAGTCACTTGAGATGGCGAGCGAGCTCGCCACGATCGCGTGCGTGATGCCCAGCTGGTCCATCCGCCGGAGAAGCTGGTCCCGCCCGAACTCCCCGGCACAGGGAGCCCCGCAGCCCAGTATCGCCAGAGAGTCAATGATCGCCAAGTCGGTCTCCAAACAGCCTGATCGCATTGCCGGACAGGATGGCTTCCTTGGCGGAGTCCGGCAGGGACGACATCCGCACGTACTCGAGGGAGCCCGTCAGGCTGCCGCGCGGGGCGGAGGAGCCGAACAGCAGCCGCTCCGTGCCGATGGCATCCGCAAGCTCCTCAAGGAGCCCGAGGTGCGACATCCCGTCCGTCGAGAGATACCAGTTGTCCATCTGCGGCATCACGGCCGCCACCTCCGAGATACAGTCGTCCGCAACGTGCACCAGGATCACCGGCAGGTCGCCGGCGTGCGGCACGCGCGACAGGGCCGTGATCTGGCCGGGGCGCGTGATGGCCACCGAGACGGGTGTGCCCGTCGGGGCGATGGCCTCCAGGCATCTGGCGAACGGAAGATAGTCCGCCACCGGCCAGTCGTGGATCTCAGGGAAGAACCGCAGGCAGGCCAGCCCCCGGGAGGCCGCCTCGGCCGCAAACTCCCACGGCTTCACAAGAAGAGTGGGGTCCACCGCGGCCGCCGGCACAAGGTTCGCATGCTCCGCTGTCTTCTGCAGGAGCGATTCCAGCGTCCAGCGGGTGGTCTCGAAGACGCAGTCGGTGGAATGGGCGATGGCTTTTTCGACGCCGTTCGCCCCCAGCGTCTCCAGCAGGCGCTCGAGGGAAAGGTCCGCGCCGCCCGCCGGCCACGAGCCGAAGATGGTGTAGGAGTCGATGATCCGCATCTGGTCTGTGTTCCGTCTTCCGGCCGCTTACTGCACCCGGGCCAGGTCCGCCGCTCGCCGCAGCCGTCTCACGACGCGCTCCCGTCCCAGTGTTTCGAGCGCGGCGAACAGGGACGGGCCGACCGTCCTGCCGGTGCACGCGTAGCGGACGGGATGGATGAGCGCTCCGCCCTCCCGGCCCAGCCGCCCGCCAGCCTCGCGGACGCGCGCCTCGATGGCGCTCTCGGTCCACTCGCAGTCCTGGAGGGCGTCTGCGATCCCTTCGAAGAGCTCCGCCGCTCCCGGCTCCCGCAGCCACTTGCCGCCCTTCTCTTCGTAGTCGAACTCGTCTGTAAAGAAGTAGGATGCCAGCTCCACGATGTCGTGCGTGAAGGTCAGCCGGTCCTTCATCACCCGGACGACGCTCTCCAGATATCCGTCCTGCACGCCGGTCAGGCCCCTCTCCTCCAGCAGCGGCCTCACCAGCCGCGCCAGCTCCCCGTCCGGGAGCATCCGGATGTGCTGGCGGTTCAGCCAGTCCAGCTTCTGGCGGTCGAAGATGGCCGGATGGTTCACGATGCCCGGAATGTCGAACGCCTCGATGAGTTCCTGCCGGGTCATCACCTCCCGGTTGTCGCCGGGCGACCATCCCAGCAGCGCCAGGAAATTGAGCAGGGCGTCCGGCAGATACCCCATCCGGGTGAACTCCCGGAACGACACCGCGCCGTGGCGCTTCGAGAGCTTGGAGCGGTCCGGCCCCAGGATCAGGGCCGGATGGACGAACTGAGGGGGCTCCCAGCCGAACGCGGCATAGAGCCGGACGTGCTTGGGCGTGCTGGAGAGCCATTCGTCGCTTCGCACCACGTGCGTGATGCCCATCAGATGGTCGTCCACCACGTTCGCGAACTGGTACGTCGGAAAACCGTCCGCCTTCAGCATCACGAAGTCGTCGATGAGCGCGTTGTCAAAGGACAGGGTGCCGCGCACGTGGTCGTAAAACTCCGTCACCCCCTCAAGCGGCATCGCGAAGCGGATGACGTGGGGCTCATCGGCAGAGTGTCCCGCCGCGTCGCGGCAGCGCCGGTCGTAGCCGGTCGGCAGCCCGGCCGCCTTCTGCTCCTCGCGCATCTGCGCCAGGCGCTCCGGGGAGCACCAACAGCGGTAGGCCTTGCCATCCCGGACCAGCTGCTCGGCCAGTTGCCGGTAGATCTCCAGACGCTCCGACTGGAAATAGGGCCCCTCGTCCCAGTCCAGTCCCAGCCAACGCAGCCCCTCCTGGATCTCCTCCACGGAGCCTTCCACGTACCGCGTCCGGTCCGTGTCCTCGATTCGCAGGATGAACTGCCCCCCGTGATGGCGAGCCAGAAGCCAGGCGAACGCCGCAGTCCGGGCGTTTCCGACATGCATGCTGCCGGTGGGGCTCGGCGCGAAGCGGGTTCGAAGCCTGCTCAAGGGAGCCTTTCCCCCCGGCCCGGCGCGCAAAGGGGCGCGCAGAGCGCGCCCCGGCGGTCCCGCAACTTCTCAGTACTCCCGGACCACATATTTCCTCTTGGACTTCTGGAACCCCTGGTCTTTCTTCTTCGGGTCGTACACCCACAGCCCGGTCCTGGGCTGACGCGTGAAGCACGGATATCCGCTCAGGATGGATGCCACGAGCATCCGCGACACCCGCCGGATCAGGTTGACCTCGACGAACAGATGCGGATAGCTCATCCCGGAGCTCTGACGCTCCAGCAGCCGGCACATCACCTCGAAGGTGGGCAGACGTTCGTTATCAGCCTCATCCTTCAGCTGCAGCAGCTCCAGCAGCCGCGCCGGGGCGACGGCGGTCACCTCGTCCGTCTCCCCCGAATACTCCAGGTCGAAGACGTCCCACTCCTGGGTCGCGTTCAGGTGGAACAGACCGCCTGCGATGGGCAGGCCCAGCGCCTCGTAGAGCGGCCCGAGCCCGTACACCAGCCTTGTGTCCAGGTTCACCCACGCTTCATAGGCGTTGCCATCGTGGCGGATCGTGATCTGCTGAACGGCGGGCTCCGGCGCGAACAGTCCCTCGGGAAGCTGGGCAAGGGGGAACGTGCCCTCCTGCTTGTGGTGATACTTGAGCACGCAGTCTGCCCGCATCGGGCGCCTCTCGGGACGCTCCGGCGGGTCCTCGTCGCCGACGTCCTGCACGATGGGCAGGTGGATTTCTTTCGCCAGCGAGGCCTCCAGCCCGGCCGGCTCCATCTCCAGGTCGAAGCGCTCGCCGTCCGGCGTGGAGAAATCGTACACGGGGATGATGAGCGACTGCGGGATCTCCAGCACATGACCGGGCACCGTGCCCGGAGGCGCGAAACGGCCGGCTCCCAGCCAGACCACCTCGATGTCGTGCCGCAGACGCTCGACGACCGTCTTCTCCGTCAATGCGTACGCCTTCTCGCCCTTCTCGAGCTCGAAGGTCTGCAGGAGCAGATCCTCCACGCGGCAGACCCCGCCCTTCTCCCGGATGGCGCGCCGCATTTCGGCGATGTCGCCGTCGGTGATCTCCGGAAGGGCTTCTTCCGTCTCCTCTTCCTCCTCCAGCTCCTCGGCCAGGCTGGCTTCCAGGGTCTTCAGGGCGTTCAGCAGCTCGTTCTGCCGGTCGCGCCGGTACAGCACCAGCGAGGAGGACATGGCCACATCTTCGTCCTGCCAGAGCGCGGTGAGCATCTCGGCGGGATCGAAATAGTCGCGCTGCGCCTCCCATCCGAAGAAGGCCGCCACCTTGAACGGCACCGGCTCCTTGCCCTCCAGAACCAGCTGCACCGCCGCGGCGGCCGGGTCGCCCTCCCAGTCCAGCGCCGATGCCGCCGGGCGGTAGCGCTCGATCAGCTCCGGATCCAGGAAGTTGTAGTAGATCACATCCTCGGGACTGTCGTAGTCCGTATCCAGCAGCCACCCGGACAGCCCGAACTCGTTTTCGCCTACGATCGTGAAATGCGACGAGTCGGTGGCGAACTTCATCACGGTGGCCGCCATCACGTCCGGGTCGCGCCCCAGGATCCGGGCCATCTCGCGCCCCAGGATCTCAGCTGAAAGCGGCCGCCCGGCGCCTTTCACCAGCGACTCCAGCACCTCCTCGAACGGGTATTCCGGAGCCTCCCATCGCCCCGCGAGGTCCCATCTGCGGTCCGATGTCTGCGTGAAGCGGGACGAGGATCTCAGCGCGTGCTTGGCGAGCTTCAACGTCACGGCCCTGTGATTGACCGCGGTCACCAGTTCGCCCGTCTTGCGCGGCCCGCTCTCCAGCAGGATCTGCGCCAGACGGTCCTGCAGGACCGTCATCGGCAGGTCTTCCAGAGCAGCGGCCGGCGCTGCAGCAGTCCTTGGTGTCACCAGATTCATCCTCCCAGTCTACTCGAGCCGTTCATCCCGGACGCAGGCCCTCCGTCAGATGCTGCCTGCAGCCACGGCTTTCAGGTCGTGGTCGTATGTCCCGACGACCTTCGCGCGCACGATCTCCCCGGGGCGCAGGCCGTTGCCGGTCAGCTCCACCGTGCCGTCCACTTCGGGAGCATCCCGCTCGGACCGGCCTCTCATCCTCCCCGGGCCCGCCGGCGCTTCCACCAGCACATCGATCTCCCTGCCCTCCAGCTCCCGCAGCTTCTCCCGCGAGATGCGCCTCTGGGCCTCCATCAGGGCCGCACGCCGCTCCTCGGCCACCTGCCGCGGAACGTCGTTCTCCATCGCGAATGCCGGGGTCCCCTCTTCGTGGGAATACACGAAGGCTCCCGCATGGTCGGGCCGGACTTCCTCCAGGAACCTCAGGCAGTTCTGGAACTCGCCGTCCGTCTCGCCCGGGAAGCCCAGCAGGAAGGTGCAGCGTATCGCGATCTGCGGGCAGCGCTGCCTCAGCTCCTCCACCAGCCCCAGATACCGGGCTGCGCTCCCGGCCCGGCGCATCCTCTTCAGCACCCGGTCGTCCCCGTGCTGGAACGGCAGGTCAATGTAGGCTGCCAGATTGGGCACATCCCCGAAAAGCTCCACGATGGACCGGTCCACCCGCCCGGGATGCGCGTACATGATCCGCTGCCACCGCAGCCCCTTGATCTTTCCCAGTTCGCGCACCAGGCGGGCCAGACTCCACTCCCCCTGCGTCTCCCGCCCGTACAGCGTGGTGTCCTGTCCCACCAGGACGGCCTCTTTGAGGCCCAGGTCCACCAGCATCCGCACTTCGTCCAGAAGCTTCTCCGGCGGGCGGCTCCGCCAGGCGCCCCGGAAGGCCGGGATGGCGCAGAAGGAGCATGTATGGTCGCATCCCTCGCCGATGCGCAGATACGTCGTCCACGGCGGAGTGGTCATCAGCCGGGCACCGATCTCCTGCCACTCCGGCGGCGGAGGCGTGGAGACGACGGGACGCTCCCCGCGCAGCGTCGAGCGCACATAGTCCGGCAGCTCCACCGTGTGCCCCAGCCCCACGATGGCGTCCACGTCGGGCAACTCTTCCGCCAGCCGGTCCGCGTAGCGCTGGGCCAGGCACCCGGCCACCAGCACCTTCTGGCATCGCCCCCGCTTCTTGCGGCGGACAGCGTCCCGGATGGCCGTCAGCGATTCCTCCTTCGCCGCATCGATGAACGCACAGGTGTTCACCACCAGCACGTCCGCGTCGTCCGGATCGCCGACCAGCGTCCACCCGTCCTGCGCCAGCACCGCCAGCATCTCCTCGGAGTCCACCTGGTTCTTGGGGCAGCCCAGATGCACCAGACCCAGGGTCCGGGCCTGCCGCGCGGGGCGTCTATTCTTCATCTTCATCGTATTCCTGGGATGCCGCAGTCGTCCCGCGGGGAAGGCCGAAAAGCTCGTCCATCTGCGCCGGGGAAAGCAGCACCTCGCGCGGATTCGCGCCGTCCGCCGGCCCCACGATCCCCTGCTTCTCCATGGCGTCCACCAGCCGTGCCGCGCGCGTGTAGCCGATACGGAACCTTCTCTGGATCATCGAGGTGGAAGCCCTGCCCTGACTGACCACCAGCCGGACCGCCGGTTCGTAAAACTCGTCCCGGTAGGCCGCGTCCTCCGCGTCGCCGAACTCGCCGTCGCCGCCGGCGGACGGCTCCACCGGCTTCAGCGAGAACTCGGGGCGGCCCTGCTGCCGCAGGTGCTCCACCAGCCGTTTCACCTCCTGCTCCGACACGTACGCCCCCTGGATGCGGATGGGCTTGGGAGCGTCAATGGGGCGGAAGAGCATATCGCCCTTGCCGATGAGCCTCTCCGCCCCATTCTGGTCCAAAATGGTCCGGCTGTCCACCTGAGAACTCACCGCAAAAGCGATGCGGCTGGCGATGTTCGCCTTGATGGTGCCCGTCACCACGTCCACGCTGGGGCGCTGGGTGGCGATCACCAGGTGGATTCCCACCGCCCGCGCCAGCTGGGCGATCCGGCAGATGCTGGCTTCCACATCTGCCGCAGCCTGCATCATCAGGTCCGCCAGCTCGTCGATGACAATCACGATATACGGCAGGCGGTCCCTCGGCCCAACCGCTTCGTTGTAGCTCGCGATGTTCCGGGTGCCTTTCGAAGCGAGCCGGTCGTAGCGCCGGTCCATCTCCTGGACCGCGGCCCGCAGAATGCCCGCCGCCGATTTCGCGTCCCGGATCACCGGGGCGCACAGGTGCGGGATGCCGTCGAACAGGCTCAGCTCGACCCGCTTGGGATCGATCAGGACCAGACGCAGGTCGCGGGGGGTGGCGCGAAGGAGCAGGCTGGAGATGAGCGAGTTGAGCATGATGCTCTTGCCCATGTTCGTCGCGCCCGCGACCAGAAGGTGCGGCATGGAGCACAGATCCGCCACCACCGGCTCCCCCGCCACGTCCAGTCCCAGCGGGAAGGCCAGTTTCGAGGGATGGTTGCGCAGCAGAGGCGTCTCGATGACATCCTTCAGCCCCACCAGCCCGCGGTGCCGGTTCGGCACCTCCACGCCGATGGCCGACTTGCCCGGGATCGGCGCCTCCACCCGCACGTTGATCGCCGCAAGCGACATGGCGATGTTGTCCGCCAGGCTCACGATCTTGTTCACCCGGATGCCGGCCGCCAGCTGGATCTCGTAGCGCGTCACCGTGGGCCCGTGCGCGATCTCCACCACGTTCGCGGTGATGTTGAACTCCTGAAGAGTCCGCTCGATGATCTCGACGTTCTGGCTCAGCTCCTCCGCGCTGCGTGCGGGGGTGGGGGGCGAATCGTCCAGCAGCGACACCGGGGGCAGCTCGAAGCCCTCGTCGTCGAAGGGCTCGTCAGCGAAAGGAGGCCTTTTGTCCCCGTTCCCGGGAGCGCTCGACGGCCGGGCGATCACCTGTCCGGCGGAAGCGGCCTCCGTCAGTTCCTCCTCCAGAGCCTGGCGGCGGCTCTGGATGGCCCGCTCGATGAGCGCCTGGCGGTCCACGGCCGGCTCCGTCTCCGGCTGCGGCCCGGGCTCCGGCTTCCTCTGCTCCGCCCTCTCCTGCTCCCGCTGCACCGATTCCCGGCCGGAGGCTCTGGGGCGCTCCGGGCCCACCTCGCGCCGGCGCCGCACGATCTGTCCCAGGGTCGAGAACACAGGGATGTCCGTGATGACGATCACCGCCGCCAGAGCCAGACCGCCCAGAAGAGCCAGCGCGCTCGTCCTCCCGAGCGCCACCATCAGGAAGTAAGACAGTCCGGCTCCCAGATACCCTCCTCCCCGGGACATCGCCTCCGGCGAGAACACCCGTTCCACAGTGGGAGGGCCCTCCAGGTTGGCCACGTGCAGCCAGCTGATGGCGATCAGCCAGAGCGCCACAGCGGCGGCGCTCCTGCGGGTGAAACGCACCCGCAGTCCGCCGAACAGCAGCATCGCCCCCACTACGAACGCCAGCACGGGCACGATGAACGCCCCCGCCCCCGACACCAGGCGCAGGGCGTTCGCCAAATCCCGGCCGATCTCGCCGGTCTCCTCCGCCGGCGAGGCGAGGCTCACAAGGCTGATGACGCCCAGCGTCAGCACCAGGATCCCCGCCACATCAAAGGCCAGCGGCGACAGTCCCGGCCGGGAGGTTCTTCTGGACGAGGTCTTCCGCATAAGCCCAACCGCCTGAGTATACCACAGATGCCCGGAGCCCCGTCGCGGCCCGCTCCGCCACTGAGGAACGTGCCCGCGGGCGGCCATAATGAGACTGATCTGGCCCCGGCCCGCAGGCGTTCAGAGACGATACGGTGAGTGGGAAGCCTTGCGCCGGCGCCGCCAAAGCGCAATGATGTCAGACAACAAACAGACGAACACGCCGCCCACAGTCCTCATTGTAGACGACACGGAAGAGATCAGAAGACTGGTCCGGATCGGCCTGAAGTCCTCGGGCTACAGCACGGTGGAGGCATCCTCCGGCCCTCAGGCCCTCTTTCTCATCGAGACCGTCCGTCCCGATATCATGGTCCTGGACGTGATGATGCCCCAGATGACCGGCTTCGAGGTGCTGCGGGAGATGAGGCAGCGCTTCCCCGACCTGGACATCCCCGTCATCATGCTCACCGCCAAGACGGAGACGGATGACAAGGTGGAAGGGTTCGAGGCGGGGGCTCAGGACTACATGACCAAACCGTTCGAACCGCGGGAGCTTGCCGCCCGTGTCCGGGTGCTCCTGCAGTCCCGGCAGGAGCGGGAGCGCCTCCGCGCTGCCGCGCAGGGGCTGCAGGCGCTCTCAGCCACCGACGAGCTCACCGGGCTCTACAACCGCCGGCATCTCATGGGCCGGGTGAACGAGGCTCTTGCGGAGCACCTGCGCCACGGCATTCCCGTCTCGCTGCTGATCTTCGATATTGACCGCTTCAAGTCCGTCAACGACACGTACGGTCACGTGGCGGGCGACGACCTGCTCCGGGAGCTGGCGGAAGTGCTGAGGCCCAACATCCGGCAGGAGGATGTCATGGCGCGCTACGGGGGGGAGGAGTTCGTCCTGCTGCTCCCCGCCACTCCCGTCGAGTCGGCCATGGTGATGGCGGAGCGCATCCGCGAGCTGGTTGCGTTGCACGAGTTCGACTGCGACGGCAATCCGCTGCACGTCACGGTCAGCATCGGAGCGGCGGGCCTGCCGGGCGATGCCGTGCGGACCGGTGAGGAGTTCATCGCCATGGCGGACAAGCGGCTCTACGTCGCGAAGCACCTGGGACGCAACCGCGTGGTCGGCCCGGAGCCTCGCACGCATCCCGAGTCCTCCGCCGCCTGACAGTCCTGGGAATACGGCTCCCCGCGGGCCCGGAAGGCCGCCGTCCTTCCCGCGCGGCGTCCGCAAAAAAGTGAATCCGCCGGGCCCGGAGACGGGCCCGGCGGACCGGCATCAGGTCAGCGCATCGAACAAAGCTGTCGCAGGTCGTCCCGCTTCTCCTCCTCACGTCCCGGGCAGACATCTGCGGCCTTTCGGCACTGTCCGCTTCTCGGAGCCTCCCCGCCAGCCCCGGCCCTCCCTGAGCGGCGACAGAGACGGGTTATTTTTCGGTCGGGCCGGATTGTTGCAGGGTGAGGCGCCTGCTGCGGTCTGTTTCATTACGATGGCGCCAGGGCCGGCGGCTTTCCCGGCCGGGAGCCGGTCTTGCCCCTCCGGCGGACCCGGAAACAGTGCCGGGTCCAATCATGATATTCCGCACAGGGGGCCGCTCCCGCCCTGGAATTCGCCGGCCCCTCGAAAAAGGTATTTCTGCGGGTTTTCGCCCGCAGCATGAAAAACATGTGACAGGCGGACCGCACTGCGGAACGCTGGCTCCCGCCGGCGTGTCTTCTCAGTTCCGGGTCAGCGCCCTGATCAGAGGTTCCGGCGACAGGCCGTCCGCCCCCATCTTCAGTGCCAGCGCCGGGGCGTCCAGGCTGTCCCCGAGCCTCCACAGCCCCTTCAGCATCTCCCCGGCAGCGGGGCGGCGGAACCATTCCGGCCCGAACTCCCCCTCCAGCCGCGCCCGAAGCTGCGCCTCCAGCATCCACGCCCTCAGATATTGCGCCACATAGAAGCCCTCGTCCACGTCCGCCAGGAACCGCTCCGGGCTGATGCGCACCAGCAGGTGTCTGCCGAGCGTTTCCTCGTAGAGCGCCCGGGCGCGCTCTTCGTCCAGAGAGTGCATCTCCAGCTCGTACAGCAGTTTGGCGCAGTAACGCCGCAGCATCCACGTTTCGCAGAACCGGTTGAACTCCAGGAACTCGCTCCAGTCCCGTTCCCCCAGATGCCCCGTCAGCCACCGCTCGTTGAACAGAAGGTTGTTGAACAGGAACGCATACGTCTCGGTGACCGATGTGTCTCCCAGCGAGCGGAGGGCGAAGGGCAGGGCCGGATCCACGTGCGTGAAATGCTCGGCGTGCCCCGCTTCGTGCAGCAGCGAGTTGTAGTCGTCCTGGCCGCCGTGCGGCTTGATGACCAGCCACACTTCCTGCGGCACCCGCACCGGCGCGCAGAACGCTCGGGGGGATTTCAGCGGGCGGTCCTCGATGTCCAGGTGGAGGTTGGCCTGCTCCTCAATCCGGATGCCGAGCCCCGCCAGAGTCTCCTTCAGGCACCCTAGCAGCCGCTCCGCCGGGAACGCCCCGTCGAAGCGCCGGGCACGCATGAAGTGGCTGATGTCGGCCGCGGTCCCGTCCTCCGCGGAGGCTCCCACGCTCCGGAGCGCGCCCGCCACCCGCTCGGGCCAGCCGGCGGCGGTGGCCCGAAGGATCTCTTCGGCGGCCTCGCGCAGCCAGTCCAGCTGAAGCCGCTTGAGCTCGTCGCACATCGAGCGGTAGTCCGTGAAGCCCAGCTCGGCGGCGATCTGGCGTGTCCTCGCCCACAGCTCCGCGTACAGGGGGTTCAGCGACTCCATCACCCGGCGGTGGGCCCGGTTCCACTCCAGGCGGACACGCCGGTCTTCCTGGTTCTGGATCAGCACCGGCGCGGAGCGGTAGGGCACGTCCCGTCCGTCGAACCTGACCACGGCCTGCATCTCCGCGTTCACCAGGCGTTCCGATTCCTCCGCCAGACGCAGCCCGATGTGCCCTTCCACGGCAAACTCCGCCAGATTCAGCGTGCGCATGTCCTGCCGCTCCGCCAGCCTCGCCCGCACGTTCTCCGGTTCGAAGAGCCTGCTGTGGCGGGCATAGATCTCCCGGACCTCGTAGGATTCCTTCTCCCCGGTGCCCGTCAGGAGCCCTTCGCGCATCAGCTCCTCGTTCAGCTGTTCGGCTTCCGTTTCGTACGCTGTCACCTCGAGCAGCATCACGGCTCCCTTTCCGCAATGGCGATCATCTGCACGCTGCAGTCGTCAGCTTCGCCGCCGTCATAGTCGCCCAGCAGCGTCCTGAGACGGAACCCCGCGCTCTCCAGCAGCAGCCGCAGCTCGTTCGGGTGGAGCCAGGCGTAGGTCCAGCTCTGGAGGAAGACCTGCGGGGCGCCCTGGCGGGGCAACAGCATCGTGAAGGCGTTCACCAGACTGCGCTCGCGGAAGTGGTCTTCCCTGGTCTGCGCTCCGTAGAGCAGCAGCAGGCCGGAGTCCGGATCCAGACGCGACGTCAGATACGGCTCATCCGCGGACGGGTTGGGCTTGGGGACGAACACGTCCAGCCAGAGCGCTCCGCCGGGCTTCAGGCAGCTGTGCACGCTCCGGAGTGTCTTCCTCTGGTCTTCCAGAGAGCCCAGATACAGAAAGGTGTTCGTCGAGCAGACCGCCAGGGCCGCCGGACGGGGGGTCCGGCACTCCCGCATATCCTGCTGGAGCAGTGTCAGGCGCGCCCGGTCTTCGACGGGAAAACGGCCGGCCTTCTGACTCAGCCGCTCCAGCATCCTGGCGTCGGAATCCAGCGCGAAGACCTCCAGTCCCTCCTGCAGCAGCGGGATGCTGAGCCGCCCCGTCCCGCACCCGAGGTCCAGCACGGGCCCTCCCGTCTCCTCCGCCAGCTCCAGCACCAGCGGGATGTCATCCTCGAAGTCGCCTTCCATCAGGTCGTACACCTCGGGGATCCATCCGCCGTAGCCGGAGCGCACGTCGCATCCTCCCCAACGGTGCAGGTCGTGAAAGATATCGAAAAATTCCGGCTCGATTCCCGGGCCTGTTCCCGCCAATCGACGATCTCCTGTCCGCAAAGAGCGATGGCCTCCCGCCGGGCGGGAGGCCATGTATCATGAAGCTTCGGGACGCTCCCTGTCCAGCGTCCCCGGCCGCTACCTTCCGTAGGCGCCCAGCGCCCGTCGGATGTCGGCTGCGATGGCGGGCAGGTCTTTTGCTTCGAAGAGGTCGTAGAACGCGGCGATCCTGCCGTCGCGGCCCACGAGGAAGCTCGCGGGCACAGCGTCGAGGTCCCAGGCGTTGTAGGCCTTCCTGTTCTGGTCCACCGCCACCCGCTGGGAGGGCTTCTGGTCCCGGACGAACCTGCGGACCGCGTCCTCTCTGTCCTGAATCGCCACGCTGATGAAGCGCACTCCCTTCGGCTGCCATTCCCGCGCAAGCCGGGACACCAGCGGGAACTCCTCGCGGCACGGCTGGCACCAGGTGGCCCAGAAGCTGACGAACACCGGACCCTTCTTGAGCTCCTCCTTCAGCGAGAACGAGCGTCCGTTCAGGTCCTTCAGCTCCAGGGCGGGAGCGTTCTGCCCCTTCTTCGGCTGGGCGGCGCACAGAGGCGCGGGGCAGAGGAGCGCCGGGGCAAGGACGGTGAGCGCCGCCAGCGCGGCGGTCCGCAGCCGCGATGGGCCGGGCATTACTTTTTCTCCAGCGCCTTCTGGATGGCGGCGTCCCACTTCTTCAGGTCATCCTGCCCGGTGAAGCCCCAGTTGCCGGCCACTTTGCCGTCTTTACCGATGAGGAAGTTGGTGGGGATATACTCCACCTCGAACTTCTGCGCCGCAGACTCCGCCTCCGGCCCGGCCAGCACGATGTGCCGGGCCTTGTGCTTCTCCAGGAACGGCTTCAGGTTGCGGGACGTCTCAGGCCGCTCCAGCGCCACGCTGACCACCAGCACGTTGCTGTTCTTGCGGTACTTTTCGTGCAGCTTCACCAGCTCGGGGAACTCCTCCCGGCAGGGAGGGCACCAGGTTGCGAAAAAGTTCAGGAACACCACTTTCCCGCGGTAGCTGGAAAGCTTGAACATCCTGCCGTTCACATCTTTGGCGGAGAAATCCGGCGCGAAGGCGCCGACGCGCACCTTCTGCGCCAGGGCTGCTCCCGCCACGAGGACCGCGGCGGCCATAACTGTGGCTGCTGCTCGATGGGCCGGTCTGGACATGGTGACAGAGCTCCTTTGCGTGCGAAAACAGAGTCAGTTATCATGGAAACGAGGCGGCGTCTATTGCGGTTCCCGGCCCGCCTGCCGCCGCAGGCCGTCTTTCTCTTACTTATGACTCCGCAGCCGCTCATACGGTTTGTATCCCTTCTCGCCCTGTCCGCCTCCCTGGCCGCGGGGGTGGCCGGGCCTGGACGGGCCCAGTGGACCATCCTGCTCGATGCGCAGCCGCGGCGCATCGCCGCGGACGGGCGCTCCAGCTCGCAGGTGACGGCGCTCGTCTCCACCGGCGGCGGGGCGCCCGCCCCGGACGGCACCGAGGTCCGCTTCACCACGACCGCCGGCAGCATCGTGCCGGTGGCCCGCACGGCGGCAGGAAGGGCGGTGGCGGTTCTGACCGCCGGTTCCAGCCCCAACATCGCCCAGGTCACCGCCATTGCGGGCGCAGCCTCCGCCGTCACCGAGGTGGAGTTCGTGGCGGGAGACTATCAGCCTCCCTCCATTGTGCTGCGAGTGGAGGGGGAGGTGGGCTACAGCGTGGACCAGGGGGTGCTCATCGCCTCCGGGGCCGTGCTGCACCACGGGGATCTTCGCATCGCGGCGGACGCCATCGAGTTCGACGAACGCCGCGGGCAGGTGCGCGCGCAGGGCAACGTCGAGATCAGCCGCGGAGACGTTTCGGTGCACGCGGACGCGCTCTGGTACAGCCCGGAGGAGTCGGTCGGCGCGCTGCTGATCTACGGCCGCCAGCCCCGGACCGTGCCCTTCCGCTCGGACCTCCTGACGCTTCAGAGCCCGCAGCCCGCGGCGGACCTTCGCTCCTTCGAGCCGTTCCGCGTGGAGCGGGGGCGTTCCTGGATCCGCGCCGGCGCCGCCACGGTCTGGCCGCGCGAGCGGATTCAGTTCAGCCGGGCAGAGGTGCTGGTCAACGGGCGGACGGTCCTGGCTCTCCCGCACTACTTTTACGACTACCGCGGGACCCCGCTCAATCCCATCTCCCAGCAGCTCCGCTACACGCAGTTCGAAGGACTGGTCGTGGACATGCCCTACTTTTTCCAGTTCGGACGCACCCGGAGCGCAGCCGTCCGGCTGCGCTATGCCGGGAGGGGCTCGTCCTACGGCGGCTTTGCCAGCCCGCGGCAGGGGTTCTCCCTGGGGCTGGAGCAGATCTACGACCTCGGCGGAGGCGGGGGGCGGTTCTTTGTGGACTCGTTCCCTTCTGCGGACCGCTCCCTGGAGTGGACGCACAGCCAGACCTTCGGCGGCGGGCGGCGGCTGGGAGCATCGCTCCGCTATCAACCGCGTTCGGATTACCTGAAGAACGCCCTGTCCGGCTCGGCCAGCTTCTCCGTGCCAATGCCGGGCTGGGACCTTTCGCTGGGTGCCTACGGGAGCAGCAGCGAGTCCCGGCTGCCCGGAGCGGGGCAGCGCGGCCGCAGCACGCTGACCTCGCGGCTCGACGCGCGGACGCGCCCGAAGTCCGTCCCGGGGACCGGACTCTCCTGGCGGGCATCGGGAGCGGTGGTGCGCGGGCCGGTGGGCGCGGGGTCCGGGCTCCAGACGGGGTTCTATCAGAGCGCGGGAGTGTCGCTCACCCACCGTCCCCTGTCCCTGGGGTTCGCCAGCCTCACGCTGGACGCCGGCCTCGAGCAGCTAGCCGGCGCCCGGAGCGGCACCAGCCTCAGGGGACGGGCCGTTCTGGCGCGGTCGCTCGGCAAGGGAGGGGACTTGACGGTGACGTGGGATCAGGAGTTCGCGGGCGGCACAGCGCTGACCTCGGCGTATCGCAGGTCGCTGACGGCCGCGCTGTCGGGCGGCTCGTCCGACGGGCTGAGCGGATTTGCCTATGCCAGCTGGATCCCCGGGCAGGATGCCGCAAGCGTCACCGCGGGCGTTACGCGGCCGCTGGCGGCGGGGTTGCGCGTGGATGCTTCGTGGAGCTTCTCGTCTGCAGCTTACCGGGATTCCTTCGGGAACCAGTTCACCAGCCGCTTCAGCTATTTCCGCCTGTCGCTGGTGCGCCCGCTCGGGCTGCTGGACATCCGGCTGACCTGGAGCCCGCAGGGAAGGGACTACGGTCTGGACCGCGGTCAGAAGCTCTGGCTGGAACTGGGCGGCGCCGCCTTCTGAGCCCGGGCCGCCGGGCGGGCGCCGTCCGCATCCCGGAGGGAACCCTTGCGCCCGCGGCGAACGTTGCCACCGGGACAGGGCTCTCCGGGTGCGGGGTCTTCCCCCGCCGCGGGAAAAACGCCTGGCGCCCGGGAGGTGGCCGATGGGGGCACCGGCGGAGGCCGGACATCAGTCCGGCCGGCTGGAATCGCTAGACGTCTTTCGCGGAGCGGCCATCGCCGGCATGCTGCTGGTCAACAATGCCGGGGACTGGAATCACGTGTTCGCGCCCCTGCGGCACGCCGGATGGCACGGCTGCACCGCCACGGACCTGATCTTCCCCTTCTTCCTGTTCACCATGGGCGCCTCGATGGCGCTCAGCTTCGAGAAGAGGCGTGCCTCCGGCGCCAGCGTATCACAGCTGATCGCCCACGTCCTGCGCCGCTCCGTCCTCCTGGTCCTGCTCGGGCTGGCCCTGAACGCTCTGGCATATCTGGCGTTCCGCTCCGGGTATCTGCGCTACCCCGGCGTGCTCCAGCGCATCGGAGTCTGCTACCTTCTGGCGTCCCTCGTGTTCCTGTTCCAGGGCACGCGGGGGGCCGTGATCTGGACGGCCGCTCTGCTTGCCGGCTACTGGGCCCTGATGACCTTTGTTCCCGTGCCGGGCTTTGGAAGGCCGGACCTGAGCCAGCAGGGCAACCTGGCCAGCTGGCTGGATTCGGTGCTTCTGGGCCCGCACTGCTACGTCTGGGATTCCCGGACGGGCTCCGGTCACGACCCGGAAGGGCTGCTCAGCACGCTGCCCGCCGTGGGCACCGTCCTGCTGGGGTGCCTGACAGGCGCGGCCATCCGCGACCCGCGCTTCACGGTCCGCGCGCGCCTTTCCGGCCTGCTGCTCGCCGGAACAGCCCTCGTGGGAGCCGGTCTGCTCTGGTCGCTCGCGTTTCCGCTCAACAAGAACCTCTGGACCTCATCCTACGTCCTGTTCACCGCCGGATGCGCGCTGCTCGCGCTCGGGGCCCTGCACCTGTTCGTGGACGTGTTGCGGTGGCGGAGCTGGGCTCTGCCGCTCCGGGTCTACGGTATGAACCCCATCACGGCCTATGTTGGCGCCTCGGCGATGGCATACTGCACCATCCTGATCCGCCTGCCCTCCGGCGCGGGCGAGCCCGTCCCGCTCAAGCAGTGGCTCTACCAGACGCTGTATGCCAGCTGGATCCCGCGGGTGGCTTCGGACTGCTGGTCCTCGGCGGCGTACGGCTTCAGCTACGTGGTGGTGTGGGGGGCCCTGATGTGGCTGCTGTACAGAAAGCGGGTGTTCATCCGCATCTGAGGCCGGGGCGGGCGCTCAGACGCCGGCGCCGTTCAGGATCTCGAGCGCCAGCAGCAGCCCGGCAGCCGTCTTCGCGTCGCTGATGCGTCCCTCCCGGATGGCGGGCAGGATGCCGCCCATCTCCAGCATCTCCACTTCGACCTGCTCGTCCTCGTCCTGCTCGCCGTGGCAGGGCGTCAGCCCGGTGGCAAGGAAGAAGTGCATCTGCTCTTCGGAGTAGCCCGGAGCGAGCCACGCGTGGAAGAACCGGCGCATCTCCCCCGCCCGGTATCCCGTCTCTTCGATCAGCTCCCGCCGGGCGCACTCCAGCGGGTCTTCTCCCGGCTTCAGCGTGCCCGCCGGGATCTCCAGCATCTCCCGCCCCGCAGGGTAGCGGAACTGGCGCACCATCACGATCCTGCCGTCCAGCACCGGCACCACCGCCACCGCCCCGGGATGCTCCACCACCTCCCGGACGGCCTCCCGTCCATCGTCCAGACGCACGGAGTCGACCCGGACGTTGATGATCCGCCCCTCGTAGATTCGCCTGCTCCCTGTCTGAATCTCCACCACTGTTCTACCCCGGGAAGTCCTCATCCAGCATCGCCGCGGCCGCGGCTCCCGCGGCGCATCCGGCCAGGAAAAAGAGGGGATCATCCTCGAAACGGCGCCCCATGCTGGAGACGTCCAGCCGCCTTGCCTTCAGAAGATCGATGCCGGGCTTTCCGTCGAAAGACCGGATCTCGTGCCGCTCGAACAGTTTCAGCTCCTCCAGCTGGCGGACGGCCTCCGCTTCGTCGCCGGGATCCATCCATGGGAGCGGGACCAGCGCCGCGGCCAGCGCGATCCGCGAGAGCACCGTCAGTGTGTGGTGGCTGATGAGCGTGTGTCTGCGGCGGGGATCGGCCCGGCTCATCCGGACGGCGCAGACCGGACGCCCGTCCAGCGAGTGGGCGGCGTTGATGGCCTGTCCGGTCTCGATCCCGGAAAATCCCAGCGGAGTGCCCGTCCCGGCATTGCCCGGCCCCTGGCAGACGATGGCCACATCGGCCCCCGCCGCGTGCCGCGCGCAGATAAGCCCGCTGTAGAGGTTCACCGCCTCGCGCATCCCGCCGAAAGCCTGCCCGCAGGTGACGGTCTCGTCCAGCAGCCCTTCCGACAGGAGCGTGCGCACCAGATTGGAGACGCCGATGGGCAGGGCGGCGCCGTCCGTCATCACGTAAGCGACCCTTGCCTTCGGACGAGCGGCCTTCACGCCCGCCGCCGCAAGCGCCACCTGACTGTGGAGCGACGCCGCCACCACCGGCATCCCGCCGAGGTCCGTCGCCCGGGAGTAAAGCTCCGGCTGAGCCTCCTCGTCAGCCAGAACGGCGAACTGATGCGGCGTATAGCGCAGCTTGATGATGTGCCCCTGTCCCGCTCCGGCCACTCCGGCCGGCCGGGACAGATTGGCCACCACAAAGTCGAACCCCCCCGTCCCCAGGCCCAGTGTCCCCGCGGTGGTGTTGAGCAGCACACGGTCGCCCTCCCGGATGTCGCCCGTCAGGCTCCGGTACGCGAGCGCCCTGTGGCGGGTCCCTTCCGCTTCCACCTCCAGCAGCAGCGTGCCGCTGTCCAGCGTCTCGCAGGAGACGACGCCGCCGACCCGGGTCTCAAGCATCCCCCGCCGCCACCGCGATCGCCCGGACGAGCTCTGCGCAGCGCACGAGCTCATCCTCCGTGATGGATTCCTCCGGGGTGTGGATGCGGTCGTATCCCACCCCCACCACCGCGCACGGGAGCCCCTTCTCATTCAGGATGTTGCAGTCGCTGCCGCCGCCGTGCGGCAGCAGATCCATCGTGAGGCCCGCGTCCGCGGCCGCCCGCAGGGCAAGCTGCACCAGCGGCGCCTCGCGCGTGTGTCTGTAGCACCGGTACTGCCGCGAGATGTCGATCCGCGCCAGGCAGCCGGCCTCCCGGGCCGCGTCCTCGAACGCCTGGCGCATCAGCGCCACCTGACGCTCCAGCTTGGATTCGTCCCGGCTTCGCGCCTCCGCCTTCACCTCGCACTTCTCCGGAACGATGTTGCGCGCCGTCCCTCCGCTGATCACCCCTACGTTGGCCGTGGTCTCGTGGTCGATCCGCCCGAGCGGGATCCGGCTGATGGCGAGCGCGGCGGCGCGGATGGCGCTTGCGCCCTCTTCCGGACAGACACCCGCATGCGCGGCACGGCCGGTGATCTCCACGCCGATATTGTCGTGGGAGGGCGCTTCCGAGACCAGGTGCCCCACGGGCCTGCCGCTGTCGAAGACATATCCGAAGTCGGAGTCCACCAGCGACATGTCCAGATGCTTGCTGCCCAGCAGGCCGATCTCCTCGCAGATCAGGAGCAGCACCTGAATCTGGCCGAGTCTGGCCCCACCTGCGATGGCGCTTCGCACTCCTTCCAGGATCGCGGCGATCCCGGCTTTGTCGTCAGCGCCCAGCACCGCGGCCCCCTCCTGCCGGATGACGCCGTCCTCCCTGATGACCCGCAAGCCGTCCGTGGG
>Ga0308402_1000043_pt1 | contig 38664 bp, 33 predicted proteins | sample HotsprSampleOSM2_FD_203471 | JGI IMG/M metagenome (GOLD analysis project Ga0308402, IMG submission 203471) | Hot spring phototrophic mat microbial communities from Octopus Spring, Yellowstone National Park, Wyoming, United States - 20060913_OS-M2 ... | reverse complement strand
TTCCTTGATTCTGGCCTGTTGCTTGTCCTTCTGATTGCTGTGCCGGTGATTGGCGCGCTCGTCATTGCGGCTCTTGCGGCCACCTCGGCCGAAGCCGGCCGGCGGTATGCCCTGGCCGTTGCCCTGACAACGGCGCTGCTGACATGCGGGCTGTCGTGGCGGTTGATTGGCCGCCATACCAACCCGGCACTTGTTGTCAATGCGCCGTGGATTCCCACGCTGGGCGTCTGGTTTCACCTGGTTGTGGATGGTCTCAGCCTGTGGCTGATCCTGCTGGTGACGCTGCTGACGCCGCTGGCGATGCTGGCCAGCACGGCGGTCACAACCCGGCGCCACATCTACTTCATGCTGGTGCTGCTGTTTGAAAGCGGGCTGATCGGCGTTTTTCTGGCGCGCGACCTGGTGACGTTCTATGTCTTCTGGGAAGTCGTGCTCATTCCGGCCTACTTTCTCATCGGCCTATGGGGCGGGGAAAACCGTCTGGCGGCTGTGACCAAATTTTTCCTCTACACCGTTGCTGGAAGTCTGCTGATGCTTGCGGCGATCATCGGCCTCTACGTGGCGCACGGTCAGGCCACAGGGCGCTATACCTTTGATCTGGAAACGCTGGTCAAGGCGCGTAACCTGCTTTCACCGGACCTGCGCCAGTGGTGCTTCTGGGGTTTTGCCATTGCGTTTTTCGTCAAAATTCCGGTGTTTCCGCTCCACACCTGGCAGGCTGACACGTACGCCGAGTGCCCGACGCCCATCGCGGCGCTGCTGGCAGGAGCTATGTCAAAAATGGGCACCTATGCTCTCGTCCGGTTTGGCGTTGGACTATTCCCGGAAGAGGCCCAGGCGTGGGCGTTGCCCGTTCTGGTGCTAGCCGTGGTCAGCATCCTGCACGGGGCGCTGGTCGCCATGGTGCAGACCGATCTGAAACGGCTGCTGGCCTATTCATCGCTCAGCCACCTGGGGTTTGTAACGCTGGGGGTCTTTTCGTTCACGGCGTATGGCGTCGAAGGCGCGATGTTTCACATGGTGGCGCACGGCGTCACGACCGGCGCGCTTTTTTTGCTCGTCGCCATGCTGGAAGTCCGGCGGCAGACGACCGAATTGGGCGAGTTTGGCGGGTTGGCCCGGGCGATGCCCCGGTTTGCCTTCCTGATGGTTCTGGCTAGTCTGGCCTCGGCCGGTGTACCGTTCACCAACGGTTTCATCGGTGAATTTCTGACTCTGCTGGGCGCTTTCACGGCCACGCCGGGACGCTGGTTTGCCGTCGCGGCGGCCAGCGGCATGGTGTTGTCGGCGGTCTATCTGCTGACGGCCGTCCGGCGCACGCTTTTCGGGCCGCACAAAGCCACCTTCGAGATGCCGGATGCCGACTGGCGGGAAGTCCTGACCGTGGCGCCGCTGGCAGCTCTGATGCTGGTGATGGGCATTGCCCCCCGGTTCTTTCTGGAGACCACGCGCCCGGCGGTGCCGCCAGTCGTTAGCATAGCGTCCCGCCCGTCCTGAACACCCTTCAATTCATCAGACGCTACGTTGGCGCCTGAATCATCCGTTGGCTAGGCCCGCTAGACAGTCCCGCGTTTTGCCTCTGCCGCAAACGCGCCCGTGGGAAGGGTGTGCCCGGGCAATTCTTCCATCCGGGCGGGTACATGGCTTGACAACCGTGGGCTGGTGTCGCATGTTAGTTTTAACTCGAAAATCATTTTCATTTGCTAAGTTTGCTAGGTGACACCAATGCCGCCATGAACCCTTGACGCCCCCCCAAGCAAAAAGCCTCTGGTGCGGCAACACCGAAGGCTTTGAGCACAGTGTCCACCCGGTAGGCAACAGGATGGCGCGTGTGCGCGGGCACTCTACCCGATGCGCCGTCCGCAATGAAGCTCTAAAAGCCGTTTGTCCGGCGTGCAGGGAGTGGAGTGTTATGTCAAATGCAGTGATGGTGATTTCGTTTGCGAAACGCGCGGCTTTCCCTTGGTCTGGCCTCCGGGCTGGCCGTGGTTATTCGTGGATTGGTGTTCTGGTGATGGCCGTCTGGTTGGGAGTGGTGGGCATTGCCGGTGCGCAGGCTGAAGACCGGGGTGCTTTGACCGGCAGCGTGACCGATGGGCAGGGAGCACCAATCGCCGAAGCCAGCGTGCTTGTCCGCAGCGTGGCGACCGGAAGCACGCGCACGACCCTGACGGCCGCCGATGGCACGTTTACCGTCGGCGAACTGCGCTATGGCGTCTATCAAATCCGTGTCACACGGGAAGGATTTTCAGATGCCGTCGTCGAAGTGCGGCTTGCGGCACCAAGTGCAACCCTCGATCCCATTCGTCTTGCGCCGGGAACGATCCGGGAAATCGTCACCGTTACGGCCAGTCGTACGGTCCGGGACACGATGACAACACCGGAAGCCGTTTCGGTCGTGACGGAGCAGCAGTTGCAGGAACGGCTGCCGGGAACGGCCGCGGACATCCTGCGCGACTTGCCTGGAACCTATACCCAGTCGCAGAGCTTCCAGACGCGCCCCATCATCCGCGGGCTGGAAGGGAATCGCATTCTGGTGCTAGTGGATGGCGAGCGCCTCAACCACGGGCGCACGCCGACGAGCCACGTCGGCAATGGCGTCGAAACGGGGCTGGTGGATGTCGGTACGCTGGAAGCCATTGAAGTCATTCGCGGGGCCGGGTCGGTGCTCTACGGCACGGAGGCGCTGGGCGGTACGATCAACTTCATCACGCGCCCGCCAGCCACGGTGGACAGCGGGGTGCGGGTGAGCGGCGTGTTTGATCCCTTTTTCACCTCGAACGGCCCCGGGGGACGCTACGGCGGCAGCCTGAGTCTGGCGACCCGCCGCTTCACGGCCCGCGTCCGGCAGTCGTTTGAAAACTTCAGCGACTACACGGCCGGCGGCCCCGTGGAAGCCGGCTATGCCTCGGTGGTGCCACAGTTTGACCCGGTGACGCGCCGGGTGACGGGTTCAACCTACCGGACGAACGCCACGCGCGTCGAAGGTCGGTTCTTCTTCACGGAGCAGACTTTCCTGCGGTCGAGTTATGAGCGGCTTGCGTCCGCGCCCTACCGGTATCCGCTTCAGGGCACGTTCGACTTCCTGTTCAGCAACCGCGACAAGGTCAATATGGGATTCGTCGTCCGTGATCTGTCACCGGTGATTGCCAGTGTCCAGATCAGCGGCTACTACCAGTGGCAGCAGCGGCGCGACCAGGTCATCGTACGGGCGTTGCCAGCGCTGTTTCAGGTCACGGACCGGCAGATCAATCCCACGACGGGCGGCTTTGATGGGCAGGTCATCCTGACGCCGTTCCGCAACCACATCATCACGGCCGGGATCAGTTTCTACCGGGACACCAGCGCCGATGATCGGATTGTCATCCGGGGAACATTGCCGACGCCGCCTGGCGGTCTGACCCCGGCTCAGGCGCAGACGCTGGCCGCGCGCATCCGTACCGACGGCGATGTGCTGCGTTCGCTGCGCAACAGCCAGCCCCGGCGGGATGTTCCGAACGCCAACTTTCAGGACCTGGCCTTTTTCGTGCAGGACGAATACACCCCCAGCCGTTATGTGCGGCTGATCGGCGGGCTGCGGGTGGATGGCTACCGTTCACGAGCGCTGGATACACCGAGTTACGACATCTTCAACCTCATACCGCCCGGAACGGCTGGTATCAACGGTCTGGAGTCGCTGCGCCATGCGAATGTGGCCGTCACGGGGTCGGGCGGCATCGTCGTCAGCCCTATCCCGGCGGTCAGTCTCGTGGCGCGGGTGGCGCGCAGTTACCGCGAACCGAACATCTATGACCGCTACAATGCCGGGGCATCCCACACGCTTAGCCCGACGACGCGCAGTATCACGATTCCAAACCCGAACCTGCGCCCGGAAACCGGCATCAATCTCGATCTGGGAGCGAAGGTGCGCTTCACGCGGTTTTCAGGCGCCTTTACCTATTTCCGAAACAACTACGCCAACTTCATCAGCAACTTCGGCGCGCCAGTGCCGGGGCTAGCGCCGATACCCAATCCGATTCCAGGAGGCGTGCCGCTGGCCGTGCTTCAGCGCCAGAACCTCGGCCGCATCCGCATGCAGGGCGTTGAAGCCGAGTTTGAAGCGCCCTTCCGGCTGCCCGATGCATTGCGGTCATCGTTCGTGACGCTGCTGGGCAATCTGAGTGTGACGCGCGGAGACAACCTGCAGACGAACCAGCCGGTGGACCCGTTCAACTTTCCGGTCGTGCCGGTCAAAGCCGTGCTGGGGACGCGCTGGAACTCGGCCACGAACCGCTACTGGATGGAGTATCGGTCGCGCATCGTCACGACCCAGCGCCGGTTGCCGCCCGGCAGCCTCTACGCACAGCCGGGCACGGCACGCCTGGGTTTCACGGTGCACGACGTGCGCGGCGGCATCAACTTTGACCGCGAGCGCTACGGTGTGGCGCTGACCCTTGGGGTGGAGAACCTGGGCAATCGCTTTTACCAGGACCTGTTTTCACTGTTCGATGCGCCAGCGCGGGGGCGTGCGTTCGTCGCCGGAGTGCGGTTGCGGTTTTTCTAATGCTCCAGGAGCCTGTCACTTATGGACATTCAATCGCTGTTTCGTCTGCCCGAAGACCCGGACCAGATACCCATCCCTGTGCGAATGTGGCTGTGTCTGGAGTGTGGCAACTTTCACCTGGCCATCGGTGGCGCCCACTACACATTTTCGCCGGAGCAGTTTCGCCACTTTGTGCGTGGCGTCAACGAGTGCGCCGTTCACTACGGACTGAGTGGCGTCGGGTTTGCCGAAACCCTGCGCCAGTGCTGCGCCACCGATCCGTTCGGGGCGCAAAATTAGGGGAGATAGAGAAAAGGCACATGGCGGGCAGGATGCCCGCCCTCCCAGGGAGAGTGCCGGTGCATGACCATTTCCCGGAACATGCCGCATGTTGTTCATTCCGACCTGACACGCAAAGGAGAACCAGACGATGACTGCACCAAATCCAGCGGCTGAGTTGACAACCGACGCCGGCTATACGGCCGAAGACATTGCGCAGCAGTGGTCACAGTTGCGCCAGACCGAACCCAAACTCCGCATCCGTGATGCGGCTGCAAAGCTGGGCGTCAGCGAAGCCCAGCTTGTGGCACTGGGCTGTGGGACGACGGCCACCCGCCTGAGTGCCGACTGGGGCGACTTCATCCGCGAACTGGAAGCCCTGGGGCCCGTCATGGCGCTGACCCGCAATGACGGCGCGGTGAGCGAAAAGGACGGCCACTACCGAAACGTCGAAATCTTTACCGGACACACCCGGATGGGGCAGGTGCTCGACAGCGGCATTGATCTGCGGCTGTTCCTTGACCGCTGGGCCATCGGCTTTGCCGTGTGCGAAGACTCCCCCCGTGGGCCGCGCCGCAGTTTTCAGTTTTTCGACGCCACAGGCACGGCCGTTCACAAAACCTACCTGCGGGAAGCCAGCAACGTGGAGGCTTTCGAGTCCCTGACCAGACGGTTTGCGGCGCCTGACCAGAGCCGGGAACAGCCCGTAAGTGCACCACCACCACCGGCGGCCGAGATACCCGATGCCGAAGTGGATGTGGCCGGTTTTCGGCAGGGCTGGCGCGAACTCAAGGACACGCACGACTTCATCCGCCTGATCCATCGCTTCCGGGTAAGCCGAACCCAGGCGCTTCGCCTAGCAGAACCGGAAATGGCCTGGCAGGTGCGCCCGGACAGCTTTGGACGCATCCTTGAAGAAGTCGCCGCCGCGCGGGAAAACATCATGATTTTCGTCGGCAATCCGGGTTGCATTCAGATTCACAGTGGGCCGATTCACAACGTCAAGCGCGTCGGCGAGTGGCTCAACGTTCTGGATGACGGGTTCAACCTCCACGTCCACGAGCCAAAGGTACATAGCGCATGGGTTGTCAAAAAGCCGACGGCGCGTGGGATCGTGACTGGCGTGGAGTTTTTCGACGCAACCGGCGAACAGATTGCCATCCTCCACGCCAAACGCAGGGAAGGCGAGACACCCTCTCCGTTCTGGGCAGAGTTGTGTGACCGTCTGACACGGGTTGGATAAAAGCTTTTTGCCGCGCAAGGAAAGCCAAAACACTCCTGAGACTTACGCGGCCGTCGGGGCGCGGACGGGGTATTGGTTGGTCAGGTCGCGTACTTCGCAACTCGGCCCCGACGTTTTTTTCTTGATCCTCCGGCGCGGCTTCTGGCGGAACCGCGCCGCCTGATGAAAGGCCTGATGAAAGGGAAGCCATGATGACCCTGAGACGTTGGTGTGCCGTTGTCGGGCTGGTCAGCCTTGGCCTGGGCATTCTGGGGGCCGGGAGCGGTTGTCGGCGCGATGTGACGACCCAGGCCGCAGTGCGGACGGTGACAGACGCCGCCGGGCAGCCGGTGGCCATCCGGGATGTGTCGCGGGTGGTCGCCGCTGGCGGGTCCGTCACCGAAATTGTCTATGCCTTGGGCGCAGAGTCGTTGCTGGTGGGGTGTGACGCATCGAGTCTCTACCCGGAAGCCGCCACGAAACTGCCGCAGGTGGGGTACGTCCGGGCCCTGTCAGCCGAAGGGGTGCTGTCACTGCGTCCGACGCTGGTGTTGACCGTCCCGGAAGCCGGTCCGCCGGAGGCGCTGGCGCAGTTGCGCGCCAGCGGGGTGCCTGTTCTCGTAGTGCCAGCCGAGCCATCGCTGGAGGGCGTCAAGAAGAAGATTCGTGCCGTTGCCCAGGCGCTTGACCGGGCAGCTGAAGGCGAGGCGCTCATCCGGCAGTTGGAGTCCGACATGGCACAGGTTCAGTCCTACCTTGCCGGGCGTCCTGCCCGGCCGAAGGTGATGTTCATCTACGCCCGTGGGCAGGGCGCGGCCAACGTCGCCGGACGCGATACGGCGGCGGCGGAGATGATTCGGCTGGCGGGTGGCGTCAATGCCTTTGATTTTGAAGGCTACAAGCCGCTGACGGCCGAGGCCGCCGTGGCCGCTGCCCCGGAGGTCATTCTGCTCCCGGCGCGTGGATTGGAAAGCTCCGGCGGTATTGCCGGGGTGCTGTCCATGCCCGGTGTGAACCAGACTCCGGCCGGGCGCAACCGGCGGATTGTGGCGGTGGATGACCTGCTGCTGCTGGGATTTGGCCCGCGAACTGGGCAGGGCGTCATGGAACTGGCGCGTTTGCTGCACCCTGAAAACACGTCCGAAAAGTGAGTGTGGCATGGCGGCTGTGAACATCCTGGCAACCCGTCCGCAAGTCCTTCGACTTCCCGGCCACTGGCTGATTGGTGGCCTGGCCGGCGCACTGTGCGGTATCGTGTTGTTGGCCGTGGGGATTGGCGCGGTGGCCATCACACCGGCGCAAAGCCTTTCCATTCTGGCTGAGTTGATTGGACTGGACGTTGGTGTGCCCTTTACCGAACAGCAACAGGCGGTGCTGCTCACGATTCGTCTGCCACGGGTGCTGTTTGGCGCGCTGGTCGGGGCCGGTCTGGCCATGGCGGGTGCCGCAATGCAGGGCGTTTTTCGCAATCCCCTGGCTGACCCCGGCATCATCGGGGTTTCGAGCGGCGCGGCGCTGGCTGCCGTGCTGTGCATTCGCACCAACGGGTGGTTGTTTGGCAAGGCCGGCGGGACGCTGGCCGTCTATCAGTTGCCCATTGCGGCGTTTCTGGGCGGGAGCCTGGCCGCTTTCATCGTCTATCGCCTGGCACGCCGCGAAGGAACGCTGTCGGTCGGTCTGTTGCTGCTGGCCGGCATTGCCCTGGCGATGCTGGCGGAGGCGTTGCGGGGAGCGCTCATTTTTGCCGCCACAGATGACCAACTGCGGAGCGTGACCTTCTGGAGTCTGGGGAGTCTGGGGGCCGCGTCGTGGGTGAATCTCTCCATGGTGGCGGCACTGGTCTTGCCAGCTATGATGTGGCTGGGACGGCTGGCGCGCCCTCTCGATGCCCTGTTGCTGGGCGAGGCCGAAGCCCGGCATCTTGGCTTCGATGTCACCACGGTCACACGCCTGGCGATGCTGGCTGCCACGCTCATCGTCGGGGCGACGGTGGCTTTTGCTGGCATCATCGGGTTCATTGGTCTCGTAGCGCCTCATCTCATCCGGCTTGCCGCCGGCCCGAGCCACCGGACGCTGCTTCCAGGCGCGGCCCTGCTCGGAGCGTGTCTGGTTGTGCTGGCGGATTTGCTGGCCCGGACCGTCGTCAGTCCGGCCGAGATGCCGCTTGGCGTCGTGACAGCCAGTTTGGGCGCGCCGTGTTTTCTGTGGCTGTTGTTGCAGGAGCGGGGGTTTCGGTCATGATGCTTGAAGCGCGTCAGATTGGCGTCATTCGGGGGGGCAAGGTGCTGCTGGATAACGTCTCGCTGACCCTGCTGCCCGGTCATGTCACGGCCCTGCTGGGGCCGAACGGGGCGGGGAAGTCCACTCTACTCAAGGTGCTGACCGGCGATGTGACGCCAACATACGGTGCGGTGTATCTCGACGGCCGCCCGCTGGAGGGCTGGTCGCTCGTGGATCGGGCACGGCGGCGGGCCGTGGTGCCCCAGGAATCCTCCCTGGCTTTTCCGTTCACGGCCTTTGAAGTCGTTCTGCTGGGACGCGCGCCCCACGTGGCTCTGCGTGAAACACCGCGGGATGTAGCCATTGCCCAGCAGGCCATGGCCCGGACTCGCGTTGACCATCTGGCTGCGCGGGCCTATCCGTCACTTTCCGGTGGTGAACGCCAGCGCGTGCAGTTTTCCCGCGCCCTGGCTCAGATTTGGGAAGCCCTACCGGATGGGTCTGCACGGTGGCTACTGCTCGACGAACCAACTGCCAGCCTCGATCTAGCCCACCAGTACAAAGCAATGGCCGTGGTGCGGCAGCTTGCCAAGGAGGGCGTCGGCGTCGTGGTGGTCGTGCATGACCTCAACCTGGCGGCTTACGTGGCTGATGAGATCGTGCTGCTTGACCGTGGACGCATCACGGCGGAAGGTCGCCCGGAAGACGTGCTCACGGCGGAACGCATCCGGGCCGTATTCGGGCTGGATGTCATCGTGACGCCGCACCCGCATCACGGCCGGCCCTGTGTCGTACCGCTGTATGCAAATGGCGAGTAGCGAATGGAGGCCCGTCTGCTCGGCTGTTTGACCGGCCAAGCTCCGGCCGCTACGCGCCGGCTTCGACGACGAGTTCCCACTCGGCGTAGAGGGCTTCAAGCTGCTTGGTCAGCTTTTCATACTGTTGGTGACACTCGCTGTAGCGAACTGGGTCGGTGGCCACTTCCGGCGTGGACATGGCGGCTGAAACCGTAGCCAGTTCAGCTTCGGCTCGGGCAATGTCGGATTCAATGATTTCTACAGGCCGCGCCTTGCCCTTGGGCTTCTTTTTAGCTTTGGCCGGTCCTCCAGAAGACACTGCTGGCATGGGATTTGGTGCTTCGGCTAACCGGTCTTTAGGCTGGGAAGCCTCAACTGCTTTGGCGCGTTGGGCTGCTTCGCGCTGTTCGGCTTGCCGGATTTCCCACAACTCGCTGTAGCTGCCGTCAAAATCGCGGCTGCTGCCGGGTTCAAGCCACAGTAGGCGGGTAGCCACGTTGTCCAGAAAATAGCGGTCATGCGACACAATAAGACAAGTGCCCGGATATTCCACCAGCGCTGTTTCCAGTGCCTCACACGAAGGGATGTCTAGATGGTTGGTTGGCTCATCCAAGATCAGCACGTTCGAGCGGCTGTAGATGAGCTTGGCCAAGGCTAGGCGTCCCCGCTCGCCGCCAGACAGGGTACGGATGGGTTTGAAGACATCGTCACCGGTGAACAGAAACCGGGCTAAGAATGAACGCAGCTCGAATTCAGTAGCCGACGGGTTAAGGCTTTGAAGTTCAGCAAAGATGGTGTTGGTCAGGGTCAGCGACTCCAGCCGCTGGTCGTAATAGGCTGTTTTGACGCCTGTTCCCCAGCGCAGCGTGCCGGTGACCGGCGGCAGGATGCCGAGTAGTGTTTTGAGCAGGGTTGTCTTGCCGGCGCCGTTAGGCCCGACGATACCTAGTTTTTCGCCCCGGCGGACAACCAGGTTGAAGGGGCCAGCAACAGCTTGTCCTTCATACCCTACACGAAGGTCTTCTAGGGTAAGAACCCATTCGCCTGAACGTGGTACATGCTTCATCGAAAAGTTGCCCCGCGGGGCATCCACCGTGGCCGCTTCGATGCGCTCCATACGGGCAAGCAGGTTACGCCGCGACTTGGCCTGCTTGCTTTTCTGCCCGGCAATATTACGCCGGATAAACTCTTCCTGGCGGGCAATCTCTTCCTGTTGTTTTTCGTAGTGTCGCTGTTGGATAGCACGCAAGGCATCGCGTTTGGCGACATATTCGGTAAAGCCACCTGTGTAAGAAGTTGTTTTCCCGCGATCAAGTTCGATGGTGCGAGTTGTGACTCGGTCCAGAAAAAAGCGGTCATGGGAAATGACCAGGTAGGCAGCGGCATAGTTAGTCAGGAATTCTTCTAACCACTCGATAGCGCGCAGGTCGAGATGATTGGTCGGTTCGTCGAGCAGCAGAATGTCGGGTTGCCGCAGCAGTAGCATGCCTAAGTGGAGACGCCCCTGCTGGCCGCCGCTGAGATGGACGGCTCGGGTGGCAAAGTCCGCCTTGGTAAAACCAAGCCCGAGCAGCACTTCTTCGGCACGGGCCTGGTAGGTGAACCCACCCTGTTCTTCAAAGCGGTGCTGGAGTTCGCTGTAGCGTTCAAGCAGGGCGGCAAGGTGGTCTGGAGGCTGCCCTGGCTCAGCCATGGCGTGTTCAAGCTGGCGCATCTCGCGCTCTATCGCCTGGAGTGGAGAGAACACACTCAGGGCAGCTTCCAGCACGGTCACTTCTGGTGGGAATTGGGGGTGCTGCTCTAAAAGTGCGAAGGACAGGTTGGTGGCACGAATGATTTGCCCCCGGTCAGGTTGATCCAGCCCGCACAGAAGCCGCAGCATAGTGGATTTGCCGGCACCATTACGCCCAATCAGGCCGACCTTTTCACCTGGATTGACCTGGCATGTTACGCCTTGCAGAACCTCGTGCCCGCCGTAGCTTTTGTAAACCTCTTCAAAGCGAAACAGCATACCTCCAAACAGGCCACATGTGGGTTTTGTGTTACTGACACAGAAACGGCGATTGTGCCTATCTCAGGCTTTCTTCGGCAAGCCGCCTTGCCTTGCCAGACCGCCTTTTCAGAAAAAGGTATGTCGCCGAAATGCTACATTTCGGTCATGATGGTGATTTAGCTCAAGCGTGGAGTATCTCCCTTTTCAAGGTGGTTCTATGTCAACTTCTTCTTCTCCTTCTGTTGCCGTGGTGGTTGGGCTGGCTGAAAGTTACCGGGAACGCTTTGCCGAAGTTGTGGCGAATTTGCAGGCAGCAGGACTGACGGTTGCACGCCGGTTGACAGCGCTCGGTCAAGTTACTGGCACTGTGCCGCGCGAACGTCTGGCTGAGCTTGAACGAGTGCCAGGTGTGGCCTACGTTGAACTGTCAGGTGACTACTATGCTCTGTGAAACCAAACCCGTGTACACCGGCTTATTGCAGGAAGCCTTAGAGATAAGCTGTTTCCGGGGTGGTCTCAGTGCTGATGTGTCATGAGGGTCAAGATTTTCTACCACGATCATTGTTTTGATGGTGCTTGCTCGGCTGCTGTGTTTGCCTCTTTTTACCGGCGGGCTTTTGAAGCACAGGCAGAGTTTATTTATGTCGGCCTCATGCACCGTCCGGGTGGAAGTTTTGGTGACATCCAGTTCGACGCTGATGAACACGCCATTCTGGATTTCAAGTTCCATCCAAGTGAAAAAGTGACCTGGTGGTTTGATCATCACCAGAGTGCCTTTCTGACCGTTGTAGATGAAGCGCTATTTCGCGCCGACACAAGTGGCAAGAAATTCTTTGATCCGAGTTACAAGTCATGCACGAAATTCATCGCCGACGTTGCGCGGGACCGTTTTGGCGTGGAGCTACCAGAACTGGCCGAGCTGATCCACTGGGCAGACATCATTGATGGGGCACAATACCCAGATGCCAAAACGGCCATTGATCTGAGCGCTCCGGCAATGCAGCTTACACTTGTCTTGGAAGGGTCAAAGGACTCGCGGCTACGGCAAGCCATTGTTCGGGCATTACAGGTACGCTCCCTGGCCGAAGTTGCTGCCGAACCGGAAGTCCAGGCAGCACTAGCTCCAATTCGAGCGCGTCATGAGCGCGCTATTGAGATTTTCCGTCAAGTTGGGGAGTGCGAAGATGGGGTTGTGTTTTTTGATTTGACCGACTATGACATTGAGGGTTACAACAAGTTCATTGCCTACTGGCTGTATCCTCAAGCGCGCTACAGCGTTAGCGTAAGCCGCGGGGCATACCGTTCAAAAGTCTCGGTTGGGTACAATCCCTGGAGTGGCCATCCGCGCGAGCACAATATTGCCAGCATTTGCGAGCGGTATGGCGGCGGCGGGCATGCGGTAGTCGGAGCCGTCTCGCTGGCCCCTGAAGCCCTAGAGCGCGCCAAGATCATTGCGCGTGAAATTGCTGCCGAGCTGCGGGGAGTTTCTCCCCAGGGAAGTTCTTCCTAGGTAGGTAAACTGTCGTGCAACCTATTCTCTCTGCAGCCCACATGGCCGAAGTGGATCGGCTTACCACCGAGCAGTTTGGGATTCCCAGTTTGCTGCTGATGGAAAATGCTGCTGTTGGGGCAACCTTGGCCATTGAGCAGCAATTTGGGCCGATGCGAGGGCGGCGCGTCCGGGTCTTTTGCGGCAAAGGGAACAATGGCGGTGACGGTGCAGCCGTCGCACGCCAGCTCTGGATGCGCGGTGCACATGTTGAAGTCCTGCTGTTTGGCAGGCGTGAAACAGCACGCGGCGATGCGCGCGTCAACTTTGACATCGTGGCGCAGTTAGCGCAGGTGTCACCACAGATTCGCCTCGTAGAACTCCAAGGGGAAAGCGAATTTGCCGCACTGCTTCAGCACAGCACCTCGCGCTTTAACCTCCATGTGGATGCCCTGTTTGGGACGGGACTAGCACGTGGACTAGAAGGAGTGTTTGTCAAGGTAGTGGAGTATCTCAACAGCACTCGCCAGTACGTTCCGGTCTGTTCTCTGGATATACCCTCGGGACTGGCAGCCGATTCGCCTCACCCGGTAGGAGCCCACGTTGTGGCGGATTTAACCGTAACCTTTACGGCTCCAAAAGTTGCCAACGTACTGCCACCAGCCGGGCATGCTAACGGAAAACTGCGGATAGTGGACATCGGCTCGCCGGAGCTGCTGCTGCGCGCTACACCGAATCACCGGGCGTCGTTGTTTCTCGTTACTGAAGATGGGGTGCAGTCATACCTGGAGCAAACCCGGAGAATGCCAGACGCTCACAAAGGTCACGTTGGGCATGTTCTGCTGATTGCTGGCTCGCGTGGGAAGACTGGTGCAGCTGCCCTGTCTGGCGAGGGTGTGATGCGCGCCGGAGCAGGCTTGCTGACAATCGCTACTCCGGCTAGCGCGCAGTCCCTGCTTGTTGGTCAGTGCCTGCCAGAAGCCATGACGCTGGCATTACCGGACGACGGCCACGGTCGGCTGACCGAAGATGGCTTGCGCATCGGTTTTACAGCAGCAAATCAGCATACGGTCTGCGCCATTGGGCCCGGATTGGGAACTGACCCAACTGTGCGTCATCTGGTGCAACGGATTGTCCAGGAAGGCAAGTCCCCAACAGTACTCGATGCTGACGCTCTTAACTGCTTAGCACCATGGCAGGCCGGACGTGGCACGCCGGAACGGCCACTCATTCTGACGCCCCACCCGGGAGAGATGGCGCGGCTGCTTGGGGTATCCGTCAATGATGTTTTGGTTGAGCGAGTTGGTGCAGCCCGCCGCCTCGCCACTGCCTATCATCTCTTTGTGGTGCTCAAAGGTTACTACACACTCATTGCAACGCCGGAAGGGGATGTGTACATCAATCCAACGGGCAACGCCGGGATGGCCACCGGAGGTAGTGGAGATGTTTTGACCGGTATCTTGGCAGGACTGCTCGCGCAGACCCCTCACCTGCCACTCGAAGCTACCTTGGCGGCTGTGTACCTGCATGGGAAAGCCGGCGACTTAGCCAAGGAAGCACTGGGCGAACGTTCACTGGTGGCTTCTGACATCCTGCGTTTTCTGCCCCAAGTTTTGAAACCCCGGCTAGGCTGACAACCTGCCAAGGCATCCATGTAAGTGACAATCGGCGGAAGTTAAGATGTTGAGACGTGCCGTTCGGTCGAATTGATCCGCGCGGTTGTGGCGTCTGAAAAGCTAGAAGAAACAGACAAACCGGTTGGCGTCCGTCGCCGTTGCAACCGTGAGTCTTGGGAGTGTTGTTCACGCCATAGGCGAGCTTTGGCCTCTTTTGGTAGAAGGACCCTTACTTCCGCCCCGCAAACCTCGTCCGTCCGGTTGCCAATAAAGACCTGCCCGCCGTGATCGGAGACGATTTGATAGACGGTTGCCAGTCCAAGCCCGGTGCCCCCTTCTCGACGGGAGTTAAACGGCTCAAAGGGACGTTCCAGAGTCTCAGGGGGAAAGCCTGTTCCGGTATCCATCAGTCGGATTTCTATTTGGTCATCCAGTGGTTTGAGTACGATATGGAGTTCACCACCTTGCGGCATGGACTGAAGAGCATTTCGAGCGAGGTTCCAGATAACTTGTTTGATTTGGTCGCTATCGGCTGTGATGCTTGGCAGGTCTGGTGGTGACTTGATCGTGATGTGGTGGTCAGCCCGCATCTCTGGGCTGTGTTGCAGCAGGGAAACCGTCTCATTGATGAGGCGGTCAAGCTGAACGGTTGTCAGTTGCAGTGGTTTTGGGCGGGCGTACCTGAGAAAGTCTTCGATGGTTCGATTAAGGCGGTCAGACTCACGCAGGACAATCCGCATGAGTCTATTTTGATCTTCGTCGAGGCAGAGATCGGCTTGAAGCATCTGAATGGCGCCGCGCATGGCAGCCAGAGGATTGCGAATCTCGTGAGCAATGCCAGCTGCCATTTTGCCCAGCGCTGCCAGCCGATCTTGACGGCGGATTTCCTCTTCAAGCTTGAGAATTTCTGTCAGGTCTTGAAAGGAAAAAACGTAACCGGTGACTTCACCTGCCTCGCTTGTAAGTGGAGAGACAGCAAAGCCGAGATGCAGAGAACGCCCATTGGCTGCCAAGCAGTCGGTTTCAAACCGGCAGAATTGTTCTGGGTTGTTCGCTGAAGGGGTATCTAAGACCGCACCGAGATCAAACTGCCGGTCGAGATCACCGAAAACCTCTCGTAGATGCTTGCCACGTACAGTTTGGGCGCGGTAGCCAGTAATTTCTTCGGCAGCACGGTTGAAGGTGATGATGTTACCCTGCAAATCCACAGTCACCAGTCCGCTTTTGACGCTTTCAATGATGCGTTCGTTGAGTGCGCGCAGTTGTGCTAGGTCACGAATCGTAGCTTCCAGTGCCGCGTCACTACGCCGCAGGCGCTCGGCAAGCTGTCCGCCCAGGACAGTTAGCGCCAAAATCGCGACGACATATAGCAAGGGGTTATTTTGCAGATAGCGCTCACTTTGCTCGACGATGGCATAGCCGCCGACGAGAAGCCCCATCTTAAAGGACAAAAGCAAGCTTACGTAAGCAGCGGCGCAACTGACGCCAATAGCAATTGTCCCTAGGCGAGGCAGGATCATGGACGCAACAAAAATGATAACCAGATAAAGCGGCGCAAGTGGGAACGCTGAGTCACGCATCTGATAGGTAAGCCAGGTGACAGATAGAACATCCCCCAGCAACTGGACGTAGGCCTGCCAAAGGTACTGCTCGGACATTCGCAGCCAAGCAAAATACACCACAGAAAGGAAACCTACGGCGACGACCAGCAAGACCAAGGGTTGGGGATTGATGTTAGCGTTGCCCCACAAAGTATCGGCGCGCGCCATGGTCACGGCGAGCGCAAGCAGGATCGAAACAACAACAAGCCGCGAGACAATAAGGTTGAGAAGGCGCGTGTATAGGGGGTTCATAAGGTAGGGAGGCTACGGCAGCGGGCGCTGCTCTAACCGTCGGTCAAAGATGCTAATCTCAACGTCGGCATCCGGCACACCCTCGACGACGAGTGCGGCACGGGTGCCTTCACGTGAGACATCTCTTACGAGCCAGGTCTGTCCAAGAACGTCCTGCATGGTGAAGTGGGAAGCATAACCGGTGCAAGTCTCATGCCAAGGAAGGTCAATCCGCAGCAGTCGGCGTAGGCTAGCTTCTCCACGGGCTTTGAGAAAGGCTTCGTGACAAACCCAAAGCCAAGACATCGCTTGTAGTTGGTCCGGCAAGGCCTGGAAGGCTTGATATGCCGGAGCAGGTAAACATCGCCGGGCGAGATGCTGCCAGTTGGTTGGCCGGTTAGTCAGCTCCACATCCACCCCAACCCGGCGTTGACAAGCAATGGCAAGCAAGCCAACCTCGCCTGCATGCGCCAAGCTAAACGCTATGTGACGGGCTTCTGGCACATAGGGCTTGCCGTTACTCGTGTAAGCAAACTGAAGGTGTTGTGGGGGTAGGTGGAGATACTCACCTAGAATAATGCGCAGCATGGCACGTCCGAGATAAAAACGCTGCGCGGCTAGTGGATGCCGCAGGCGGCCTCCCCGCTGCTGCTCGTCATGACTCAGCAAGGCTATGGCAGTTTCAAGGCAGTCTGTGGGGCGTAGGGAGAACCACCAAAGATGCACCGCAGCAGCAGAAAGTATTGGTGACGCCTCTGCCGGAGTTGCCGATTTTTCATGGGTCTGGTTTAAAGTAAGCATTGACCTTTGAGAAACCAGTTTGGATTGTGTGATGTCACTGCTGCTTGCCGAACGCCTGTTTACCACTTTATTTGGCGAACCGACAGGGCCGCTTTACGAAAATGGCTACGCGGAGCGTCCTTGGTCTCGTCCGCGCACGGTGCGACCGCTGCAATACGAGCTGCTTTTGGATGCCCCAACCCTCAAGCTGCGACATTACCTTCCGTTGCGTCGCTTGCGTCGGCGGCTTCCGGTGTTGCTCGTGCCACCGCTGATGGTAACGGCTGATGTCTTTGAACTTCATCCGCAACGCAGTCTAGCACGCTACCTAGTGGAACAAGGCTACGATGTCTTTTTGCTCGATTATGGGAAACCACAGGCGCGTGATCGGCGCTTGTCGTTGGGGCGCTACATCGAACACCGAGTCCACACAGGGGTGCGCGTGGTCAAACAGGCAACGGGTGCCACCGAGCTATCGCTAGTTGGGTATTGTTTGGGGGGGATTTTCGCAAACTGCTATGCTGCATTGCATCCGTATTCCGGCATTCGCAACATCGTAACGATTGGAACACCAACGGATTTTTCGTCCATGCCACTTCAGCGGATTTTGGCAGGGGTTTCGCGCCAACCGCTGGAAATGTTAGCCGCTATGTACGGCTACATTCCTGCAGCCGTCTGCAATGCTTCTTTCCACCTGCTGCACCCGGATGCCATCTTGCGTCACCCAGTGGAGTTTTGGCGAAGCTTGAGCGATCCCGACTTTGCCTCGTCACTGCGCCCAGACGGCGGCCGCTACCTGGAGTACGTCAACCTAACAGAAGCTGCTTTCCGGCAGTTGTTGCACAACCTTGTCCTGGGCAATGAGCTAATGCACGACCGCTTTACTATTGGTCGCCGGCGGGTCAACTATGGGCGCATCCGGGCCGCTGCACTTGTTCTGGCCAGCCGTGAGGATCGGCTTGTGCCGCCAGCAGCCGTCACCGCCGTGACCCAGAAGTTGACGACCACGGATGTGACAGTGCGGTTTGTCAGAGGAGGGCACTTGGGGATGCTGATTGGCTCGCGGGCAGAGAGAACTTGGCGCATCACAGCCGAATGGCTTGAAGCCCGTTCCCGCTACCAAACCACTGCGAAGACCAAGACCAAACCGGCAGAGGTTGTTCCTCTTCTCCCAGAAGCTTCCCATCCCCTTCCCGTAGCTTTGCGCAAGGTCTCCTGAATGCGGGTATGGAAACCGTCACGTATGAATTTCAAGCCGGGGTTGCTGTCGTAACCTTGCAGCGCCCAGAAGTGCGCAATGCAGTGGACGATCCTACGGCGGCAGCGTTGGATGCCGCCTTCCAACGCTTCGAAGAAGATGATGCCTGTGCAGTTGCCGTACTGACTGGTGCCGGCGGCCACTTCTGTGCTGGGGCCGACCTCAAGGCAATTGCTGCCGGGGCGAGGCGTGATTTGCATGAAACCGGTTTAGCGCCAATGGGTCCGACCCGCCGCCGGCTTTCAAAGCCGGTGATTGCTGCCATCGAAGGGTATGCCGTGGCCGGTGGTCTTGAACTGGCCCTGTGGTGTGATTTGCGCGTAGCCGCGCAAACGGCTGTGTTTGGTGTGTTTTGCCGCCGCTTCGGGGTTCCTCTCATTGATGGTGGAACGGTTCGCCTGCCCCGGCTCATCGGTTTTGGGCGGGCTATGGATTTGATTCTGACAGGCCGCCCGGTTACAGCCGAAGAGGCCTTGGCCATCGGGCTTATCAACCGCATGTGTCCGGAAGGCAAAGCACTCGAGACCGCTTTGGCGTTGGCGCACACCATCGCTACCTTTCCCCAGACTTGCCTGCGCAGTGACCGCCAGTCGCTGTATGAGCAGGCCGAACTGGATTGGGAGCGAGCCCTACGGAACGAATTTCAGCGCGGAATGGCCGTGATTGCTTCGGGGGAAGCACAAGCTGGTGCCCAACGCTTTGTTGGTGGTGCCGGTCGCCATGGGAATTTTGACTGAAAGCATGAAGGTTCTGACCGACAGTTGGTGGGGTTGCAGCCTTGCCCTTGTGATGAGCTTGGTTTGGGTTCTGAATCAAGGAGCAGTTGCCCGGCAACGTTCGCGCTGGCCTCCGGTCCCGCCCCTCAACGGCCGCTTAGGAGTTCCTCCAACAGTACTGGCTACGACATGGCACTACCTGGACCCAGACGGCGCACGACAGACCCCACTGGTGACGGAAAATGCTGTGTATGTTCCGCTACGCAATGGGAAAGTCGTAGCCTTGGCGCGGCGAGATGGTACACGACTGTGGGAAAGCGCCCCTGGCGTAGCGACCACAGCAAAATTGTATCGCTTAGGAAACCTGCTTCTGGCTTGCGCCTCTGGTCCAGTTGCGGATGGTGCATTTCCTAGCGGTATTGTCCGCTTGCTCGACATGACAACAGGTGTCGTGCGTCAGGAGGTCTCCCTGCCAGCGCCTATCACTTCGCAGGTGGTGAGTGATGGCCGCCGGCTCTATGTCCGGCTCGGGACAACCGAGATTGCGGCCCTTGACCGGCAGGACTTTTCTCGACGCTGGTCCGTTGGCGGGAATTTTACAGAGCATCTCGCGTGTGCTGGGGGAGTGGTGTTTGTTGGTACGGTAACTGGTGCACTCTGGGCGCTGCGCGCCGAAGACGGCCGCTGTCTGTGGTCATCCAAGCTAGGCGCTATTCCCGGACCGGCAGCCGCCAGTGAGGAACTGGTGTATTGCGGAACAACAGGAGGAGAAGTAATAGCGCTGCGCCGTGCCGACGGGCGCTGTCAGTGGCGCCGACGGACCGGCGCTGCTGTCCTAGCTTCGCCAATTGTTAGTCAAAACCAAGTACTTATTGCCTCGTATGACAACTTTCTCTATGCCTTTCACCCAAAAACCGGTGAACTGCGGTGGCGGCAGCAGATGGCAGGGCGGTTGGTTTCCCCTCCTGCCTGGTTGACAGAGTCCACGCTGGTTGTAGCTGCCCTTGACGACCGGGAAATTACGGTGGTGCATGCGCCGGACGGGCGTATTGTGGCACGATGGCAACTTGCTTCTGAGCGCATCTTTTCAGCGCTCCACGTGGTGCAGGGGATGGTAATAATGGCGACGGAGCAAGGGGTTGCAGCCGTCCAGCTTCTGTGAGGGCTTTCCAATCGGAAGCCGCCAACTCTGCGAAGGCGCATGCGGTCCGGTGGCCGTCACGAACTTCAAATTCGCTGCATCCGCGTGACAGCGCGGATGGGTGGGTTCGACTCCCACACGCCTTCGCCTTTCAAAGGACGAAAGTCATGTGGACTAGGGGACTAGATTGCACAACCGGGAGGACTCACGAATAATCGTTCAAAGGTAGCCTATCCCTAGCCTATGGAGCACCTTATGTCAAACGCCCCTAATCTGCCATATCTTGCCAGGTTGCAGGCGACTGCTGTGCGTCTGGGGGCGCCTCCATGGTGGCGTTGGTCCATGCTGCCCCTGTCACTAGTGATTTCGGCAGTCTTGGGGGCATTGAGCATGCTCTTGTTTTTGCAATGGTTTGCCACTACAGAGAGCTATCGGCAAGTAGCTGCGCTGGCAGACTTCCAACCCAATGTGGTGACGCGCGTCTACGCCGATGATGGACGTACGGTGATCGGGGAGTTTGCGCTGGAGCGGCGGGTTCCACTCTCCTATGAAGAAATACCGCTGCGCATGCGCCAGGCCATTATGGCGATTGAGGATGTCCGCTTTGAGTACCACTGGGGCATAGACCCGATTGGCTTAGCCCGAGCTGCCTGGAAGAACTTCCTTGCCGGACGCACGGTGGAAGGGGGCTCAACGCTCACTCAACAACTGACCAAGATTCTGTTTCTGTCGCCGGAGCGAACCCTCGAACGCAAAATTCAGGAAGCCATCCTGGCGCTGCAAATTGAACGGCAGTACACCAAAGAGCAAATCATGGAGTTGTACTGCAACCAGATCAACCTGGGTGGGGGCGCGTATGGCGTTGAAGCTGGCGCGCAGTACTACTTTGGCAAATCCATCAAGGACTGCTCGATTGAGGAATGCGCCCTGCTGGCGGCGATTCCCAAGGCCCCTTCCGGTTACTCGCCCATTTTGCGTCCACAGGAAGCCAAGCGGCGGCGCAACCTTGTGATCACGAACATGTTTGAAGCGGGTTACATCACAGCCGCCGAGGCGGAAGCTGCCAAAGCCACCGACCTGAGGCTTAACGTCACTTCGGCGCGGGAACTCAACACCAGTGGGCCGTTTGCTTACGTTGTCGAAGAGGTCCGCCGTGAACTCGAAAGCCGCTTCGGGACTCGGGGGACCCACACCGGTGGGTTGCAGGTCATCACCACCATTGATGCTCCGGCACAGATTCAAGCCGTCAATGCCGTTCGGTGGGGGCTGCACCGGTATGAAGAGCGCCACGGCGGTGGTCGGCGCGATGCTCCCATCCCAAACGTCCTAGATGAGCTCAAAGGCAAAGACCTTTCCGCTTACCGGCACCCGGAGTGGAATTATGAGCCATTCAACGGCATGTACCTGCACGGACTGGTGACGCGCGTTACGGGACGAACTGCCGAAGTTTCCTTCGGCAAATATCGGGCGACTGTTACGTTTCCGCCGGACCGTCCTTTGCGAGAAGGCGACCTGCCGATGTTTCTCATCAAAAGCGGCGCGCCACGCAACAGCGCTTTTGATCCGGTGATTGACACTCCACCACCGCCGCCTACGCCAGCTTCATCGCCGGGGCGCAAGAAACAAGGCGAATCCACCTCGGCAACTACTGCACCCGCTTCCAACGGGGTGCTCCAAGTAGAGCTGCGCTCGGTTCCGGCCGTGGCCGGAGCCCTGATTTGCCTCGAAGTGCGGACCGGCGAGATCAAGACAATGGTTGGAGGGTATGATTTTTCCCTGTCAAAGTTCAACAATGCCACCCAGGCCAATCGGCAGACCGGTTCCTGTTTCAAGCCCTTTATTTACACAGCCGCGATTGAAAACGGGTGGACACCTGACGATCTAATTGCAGATACCCCATTTCAGGCTGGTAACTGGGTACCCCGAAACTATGATGGCGGATTTACCGGGCTTATTCCATTGCGTACAGCGCTGGCTAAGTCACGCAACATCCCGGCCGTTCGGTTGTTAGCCAGTGTAGGCATTCGGCGGGGGGCAGAAATGGTGCGGCGATTTGGGATTACCAATCCTATGGCACCTTACCTGCCCTCGGCGCTGGGTGCTACCGAAGTCCCCCTTATCGAGATGGTGTCGGCCTACTCAGTGTTTCCGAATCAGGGAAAACGGGCTAAGCCTCATCTGATCCGGCGGATTCTGGATTACGATGGACGTACCCTGTTTGACTTCGACCGGGATGAAACCGAGCACGAGACGCGGGTGATTTCTGCTTACGTTGCAGCCGAGATGGTGGATATGATGCGCGGTGTGGTTGATGGCGGCACAGCCACCAAAATCCGCACAGTGGCAGAAGGTGATCTCAACAAGCGCCAGATTGGCGGCAAAACAGGCACTGTCAACGATTGGACCGACGCTTGGTTTATTGGCTATACGCCGTCCATAACATGTGGAGTATGGATTGGCTATCCGGGCGAAAAACGAACGCTTGGTAAAGGTGAAACCGGGAGCCAAGCCGCCTTGCCGGTGTGGATTGAATTTATGAAGGTCTATCTGCGCGGCAAACCCCTTGAGACCTTTGGTGAGCCTCCCCCGCCTGACGCCGAGCTTGAAAAACTCCAGGCAGAGCGTGATCGCCAAGAACACAAAGAGCTTGAAAACAGCATTGCTGCTTTGATGGAAGATACAGCAACTTCTTCGGCAAAGCAGGCCATTACTGGACGAGAAATACCCCAACCCGAGGATAAGCCAACCAAGTCACGTCGTGAGCGAACACTCGTAGAGGAAACCACCGGACAAACTGCCGTAGAAGAGGCTCAGTTGGCAAAACGCGCGCAGCAACAAAATGCCAACGGGCAGGAAAACAAGCCCATCGTTCCGAGGTCAACGGTCAAAAAACCGTCGTTTGTCACGGATGAATCACCACCCAAGCCCCCCTTGCGCCCTTCTGCGCCACGGGAAGCTCCAGAAATACCTCGCTTATAGCTTGGGCGAATTGGTGCTGACAAAGGAGTGCCATGCTGTTTTGGAGACGGAAGAAAAATGAAACGCCTGCCGAGCGTGCTGGCCTAACAACACTCTTTGGGGGTGCGCCGGTTCCAACGCCATCGTCCCAACCCACGGGGCCCCAAGCGACAGAACTGGCGTCGCAACCGGACGCTGCCGAACCTGCACCATCCACAATAGTGCCGTCTCAGCCGGTGGCACCCCCAGGTGAGATCCTGGCTTCACCAACGGTCGAGCCTCCAATCATTGCCCGGTCAGCCGCGCCGACACCGGCCATTGAAGCGACACCCGAGCCAGAAGTGGTGACTGAACCTGCTCCCCGTGGCTTGCTTTCCCGTTGGTTTGGATGGCCAGCAACAGGTGATAAGCCAGCGCCGGTTTCCTCGCCAAGTGAGATGCCGGTTCAGCCGGTTCAGCCCAGCTCCACTCCGATGCCCGTGGCACTATCGGCACCTGCTGCTGAACCAACGCGCGAGACCTTCTTGCTGCGGATGAAACGAGCCGTTCAACGGACTCGACAAAACCTTGTGGGGAGGCTTGATACCCTTGTGCGGGGCAAGAAGGTTATCAGCCCGGAAGTGCTTGATGAACTGGAAGAAATTCTGATTGGAGCCGACATTGGCGTCCGAACCACACTCGACCTGATTGAGAAAATCCGCACCCAGGTAGACCGGAAGCTGCTAAACGACACCGATGAACTCAAGCGGGTGTTGCGCCAGGAACTGCTAGCGCTACTAAAAGCACCGGCCAAGTCCATTTCTGGGCGTGCTGTTCGTTCAGAGCTTGATATTCCAGCCGACATTCGCCCCTATGTAATCATGGTCGTTGGGGTCAATGGGGTTGGAAAAACAACGACCATTGCTAAGCTGGCCTATCTCATCAAGCGTGAAGGCAATGAAGTAATCGTGTGTGCTGCTGACACGTTTCGGGCAGCAGCCGCCGACCAGTTGACCATCTGGGCCGAACGGGTGGGAATTCCGGTCATCCAACAAAAGCCAGGAACAGACCCTGCTGCTGTCGTCTATGACGCCCTTCAGGCGGCCAAATCACGCCAAGCTGACGTAGTGATTGTGGACACAGCCGGCCGTTTGCACAACAAGGTCAACCTGATGAATGAGCTGGAAAAAATGTCTCGAATTGCCCGGCGTGAAGTGCCACAAGCGCCTCATGAGGTGTTGCTAGTGCTGGATGCAGCCACGGGACAGAATGGACTCGAACAGGCCCGCCAGTTTGCCAAGACTGTTCCCGTAACCGGCCTGGTGCTGACCAAGCTCGACGGAACCGCCAAAGGTGGCATCGTCGTGGCGATTGCACGGGAGCTGGGGCTGCCTATCCGCTATGTTGGCACCGGCGAGCAACTCGACGACCTGACAGTGTTTTCACCAGAGGACTTTGTGGACAGCCTGTTCGAGTGAGGCTTCTGAGGGGTCTAGTCCAGTGCTTCCTTACAGCATTTCTCCGCAGTGGGGACAAAGAATGTCACTTTCTAGCACCTGTCCGCCACAGTGTGGGCAGGTGGCTGTCCGAACTTCTACGGTGTGTTCAGCCGCCGGTGGAGTTACGGCAACAATAAAGGCATTTGCCAGAATGTCGGTTCCTGTTTCTTGAAGCAGGGCGACTTCTTCTGCCGGTAGCTCTTCGGTCGGCAGGCCATCCACAGGGACATCTGCTTCATCAAGGGTTTCAGAAGTTGGTTCGGAGAAGATAGGAGTTGATGGAATTTCCTGGGTAGCATGCTCAGGCAGTTCAACTTCTGTAACCTCATAGAGTCCGCCGATATGGACGGCAGCATTGCTAGTATCAAAGTGAATACTCAGCCCGGCCGTAGGGTCCGGTGGAGAAAGCTCCGAGGTAATCCGGTTTGGCACGCTAAAGCTGATGTCATTGCTTGTCTGCGTGGGGATAGGAGCAAAGATGTTCCGCGATGGATAAGGATCGGTAAAGGGAATATCCTGCTTGATCGTGACTTCGTCGGACAGTTCGTTGGAGAAGCTCGACACTAAAGGGGATGCTTCGGAAACAGCTTCGGTTGGTGGCTCGACCGGCTCTTCGCTAAAGTACGCTGCGTACTCTCCTGCGGCAACAACAGAGTAAGGATCAGGCAGCTCGATGGTAGGCGTCCGGGAAGGCGCTGCGGATTCCGACGAAGCTGTCTCCGATAGGGGGGACACCGGCAAAGGCGGACTAGAGAGAGTGGGTTCCTCCGCTGCCAAGGGGATACTTTCGTCCTCTTGGGAGGTGCGGGGCGTGGTTTGTTCTGGTTCTCGCAGTTCTGGCGTTACTTGAACAGGTTGGTGCGCCCCGGATGACTCTTGGGCAACTGACAAGCTACTGGACGGGTCGGATGGGGGTGCAGTAAGTGATGGATCAGAAGGCGGCCCGCTGCCAAAAACGGCTTCTACATCTTCTTCCCGGACTTCCTCCACAAGTTCTGCTGGTTCAACAGAGATCGGCGCACGTCCGTACTTGCGCCAGAGGGCATTAATCGTCTCGAGAAGGGCAAAAGGGTCAAGCGGCTTGACTAGGGTTTCGTCGGCGCCAACGCGCAAGGCTTCGTTCCGATCAAATGGTTCACCGTCGTGGTAAATCATCAGTACCGGAAGTTCCAGCTTGAGTACCTGCTTGATGTGGCGGCAGGCCTCATAGCCGGTTTTTCCGGGCATCAGCACATCTAGCACGACTAGGTCAGGATTCATCTCGCCTGCCCGGCGCGCAGCTAGATCGCCATTACCAACGGCTAAAACTTCAAACCCCTGTTGCTGCAAGAAGGCTTGCAGAGCGCGGCGGGTTGGAACGTGGTCGTCGGCAATCAGAATTCGACGGCTCATTCTGAGACGTGCAGTGACCTCACTATGCCATCAAAGACCCTTGGCAATGAACTTGACGCGCCCATTATCAATCGAAACAGAAAACGAGATGTGAGTACACTTGAGTTGGTTTTTGATTTTTGCTGACTGATCGCACAGAATCTGGTGAAACCGTGCAAATGTGAAATCCTGGATTGATTCACCACACTGTCGTTTGGCAGCCACAACAGCGTCATAGAGCTGCCGGGCAAGTCCTTCTTCAGCCGCTGGGTCGGCAAACGTGGCCCGGAATTCTCCCTGAAAAGCCGACGATGCCGGTGAAGATGGCGAGGCCGGGGCAGCGAGTGGCCCCACATAGGGTGAGGGAGAGGTTGCTTCTGGCATGTAGGTTGGGTCATAGGCTGGAGGGAGCGAGCCTGAAGGCACAAGAGGTGGTGAAGCTGGTTGCGTAGGCGCCTGAAGCGAAGAGGTTCCGTAGCTTGGCGGAGAAGAGGGATAAGACGGTGGATATGGAGGCGGTGTAGCGCTGCCCCCTTGCCAGCCCATCTGCCCATAGTTGGGCAGACCGTAGCTTGTCGGTAGGGGAGTCGGTGAAAGAGGCGGTGCCGACTGTGGGGGATAGGTTGGCGGCGCCGGTGGAAAGTAAGATGGTGGTGCCTGGGGTGGCGCTGTGTAAGGAACCTGAGGCAATGGTTGGGAAGGAAGGGGAAGATGCCCCCCGCCACCATAGTACGACGGCTGGTTTTGCGGATACATGGGCGGCCTGGGCGGTGGGTACCCTGGCAGAGAAGGTGCTGTGGGAAGTGATGCTGAGCTGGGCGGTAGTGGCTCAAGAGGGGCAACTTCGCGTGGTGCCCAAAGCGCAACTAACACGCGCAGAATGTCAATGTCATGTTGGGCCTGTTCTACACACTGTCCCACTGTACGCTTACCATCGACTAGCGCTAGCACTTGGCGTACTTTCTCTTGTGGGAAGCCGGCCAGCCAGGAAACATCGAAGCCCGGTGGCAGGTTGGCCACTGTATGGGCCGGGGGTAGCGAAGCCAAAAGACTTTGTTCTTCATCGTAGCGATGCAGGGCCTCTAAAATCAGTTCTGAAGCTCGCTTGTTGATGACATTCTGGCGGTTGACCGGCTGCTGGGTAAAAGCATAGCTACCCTCCGACCACTGCATCATGTGAATAATGGCCGTCAGTCCTTGGAATGAGCCGGCTTCGGCATCCACAACAGCACCGTCTTTGAAGTAAATCTGTCCCGTTTCTTGCTTGGGCGTGACAATCTTGATGACACCTTCCTTGCGTTCGCGCTCCATCTGGTTGAGAAGGTCGGTAACGCTGGTGTGGGATAGGTGTCCTGCAATCCGGGCTGCCGTAGGTTGATGACGTTTGAGAATCCGTTTGACCTTAAGCGGGATTTCTTTGACGCTGAACGGCTTGGCCCAGTAATCCTCAACACCAAGCTCGAGTGCCGAGACCTTTTCCTCTTCCTGAGCCCGCGATGAAAGGCAAACAAAGGGAATCTTTGCCAAGTTTGGATCGTCTTGAAGTGCAGCAAAGAGCTGGCTGCCGTCCATTTTGGGCATCATAAGGTCAGAGATGATGAGCGACGGCGGATGTTGTTTGATAATGTTGAGGGCCTCTAGCCCGTTGCTTGCCGTCATGATTTGGCAGCCGAGAGGCTTGATGATCTTTTCAAGAATCATCAATACGTGTGGCTCATCATCGACAAGGACAACTAAGCGGTCCGAAAAGTCATCGGGGTCTTTGTTTTGGAGACGGCTAAGATTAGCTTCAGTAACCCAGGTCGCTTTTGCCCCCTGCATCCACTTTTCGCTGCGTTCCTGAATCATTTCACGCAGCTCTTTACGGTAATCGGCATCTTTTTCCCCGAAGCCCGGCAGCATTTTGAGAAACCCCATGGCGGCTTCGGGTTGCTGTTCGTCAAGGTAGAGGGCAATAACCTGGCGCGAATACTCGTAAGCCCGGTCAAACTGCCGCGTTTCAAAGTAAATGTTGACAATGTTCTTGAGGATGGTGGCCCGCTGGGAAGGTTCTACCATCCGTTCTACCTTGCGGTAGAAGACCAGCGCCAGTTCGTACTGCTTGCTGGTGCGGTAAGCGTCTGCTAGCCGTAGAAAATGACTTACGGCAGCTTCGACATTACCGCTTTCCTGATAGGCTTCCGCAAGCCGCTTGAGTACCTCAACGTTGTTTGGATTGTCATGAAGCGCCTGGGAAAGCTGCTCGATTTCACGGGCAAGCTTCCTCTGGTCGAGCTGGCTGGCAACCTGTTTCCGAACATTTTTGAAGAGTTCCATGGCTACTTACGGCTCCGCCAGAGCTGGTATTCAACGCCATCTACTCGAGGTACTGGCAAGCCTCGCGTGAGGTTCTGAGTACTCACTACCAGTTGTCTCTCTAAGGCTGCGGGAGCTTCAGACCAAGGGTCATCCGCACGGAAGCAGCTCAAGATTTGCCTCAGTCTAGGGCAAGTTAACGGTTGAAGCAATGCACTGCTGTGCAAGCCCAGCCGTGGGGTAACGTCAGCAGCATGCGCTGCCCATGCCATGCACTTCTCTATGCTATGCAAGGGCAGTGACGTTTAGGTAAAAAGTGAAGAATAACTTAAGGTAATGTCGTCCTTGGCCGCCAGCTCACCGAGAAATGTGCGTAGCTCGGCGAGAATCGTTGCCTGCAAGTCCGTCGCAGAAGACTTCCCGTACCAGGCAAGGAGTCCTTCCAATCGCTCAAAGGTTTCGCCCTTGGCATTCCATGCTTCAACTAACCCGTCCGTATAGAAAACAACCGTATCGCCAGGGCGATAACGTAATGCACCGGGTCGGGAAGTAGTGTCACGGCGGACGCCAGGTGGGTAGGCGTGGTGCTCGATAGCTTCAACAACACCAGTGTTGGCATGGTAGTGATAAACGGGCGGTTGCCCGGCGTTGGCGAGCGCGACGGTTCGGGTTGTGGTGTCAATGACACGCTGTAGGTCGGCGCTATAAAGTCCCGCTTGCTGCCTGAAACAGCAATGAGCTGGTTCATCGCAACCACGACCGCCGAAGGGTAGGCCTCACTGCAAACTTGGTTGTGTAGTCCACCTTTGGCTAGGGCCATAATCAACCCCGATGAAATCTCATGCCTAGTGACATCACCGATGGCGACTGCCAACCGGTGGGGCATCGGGGAGAAAGGAAGTCATAGTAATCGCCACCCACGCATTGACCGGAAAGAAGTCCCCGACCACTTCCGAATCCAGGTAACCGAGGGGGACTAGAAGGCAGCAAACACTGTTGCAGATCGTGTGCAACTTCCAGTTTGCATTGCAGGCGGGTCTCAGCTGTAAGCTGTCGTACAAGCTGAGCACTGTCCAACCGCAGGACTACCGCCTCGGCAACTGCCATCAACAGGGATTTTTGTATAGGACTCTTCTGAGAGCTTTGGTCCTAAACTAAACAAGCCCAGGAGGTTGTCCCCAGAAACCAAGGGGGCGAGTAAGTGGGAATCAGGCCGTTGAAGCGTAAGATGCTTTGCGTGCGGTAGCGGAATAACTCTTGCCGCCGAGCCGAGAGTAAGGGCCTCAGACAGCGCGTCTGCTCTGGCGTCTGGGGACAGCGGCCAAGGTAAAGCCCAAATGGCAACGCTAGCTCAATCCACAGCAGGATAGGACGGGCAGGCGAAAGCGCATTGACGAGCGGCAAACGGTGAAACCACCGGATAGCTTCATAAGAGGTAGGCCAGGCGCTGAAGTTGGCAACACTTAGGATTCCGAGAAACAATGCTGCCCACCCGTAGCCTTGCCTTAGAAATGCGGACAGTTTTGGCAAAGTTGGATAATAGACGTGGAAAACACAGACACAGATAACCGACAGCATTGCTCCCAATGGTTTGTAAGAGTTTGGCCGGAATGGCGCTCCAAGGCGGGAGGAATGGTGATTGGGCGCTTCCAAACAGGGTGCCAAGGGAGATAGAGCCCTCCCAACCGGGCTCTGGAATTTCCCCAGCGCAGCCGGCACCTGGCCAGACCGACACCGGTACACAGCACGACGATAAGCGCTGTCTCGACGACAAAGAAAAAACCATAGTGAAAACCAACTGGACCTGGTCGCCGTTGGGGGAAGAAGCTTGACCTCGATGCGGTATGGCTGTCTATCAGGCTTTCTAGTCATCGAGGGAAGAGTTTTCGTTAGCTCGGCCAGCTGCTGCGGCCGGGCATAGTCCCGAAAAGCTCTCAGGGATGGGCATCGGGTTGAAGAGGTTCATCACCCGGTTCAATCCCTGCCTGCTAAGCAGGGCTTTCCCCATCGACAAAGCTCACAATCGGTTGTGTGAACTCAAGGACAAGCCAACTGACCAGCTACGCAATTCCGCTACGCCTAAAGCAAGGCGCACGGCCACGTAGAAAACCACAAGGAAGGTCAAAAACCATAAGGGCAGAGATGTGCGGTAAGCCATCGAGGAGGAACATTGTAAACTTCCAAACCGAAGACAAAACGCTTTGTGCAGGCTTTGAGGGGATAATTTTTTCAAAGCAACCCTTTTTGGCCCGTTCGCTGCTGTTGCTCCGCAGGTTGAGTGAACTTTCTTGCGCGCCTGTTGCGCGGAGTCTTACAATGAACTGCCTTGCCGGGCGGATAAGGGTGTTTCTGTCTCGGGACAGGCGCTGTATGAGAAGGGTCCTTTACGGTGATGGGGGTGGCACGCATGCAAATTCGGTTGCCTGTCATCATGTACGTTGCCTTGCTAATCATCCTGGTTGGGGAGGTGGATAGCTTGGCCCAGCAGCCAGCTACGCCGCGCCTGGACGAGCCGCCGCTTGTCAAAACCACGACAAACCTTGTGACGCTCAACGTGAGCGTCACCGATCCGCAGGGGCGCTTTGTCACCGGGCTAGATGCCGAGCACTTCGAGGTATACGAAGACAACGTCAAGCAAACTATCGAGTTTTTCAGCGACGAAGATACTCCAGTTTCCATTGGCATTGTCTTTGACATGTCCGGCAGCATGCGCGGGCGGCTCAACCGCTCCAACATTGCCCTGCGCAAATTCTTAGACGCCTGCCACGAAGAAGACGAATTCTTTCTAGTTGGCTTCAATCACCAAACGCGGCTGCTAGTAGATTTCACAACCAATCCCGAACGCATTAGCGGTGCGGTTATGCTGGCAGAGGCCAAAGGGCAAACGGCGCTGTACGATGCCGTGTATATTGCCATTGAAAAGCTCAAAGAGGGGCGTCACGGCCGCCGTGCCTTGCTTATCATCAGCGATGGGCAGGACAACAGCAGCCGCTATACCTTCCGAGAAGTACGACAACTGGTGCGCGAAGCCAATGTCCAGATTTACGCCATTGGGATTGCCACGGCTTTCAATGACACTTCGCTTGACTTGCAGGGGCGGGCCATTCTTGACGAAATCACCCGCCTGACCGGTGGGCGGGCCTTTTTCCCAAACAGTCAAGTAGAGTTGCAGGAAATCATCACCCGCATTGCCGTCGAACTGCGCCATCAGTATGGCATTGGCTACACACCGACCAACCTGGCAACGCTTCCGGCCGGGCTCAAGTCCAACGAAAAGCAGCGCTGGCGAAGGCTCAAAGTCAAACTCAACCCACCGAAGGGGCTGCCAAACCTGACCGTCAATGCCCGCGAGGGGTATTATGCGACCTTTGCCACGGAATAAGTTTGCCGTGCATGGTGAAGTCATAAAGACCAACCGTAAATTGGCGTCTGCGCATCCCCGTTCGCCTAACTCTGCCGAGGCCTAACCCCATGTCGTTCAAAGCTAAACTCACTCTGGTTGCTCTCTCCACAGCGCTTGCCCTGTATGCTGTCATTGGCGGTTTGCTGGCACGTCGTACCAGCGCCGTTGCGAAGGGAAACCCCTACGTCCAGCTCAAAATCTTCAATGAGGTTGTCAAGCACATTGCCAATGACTATGTAGACGAGCCAGACATGGGCAAGGTGCGCATTGGCGCCCTGCGCGGCCTGGCTGAGGGGCTTGATCCTTACTGTGCCTACTTGCTGCCGGATCAGGTTCGGCGATTCAAGCCGACAACCATGAGGGCTGTTCCCTTTGGGATGGTTGTTTCCAAGTACGCTGGGTTTGGCTACGTCTTAGCCGTTGTTCCCGGTTCGCCGGCAGCGCAAGCCGGTGTCAAAACCGGTGACATTATCGAGTATGTCAACACGGTAGCCACGCGCGATGTGAGCCTCTACGAAGTTATGGAGATGCTAACCAGTGCCGCAGAAGGTGGCTCTATCGAGATCACCATTCTGCGTCCTGGACGTGCCAAGGGTGAGAAGCTAACTCTCAAAGCCGGCGCGTTTCAGTCTGTAGTGGTTTCCCGCATGGAGACCCCGGACACGGGTTACATCAAGGTTGGGCTACTTGAACGAGGTAAAGCCGAACAGGTGATGACGGCGGTGCGCCAACTGCAACAGCGTGGGGCCCAAAAGCTCATCCTTGATTTGCGGGAGTCAGCCCACGGTGAACTGTCGGAAGGTGTTGCTTTGGCCAGCATGTTTATCCCGTCGGGCGTTCTCGCGCGGACTATTGGCGCTAACAACACCGTTACGACATTGCTTGCACAGCCCGGTGCGATGACCTTTGAGGGGAAACTGGCCGTTTTGACGGATCGCTCTACGGCTGGGCCGGCTGAAGTGGTAGCCGCAGCCATTCGAGATCACCAGCGCGGGGAGATCATCGGAGAGAAAACTTTTGGGGCCGGATCAGAACAAACTCTGTTCCCCTTGCGAGATGGCTCGGCACTATTGTTGACCACACGGCGTTATGCTCCTGCCACTGGAAAGTCGTTTATGGAAGAGCCGGTCAAGCCGTCCATTGAAGTCAAAGTGGCTGCTATTGAGCCTTCCATCCCAGATGTAGACGCCGATACACCGCTACCCCCGGAAGCCCCTGTGGAGGACCCTAAAAAGGTTGCACCTCCTAGCGAAGATGTCATCCTCAAGCGCGCCTTAGAATTACTCAAGGGAGAATCCAAGCAGGCCCGCCAGCCGGCACAGCCTACGGTTGCACTTCCGAAAGCTGCGTAGAAAGCCCCCCACGTGGCCAGCTTGCAAGTTTACCGGCAGTCAGGAAAACAAGGGAGTACACGATGAAGCTTGACGCCGCACGGCGTTCACGCGAGGCAATGCGGGAGTACCTCGCCGTAGCTTTGGAGGGGTGCTATATCGGCGAGCCAACGATATCGCCTATTGAAGGTGGACGAACGGCTGCTGAGCGCCAACTTGCGGCTTTTGATGTCCGGCGCTATACCTCGCGCAATCACGTAACCCGTGGTCATGTTTCGCGGCTGTCACCCTACATTCGCCACGGCGTCCTGACCCTGCGGGAAGTCCGCGATGCCATCTTTGCCCGCTTTGGACGGACCGGCGAAGGGGTGTACAAGTTCGTCTTTGAACTGGCCTGGCATCAGTTCTGGCAGGAAGTCTATGCCGTACTGGGTGACGGCATTTATGCCGACATCGAGGATTACAAGTTTTCACCGCCGGCCTGGGAAATGACCCTGCCGGAGGATGTGGCGCGCGCCGAAACCGGGCTGGTCTGCATGGATGAAATCTTGCGTGAGCTGTACACGACCGGCTACCTGCACAATCACGCGCGGATGTGGTTTGCAGCCTACCTGGTCCACCACCGCAAGGTGCACTGGAGCGTTGGAGAGCAGCTCTTTTTTGCGCACCTGCTGGACGGGAATCCACCTCCGAATGCCCTATCCTGGCAGTGGGTGGCTTCGACCTTTGCCAGCAAACCCTACTACTTCAACCGCCAGAACATCGAGAAGTATACCGATGGGGTGTGGTGCCGGAAGTGCACGGCTGATTGTCCCTTCAACCGAACGTATGATGAGCTGGCAACGATGCTCTTTGGCGACAAACCGCAATGAGCCGTGCTGACAGTGCCGTGAAAGCTAAGTTATCTCATCGCGTGGTCAGGCTACTGCCTGCGCAGTGGAGAGCCTTGCTTGTCACGTTCCTGACATGGGGTGTAACGCTGGGTTGCGGCCATATCCCACGCGATGAGGAAGGAAAACTACGGGTTGGCTTAGTCTTTGACATTGGCGGCAAGGATGACAAGTCCTTCAACGCGGCGGCTTGGGAAGGGGCAAAGCGCGCCAGGCAGGAGTTGCCCATTGTGCTGCGCTACGCTGAACCCGGCGAGCCAAACAACCTCGAACCATGTATGCGCGCCTTTGCCGAACGAGGGTACGACCTGATTATTGGTGTTGGCTTTGCTCAGGGGCCGGTAATAGCAACAGTTGCTAAGGAATATCCAAACCTGCGCTTTGCCATTGTGGATTCGGTTGTAGACCTGCCCAATGTAGCATCGCTGGTCTTCAAGGAGCACGAAGGCAGCTTCCTGGTTGGGATGATGGCGGCTCGCACTAGCCGAACCGGCAAAATCGGCTTTGTCGGCGGCATGGATATTCCGCTGATTCGCAAGTTTGCTACCGGCTACGAGGAAGGGGCCCGCTATGTCAACCCTAACATTATCGTTCTCAAGAACTTCGTTGGTATTACCGACGCTGCTTGGAACAACCCTGGCAAGGGCAAAGAACTGGCAAAGGCCCAGTATGAAGCCGGTGCAGATGTTGTTTTCCAGGCGGCTGGCAACTCCGGTATTGGGGTTTTTGATGCTGCCGAGGAGAACCGCAAGCTGGCGATCGGTGTAGATGCCAACCAAAACTGGATCAAGCCAGGCTTCGTGCTAACCAGTATGGTCAAGCGCGTAGATGTTGCCGTTTACACCATCATCAAGGAAACCCTCGAAAAACGCTTTCGTGGTGGCATCCATACGTATGGCCTAGAAAACGATGGCATTGGCTATGCGCTGGATGAGTATAACCGTCCGCTCGTTTCCGAAGACCTTCTGCGGGAGGTTGAAGCCGCACGGGAGAAGATCATTCGGGGTGAAATTCGTGTCACGGACTATATGTCCAGCTTGAAATGACCCATGGCACAAACCAGCGACGCCATTGTGATTGGCGGTGGCATAATCGGTTTAGCCATTGCCCGGGCATTGGCCAAGGATGGGCTGCGTGTGACGGTTTTCGAGCGCAATGCCCAGCCAGGTGGGGAAGCCTCATGGGCAGCGGCCGGGATGCTAGCGCCCCAGGCGGAAGCCGATGCGCCAGGGCCGCTGTTTGACCTGTGCCTGAAGAGTCGTTCCCTCTACACCAGTTTTGCTGCGGCGCTTTGGGAAGAAACTCGGATTGATATTGAGCTGTGCCCGGCAGGTACGCTGCTTTTGGCGGTGCAACCAGACGAGGTAGAAGCCCTGCAGGCCAAATTGGCTTGGCAGACAGCCGCTGGATGCCATGCCGAATGGTTGCCGCCATCGGATGTCCAAATTCTTGAACCAATGGTTCGGAGCTACGGTGCGCTCTACCTGCCGGATGATTGGCAGGTGGAAAACCGGCGCCTAACCCAAGCGCTTATCGCCGCCGTGGCGGCCGCCCAGGTTCCAATCCACTGTCACAGTGAGGGGCTTACGCTGCTTGTCGAGAAAGAGCGTATTGTAGGCGTTGAGGTGCGGGACGAACGCTGGTCGGCGCCAGTGGTTATCAATGCAGCCGGGAGCTGGGCAGCCCAAATGTCGTCCGCCTTGCTGGGCCTGCCGGCGCGGGTGATACGTCCCATTCGTGGGCAGATGGTAGCACTTCAGATGCCGGTCTCCCTTCGGTTACGGCATGTCGTCCGAACTTCTCAAGTGTACCTTGTGCCGCGGCGCGACCAGCGCCTTATCATCGGCGCCACAGTTGAAGATGTCGGTTACGAAAAGACCGTCACGGCCGGAGGGGTTTGTTCACTCCTGTCCGGGGCGTTGGCGACTGCACCGCCTTTGGCAGCCGCGTCACTTATCGAAACGTGGGCCGGGTTGCGTCCGCTGGCAGTAGACCATCTGCCGATCATTGGCGAAACGTCGCTAACAGGGCTGTGGTGTGCAACCGGACATTATCGTAATGGTGTTCTTCTGACGCCAATCACCGCCGAGATCATCCGCTGCCTCGTGCAACGGCTTCCACCGCCATGCGAGGTGGCTCCGTTTTCACCCAAACGGTTTTCTCCACCAGCGGCTGTGCTATCCTCGACAACTAGCTGTTTGCCTAACCTCTAATTGAAAAAAGCCTACATGAAAGATACGTACGAAAAGGCGCTGGAAGCTGCCCAATTTCTTCGGTCAAAGCTACCGGAAATCCCTGAAATATTGGTTGTGCTCGGTTCAGGGTTGGGTGCTTTTGCCGATACGCTTGACCGTCCTACCCACATAGATTACCGGTTGATTCCCCACCTTCCTACCTCAACGGTAGTAGGTCACTATGGACGGCAGGTATGTGGCTATAGCGATGGCAAGTGTGTTGCTGCCATGCAGGGACGGTTTCACTTCTATGAGGGTTACTCGTTGCAAGAGGCTACGTTTTACCTGCGCATAGCTAAGCTGTTGGGGATTGAAAAGCTGATCCTGACCAATGCTGCTGGAGGAATTGATCCTTCTCTTGCACCAGGCGATCTGATGCTCATCGAGGACCACATCAATCTCATGGCAGCCAATCCGCTCCAAGGGCTGAACGATGAACGTTTTGGCCCACGTTTCCCAGATATGACCGATGCCTACGATCCAGTGTATCGGACGATTGCTCGTGAAGAAGCGGCGCGGCTGGGCATTCCGCTCAAGTCTGGAGTGTATGCGGCCCTGCTGGGACCGAGTTACGAGACACCGGCCGAGATTCGGATGATTCGTGCCTTCGGCGCCCATGCGGTTGGCATGTCCACCGTTCCCGAAACCATTGTGGCACGGCACATGGGGATGCGGGTGCTTGGGATTTCCTGCATTACAAATCTGGCAGCCGGCGTTCTCGAAAAACCTATCAATCATGATGACGTGCTTGAGGTAGGGAAACAGGTTTCTAGCAACTTCACCCAACTGTTGCACGCCATCATCAAGCGCATGTGAGTTGTCTGAAGGTATTGCCCAAGGCCGTGCTGGGAGAACTCTTAGGCGCACAGAATAGGCGCACAGAAGTGGAAACTTAAAATCAGCGCGAGCCAAAAATGGCCGTCCCCACGCGAATGAGAGTTGCCCCTTCCTCAATAGCTACCTCGAAGTCATGGCTCATGCCCATGGAAAGTTCTGGGAGTGCATCGGAAGGAAACTCAGATTGCAGGGCGTCGCGCAGCTCCCGCAGATGACGAAAGTAAGGGCGGACGTCCTCTGGGTCAGGGCAAAACGGAGGAATGGTCATCAACCCACGTACATGTAGGTTGGGTAAAGTGCGTACTGCAGCATACAGCGCGGGCAGCGCTGTTGGGACAACGCCGGATTTCGTTGCTTCATCCCCAAGCTTGACCTGAAGTAAGACCGGTTGCACTTTCTGTCGCTCTCGCGCTAGACGGTCCAACCGTTGCGCTAAGGCAAGCGAATCCACAGTGTGGATAAGATGGAAGTGCTCTACGGCCGGCTTAGCCTTGTTGCTTTGTAGATGTCCAATAAGGTGCCAGCGGAGCTGTGGGGGGGCATGAGGGATCTTGGCCAGTGCCTCTTGAACGCGGTTTTCCCCAATGTCGTAGATACCACAGTCAGCGGCTGCTTGAATGTCCACCAGTGGTTTCGTTTTTGAGACGGCAATGAGAGTAACCTCGGCAAGTGGGCGTCCAGCGCGCCGACAGGCAGCTGCCATGCGTTCTCGAACGGCAGCCACGTTTTCAGCAATAGCCGACAGAGGGACATCGTTCATCGGTCAACAGTCCCCAAAGAGGCTAAGGTGACGATTACTCGCTCACAAGCCCACGTTCAATTTTTTCCTGATAAGCGGCGGTGTAGCGCGCCCAGGGAATGGCTTCTAAGCGCTTGCGTGGAATTTCTTCGCCCGAACCCTGACAGATGCCGTACGTGCCGTCGGCAATGCGTTCGAGCGCGTCTTCAACGTCTTGGAGTAGTTGGCGATACTGCTCGGCCTGGCGTGCAGCCAACTCACGGTTGGCATAGGTCACAGCAGCATCTAGGGGGTCTTTGACTTCCTCGGTGCTGTCTTCCTGAGGTGTTAGGTTGAGCGCCATGAGCAGCTCACGTCGCTTCTGCAAGAGTTTTTCTCGCTGTTGAGCTAGAAAATCTGCGTCCATTGGAAGTTTACTCCTTACGTTGGGAATCAAAGCTTTTAGGAAAGCTATTTTGGGCGCGCAAGCCTAGTGAGACCGTCGGTAAGTGTCAATTTATGTTAGAACCGGCTGGCAAAGCGAAAACCCCTTCCGGTGTTTTCTCGTGAGGGCCAACGATGTCTGCGGAGAGTTTGCCCCTTATGTCTCCATCCCATGAAGAGAGCCTGCCGGGACTACCACCCTCACAACGGACGCTGGCAGTGGACTGGGGGAGGAAGCGTACTGGGCTGGCTATGTGTGATGAACTGGGGCTTGTGGTGCGTCCGCTAGCCGTCTGGCCAACTGGCTCACGCAGGTCACTTGTGACAAGGATAGCAACGCTCATTGCCAAGGAACATGTGGTGCGTTGTGTTGTGGGTTTATCCTACCGGTCGGACGGCTCGGCCAACCAGGCCACGGCGCAGATTCTGGCCTTTGTCGAAGCCCTGCGCCGCGCTACGCCGGTGGAGGTCGTAACCTGGAATGAGCGGCTCACGTCTGTAGCTGCTGAAGACTGGTTGCGCGAGCAAGGCATTCCACGAAAGCAGTGGAAAACCCGGCAGGATGCCATTGCCGCCGCCATCTTGCTGGAAGACTTCCTGGCAGCTCAGACACGCCGGTAGCCAGCCCAGCATCTGCTTGTTGTCCTTTGACGGCTTCTCCCTTGAATACTGGAACTTGTCGTGGTATAGGGGAAGGCATAGAGTGCCACTATAGCTATCCTCCAATGATTGATTCCCCAAAGCCCTGCTCGACTGCTGCCGAAAGGTGGTTCGCCGGGCATTCCACTATTTCAGAAGAACATCAGGTGACACACCATGAAACATCTACGCTTTTCCCCC
>Ga0308402_1000041_pt1 | contig 41289 bp, 38 predicted proteins | sample HotsprSampleOSM2_FD_203471 | JGI IMG/M metagenome (GOLD analysis project Ga0308402, IMG submission 203471) | Hot spring phototrophic mat microbial communities from Octopus Spring, Yellowstone National Park, Wyoming, United States - 20060913_OS-M2 ... | reverse complement strand
GCGGTTTAGGGAAGGTCAATAACCAAAACTTTGTTTTCGTCCCAACAGGTCGGTTCAAGGAGCGTATTGCGCAATTATGTCGGCATTATGGCATGGAGTTTATTGAGGTAGAGGAAGCGTACAGCTCTCAGGCAAGCTTCCTAGATGGAGATGAGCTACCTAATTATGGTGAAAAACCCGACGGGTGGAGACCCTCTGGAAAGCGTGTCAAGCGGGGCCTGTACCAAACGGCAAAGGGGTGGTTGGTCAACGCTGAGGCGAATGCTGCCGCCAACCTGCTTAAGAAAGTCAGCAGAACCTTGGGGCTTTGCCTTCAGGAACTGTCTAGAGGCGCTTTGACAACGCCTTTGCGACGACCGTGTAAGAATCCCCCGCCTTCAGGCCGGGGAGGATGTCAATTGGTTAAGTCGTCAACCCAGGGATCCCATTGCCCCAAGGTGGTTGGCCAGCGCCCCCAGGCTGGCATAGACACCCTGGAGAGAGGCAAGGGCTTGATCCCAAAGGGTGTGGGTCAGCGACCACCTGTCCAACCCCATGGCACCGCACAACAGCAGCAAGTAGAGGTTGGCAAAGGTGAAGAGGGAGGCTGCCCGCTCCCGGCTGTGCGGCTCCTGGAGCAACTGCACCGCCTTCCAAATTAGAAGGGATCCCAGCAGGGTCGCCGCGCTCAAGTAAAAGGATCCCAGCACGTGCAAAGGGTAAACCAGCAGTAGACTGACCGGCACCAGCAACAGGGCGTAGAGAAGAATCTGGGCGGCAGTCGGCCTTTCTCCGGCCACCACCGGCAGCATCGGCACCCCGGCGCGGGCATAGTCTTCTCGCTTTAAAATCGCTAGGGCCCAGAAGTGGGGCGGGGTCCACAAAAAGATGAGGGCAAACATCACCCAAGCAGCCCAGCTCAGCTCGCCCGTAGCCGCTGCCCAGCCCACTAAAGGGGGGATCGCCCCCGCTGCTCCGCCGATGACGATGTTCTGGGGGCTGGAACGCTTCAGCCAGTGGGTATAGACCCCTACATACACCAGGATCCCCGCCATGGCCAAGCTGGCAGCCAGCAAATTGGTAAAACAGGCCAGCAAGCCAAAGGACATCACAGCCAGGATCCCGGCAAACCTCAGGGCATGGCGTGCCCGAATGCGGCCAGAAGGCAAAGGACGATGGCGGGTTCGCTCCATCATCCGATCAATATCGGCGTCGTACACCATGTTGATGACATTGGCTGCTGCCGCCGCCATCCCCCCCCCCAAGAGGGTGACGCCAAACTTGAAAGGATCCGTATTGCCCGCCATCCACATGGCTCCAGCCGTGGTCATCAGCAAGAGGGCGATGATCTTCGGCTTCACCAACTGGCTATAGCTGCGCAAAACCTGCGCAAGACTTTGGTGATGGCCAAAAGGGATCCCTGTCACCGTGTTCTGACAAGGATCTGGACGGTAGGTTTGAAGGATATCTGCCATGGAACTACTTGCCGTTGATTTCTGCGGCCGCGGCTACCCTCCGAGGGCTCCGGGGAGAGCTTCCTTCCTCCTGGCTTTCAAGGCTGTTGCTCGTACGCCAGGCCAGCACCGTAAAGCCCAGCAAGCACCCCAGCAAAGCTGCCCCAATCATCTGGTGGGCTACCGTCAAGGGCTCCACCTGCAGCCGGTAGCGATAGGTAAGAACGCCAACCCCTACTTGCGCCAGCAAAAGGCCCACCGAACCATGGCCCAGCAGCTTGAGAATCCGCGGGAGCTGCCGGCGTCGCCAACTTGTGGCCACCGCCACCACCAACACCGCCAGTGTGGCCGGAGCCACCCCCAGCAAGTGACCGTTCATCACCCCGCACAGCTCGCCAGCAGCTAAGCACTGGTGCAACGCCCATTGGGAAGCCACCAAAGCTCCGAGAAGGCTCTGGACGTACACCAGCAGCACTGCCCCCAAGCCGAGCCAGGGCAAGTAGCCAACAGAAGCTCTCCCCTCCTCCGAAGGAGCGACGCTTGGCAGGGCCAGCAATCCCAAGGTGAGCAGCGTGGCAAAAAACAGCAGGCCCGTGCCCAGGTGAGCCGTCACAATGTCAAAGCGCAACAGCTCCGTTACCGTCAGCCCGCCCAGGATCCCTTGGGCCACGACCAAGACAAAAGCCCAGCTCAGGCCCCAGGGCAGCCAAGCGGGCAAGGCCTTGCGCTTCAGCCAGGCAAACCCCGTTAGCAGCAGGGTGGCCAAGCCCACCCCAGCAGCCACCAGGCGGTGAAACCACTCCAGAAACACCTGCAGGTTCATCTGCTCAGTGGGGACAAGCTCTCCATAGCAGAGGGGCCAATCTGGACAGGATAAGCCAGCATTCATGACTCGAGTGGCACTGCCCAGTCCCATCAACAGCCAAGTGGCCGCTGCTAAACCCAGCAAGGCTTGCCCCATGCGCAGGGAAAGCTCCCTAGACGGCAAGGGATGAGCGTGAGATTGGGAAATCGAAGAGTCCATCGCCGTTGAAAAAGTTATTGCAAGTCAATCCAAGCTCGGAATAATCTGCATAAAAAATAATCGAGATCGATACTTAAGCTATCCATTTCAGTTAGCGAACTTAATTCAATAGGTCTTTGAGGTCTAACTGGCTCAGCATCTAGCTATAGGCAGACAAGGAGACTGACTCCCCTGTAACGGATCCTAAATGCAGACTTGCGGCTGGCGAAGGCTTTTTAAGAATTTCTTTGTGCTGAGCCACGCCTCCTCTGCATGCATCGTTCATCTTCCAGAAGCTCTGTCGATCCTGCCAATCAAGCCGCTCCCCTCTACCAATTCCCAGCGATGAAGATTCTGAAGAGATCCCTAAGCCTGGGCAATCCTCTCCAGCTCCCGTGACCTAAATGGATATGAAGGATGGGTGTGGCCCGCTTCGGCTCTGTTCGCAGAACAGATTTTGTCTAGGGCGGGCGTGCCTTGCATTTGCAGTGGGGAAGAGCAGTCGTGAGTGCGCTCAGTAACATCATTTTGGTGGGTATTGGGGTTCTGCTGACCCTGGCCAGCCTCTGGTATGGCCAGAATCACCATCTGCTTCCCGAAGCAGCGGCCAACTCGGCTCCTCTGTTCGATAGCCTCTTCAACAGCACGATCACCATCGCCACGGGGATCTTTTTGGTGGTGGAGGGGGTGCTTCTCTACTGTGCCATCCGTTACCGCAAGCGGCGGGGCGACCGTGGGGATGGGGATCCCAACCACGGCAACGTGCTGCTGGAGATCGTCTGGACAGCGGTGCCAGCAGTGATCATCCTCTGGCTGGGCCTGGCCAGCCTCGATGTCTATCAGGCGGTGTATGGGGGCGCCGATGTGGGCGGTCACATCCACACGGCCATGGCGATGGAGCCCTCCCAAGACTCAGCAGCAGGGGATCCGGACTATGCCTACACTCCCGCGCTGCTGCCCGGAAAGGAGATGGGCCAGCCGGAGCTGGTTGTCCAAGTTCAGGGCATGCAATATGCTTGGGTATTCACTTATCCGGAGTCGGGTTTGGTGGCTGGCGAGCTGCACCTTCCTCTTAACAAGCGGGTGCGCCTTAATATGACGGCTCTGGATGTCAACCACGCCTTCTGGGTGCCGCAATTTCGCCTCAAGCAAGATCTCATTCCGGGCCGAGAAACCCACTTGGAGTTTGTGCCCACGCAGTTGGGAACTTACCCCATCGTCTGCGCCGAGTTGTGTGGCCCTTACCATGGGGTGATGGCCGGGCAACTAATTGTGGAGACGCCGGAAGAGTTCGAGCGCTGGCAGCAGGAGCAAGTTTTGGCCGCCGGTGGAGAGGGTGGCGCCCTTGCCCTGGCGGCGGACTCGCCGTCACTGCCTCTCCAGCACGGGCATCGTCTGGAATTTTCTCCGTCGGAGTCTGCCTTTGTCCAAGTTCACCGGCAACGTTTGGGCCTCTCGCCGGCTGAGCTGGCCTCTCTCCAACTCCCCCTTGACGCACATTCTGGTGACGCCAGTAGGAGCTTCTTGCCATGACCCAGCTACAGGACAATCCCACCCTTGCCGCTGCCCCCAAAGCCAGCCTGGATCCTCCCGCCGAGCCTTGGTGGCGCTTTTTTACCTTCTCCACCGATCACAAGGTCATTGGGATCCAGTATTTGGTGACCACCTTTTTCTTCTACTTGGTGGGGGGAGCGCTGGCCACAGCGGTACGGGCGGAGCTGGCTACCCCAGAGGCGGACTTTCTCGGCTTTGAGCGCTACAACGGGGCCTTTACCCTGCACGCCACGATCATGATCTTTTTGTGGATCGTGCCGGCTTTGATGGGGGGCTTTGGCAACTACCTGGTGCCGCTGATGATCGGGGCGCGGGACATGGCCTTTCCCAAGCTGAACGCCGTCGCCTTTTGGCTGGTTCCACCCAGTGGCCTTTTGCTGCTGGCCAGCTTGTTTATCGAGGCCCCCTCAGCTGGCTGGACCTCGTATCCGCCGCTGAGCCTCATCAGTGGCAAGGTGGGAGAAGAGCTCTGGATCTTGAGCATTTTGCTGGCCGGAACCTCTTCGATCCTGGGGGCCGTGAACTTCATCACCACCATCCTCAAGATGCGCCTGCCCGGCATGAAGATGGAGGATATGCCCTTGTTCTGCTGGGCGATGCTGGCCGCTTCCATCATCACGCTCATTGCAACGCCGGTTCTGGCGGGGGCGCTGATCCTGCTCAGCTTTGACCTGTTGGCGGGCACGGCTTTCTTCAACCCCAGCGGCGGCGGGGATCCGGTGGTGTACCAGCACATGTTCTGGTTTTACTCCCACCCGGCGGTGTACATCATGGTTTTGCCGGTGTTCGGCATGATCTCGGAGATCTTGCCGGTGCACGCCCGCAAGCCCATCTTTGCCTACAAAGCCATTGCCTACTCCAGCTTGGCCATCTGTTTTTTGGGCTTGATTGTCTGGGTTCACCACATGTTTACCAGCGGCACTCCCGACTGGATGCGGGTGTTTTTCATGATCGCCACCATGGCCATTGCCGTTCCCACCGGGATCAAGGTGTTTAGCTGGCTGGCGACTCTCTGGGGCGGCAAGATCCACTTCCGCTCGGCCATGTTGTTTGGCATGGGCTTTATCTCCATGTTCGTCATCGGCGGCTTGAGCGGGATCATCCTTGCTTCGGTGCCGTTGGATATCCACGTCCACGACACCTACTTTGTGGTGGCCCACCTACACTACGTGTTGTTTGGCGGCAGCGTCTTTGGCATCTATGCCGGCCTCTACCACTGGTTCCCCAAGATGACCGGGCGGCTGCTGAACGAGTTCTGGGGGCGGGTGCATTTTGTGTTGACCTTTGTCGGCTTCAACATGTGCTTTTTGCCGATGCACAAGCTGGGCCTGATGGGCATGCCCCGCCGCGTGGCCCAGTACGACCCGCAATTTGCCGACCTCAACTGGATTAGCTCCGTGGGGGCTTTTGTTCTAGCCATTTCCACGCTGCCCTTCTTGGTGAACGCCATCTACTCCTGGGTGGCCGGGCCCAAGGCCGGCGACAACCCCTGGCAGGCTCTAACCCTGGAGTGGGCGACTTCTTCCCCGCCGCCTGCCCACAACTTCTACGGGGATCCCATTCTGCTGACCGGCCCCTACGACTACGGCCTGCACAGCAAGGAGACTTTGGATTACTTTGCCGCCCAGTTGCAGAGCTTGCGGGAGCTGGCGTTGGCGGAAGCAGAGCCTACGACTTCTTCTTAGCAGGGGGTCTCCATCTTCTACTCACCGGGCATTCCAGTCTTGATCCCGGCTGGGCTGGCCACACGGTCTCAGGAATTCTAAGGTTCGATTGGTTTATTTTTTGAGTGGAGAAGAATATGCAAGGATCCCTTGCTGCTGATGCCTTGATAGCCGGCCACACTCAGGCCCACACCGCTCACGCTGAGCACCCAGATCATCGCATTTTTGGTCTGCTGATGTTCTTGGTGGCGGAAGGCTGCTTATTCTTGGGCCTGTTCATGGCCTACTTGGCTTACAGCCTCACGGCCCCCGTCTGGCCGCCGGAAGGGACGCCGGAGCGGGAATTGCTCTTGCCTGGGATCAACACGGCGATTTTGCTCGCCAGCAGCTTGGTTATCCACCAGGCCAAGCCCGCCATCCAGGCCAATAACGTCAAGGGGCTACGGCTGTGGTTTGCCCTCACTGCCCTGATGGGTGCGATTTTCTTGGCCGGGCAGCTCTACGAGTACAGCCACCTGGAGTTTGGCCTTACCACCAACTTGTTTGCCAGCACCTTCTATGTCTTGACCGGGTTTCACGGGCTACATGTGGCGGCGGGGCTGCTGTTTATTTTGGCGGTGCTTTGGCGATCCCTGAAGCCGGGTCACTACAGCGCCCAACACTACTTTGGCGTCGAGGCTGCTGAGATCTACTGGCACTTTGTGGATGGGGTTTGGATTGTGCTGTTTATCCTGCTCTACCTACTCTGAGTTCCGAAGAGGGATCCTCCCTGGTGAAGGATCTGATCCCGGTGGGTAGGCTGCCCGTTGCTAGAACTGTCCCTGAACGAAAAGGCTCAGGATTTCTGGAGAATGGCCACAATCTGGATCAGAGCCTCTTGAAACACTTCTCGCTCCGGTTGACCTTGCTTGAGCTGATACTCCAGTTGTAAAAGTTGCTGCATCACCTGCAGCAGCGCCGAGCTTTTTAGGGATCCCACCTCTTTTTGGAGAAAATAAACCCGGTTGGGATTGGCAATCTCTGCTTTTTGGGCGATGACTTTGGGATCCCGTTCTCCCTCCTCCAGCAATAGCTTTACCCACAGCCAGGTGCGAAATTGCCCCACCAACACCGCCAGGATCTTCAGGGCCGGCTCGTTGTGATCCAAAAGATGGGCCAGGATGCGCAGGGCCTGATCCAAGTTGCCCTGGCGCAGGGAGGCGGCCAGTTGAAAGCTGTTGTAGGCGCTGGCGGGCACCAAAGCCTCGATTTGCTCAGGGGAGATGGGATCCCGTTGGTTGACCGTAAACAAAGCCAGCTTTTCCAGTTCCATCGCCAAGCGGCGGGAGTCGTTGCCCACGGCTTCCGCCAACTTCTGGGCTGCCTCTGGGCTGAGCTTGAGATCCCGCTGCCGGGCCTCGCTGTATACCTGCCTCAGGATACCCTCTTCATCCCAGGGGGCCAGTTGGGGAAACTCGCGGGCAAGGGCCACTTGCTTGAGGAGCTTGGTGGATTTGAGCCGTCCATCGGGCTTGTTGCGGGTGGTCAACAACAAATGGGTGGTGGGGGGTAAAGAGGCTAACGTCCGCTCCAGTTCCCTTACCCACTCTTCCGGACAATCCTGGGTGAGCGTCGTCTCTTCCAGCCAAACCAGGCGAGCGTTGGATCCCAGGGGCGGGGTCATGGCCAGGTTAAGTCCGGCCAGTGTGGACTCCGGCGGCAGGCGATCGTAGTTAAAAGCGGCCCAGTCGGGATCCAGCACTTGCTCCCGCAACTGGTGCACCGCCTGCATCAGCCGATAGGTGTCATCTCCCCAGTAAAGGTAGACAGGCATACTCCCCCAAGTCCCCTCAGCTTGGTCTCCAGCTTTTTTCCGTAGTTTCTCTAGGCGTTATTTTGCTTACGTTAATCAGCGGCAGGTTCCGGGTCTTTATCCGGGATCTTCCGGAGAAAGCCTGGCCAAGTTTCAGCTTCTTTTCTCTCTAAAAAAACGCCAGCTTTGCATGATCTAGCTTGGCAAATTCTGTATTCCCACTGAAGAACTATCATCAATCTTCTCCTAAGCTGGGCTTAGAGACGGGGTTGGAGGGAGGGCTGCAAGCGTATGGACACCATTGGCGAACTGGAGTTCAAGGTGCAGGTTTTAGCCCGCTGCCTGGGATCTGCTCTGGGTTTAGGCCGGCCTATTCGTGTGCAAATTCATTATTGTAATCCCCAAGTCTTCAATGCAGGCCAGTTGGGAGCAGGGGTTTCCCCTTTCAACTCTGAAGAGGTTGGGAAATCCCAGCCCCACCCGCTAGCCTCGTTTGCCTAAAGGGCGCTTCGAGGTCGGCGAGGCAGCTAACTCTAGCAATGAGTCTGCGAGTTCTAGAAGGGGGATCCCGCTTGCCTTCCCGCCCTTGCCCCTGTTCGCTGGGGAGATAAACTCGGAAGATAGGCCTGAAGCACAAGTGCCCAGGGCGCTGGAAGGAGCCATGGAACGAGCAACGCGACTGTGGCGCGGCCTGCTGCTGCGGGATTTTCCTATCGAGTCCTGGTGGCAGGGCAGCCTTTTAAGCCGAGTGTCGGGATCCCTGCGGAGTTGGGGCAAAAGCAGCCTACTGGTGCAAACCTCTGACTGGATCGGTTTGGGCCTGGTGCTGCTGTATTGGGTCTTTTCGGCGCAAAGCTCCACCGGCATCCTAGGTCTGATTTTGCTGGCCATGGCGGCGCTTGTGGTCTTGGGCTGGCTGGTGGAAACCCCAACTTGGCTGCCCGTCCATCTGCCCCTAGGCCTGTTTTGGGGAATTGCCACCCTGGCCACGATCCTTTCGCCGGTTCCCTATGCAGCGCGGGAGGGCTGGCTGAAGTTGACGCTCTACCTGGCCGGCTATCTGCTGCTGCAGCGTCTGCTTCGCCAACTGCAGTTTCGGGATTGGATCGTCGGATCCCTGCTTTTGGTCAGCTTGGCGATGGGGGTCTATGGCCTGCGGCAATACTTTTACGGGGCTGCCGAGCTGGCCACCTGGGTGGATCCGGAATCGGGCTTGGCAGGTCTGACGCGGGTGTACAGCTATCTGCGCAATCCAAATCTGTATGGGGGCTACTTGATCCCGGTCATTCCTCTGGGGCTGGCCGCCACTTGGATTTGGCCCAGTTGGGGGGCGAAACTCCTGGCCGGGTTTACGACGGCGGTGAACCTGATTTGCCTGTTGCTCACCTACAGTCGTGGCGCCTGGATTGGGGGGCTGGCCATGCTCACCCTGATGGCCGTGCTGTTGGCACAGTGGCATTCTGTCGATTTGCCGGCTCGTTGGCGGCGTTGGGCCTTGCCGGTTCTGTTGAGTGGAGGGGGGGCTGCTCTGTTGCTTGGGATCCTGACGGTACGCTCCCTGCGGCTGCGGGTGCAGAGCCTTTTTTGGGGGCGGTTGGATACCAGCAACAACTTTCGCCTCAATGTCTGGGCGGCGGTGCTGGAGATGATCCGCGACTTTCCCATCTTGGGGATCGGCCCCGGTAATGTCGCCTTTAACCGCGTCTACCCCCTTTACCAACGAGGCAACTTCAGCGCCCTCGGAGCCTATTCGGTGCCGCTGCAGCTCACCGTGGAGACTGGCTTCATCGGATCTTTAACTTTCGCCTGGTTCCTCTTGGTGCTCTGGGATCACGGCTGGAGATGCTGGAAAACTTTGCTCAACTTGCGGGATCCCCAGGGTCTGTGGGTGGCAGCGGGCTTGGCCGCTTGCACCGGCATGATGGTCCACGGCTTGGTGGATACCATCTGGTATCGTCCACAGGTACAAATGCTGTGGTGGCTTGCGGTAGCGCTCATTACAGCCAGCTTGGCCTCTCTTAGCCCTCAGCCGCCCGTGGATGTTGGTGAGACCCCATCGGAGGCTTCCTCCCGTTAGGGTAGCTTAAGCTTGACCTTCCAGTCTTGACGGGAGCCAACCCAGAGTGGTAAGCATCTTCAGTAGGAGATAAAAAATGTATCCGTTTTTACAATTCACAGGTGTTGGTAGTGTTAGAAATTAGCGGAACTGTTCAGGGTGCAGGAGGCAGATGAAAAAAATCGAGGCGGTGATCCGGCCATTCAAGTTGGATGAGGTCAAAATTGCTTTGGTCAATGCCGGGATTGTCGGCATGACCGTAAGTGAAGTACGGGGTTTTGGCCGGCAAAAGGGACAAACCGAGCGTTACCGGGGATCCGAGTACACGGTAGAGTTCCTACAAAAGCTGAAAGTGGAGATCGTGGTCGAAGATGACCTGGTGGATACGGTGGTGGAGAAGCTGATTGCAGCGGCTCGCACCGGCGAAATTGGGGACGGCAAGATTTTCATCAGCCCCGTCGAAAAAACCATCCGCATCCGCACTGGCGAACTCAACCAAGATGCCCTGTAAGGAGGGATCTTTGGGGTTTGGGCTACCCGTCTTGAGCCTTGTGGGGGTTTGCTGCATGTCTCTTTTGCTGTATCTCTGATGAGGTGTTCTTGCCCCACTTTCCGGGTAACGTCTTTTGAGAAGTACTGTCCCTTTAGGTGAGTCGAAAAGCATGAGTACAACAATGATCCAAAAGCTCAAGAGCCAGGTGCCCCAGTGGCTCTGGCGACCGGCCAGGTGGAGTCTGACTGCTGCTCTAATGGCTGCGCTGGTCTTTCTATTCGGCCAGGGAACTGCCTTTGCTCAAGAGGCCGAGGAAGTTCAGAAACACGCTGACGTTGTTTGGACGATCGTGTCGGCGGCCTTGGTGTTCTTCATGCAGGCAGGGTTCGCCATGGTGGAGACGGGCTTTACCCGCGCCAAGAATGCCGCCAACATCATGATGAAGAACTTGATGGACTTCTGCATGGGCTGTTGCGCCTTCTGGTTCATCGGGTTTGGCCTCATGTTCGGCAAAAGTGCTGGCTTCTTCGGCACTGACTGGTTTGCTTTTGGCTGGCAGCAGGCTTACGAGGCAGATGGCTGGCCCTTTACTTTCTTTGTCTTCCAGATGGTGTTTGCCGCTACCGCCGCCACCATTGTTTCCGGAGCGATGGCAGAGCGCACCAAGTTCTTGGCCTACTTGATCTACTCCATCGTTATTTCTGGGCTAATCTACCCCATCTCTGGGGGTTGGGCCTGGAACGGGCTGTTCGGCGACTACAACGGCGGCACCAAGGGCTGGTTGGAAAATCTGGGCTACATTGATTTCGCTGGATCGGGGGTGGTGCATTTGGTAGGCGGCGCTGCGGCCTTGGCAGGTGCGATTGCGCTTGGCCCTCGCATTGGCAAGTACGGCCCCAATGGAGAGCCGCGGGCTATTCCTGGCCACAACCTGCCGCTGGGGATGTTGGGGGTGTTTATCCTCGCCTTGGGCTGGATCGGGTTTAATGCCGGTTCCACCACTGCAGCCTCTGTCGATATTGGCTGGATTGCCATGAATACGCTGCTGGCAGCTTCGGCTGGAGCAATTGGGGCGATGTTCACCTCTTGGGTTCATTTTGGCAAGCCGGATATGACCTTTGTCGCCAACGGGGTGCTGGCGGGCTTGGTGGGCATCACTGCCCCTTGCAATACAGTTCATCCGCTGGGGGCCTTGATCATTGGCTCGGTGGCCGGAATCCTCGTGGTGCTCTCCGCGGTGATTTTGGATACGGCGCTGAAAATTGATGACCCAGTGGGCGCGGTTTCCGTGCATGGCACCTGTGGTATCTGGGGGGTGTTGGCAGCAGGGATCCCTTGGTTTGCTCACGCCAATTCAGAGGTTACCTGGGCACAGTTCGGCGTGCAGGTGGTAGGCGCTCTCGCTCTCTTCTTCTGGCCCTTCATCACCTGTCTAATCCTGTTTTTAATCCTCAAGGTAACTGTTGGCTTGCGCGTCAGCGCCGAGGAAGAGATTGCCGGTTTGGATGTGGGCGAGCACGGCAACATAGCCTACCCTGACTTCGTTACTGCTGCCACCGAGGTGGAGGGAGCTTGAGCTGTTGCGCTCGGTTCGACGGGAGGCTGTCGGATCTGAGCGACACGGGACTGAAAATCAAGAGAGGGGGTCAGGTCTGGCCCTCTCTTTTGTGGCTTGTTGACCTCAAGCAGTACACTGGGATCCGGTTGAATGCGCTTTTGGATCCCATGCACCTTCTGATCCCGGCGGCTGGCAGCGGCAAGCGAATGGGAGCTGCGGTCAATAAGCTGTTGCTGCCGCTCTTGGGTCAGCCAATTTTGGCTTGGACGTTGCAGGCTGCGGATCGAGCCAGCTCCATCGAGTGGATCGGCATTCTCTCCCAACCCGGCGATTGGCCGGCCATCGAGCAGATCCTGGCGGCAATGGATCTGTCCACGCCGGTGCAGCTTTTACAAGGGGGGGCGACGCGGCAGGAGTCGGTTTACAGGGGGGTTGAGTATCTCTATAACCTGGGAACAGTAGAGCGGGTGTTGATCCACGATGGGGCCCGCTGCCTGGCTACCCCTAAGTTATTCGATCGCTGTAGTGCTGCTTTGCAGCAGGTGGATGGTCTCATCGCGGCGATCCCCGTCAAGGACACGATCAAGGTCACCGAGACCGGCCCCAAGGGGATCCAAATCCAATCGACACCGGAGCGCAGCCGGCTGTGGGCAGCCCAAACGCCGCAGGGGTTTCGCCTGTCGCTGTTGTGGCAAGCCCATCGGGAGGCGCTGGCCCAGGGGTGGCAGGTAACCGATGACGCAGCCCTATTCGAGAAGCTGGGTTGGCCGGTTTACATCGTGGAAGGGGAGGAGTCTAACCTGAAGTTAACCACCCCCTGGGATCTGGTGCTGGCCGAGCAAATTCTCCAGCAGCGCCTTGAGCTGGCGCGCTAGCTCAACTCACTATGGCGATGGCCCTGACGCAGAGCCGCCTTTTGCCACACCCGACTGCGCCAGCGGCTGAGCAACAGGCCGGCCAAGCCGGCGACATAGATCAGCATGGCCAACCAGCCCCCCACAGCCCCCCATCCCAACCCCGGCAGGAAGGGGATCCAACTGTGGGAAAAGATCAGCATCTGCGCCAAAGGCAAGAAAAAGAGCCAGCTCATCCCGAGCATGATCGCCATGGGGGCCCGCACGTCTCCCGCGCCGCGCAGGGATCCCGCGGCAGAGAAGTTGATGCCATCGAAGAGAAACGAAACCGCGATGATCTGCAAAAGCCTCCCCCCCAACTCCACAATCGCCGCGGCGTTGGCATCTGTCCCGGCCACGAACAGGCCGAGCAAGGCTTCTCTAAAAAGCGCCAGCCCGCCGCCGATCACGGCCATGTAGCCGACCGTCCAGGCTATCACCGCATTCCCCAAGCGCATCGCCCAAGCCGGCTGCCCGGCGCCAACGGCCTGGCCCACCAGGACGGTTGCCGCCTGTTCCAAGCCGAGGGCCGGCAAATAGGCAAAGCGAGACAACATCAGACACAGGTGGGCCGTTGCCCCCTCCACAGCCCCCAACTGGCCCAGCAGCAACTGAAACACCGTGAAAGAGCTCATGTCCGCCAAAGCGTAGATCCCCATCGGCAGGCCCAGCCGCAGCAAGGGCCGCAGGGACTTGTGAGCCAAAAGCCAGGTTTGCCGCGTAGCGTAGTCGCGCTGGATCCAGGCCGAGAGAAACAGCAGCAGGTAAAGGGCCAGCTCCCCGTATTCCGACAGGATCGTGCCCCAGGCGGCTCCGGCAATCCCCCAGCCCAGGCCGAAAATGAACAGGGCATTGAGGATGCCGTTGAACAGCACGCTCCAGCCACTCACAGGGTGATCCAGGTGCAACCAATGCCGTTAAAAAAACCCGCCAAGGCAAAGCTGCCCAAGAGAGCGGATCCCCCCCAAACGCGAACTTGCCAATAATCTGCCGCTTGCTCCGCCACCCCCGCCGGCAGGGGCAGCCCTGAATACAGCAAGCTCCCCAACAGCGACAAGAGGCCACAAAGGGGCAATAGGCCCAACCCCAGCTCAACTCCCGACCAGGCATAGCGAGAGGCCCCCTTCGGATCTCCGCCGGCGTAGGTTTGCGCCACCAAGGTTTGCACTGCTCGCCCCAGACTCATGAAAGGGGTCAAGGCCACTTGGGTGGGCAACCAAGCGGCGTTCATCCCGGCCAAGGCTTGGCTGGAGATCTGGCCGATAAACCAGGTGTCGGTTATGCCCATCAGCGCCTGAATGCCAGCGCTGAGCGCCAAGGGCATCGCCAACCTCAGCACAACCCCATGATCCACCCCTGGGATCCCGCGGGCATCCAGCCGCTGCGCTACAACTCCCATGTCCTCCCTGCTCGCCCGTGGCACGCAAAAGCGCGCAACCCTCTGCCCAGGCAGCCTGTATTCTATTGTACTACACATAATACAGGCCAGGTCAAGGGACAGAGCCTGCAGGGGATCCCATCCTCGGGGGTAGCCCTCTGCTGCTAGGATGGGAAGAAACCCGATGAGCCAACCGACTTCGTCCTACTGGCCGGTGCACATTGTCGGCGCCGGCCCTGGGGATCCCGAGCTGATTACCCTGCGCGGCCAGAGAGTACTCTCAGAAGCAGATGTAGTATTCTATACCGGCTCTTTGGTGCCGGAGGGGCTGCTGGCCCATTGTCGCCCCGACGTGGAGGCCATCGACACGCGCTCCCTCACCTTGGAAACGCTGCTGCCCCAGATGGTGGAGCGGGTTAAGGCGGGGCGGCGGGTGGTGCGGCTGCAGGATGGGGATCCGTCTCTTTACGGCGCTCTGCACGAGTTGCTGATTCGGCTGGCGGAGGCCGGGATCCCCTTTGAGATCGTGCCGGGGGTGAGCGCCTTTCAACTGGCAGCCGCCCGTTTGCAGGTGGAGCTAACGGTGCCGGAGCTGGTGCAGACGGTCATCCTCACCCGCGCCAGCGGTCGGACGCGCGTGCCGGAAGCAGAAGCCCTGGCCAGCCTGGCGGCCCACCGCGCCTCTTTGTGTCTGTATCTGAGCGCCCGCCATGTGGAACAGGCCCAGGCGGATCTAATGACCCACTATCCCGCCGATACCCCTGTGGCCATCTGCTACCGTCTGGGCTGGCCGGACGAGCGGATCTGGCTGGGATCCCTGGCGGAGATGGCGGCCCTCACCCGGCAAGCCGGCCTAGAGCGCACCGTGCTCTACCTCATCAGTCCCGCCCTACGGGGCTTGGCAGGAGCCGGCTCGGCCCGCTCGCGGCTCTACAGCCCTGACCACGCCCACCTCTTCCGTCCCAAACGGCACCGTTAGACTCTACTGCAACTGGCTTTTTTAGGACTTGCCTTGGAGGCCCCCGGCCTGTCGCAGCTACTTTGGGCACCTGGGCGTGTTGCCCTGCTGGTCAGCGAAAAAGGCCGCCAGCCCCCGCCCAAGACCTACCCTGCTGCCGGTGGAGGGAGCAGGTTCCGGCAGAACTGGGCGGGGCAGCCGTCGAAATCCACCCGCTTGATCTGGGAGATGAGGAGGCCCTGCCTTGCCCCGCCGTTGCAGCCCAGAGAACAGGGTTAAGATTAAGTTAGTTAGCTTGGGCCTAGCCAGATTGGCCGGAAGGAGCCGTAGCCCCTGGAGGGTGGGGATAGGGCTCTGGCCCAAGCAGCGACCAAGCGGGAACGACAATGCCTCTCGACAACCTGCGCGGACTTTATCAGCAAGTCATCCTGGAACGCTACAGAAAGCCCCGCAACTTCGGCAGGGTCGATCCGGTTCATCGTCGCCAACGCGGCCATAACCCCTCCTGTGGCGACACCATCGACCTCACCTTGCAATTGGATCCCGGCCAGGAGCGGATTGCCGATATCAAATTTGAGGGAGAGGGCTGCGCCATTGCCCTGGCTTCTGCCGATCTTATGGCCGATGCCGTGCGCGGGCGCACCATCCCCGAAGCGCTGCAGTTGGTCGAGCGCTTCCAGGCCATGATGCGCGGCGGCGAAGAGTTTCCGCGGGAGTACCGCTCCCTCAATGCCATGAAGGGAGTTGCCCAGTTCCCGGTACGCATCAAGTGCGCCAACCTGGCCTGGCATGCCCTCAAACACGCCCTGGAATCGCCCGCACCCAGTGGATCCCCGGACAACCCAGGTTTTGTGAGCAACGAAGACGCCGACTAGGTTCCGACCTCCGGGCGGCAATGGAGGGGATCCCTGTAATCCAGAGAACTCCTGGGATCAGGGATGCCCGGGCTGCCTCTTTGCTCGGCTGGGAGCCAATGACCTCACCAGCAAGCCCTTCAACGCCGCCACCCTGGCCGCCGCAACCGCGGCTCTGCTGAGCTGGGATCCCTGAACTCACCCCACAGCTCCGTGGGATCCCCGCCGCTATCCGCCAAATGGCGTAGAAAAATCCTAGAAATCGCGTACGTGGATTCTCGGTGTTTTCCGTTTTTTTACGGATATTTGGGCTATGATGGGGACGTAAACGTTGGAAATGCGGAGGAAATACAGATGCAAGCTGGTGTAGATCTAACGCTAGATTACCGTACTTACCGCTTGGCGGCGTTGCTGAGCGAGCACTTTCCCATGGGGGAGCTACTGGGGGTTTCCCTCAAGTGGCAGGACGATGCTTCTGCTGTAGACAAGCTGCAGACTGAGGTCGCCCGTTCCTGGAGGGAGCAGATCGAGCAGCGCTATCTCGTTCCTCGGCACAAGTAATCGGGAACTCTCGAACGAACCCTCTCAAACGGAAACGACCATGAATGCCTCTTTGAATTCTCTCCCTGTTGCTCCGGCCCTTAGTATCGAAGCAATCGTGGAGCAAGTTTTCCGCAGCGGCTTTCTCAGTTTGCAGCAAGAAAACCTCATCAACGAGCTGCTCTTTCAGCGGCGCTACTCTGAGGCCGACTTGGAAATGCTGGATCGCCTGACTTTGGCGTTGCTGAACCAGCAAGTCGAAGCGGACAAACCTTCTGTAGCAAAAGCTGCCTGACCGGCAAAACGCATCAAGTTCCTCCAAAGCAAAAGGGGATCCACAAAGGATCCCCTCACCTGTCGATATTGAGTTAGAACCTTTGGGCTGCAGCGGCTGGGTGTGAGGGCTAGACCGCAACCGTCTTCTTCACCTGAGCCGCCAAAGCGCCAGAAGCATACTTGGCCGCCATCTCGTCCAGGGTAACCACCGGGACTTTGGTGCCGTGGCCGGCACAGCCGAAGGCGATGTAGCGCTCGGCGCACACTTTTTGCATTTCCTTGATAGAAGGCTTGAGGAAAGAGCGGGGATCAAAGTCCTTCGGATTCTCGGCCAGGGCGCGGCGCACCGCAGCCGTGATGGCCAGACGGTTGTCGGTGTCGATGTTAACTTTGCGCACTCCGTTTTTGATGCCCCGCTGAATTTCTTCCAGCGGCACACCGTAGGTTTCGGGAATGGAGCCGCCGTACTGGTTGATGATGTCGATGAGCTCCTTGGGCACCGACGAGGAACCGTGCATCACCAGGTGGGTGTTGGGCAGGCGGCGGTGGATCTCGGCGATGCGCTCCATGTCGAGAATGTCGCCCGTGGGCTTGCGGGAGAACTTGTAGGCGCCGTGGCTGGTGCCGATGGCCACAGCCAGCGCATCCACTTGGGTTTGCTCCACAAAGTCCACGGCTTGATCCGGATCGGTGAGCAGTTGGTCGTGGCTGAGGGCCCCTTCAGCGCCGTGGCCATCTTCTGCTTCCCCGCGGCCTGTCTCCAGGGATCCCAGGCAGCCCAGTTCTCCTTCCACGCTCACGCCGACAGCGTGGGCCACCTTCACCACCTCGGCAGTAACGGCCACGTTGTACTCATAGCTGGCCGGCGTTTTGGCGTCTTCTTTGAGGGAGCCATCCATCATGACGCTGGTGAAGCCGTTGCGGATGGCGGAGTAGCAGGTGGCGGGGCTGTTGCCGTGGTCTTGGTGCATGGCGACGGGAATGTGGGGATAGGTTTCCACTGCCGCCAGGATCAGGTGGCGCAAAAAGTGCTCGCCCGCATACTTGCGCGCCCCTCGAGAGGCTTGCAGGATGACTGGACTGTTGGTTTCATGGGCAGCTTGCATGATTGCTTGAATCTGCTCCATGTTGTTAACGTTGAAAGCCGGAATGCCGTAGTCATGTTCGGCGGCATGATCCAGCAGGATCCGCATGGGAACGAGAGCCATCGGTTACCTCCTGAGGTGCTGACCTGATGCGTGTGAGATTTGCTTACCGTTAATCTTAAGGTATCTTTTACGTTTTGCGGGATGTGACCCCGGAGATTTGGGGATTTCGCCAAAGCCTCCTTGCCACTATTGGCCGCAATGCTCGCGCTGAGGCGCAACGATCCCGCTGCGCTCTCCAGATACACTAGACATGGGTAGAGCGGGGTGCGCTCCGAGGTAAACGTCGCCTTGTCTACGCCCGCCTGTTAACTTCTAGCTTTTTGTGGACATTATTTTCGCCTTTCGTTTTGCATTTTGTCTTGTTTGTCCGGAGGATTGAGAAGGTGCATTGTAATCCGTGGCCAATCCTGGGCGCGAGCTGGGGAAGGACTTTGTCGGGCCGGGGTAGAAGACTGCGTCCCGACGACGCGAAAGGACTCCGTCCCGCTGACGCAATCGGTTTGGCCATAGCCTGCTGGGCAGTGGTGGGCCTTCCATCGGCGGCATGGGGGATCCCTGGGCAATCGCCGGATCAAGCGGCGGCCTGGGTGAGAAATAATCCTGTGCTGCGGCCCCGCCCGGGCGAAACCTTGAACATTCACCGCGTGGAGCCGGATGGATCCCGATTTACCTTTTTGGCCTCGGTGGCCCCGCCGGGCCGGATCATCAACCCGCTGGATCGGGAGACGATTCGCTCGGAGCGCATGACCTTCTTTCGCCCGCAAGGGCTGACGGCAGAGGATCTTTTCCAAGCCATTCGCGAGATCTACGGGCCGGAGATCGCCGCCGATTTGGATCGGGCGGTGGAGGTGATCCGCTACCCGGCCCCTGAAGCCTTGGCCAACAATCCCGGCTACAGTCTTGCCCTGGCCACCCAAGGCGTGGTGCTGCGGGGGGATCAGTTTGTCTATTGGCTGGAGCTAACACAAAACCCGGATGGCCGCGTGCAGCAGGGCCAGGTGTGGGTGTTCCAAGAAGAATGGCTACCCAAGGTGGAAGGGGAGTTGGCCGAACGCTTTCCCCTACAGGTGATGAGCCGCTGAGCTGGGTTTGCAACTTCCCTTGGGCGGGCGGAGGTTCGCGGCTGCTGGGATCCGCCCCTGAATCCAGCACCGGCATCCAAGCTTCTTAGAACTGACAGCCAGGGGTTGGGGGCACGGCTGTGGTTTTGCTGGTTGGCCTCACGTTGTTCGGCAGCGCCTTTTGCCTTTTTTGGGGGCAGTTGTTGGTGGGCAAATTGCTGCTGCCGCTCTGGGGGGGATCCCCCCTGGTTTGGAATACCTGCCTGGTCTTTTTCCAGCTCGCTTTGCTGCTGGGCTACCTGTGGGCAGACCGGCTGGGGCGAGGGCTCGCTCCCGGCTGGGGCGTGCTGCTGCACGGGATCCTCCTGCTGGCGGGGCTGAAGTTTTTGCCCTTTCAGTTTGGGATCCCTGGCCAACTGGAAGGGGTCTTCCCTTCCCTAGCTCTGTTGGCTGACTTGACAGCAAGGGCGGGAGTACCCTTGCTTCTCCTGTCGGGGACGACGCCGTTGCTGCAGCGGGCGCTGGGAGAGGCGAAAAGGGATCCCTACGGGCTCTACGTGGCCAGCAATGCCGGCAGCCTAGCGGGGCTGCTGGGCTATCCGCTGCTCTTGGAGCCGCGGTTGTCTCTGTCGGGGCAAACCCACCTGTGGACGGGATCCTACGCTCTGGTCGCAGCGCTGGTGCTGCTGGGTGGGGTGGGGCTCATGCTGAACGGGCGGGAGGTGACTTTCCCGAGGGGAGATCCCGTGGAGGAGATCCCCCCCGTCTCCTGGCGGGAGCGTTGGCGCTGGGCCGGCTGGGCCTTTTTGCCGGCGGGCCTGTTGGTGGCGGCCACCACCCTCTTGACCACCGACGTGGCGGCGGTGCCCCTGCTGTGGGCCGTTCCCCTGAGCCTTTACCTCATGACCTTCATACTGGCCTTCGGCGGCCTCTACCCCAATGACTTGGCTTTAGGGACAACGGCTCTGCTGGCCTGTGGAGCGCTAGGGGCCCAGGTTCTGGGCTGGGCGAGACCTTGGTTTTGGGTGTTGCCGCTACATCTGGGGGCTTTTGGCCTGGTGAGCTGGGCCTGTCACAGTCAGTTGGCCAGATCCCGTCCACCCGCCCAGCAGTTGACGCAGTTTTACCTGTGGCTGGCTGTGGGAGGCAGCTTGGGAGGGCTGTTCTCCGCTTTGCTGGCGCCGCAGATGTTTGAGACCTTACTGGAGTACCCCCTGCTCTTGGGGGTGTCGCTGGCGGCCTTAGCGGCACGGGGAGGGCGGCTGGGCCTGTCGCTAGGGCTGGGGTTGCTCTTGCCTTTGTTGCTGTTGGGCTTTCGTCCTCAGGCGCTCTTTCGCCTTGGAGCCGCTGGGGGCTTGGCTCTGGGGATGGCCCTTCTGGGGTCTGTAGGAGAAGGCAGCAGAAGGCGCTGGGTGGGAACAGGGATGGGTCTAGTGTTGCTGCTAGGACAAACCTGGCTGCCGCCGGGGCTCCAGGTGGTGGCCGAGGAGCGCAGCGCCTTTGGCCTCCACCGGATTGTGGAATACCACGCTGAGGACGGATCCTTCCGCAGCCTGCTCCACGGCACCACCCTGCACGGCAGCCAAAACCTGGATCCCCAAAAGGCCCTGGAGCCGCTCACCTATTTTTCCCGCGAGGGGCCGGTGGGTCAGGTGTTCCAGCGGTGGCGGGCGCAGCCGCCCTCTTCTCCGGCCCAGGTGGCGGTGCTGGGGCTGGGGATCGGCACCTTGGCCGCCTACGCCGAGCCAGGGGATGAGTGGACGTTTTTCGAGTTGGATCCCACCGTGGCCGACTGGGCGGGCCGCTACTTCCCCTATCTCGATTGGGCCAGCCGGCGGGCGCAGGTGCGGGTGATCTTGGGCGATGCCCGGCTCCGCCTGCAAGGGATCCCCGATGGCAGCTACGACCTGATGGTGATAGATGCCTTCAGCTCCGACGCCGTGCCGGTGCATCTGCTTACCCAGGAGGCCCTGACCCTCTACCTCCGCAAGCTCAAGCCCCAGGGCTGGCTGCTCTTTAACATCACCAACCGCCACCTGGACTTGGCGCCAGTGCTGGCCGCCTTGGCAAGAGCATTGCGGCTTCCCGCCTGGCAGCAAGCCCATGAAGAGCTCACCGCCGCCCAGCGCCGGGCAGGGCTAGCCCCTTCCCACTGGGTGCTGATGGCCAAAAGCCCTGGTGGCCGGCAAGACTGGGATCCCTGGCAGCCCCTTTTGCCCCAAGCTGGGGATCCCCTCTGGCGAGATGATTTTTCCAACCTGCTACATGTAATCCGCTGGCCCCAGCTTCCCCTGCTGGGAGATATCCAGATCCCAGCTCCGAAGCAGAATCCGGCTGTTATCGCTGCGCGACGCTTCGGCAATGCGTCAGCCTTATTCAGCAAGACGGCTAAAGAAATCTTTACAATGCAGATTTAGTATGAGTTATGATTGTTTGAAGCATAACTAATGTCTGCTCAGGAGCCTGGCTTATGTCTCCTTCAACCCTGCAAGCCCCTACTGTCGATTGGCAAGCCGTCATGGCTGAAGCCTCTGGAGCTTGTTTCGTGGCCATCGGCGGCAGCTTGCGGCCCAATTCTTTGACTTATCAGGCGCTAGAGGTGGTGCGGCGCGAGTTTGAGAGGTTGAGGCTTCTCTTGCACATCCTCGACCTGCGGCAAATGAAGTTGCCCTTTGCCGATGGTTCGGAATCCTACCCGGACTATCCCGACGTGGAGGTTTTGCGGGCAACAATGAAGCGGGCCGATGGGATCATCCTGGCTAGCCCTGAGTACCACGGCGGCATCAGCGGCAGCCTGAAGAATGCTCTCGATCTCTTGAGCTTTGAACACTTAGAGGGCAAGGTCTTCGGGCTGATCAGCGTTTTGGGCGGTGAGAGCAACAGCAATACCCTCAACCAGATGCGTTTAATTGTGCGGTGGGTGCATGGCTGGGCGATCCCGGAGCAGATTGCCATTGGTCGGGCTTGGAGCGCCTTCGATGAGCAGGGCAACCTCAAGGACGAAAACCTACGCCAGCGCTTGCAACGCTTTGTGCAGAGCTTGGTCACCAACACCTCCAAACTGCGCGGGTCCCGGCTCCCAGCTCCTTGAAAAGGGCCTAGGTTCCCCAGCAGCCCCATTTTCAAGAGGGGCTTCCCCTTTCCTGGGAGAGGGGCTGACGCCCAAGTAACGGCATGGCTAAGGTGGGCCAAGAGAAAGCTGCGGCCGCTTTCCCTCTGCAGAAACCTGCATAACCCACGTCGGGCCATGGTTCAACCTCCTTCCCCCTATTCTTCCAGTGGAGCTGGGGCCATCTCTCCCCTAGTTGCCCTACAGGCAACCTTGCAACAGATGCGGGAGCAGAGCGATGCCAATGCCCTCATTCAGCTCACGCTGGAGTATGTCAAGGCGGTGTTTGGGGCGCCGCTGATCTGGCTGGCCTTTTATGACTATCAAAATCACCAGTTGCTGGGTCAGGGAGGGTTTAGCCTTGTGGAGGAGCCAACTCTCTTGCGAGGGGTGCATCCCCTGCAGCCGGGGGAGATCTTGGAGCAGGTGGTGATCGAGCAGCGGCCCATCAGCGTGCCCGATCTTTCCCAGGAGCCGCGCATGGGCCTTTGGCAGCGGGAAGCCAGGCGCCTGGGCGGGATCCAAGGCTGCTTCATCTACCCCTTTTCAGCAGCAGGGCGGCGGCGCTGCCTGGGGATCCTGATGCTGGGATCCCAGATGTGGGGGGTTACCACCCGCGAGGAAGAGAAAGCGCTCCTGGGGATTTTGCTGGGCCAGTTGGCCGCCTCTTTGCAGGAGCTGGAAAATGCCTGGAGGCAGCAGAGCGAAAAACGCCTTGAGGATTCGCTCCTGAGGCTGGGAACGGCGATATGCCAGGCGGGATCCCTGCAGGAACGGGTCAGCCTGGTGAGGCAGGAGCTGCAGACTTGCCTGGGCGCCGTCCATATCCAGGTGTACTGGCACGAGCGCAGCCGGGGGCGGTTTGTTCCCCATGGAAGCGCCTCTAGACCCAGCCAGCCACCTACTCCTGCCCCCATGTCCAAAGAGGCCAAAGCAGGAGCAGCGTCGCCAGGAGATGGCGGCCTTTCGCTGCGGGAGTTGGGAGATATGTACTACACCCTCGCCGATGGCCAGGTGGTGGTAGGCGGCACAGGGACGACCCGCTCCGAGATCCCCCTCAAGCTGATGCAGCAGTTGCGGGCCCAGGCGGCCTTGGCCGCCCCCATCTTGCTGGAGAAAGATCTGCTGGGGTTCATTTGGGTGCAATCGGATGTGCCCCGCACCTGGCAAGCTGTGGAGCGCCAGTTGGTGGCCGCCGCCGCCAATGGGCTGGCCTTAGCCGCCCCCCTGGAAAATCTGGATCGCCGCATCCGCCAGTTGGCCGACGAGCAAGAGTTTGTGCAGCAGGTGGGCCGTTCGCTTTACAACCCGGCGGAGCTGCCGCAGGCTCTCCAGCAAGCCGTCGTCGGCCTGGGCCAGCGTCTGCAAGCCAGTGCGGTGGCCGTCCTGACAGTGGATCCCGATAGGCCGAACCCCCGCCTCTTCTCCGAGTACCGCAGCGAGGGCAAGCAGGCTCTGCCGCCGCAGTTCAGCTCCTTAAGCGAGCAAGACTGGCAGGATCTGCTGCGCAGCGAGGTGGTGGCGGCGGAAAACTACGACCAGGATCTGCGCCTGCTCTCCTGGCGGCAAGAACTGGCCCCTTTGGGGGTGCGCTCCCTCATGCTGACTCATACCGGCGCCAGCGGCACTGCCACCCCCGAAGGGCTGATCCTAGTGCTCCACCCGCGGCCAAGGGCTTGGAGCCGAGAAGAACGGCAACTGCTGCGCGGGACTGCCCAACAAGTGGGATTGCTCCTGCGGCAACTTCGGTCTCAGCAACGGCAGGAACGGCAAGAGCACTTGCTCAGCGGCCTGATCGCCACTTGTCTGACTTTGCAAAACCTGGCCACCCCTGAGGCTCTCTACGCCACCATCGCCCAACAGGCGGCCCAACTCCTCCAGATCCCTTTGGCGCTGGTGGTCAGTTGGCAGCCGGGGGAGAGCCGGGCCTGCTTGCAGCCGCCCTTTGCCGCTGCCCCCGAGTTCTGCCCCAGCGGCCCCACTGAGATCAATCGGCAGGATCCCTTGCTGGCCGCTGCGCTGCAGGCGAGGGGTCCCCTCCCGCTTGCCCAAGACCAGATCCCGGCTGCCAGCCGCGCCTGGTTAAACTCGGTGGGCCTGGGATCCTGGCTGCTGGTGCCCTTGGGGGAGACGGATCCCTCGCTGCCGGAGCCCCTGGGGGTTTTGATCCTGGGAGCAGAGGCGGACAGAGTCTGGGAGGCAGAGGAGCAGGCGGCTGTGACGTTGATGGCCCAAACCTGTGGCTGGACGCTGCGGCGCTTGCTTTGGGTGCAAACTTTGCAGGAGCGGCAGGAGGTGCTCAGCGAGTTGAATTGGTACAAGCACCGCCGCCTGCTGGATCTGCAAAATGCCCTGCTGGACGGCCTGCGCCGCCTTGGCCAAGTGCCGGGCATCCGGGGAGATGAGGCCACCCGCTGGCAAAAGGTGGTGGAAATCGGCAGGGAGCTGCGGGATCTGGCCGTCTTCGCCGAGCCGCTGTTGCAGACGGAAACGTGGCAGGTGCAGCCGCAGTTGCTGTCGGTGCCCCTAGCAACCTTGGTGCGCAAAAGCCTGCGCCGAGTGGAGGGCCTGACCCAAAAACGCAAGCTGTGGCCGCGCGCCCACGGCGACCTCAGCCTCGTCGTCCAGGGCGATGTCGGGCGATTGGAGATGATCCTCTGGGAAGTGCTGCTGGCCGCTGCCTTGCGCAGCCCGGAGGGGGGGCGGCTGGATCTGTGGAGCCAAGCCACAGAGGGCTATGCAGAGCTGCTGGTGGTGGATCAGGGCAGCTTCGATCCCCACCTGCTGACGGCCTTGCAATGGGATCCGCAACAGGTCATCTACGCCGATCCCCTCTTCCAATCGCCGCTCTCGGCGAGCCCCGGCCTGGAACTTGGCCTGTGCCAACGGCTACTGCAGCGGATGGGAGGGCAGCTCTCCTTCTATTCCTCTGGGGATGGGCGCTCCGTTGCCCGGCTGCTCCTGCCGCTGGCTGGCAAGGAACTGCGTCCCCCGGCCGTAGCCTCAGGGGGACAAGGCCCTCAGCAGCCAAAACAGGGGCAGCAGGGCCAGCGCCCCGCGATCTAGCTGCCGCAGGTGTAGGCGGTGCCAGCGCAAGGGGTGGTCGGGGCCGGTCAGCCCACGCGCCTGCATGGCCATGGCTGTCTGCTCTGCCCGCAGGAGCAGGTTTTCAAAAAAGCGCTCCACCAGAGCCAGCAGGGTTTGGATCCCGCCCCGGAAGCTGAGGGATCCCCAGCGGACATCGCGGGTGCGCACCGCCCGCACCAGGTTTTGCACCTCCTCCATCACCAGCGGCAGAAAGCGCAGCGCCAAGGTGAGAGTGAGGATCACCTCCGCAACTGGCCATCCCCAGCGTTTTAGAGGCTGCACCAGGTGGCCGATCCCCTCTGTGATCTCTTCTGGGGCTGTGGTCAGCAAAAACAAATTGGTGGCGTAGAGCAGCGTAAAGATGAGGGTGCCCAGCCGCAAAGCCACCGACAGGGAACGGCGGGACACCTGAAAGGTTCGCTCCCCTAGGGAAACCTGCAGCAAGCGGTAGCGGTAGGGAGTCGGCCAGGCACGGGTTTGCTCCCGCCAGGCCCGCTTGGCTGCTGCGCGGGATCCCTCTTCCACCCCCCCGTCATAGCCGGGGATGAGCCCATAGCCCACCACCTGCGCGTCCTGCCGCTGCGGCTGCGGGAAAACCCCCAACCCATCGGGAGCGAAGCTGGTGATCCCAAAAGTGAGCAGGCTGAGGGCTAACACCAGCGAGAGCTGGCCCGACCAGACCCGACGCGGCAGGCGGGCTGCCACCGTCAAGAACAACAGAACCGCCACCACGGCCAGGCGCCAGCCATTGCCAGCCAAAATTGGGCTGAGCAGAAAGCTGAGCAGCCAGGCCAGCTTCACGCGCGGATCGAGGCGGTGCAGCCAGGTGCGCGGCTCTTCCAGGTAGATTCCCAGCGGGGCATTGCGCAGAATATCCACTGCAGGCAAACGGGAGACAGGTTATCCCCCAAAAGGAGAACGGAAGCTGGCAGCAGGAAAGGCTTAGAGTCGCTCCACCAGACGGGTTGAGCCGGATTGGGCAGCGACCCATCCCCCTGGGGCCCCCTCTCGCTCAACGCGCAACCAGACAGGCACCTGTCCTTCGCCAGCCTGCACCTCTACCACCCGCAGCAAAGCTTGGCGCGGGGCGGCCCCGACGATAGCCCCAGTCAGGCTGGGCTGCTGGCGAATGTTAATGCCCTCATTGGCAATCACCCGCACCTGTCGCACACCCCGCCACTCGGCCAGAGGGCCGGTCAATTCAGGCTCAGGCGTGGGTTCTGGCTGGCCCGGAGCGTCGATGGCAACCGGCGGCTGCTCCAGTTGCACCTGGGGCTGCTCCAGCGGCGGCGCTGGCGGCGTGAACAGGCTCCTCAGCATCTGCCAGATCACCAGCAGGGAGAGGATGCCCACGCCGACCACTCCGGCCAAGCCGATGCCGAGGGGAATGGCAGGGCGCTCACCCCGACCACGGCGGGATCCCAGGCGGCTGCGGCGGTAACGCTCCACCTCCTGCGATCCCCACTCGTGGGCGTGTGGGATCCCTTCCTCGAAGGGGGGCTTGGCCGGCCCCTCGCCGCGCCGGTAGGCGGGCAAATCGGACATACGCGGGGGCTCTGGAGGAGGCGCTGTCCCTCCCCGCGGAAAGGGGGCGGGCGGGCGAGGCGATTCTTGTGTTTGCTCAGTTAGGCGTGGGCCACCCACCATAGCAGGCAAATGGGGTGCGGGGTGGAAAGATGGGGGAGATAGCGTCCCCGCCGGCGAGCTCTCGCGACTGGGCATCTCGTCCAGGTAAGCCTGAACCTGGGGGTTGTCGAAGTAAGCTTGCAAGGTTGCTTGGGCAGTTTCCAGGCCGCGAAACTCTGGGAACACCTCCTCTTGAAACCACCTTTCTGTGAAGCGGCACAGACCCGGCAGATGGTCAGGGGAGCCGGCGGAGTGTTCTTCGATAAACTGCAGGGCCTCTGTTTCTTGGCTGGAGCGCAGATGGTCAAGCGCCTCCTCGGTCTGCCCCAGCAACAGGCTGCAGATGGCCTGCTCCAGATGGACATCCTGCCGCTGGGCCAGGCGGGCCAAGTAGCCGCGGGCACGCCGCACCAAGGCCGGACGTTTTTCCAGATAGCCTGCTGCCAGCAACACCTGCACGGCCAAGTAGGCGGCCACCAGCGAGGGACGCTCGGCCTCTCGCTCAAACAGCTCCTGCTGTTCTTGGAGAGTAAGGTGACGGCGCACCCGCTGGATGAAGCGCAAGAAATCTTCTGTGCTGAGGCCAGAGCCATCCTGCCCACTTCCTTCAATGCCACCCCGCTCGTCCAGCATGGCTTTCAGGAGGGCAAGCCCTTGCTGCCGCGCCAGGACAGGATCGGCAAGCGCCTCTTTGCCGATTTGGGCGGGGGCGCTAGTCTCAAGGCTGAGGAGCTGCAAAATGCGGTAGGGACGCAGCTTGCCCAGATCAAGGCGGAGCTCTGCTTGCAGCTGCGGAAAAGCCTGATACTCCTCCAGCTCCGCCAGGCCCGCCTGCAGAGAGCGCGCCGCCTCTTCGTAGGATCCCTGTTGCCAGGCTTCCCGGCCCAGCTCCAACCGGGCGATGGCCCGCGCCAAAATGGCGTCAGAACGGGCAGGGTGGCCCTGCTCCAGCATCTGTTGAGCCAAATCTAAGGCCGCTTGGTACTCTCCGACTTCGCAATACAAACACAGCACTCCTGGCAAGAGGGGCTCTTCCACCGTCAGGGTGGGATCCGCCGGTGTCAGGTGTTCGTCGTAGTTTTGTCGCGCCTCTGGGTTAAGCAACACCGAGGCTGCCTCTTGAATAAGCTGAGCGCGAGCTTCCACGGCCTGCGGCGAAAACCCCAGCAGCCAAGAGCGCTCGCCCGGCTTGGGATCGAGCCGCTCTCGGTAGGCCTGCTCGATCTGATGCTCGTCCGCCCGTGGTGACAGCATCAAAACCCGGTAGTAGTCGAGGGGCACCCGCACCGTCATGGCTTTTGTCCGCTTTCCTGCTCGCGTCAAGGCGTCTTTGGACACCTGACCCCTATCGACTTAACTGTAGTCCTTTTCCTCGGCAAAAGGGATCCCCTCTTGCCTAGAGCCTACCAGTCCCAGCTCCCCGGCTCCCCCTTGAAGGGGCCTACGACCTTGGAGGTAATCCAGCCGCCGTAGAAATCTCCCGGCTGGGGCCGGACTCGTTCTCCATCCACCCGGCACTCCTGCACGCGGCCCGCATAAAAAGCGAGGTGGTCGCGGATGGGCCAAAACTCCGGGCTGGGATCCGGATAGCTCCAGGCGGCATCCACGGCCACCTGGGATCCAACTTGCACCGTCCAGTAGCGGGCAGATCCTTTGAACTCGCAGAAGGAGGTGCGGGCGCTGGGGCGGAGATACTCCAGCCGCACATCGGCGGGGGGGATGTAGTAGGTGGGCGGGTGGCTGGTTTCCAGGATGCGGTAGCAGCGGCAGCTGTGGGCGATGAGCTCGCCATTAAAGAAAACTTCCACCCGCTCGGCGGTTGGCTCCAGGCGGGGCGGGCGCGGGTAGTCCCAGACGGATTCTTGTCCGGGCCGGGGCGGGATGGGCCGGGGGCGCATGGGCAGTCTCCAAAACAGGACGGATGCACCTAGAGCAGGCGGGTGGCCTCTACCAGTTTGGCGTACTGCACCAGCAGCAGAGACTGGTGCTCCGGCAACACCTGAATCACCCCTTGCTGTTGCAGGCGGCCCAGCACCGCCGCCGCTACCTCCCGGCTGACCTGGCTGATATCGGCCAAATCCTGGAGGGGAGGGTAAACAATGCGCACGCCCTGCTCGGTTTTCTCGCCAAAGGCCTCTGCCAGTTGTACCAGCGCATGCACCACCCGCAGCGGGGGGCTTTGTCGATCCAGATCGGCCTGCAAATTGGCCAGGCGCAGGCGGCGGGAGAGGCTGCAAGCCAGGCGATAACACAGGTGCGGCTCCTGCAGCATCAGCGCCTTGAAGGTGGCCGCCGGGATCCCGGCCGCCCGCAGCGGGGTCAGGGCCAGCACATCCCGCGAGCGGGGGGCTTCGTCCAGCACCGCCATTTCCCCCACCCAAGCGCCCGGCCCGAGCAAAGCCAGGGTTTGGGCGCTGTCTTGTGTCCCTTCTGCTGTGCGAATCCCCACAGACCGCCGCACCTTGGCCCAGCCAGAGAGGATCAAATAAACGACGTTGCCCCAGGCATCCTGCATCAAGAGCGCCTGTCCTGCCGCAATATCCCGCAGCTTCACCTGGGATCCCAACCATTGCAGAGAGGCTGCTGAGAGTTGGGCCAGCGTCGGCACCGCCTTGAGCTCGGAGAGGAGGGCAGCAGAGACATCAGAATTCATGCCGGTTGACCCTAGCGCAAGCCCACTGTAGCCCAGTCGCCGGCTCAAGGGCTATCCTGCAGAGTGTTCGCCCTAGGTCGGGTCCCCTGCCCCAAAATCCGAGAGCTTGTAGCCGCTGCGGCCTCTGGAACCTTTGCAGCTGCCTTGAGTTTGGGGAGTGGGGGCCGAGCGGGAGGAACTCAAACTGCGCCATTATCGTCTAGCTAACAGAGGTTCTGCTTGGGAGGGGATCCCTCCGTCGTTGTCCTTCGATAATCTATGGGTACCTATGGATGCTGCCCTCAGCGACATCAGTGGCCAGCGCTGGTCGGTCTGGGTGAAGGACGTGCCTGTGCGGCCCGAAAAGCTCGCTGACGTGGATCTGGTGCTGCTCTGCCAGCAGGGATCCCGGCCCCACCGCGAGGCCTTCGCTGAGCTGATACGCCGTCACCAGGCCTATGTGGACAAGGTGCTCTACCACCTGGCCCCCGACTGGCCTGACCGGCACGACCTGGCCCAGGAAGTCTGGATCCGGGCCTACCGCCACCTAAAGCGGCTGCAGGAGCCGGCGAAGTTTCGCAGTTGGTTGGGGCGGATTGCCACCAACCTGTTCTATGACGAGCTGCGCAAGCGCAAACGGCAGCAGCAGCCCCTTTCTTTGGATGCCCCGATTTCGATGCGGGACAGTGAGGTGGAATGGGAGCTGCCCAGCGAGAGCCCTAGCCCCCATGAGCACCTCACCACCTGCGAGTTTTACGAGCAATTGCACCAAGCCGTCCGCGACCTGCCTCAGGTTTTTCGCCAGACAATCCTGCTGCGGGAAATTCAGGGGATGGCCTACGAGGAAATTGCCGAGATCACAGGAGTGTCTTTGGGCACCGTTAAGTCTCGCATTGCCCGCGCCCGCGCCCGCTTACAATCCACCCTAAAACCCTACCTCGATGGTGAATGACCATGGTTCGCGGCAACCTTAACCCCGACCGCGAGGACTCCCAGCCAGAACTGCCGCTGGTGGAGGAGCGCTTTGAACAGTTGAGCGCCTACCTGGATGGGGAATTGTCGCCCCAAGAGGCGCGGCAGGTGGAAGACTGGCTGGCCAGCGATCCCCAAGCGCGGCAACTGTACAGCCAACTGGCAGCCTTGCAGGCCGGCTTGGCCAACCTCAAGGCCCCAACTTTGGATCCTGGCCAAACAGAGCTGCTGATCAGCCGCGTGTTCGAGGAGCTGGACCGCAGGCCGGCGCTCGATCTGAGCTGGCGGCGGTGCAGGGGCACCCCTTGGGGACGGGTGGCAGCGGCTGGGGTGGCCTTGGCGGGAGCCGGCTGGGCGGGCTGGCGTTGGTCGCATCCCCAGCCGTTGGTGTCGCTAGAGGAGCCGCCGGTGCGGGTGGCCATCGTGCCTGCCTCTGCCCGGGTTGCCCAGCGCTATCTGTTCGAGCCGGGGCAAAAACAAGATGCCTACTCAATTTTGTTTGAGACAACGCCGAACCTCGGCGACGAGGTGAGCTGGGAATGATTCTGAGCAGGCTTGAGAAAGATTGAGGAGTGGAGGGTGGAAAAAGCAGTTCGCGGAGCTTGCGGTTTGGCAGTTTGCCTTTGGCTAGTTAGTCTGGGATCCTTGTCGGCCCAGGCTGACCCCAGTGGCAGCCATTTCGCAGCGCCGCAGGACTCACGTCCTTATCCCCATGCCCTGGAGCCCACCAACCTGCCCTCACCCAGATCCCGTCTCACCCAACCGCTGGCCGGCTCTCAGGCTTCCACCCCCGCCCAAAACCAACCGGCCTCTCCCGAGATAGAGCTATCGCCTTTTCCCGATTTCCCCCTCCTTAAGGAGTTGGATCCGCCCCTCCCCACCTTGGCCGACCTGGGCATCCATTGGGATCGCCTGGCTCTGCTGCCCGACCTCGAGCTGGCCGAGGAAATGGATAGGGAGTTCAGCCGCCGCTTGGCCCGCCTGAACCGGCAGATTGCCAACCAACAAGAGCGCCTCTACCGCCTGTTGCAAACCTGGGACTCTGACGAGGCCGATATCCGTCAAATTCAGGCCCAACTGAGCCAGTTGCGCACAGAACGGGATCGCCTGGCGCTGGAACACCTGTTGCTGCTGCGGCAGTTGCAAGAGAACTTCGCCCTGCCTCTACCGGCCCGCTCTGCCGCCAGCTCTCCCTGAGGTGGGCCCAAGTTATGATCGGCAGAGGGCAACCACTGACGGAGCTGAGCGATGGCCCAAGTGCCCAGCAACCCAGAGATCGAGCAGTTGGCCGCTGCCATTGGCGAGGAAGTTTACATCGATGTAGCCCGCTGGCACCTCTACCTGCGGGATGCCCATCTGCACACCCTCTTGGCAGAACAACTGGCCCCCCAGGTGAGGGCAGGCAAGGTGGATGAGGACGCGGTCACGGAGATCTTGCAACGGATCCCGGTAAAAGTGGGGGGTGGGCGCAAAGAATTGCCCCTGGCGGATCTGTTGCCGATGCAAAGCCTGCTGAACTTGTTGGATGTGCTGGAGGAGTTCAGCCGCAAATGGGCTCAGTAGAGGGGGAGAAAGCATTGCAGCATCAGCTCAATCGGCTCAAGCAGTCTAGGCGGTCGCTGCCTCCAGCCGGCACCTGGCTCAGGGCCGCTGGTTTTGCCTTGCTGCTGGGGCTGTTGTCGGCCTGTCAGGGAACCGAGTGGGGAGAGCGGCTGCAAAGAGCGGTGCGACCGGTGGGCCTGCCTCCCCCTCTCTCCGCCGACCGACCGGAGACGCCCACGCCTCTGCCGGGATCCCGCTCCCCCTCTGCTCCTGCCACCCCCCCTGCTTCCTTCACGCCCCCGCCCAGCCAGGTCAGCAGCCGTTTCACGGATCTGGAGCCCGGATCCCTGGTGGCCCGTGCTGTCTCTGATCTGGATCGGCTGGGTGTCTTTGCCGATATTGTTGGCAGTGAGTTTCAGCCGCAGCGTAGCGTTCGTCGCGGCGAATTTGCCCGCTGGTTGGTGCTGGCCAACAACGCCATTCACGCCGACCAGCCCAGCCGCCAAATCCGTTTGGGATCCGCTGGCGAGCGCCCCTTGTTTTTGGATGTGCCGGAGGAGGATCCCAACTTTCGCTACATCCAGGCCCTGGGAGCTGCCGGCCTGGTGGTCGGCGATGCCAACCGCGAGTTCCGCCCCAACAGCCTGCTGTCGCGGGCAGAGCTGATCCGCATGAAGGCACCTCTGGATTTGCCGCCCGGCCAGATCAAGGGATCCCGAGCAGAGCTGGAGGAGCGTTGGGGCTTTACCGATGCGGCCCAGATCCCCGACGAGGCCGTTGCCCCCCTGGTGGCGGATCGCAGCCTGGAGAATGCCTCCACGGTGTTGCGCACCTTCGGCCCCATCCGCACGTTTAACCCCTTTGAGCCGGTCAGCCGCGGGGAAGCGGCGATTGCCCTTTCGGCCTTTGGGGAGCGAACGGCTCAGGAAGCTGCCTTGCCAACCCCAACTCCCGCAGCCGAGCCCCCCGACCCTGAGCCTTCTCCTCCTGTTGCCGAGCCAGACCAGACCCCTTCCCCTCCTCCCACCCCTGAGGGCGACCCCTCTCCCAGCGCCACTGGCAACTCTAAACCTCCAGCCGTCACCCCAGGGGCAGGGGAAATTGTGACGCCGCGCGAGCCTCAGCCCTAAATTGAGGGCGATCCCAGCGTAGAAGCGGAGAGGGCCGCAGCGCTTAACCCCCTCTCCTGCTTCGCCCCCCTGAGGCTGGATTGCAAAAGGACCAACCCCCTGGCTGCTCTTGTTGTTGGCGGCGGAAAAATGCTAACTCTCTTGCTGCTCCACAGGGCAAGCTCCTCCCCGCCTATAAAATGGGAGAAGCCAACTTGGAAAATCGACAGGGATCCCGTCTGTGTCTGCGACTGTTCCCGAAATTCGCTCGGAAGACCTGCTGCGCTACACCGTAATCGGGTCGCGGCGGCCCAGCGTCTACTTTTGGGCGGTGGCGCTGACAGGGGGTGGGCTGGGCTTTACCCTGGCGGGTCTTTCCAGCTATTTCCACCGCAACTTGCTCCCCTTTTCCGATCCCGCCAGCCTGGTGTTCATTCCCCAGGGCATTGCCATGCTCTTCTACGGCGTGCTCGGATCCCTGGCGGGGCTGTATCAATGGCTGAGCCTGTACTGGAACCTGGGGGGCGGCTACAACGAGTTCGACCGCCGCACCCAGAAGATAACCCTGGTGCGGCAGGGCTTTCCGGGCAAAAACCGCGAGGTGCGCCTAGAATACGACTTTGCCGAGGTGCAAAGCCTGCGGGTGGAGCTGCGAGAGGGCTTCAACCCTCGCCGCGCCATCTACTTGCGCATAAAAGGACGCGGCGACATCCCCCTCACCGGCGTCGGCCAGCCCCCTCCCCTGGCCGAGATCGAAAACCAAGCCGCTGAGATCGCCCGCTTTCTCAATGTCAGCCTAGAAGGTATTTGAGATTCTGTTTGGTTGTGGACGGCTGCTGGTCAGGGATCCCAGGAATTGAGATAGCCCAGAAACCGTCTCAACAACATCGGGTCAATTGTCCCAGTAAATTTCCCCTTCCGAAGGGAGAAGGGCTGGGGGTAAGGGAGCCGTGCCTTGCGGCGCCCTTGAGGAAGGTCTAGGAACCGCGGCTAGGCAAAGCTGCAGATCCTGCAACGGCCAGAGAAGGGCTGGCCGACCCTGGAGCAAAAGCCTGGGCTGTCGGGAACCCCAAAAACGGGCTTTGCTCCACCGCCTGAGTGGAGAGGGTAAATAGAGGATTGGAGAGGATGCCAGCGAAGATGGTGGCCACCAGCGTCACCACCATGCCCACCCGCAAAGCCGGCATGCCCTCGGCCTGCCAGTCGGTTGGGGGGTAGTTTTGCACCGAAAGCGACATCTCCTGCGGCTCTTTTACCACCATGGTTTTCACCACCCGCACGTAGTAGTAGATGGAGATGACGCTAGTCACCAGGCCCACCAGCACCAGCGTGTATTCTCCTGCCTGCCAGCCGGCCCAGAAGAGATAGAGCTTGCCGAAAAAGCCGGCCAGCGGCGGCAACCCGCCCAGGGAGAGCAGACAAATGCTCAGGCAAAGGGTGAGAAAGGGATCCTTCTGATAGAGGCCGCTGTACTCGTTGATTTCGTCGGTGCCAGTCTTGAGGCTGAAGAGGGTGACACACAGAAAAGCCCCTAGGTTCATGGCCAAATAGACCATCAGGTAAAAAATCAAGCTGGCATAGCCCGCTTCGGTGCCCGCCACCAAACCGATCAAGACAAAGCCCGCCTGCCCAATAGAAGAATAGGCCAGCAGTCGTTTGAGGCGGGTTTGGGCAATCGCCACCACATTCCCCAGCACCATGGTCAAAATGGCCAGCACCGAGAGCACCGCCCGCCACTCTTCTGTCATCGCCGGAAAGACGGTGGCCAAAAAGCGAATGGCCAGGGCAAAGCCTGCCGCCTTGGATCCCACCGACAAGAAGGCCACCACCGGCGTCGGGGATCCCTCATAGACATCAGGAGTCCACTGGTGGAAAGGCACCGCCGCCAGCTTAAAGCCAATGCCGCCCAGGCAGAACACCAAAGCGAGGATCCCCACCAGCCCGGCATTGGCCAGGTAGGGCGCAATAGCCGCCAACTGGGTCTGCCCCCCCGACAGGCCATAAAGCAGCGACATGCCGTAGAGGAAGATAGCGGTGCTGCTGGCCCCCGTCAACAGATACTTCAGGGCCGCCTCGGAAGAACGCGGATCCCGCTTGGTGTAGCCGGCCATCAGGTAGCTGGCGATGCCCAGCGTTTCCAAGGAGACGAACACCATGATGAGATCCGTCGCCCCGGCGAGGAACATGCCCCCCAAGGTGGCCGTGAGGAGCAGCACATAGAACTCGCCCGTGGGCGCGCCTGCCTGGAGGAAGTAGCGCTCCGCCATCATCACCGTCAGGGCTGCCGTCGCCACCACCAGGCCGCGGAAGAGAATGCTCACCGGATCCGCGGCAAAGCTGCCCAAGAAGCTCTCCAACTGGGGCTGCTGCCATTGCAACACCAAGGTCACCAAGGCCCCAAGCAAACCAAAGAGGGAGAGGGCCGGAAGACTTTTGCGCGCCGCCGACCCACCCACCAAATCCACCACCAGGACGATCAACAGCGTGAGGGTAACCACCACCTCCGGCCAAATGGCGCCGGCATGCAGGTTTCCGGTTGGGGCGAAGACATCCATAGGGGAAGACTATGAAGAGAGATTAACGGGATCCAAAGCCAGCATACCGCGATTTCCGGCCTCCCTAGCTTGCTTCTGGCATTTCTTCTCCCAATTGTCTCCATCGACACTTCCTGGTTTCAAGAAAGCTTGGCGCTGGAGGTGAGCACCAATCGTAGGCGAGCGTGGATGAGGCTTAAGTCGGCCAAGCCCAGGTCGATCTCGCCGTCGATGACGATCCCGGTGTTGATCAGCCGATCCAACAGTTCCAGCAGGGATCCCTCGCCGTGGGGTTGGCCGGGGTAGTAGTCCCCCTGGCGGGGCAAGAGAGAGCCCAGATCCCCCAGATCTAGGTTGAGCTCTGCCGGGTCGATCTCCAGCAGGGCGCAGAGTTGCCGAATTTGCTGCCGCAGGGCCTGGAGGCTGCTGCCGGCCCGCTCGATTTGCTCGGCAGAAAGGCGGTTGGCCTCCATCTGTCGCACCACTTGCGCTTCCATCAACTGCCGCAGCAGCTCCACCAAGGTCAGCACCAGCGAGGCCAAACCGGCTTCCGGGCGTTTCCGGCCAGGGGTGAGCCGGGCCCGGCTCAAGTCTTCCGGGCTGGCCGGGCTGATAGCAAGGCGGGGGGAAGGAGCAGCCAACCACTGCTCAAAGGGCTGGAAGAGCTGTTCCAGGCTAAGCAAATGGAGGTGGGGATCCCGCGCCGCCTCTTGCCGCTCTTCGGGCAGGTTGTAGCCCCAGGCAGCCAAAAACAAGAGCACCTGCTCCAGGTCCGGCACCCTTTGCACCTGGCGCAGCGTCTGCAGGCGATCCTCGACAAACCAGAGTTCCTCAGGCGCTACCTGGGTCGCTGCTAGCAGCCGCCGGAGGGTGGTGGCCTTGGGGGCGCGCACCTCCTTGCCCAGGATACGGTGGCGCGGCAGTTGGATCCCTTCGCGGAGCAAAAGCTGCTGGATAAACCGCCCCTCCTTGGTGCTGAGAATGGCCAGGCGGGGCTCGCCAGCAGCCTGGATCTGGCGCATCCAAGCCGCCACTCCCGGATAAAAGCGGTGCAGCCCCAGCCAGCCCTGCAGATCTTCTTCGATCCAGCGATCCCGCACCTCATCCAGCCTTTGGGCTAAAGCCTGCTCGGAGATCCCCGCTCCCTGCAACAACCGCTGCCGCCAGCCGGGCCAGTCTTGGCGCAAAGCGTCTTCGGGGATCCCTTGCTGCAGCCCCCACAGCAGCAGGGGCATCTCCCAGCCGGTCTCGATCAGCGGGCGCAGGCGGTCGAAGGCAGGGCGCAACGACTCCAACTGGGCAGGAGCAAGGCCCCACACCTGGGCGCAGACCCGACAGGAAGAGGCAAAATACTCCGCCCGCCCGTCGCAGAGCACACCATCAAAATCCAGAGCCAAAATGCGGGGGGACATTCGCCGGGGCCTAGCGAACTCCATACCTGAGTCCCCCATAGAGCAAGTTGCAAAAATGGGGCCAGAGGCCAAGTTAATTTAACCAAACTGTTTTGCCGGATTGGCCCAACCTAGTTCGATTCCGAGATGCGAACAGACTTGATCTCCACCGGCTTGAGGGGACGATCCTGCGGGCCGGTGGGTGCAGTAGCAATTTTATCCAACACGTCCTCCCCCTCGATTAGTTGCCCAAAGATGGTGTAGTTGGGCGGCAGGGGATAGTCGGCATGCATGATAAAAAACTGGCTGCCGTTGGTGTTGGGGCCGGCATTGGCCATGGCCAAGGTTCCTCGCGTGTAGGGGCGCTGCACCGGCTCATCGGGAAAGCGGTACCCCGGCCCGCCTCGCCCCGTGCCGGTGGGATCCCCGCCCTGAATCATGAAGCCCCGAATGACACGGTGAAAGATGACGCCATCGTAGAAGTGATCCCGGGCCAAAAAGACAAAATTGTTGACGGCAAGGGGAGCTTCCTGCGGGAACAGCTCCAAAACCATCGTGCCGGCGGTGGTCTCCAGCGTGGCCGTGTAGGACTTGGCCGGGTCGATCACCATGGGGGGAGGACTGTTGTAGGTTTTCACGGTTTTGCCCAACTGTTGTGCCAGGAGCAAATCGTAAGAAGAATGCGGGCGGGCCAGAGCCGAAACAACGCCGGATCCCACCCAAAGCAGCACTGCCAGCAAAGCCAGCTTGAACAGGTGGGTGATGCCAGAGGGCACGCGCACGTTTCTTGCCAGAAAGCTCCGCCCCTATCCTACCAGGATCCGTCCGGCCTTACTCATCCCCCGACCGGAATGGGGGTTTGGCCCGCCGCACCAGCCAGTAGCTAACGGAGAGGGCTAGCGTTGCCGCTGCCAGCCCAATGAGATCTAGACCCCCCAGCTTCTCAAAATCAAAAATAATGATCTTGCGCGCCACCGCGATCAAAGAGGTAACAATCACCAGCTCCACCTGCACCACCTGCTTTTGCAAGTAGGCGGTAATGTTCTCCAGAATCTCCAGCGCGATCAGGATATTCAAAAAAAGGCCGAAAATCTCGATCAAAGTAGTGGAGAAAAACCCGGTTGGCTCCCGCAGCAGATCGGCCACCAGGAAGCGGGCCAAATCCACCACGGCCACCACAATCAGGCCGATCATCAAGATGGAAAGCAGCTTCGAGATCAGGCTTTCGATGCGGGTGATGGCCCGCAAAAAGGGATCCTCCTCTTCGGTTTCGTGAGGATTGTGCAACAGCCACTTGAGAAACCGCATCGACAACCCTTCCCCCCTGCGTCCGGGATCCCATTATCTGCCCTAACCGTTAGCTGGAAGAGATCCCTTGGGGCGACGGTTGCGACACCGCTCAGAACAGTATTTCACCTCTGACCAACAGTCGGCCCACTTCTTGCGCCAGGTGAAGGGCCTGCCGCAGGTGAGACAGATTTTGCTGGGCAAATCCGACTTTTTTCGGTGGCGGGGCATAGCGCGCTAGAAACGACAACTCTTGAATTAACCCCAATGCCCTAGCCTGTGTTCTGCAACTGCAGGGCTTGCGGCCGGGAACGGCTGCGCAAAGCAGCCTCGATCAGCCCCAAAAAGAGGGGATGGGGACGGTTGGGGCGGGAGCGAAACTCGGGATGGAATTGGGTGGCGATGAAAAAGGGGTGGCTGGGCAGCTCGATAATTTCCACCAGGCGGTTATCGGGCGAGACACCACTAATCACGTAGCCGGACTCGAGGAATAGGCTGCGGTAGGCGTTGTTGAACTCATAGCGATGGCGGTGGCGCTCATAAACAATTGTCTCACCGTAGAGCTTGGCCGCCAGGGTGTCGGGCAGAATGCGGCAGGGGTAGAGGCCCAGGCGTAGGGTTCCCCCCAAATGTTCCACATCTTTTTGCTCTGGCAACAGGCTGATGACGGGGTGGGGGGTGTCGGGATCGAACTCATAGCTGTTGGCCCGCTCCAGGCCGGCAATGTTGCATCCCCAGTCGATCACCGCACACTGCATGCCCAGGCACAGCCCCAGAAAGGGAATGCCCCGCTCGCGCACGTAGCGAATGGTGGCCACCTTGCCCTCGATGCCGCGGCTGCCAAACCCACCCGGCACCACCACGCCGTCTACATCGGCCAGCAGGGCTTCTGGCCCCCGCTCCTCGACTTCCTCAGAAGAGATCCAGCGCAAAGTAACGCCGGCATTGAGAGCCAGGCCCGCATGGCGCAGGGCTTCCGCTACCGAGAGGTAGGCGTCGGTAAGGCGCACGTATTTGCCGACAATGGCGATCTCCACTTGCTCTTGAGGGTGGTGCAGCCGCTGCACCAGGAGCTCCCACTCGCGCAGATCCGGCTGCTGCGGCTCCAGGTTGAGGATCTGCAAAACCCGCTGCGCCAACCCTTCCTGCTCCAGCACCAAGGGCACATCGTAGATGCTGGGGGCATCCTGGGCCTGGATAACACATTCCACCGGCACGTCGCAAAACTCGGAGATCTTCTCCTTGATGCTGCGGGGCAAGGGCTGCTCGCAGCGGCACACCAACACATCTGGCTGAATCCCAATCGAGCGCAGCTCCTTGACTGAGTGCTGAGTGGGCTTGGTTTTCATTTCCCCCGCCGCCTTGATGAGAGGCACCAGGGTAACATGCACATAGGCCACATTGGCCCGGCCCACATCTTTGCGAAATTGGCGGATGGCCTCCAAAAAGGGCAGAGACTCGATATCCCCCACCGTGCCCCCCACCTCCACCAGCACCACGTCGGGGTTGGTCTCGCGGGCCACCCGCCGGATGCGCTCTTTGATCTCCTGGGTAACATGGGGGATCACCTGCACCGTGCTGCCTTGGTAATCCCCCCGCCGCTCTTTGTAGATCACCGCCTGGTAGATGGCGCCGGTGGTGACGTTGTTGAGCTTGGACATGTTGGTGTCGGTGAAGCGCTCGTAGTGGCCCAAGTCCAAGTCTGTCTCGGCGCCATCGTCGGTGACGAACACTTCCCCATGCTGGTAGGGGCTCATGGTGCCGGGATCCACATTGATGTAGGGATCCAGCTTCAAAATCGACACGGTGTAGTTGCGGGACTTGAGCAGACGCCCCAAGCTGGCTGCCACGATCCCCTTGCCAATGCTGGAGACGACTCCGCCGGTGATGAAGACAAACTTGGCCATACCCCCGATCCCTTGCCCTCTTCTGATTATGCCAGGGATCCCAGGGCTTCCTTAGGGCCGAGAGCGGATGGGGCCGTTGTAGAGGATGGTGGTCTGGAAGGTGCGCCGATCCACCCGCACCTGGGTTTCGATGCTGGGCTGGACGAAGCCGGGCTCGCCGCCGCGGAAGGTGAAGATCCAGGCATCTTCCAACTCTTCAAAGGGCGCGTCGATGGCCGCCCCGTGCATGGCAGCTTCGGCGCGGTAGCGCTGCAAGCCCCCGTTGGCAATTTCAGCCGCTTGGCGGGCCAAGTTCTTGGCCCGGTTGAGATCGCGGAAGTAGCGGCTGATTTCCTCAAAAGTCCCCGTCGGCAGCGGCCTTGGCCGGGGGGGTGTGGGCGGCACAGGCCGCGGATCTGGCACAATCGGCAGAGTGGGAATATCCTGGCTAGGGGGCAGCGGCTCGACTGGAATCGGGGTTCTGGCAGGTTCTGGAAAAAGGGGGGTGACCACCTGCGCCTGGGCAGAAGGCAGGAATCCCCAGATTACAACGCCGCCCAGGCAGAGACGGAAAATGGACTTCATAGAGCCATGCCGATGTGAATTTTTCAATCCCCACTCTACTGAGCCTCTAGTTAGGAAAGTAGAGGCAAAAGCCCGGACTCTTTTTCCACCAGCAGCTAGGCACGTGGGTTGTCTGCGCAACCGGCTTTGTCCTCCCCTGGCGCCTGTTAGCATCCTGAAACGGGATCCTTTGCAGAAGTTGCCATGGAGTTTGTTACACTTGCCAAGACGGGGCTCCGGCTGAGCCGCGTGGGGTTGGGCACCTGGAGCATGACCGGGGATTGGTGGGGGCCGGCGGATCCCCAGGAGGCCTATGCCACCCTCCGCAAGGCCATTGACCTAGGGATTACCCTCTTTGACACGGCTCCGGCCTACGGCCGCGGCCTTTCGGAAGAGCTTTTGGGACGGGCCATCCGGGATGCCGGCTGCCGGGATCGAGTGGCGATCGCCACCAAGGCCGGCCTGCAGTGGATAAACGGCAAGGTGGTGCGCAACTGCAGCCTAAGTTGGCTAGCTCAGGATCTGGAAAACTCCCTTCGCCGCCTGCAAACCGACGTGATCGACATCTACCAGGTGCATTGGCCGGATCCCTTGGAGCCCCTGGAGGAGACGGCTGCCTTTTTCGGCCGCTTGCTGCAGCAGGGCAAGATCCGCGCCATTGGGGTGAGCAACTTTTCTCCAGAGCAGATGGAGCGTTTCCGCCAGGTGGCTCCCCTGCATACCGTCCAGCCGCCCTATAACCTGTTTGAGCGCCAGATCGAGGCGGATGTCCTGCCCTACTGTCGTGCCAACGGTATTGCCACGCTGATCTACAGCCCCCTCTGTCGAGGGCTGTTGGGGGGACGGCTGACGCCGCAAACCCAGTTTCCGCCTGGAGATCTGCGCGGCG